>JADEYI010000850.1_pt1 | contig 31690 bp, 26 predicted proteins | sample 8542331 | NCBI WGS metagenome assembly JADEYI01 (sample SAMN16510988, study PRJNA670497) | mine drainage metagenome | isolation source: biofilm near Copperflume 1 | place: Germany: Marsberg coppermine Kilianstollen | collected 2018-02 | reverse complement strand
CCGGGTGGTTGTCGTTGAATACCAACAGGCTCAGACGATCTGCGCCGTGCGCCTGGGCATGTTTGATGGCCGCCTGCATCAGCGTCTCAGCAATACCCGCGCCACGATAGGCAGTATGTACCACCACTGAGAATACCCACCAACCGGGATAGAGTAGAGGGCTTTCGGAGACATGCTCTATGGTAGCCGTAGCCACAAGTGTGCTTCCCATGTAGCCGAGTAAGATTTCTCCGTGCGGGCGCAGAGTGTCTAATTGCGCCCGCAGCAAGCGCTCGGAGGAAGCCTTCTCGTCATCAGAGGAGTATCCGAGAAGGTGCGCCAGAGCAGGCACGTCAGCTTCCGTAGCGGCCCGGTACTTCACGCGCCAACCCACAAGCTTTTTCAGGAGCACGCGGTAGAGCTTGCTGCCCTGCAAGGCAGCAAACACAGAAACTACTCTTTTCCTCAACACCTTGCTGTTGTCCAGCTAAATACCTCCTCTTACCCTCTTTTCCCTCCAGTTCCAACCCCTGGCTTAGAAAGCCCTCCTGCTTAGGTATCATGCGAGCGGCAGATTTACGCACCTTCCGTGGACCCCTCCAACAAATCGGGTGGTAAGGTAGCAATTGGCTCGCCTTCGTACTGCGTATCAATACCGAGGATCAGAACGGGTGTGTCAATATTCGAGGTACCTCGCTTCTCCAAGTCCCACACAAACTGTTCAAAGAAGGAGACGCCGGAGGACATTTGCTTTACAAGTTGTGCCATAGGCACGATCTCGACTCCGGTGTCAATGATCCCCAAATTAGAGAAAATCGTCATTTTCGCTGCCACGTTATAGACCATGAAAGAAATACTTACCGAACTGCACCTCAATACCAAGCTTATCTTTCACAAAGTCCATGTCCCGAAAAGCATTGCGGGCGGTGACACGACGCTGGTACTCAAGGACATAATAATCCTGCGAATAAATGCTTGGTATGCGCCTGTTTATCCAACCCCTGCTGTGGAACTCCTCTTTGAAGGCGCTGTTGAGGGAACTAGGCTGGTAGAGTAGACGACCAGACATGGTCTTCTCCTTGCTCACCTTAATCTTGTACTGCTCGGCGTCCACGGCACCGATCACTGCTTTAATCTCGTCCAGCAGATCGGGATACGTCTGCTCAACCTTTTCGCGTCCACCATTAAAGGAGTACATGCCGCCTATAATCATTCTCCGCTCCTGATTTCCCACTCGGCGGGCATTTTGGAAATCGATTCTTTGCCAGTGGGCTGGTAGACCTGCGTACCAAGCTCTCTCGTTTTCAAGCGACCCTCAGCGAGCGCCTGTATGCGGTCCCTTGCCGTCTGGATATACTCAGGCTCCTTATCCACACCCATCACTCGCCGCTCATGCTTCAGGCCCGCAATGAGAGAGGAGCCTACGCCACAGTAGGGATCAAGTATCCAGTCGTCCTCCTCCGTTAGCGCAAGCACGCACCGCTCCACAAGCTCTACGGGAAATTGACAGGGATGCGCGGTCTTTTCGGGGTGATTGGCCTTTACGTTGGGAATATCCCAAAGCTCCCGCTCCCATTCTTCTGCTACGAACTCCCATATATCGGAAGGATTCTTGCCCAGTGGGTTGCCGGACGGCTGTCCGCGCCGCTCTCCCTTGAAGTGGCGCTTGCCGGGGTACTTGGACGGCACGCGCACCGGGTCCAGGTTGAAAGTGTAGCTATCTCCCTTCGTGAACCATAGCACAGTTTCGTAGCGACCTGAGAACCGTTTAGAAGCGTGTAATCCATGTCCGAAATGCCAGATGATACGGTTCCTCAACTTCAGGCCTCGACCCTTGAACAGTGGGTAGTAATAAATATCGAGTGGGTAGATTTCACCTGAGTCTACATAATTGCCCACCTGCCAGCAAACGCTACCCTCTGGGTGCAGCACGCGCACAAGTTCCCCTATCACATCGCTTTGCGTGTGTAGGTACGTTTCAATACTGGTCTTGGTCTCATAGGCTTTGCCGATATTGTACGGGGGCGAAGTTACGATCAGTTTGGCGCAACTTTCGGGCAAGGATCGCAAGAACTCTAAGGTATCACCCTGGTGCAATACAATCTTTGCCTCTGGTGAAAACTCCCCGGCCATGTCGGGCGCAGGGAAGAAAGATAGCTGTGGGCTGTGCATAGCGATATACCTCCGATACCATTGTATACCACCTGGGCAGTGGCAGCTATTCTTCACACAGCTCGTCTGCCATAGATAGCTCGGCTTCCGGTGCTAGGGGTACTGGATGCGCCTGGCCCACGCGCCTAACCTCCCCTCCATCACATCTCGTGTCGTATCCCACCCGGCTGGCACATCATTCGTCCCACAGATTGTCCAGCCTTCATTTCCTTCTGCCGCGCCTACATTGTATAAAGAGTACCGGGCACACTCCTCACAGCATTCTACAATGAGGCTGATAGCGTACCTGAACTCGGCGCTCGGAACAGCTACCGCGCAGCATACTGCATACCCCCAACACACCGCACAATACCTTTTAGCTCCATCATGGTGAGCACCGCGCTGATTGTGGAGGCAGGGAGGCCGCTCTTGTTGGTAAGCTCGTCTATATGCTGCGATCTCTCTTGCAATAGCTCCAGGAGCAGCCTTTCGGTAGGGTCGCTGGGAAGCGCACGCACAGCCTCCACATGCTCCGCGACCATCTGCATATTTAGCTCATCGAGTATGTCCTGGGCGCAGGTAACGCACTTCGCGCCCTTCTTGAGCAGGTTGTTGGGGCTATCGCTCATGCGTGAAGTGATGGGACCGGGCACCGCGAAGACCTCGCGATTCTGGTCGAGTGCGAATGTCACCGTAATAAGCGCGCCGCTCTTCTCACCCGCTTCGACAACCAGCACGCCCAGCGCCAAACCCGATATGATCCTGTTCCTGGGAGGAAAATTTATTGCGTCGGGCTGCGTGCCAAGCGCGTAATCGGAGACAATCGCCCCGCACCCTTCCTCTACGATACGCCGGGCCAACTGGCGGTTCTCCGCAGGGTATATTATGTCTACTCCCGACCCCAGCACCGCTATCGTGCGGCCCCCACCCTCAATGGCGGCGTGGTGCGCCGCTGTATCTATCCCACGAGCAAGGCCGCTCACTATGGTCACACCCGCCTGGGCAAGCTCTGCGGAGAGGCGTGCCGCCACTTCGCGCCCGTATGTGGTCGGGCGGCGCGTGCCCACCACCGCCACAGCCCACGTATCGGAAGGCGCGAAATCGCCAAGCACGTAGAGCACCGGAGGCGCGTCGTCCACCTCCAACAGGCGCGCAGGGTAGCCTTCGCTCTCCCAGGTCTTTACCTGGACACCTGCCTCGTTTAGCTTCGCCAGCGCAGCGTCAGGCTCAAAGTTGCGGCGAGTATCGAGCAGCGACTCCGCCGACCGAGCGTCAAGCCCGGCGGCAATGAGGTCGGCATAGGTGCTGCGCCATGCACTCTGAGCATCGCCAAAGTAGTTGAGCAGCAAGCGCATCCGCGCAGGGCCAATTCCCTGAGCCTTGCTCAACCCGACCCAGTATGCAGTTTCGTTTGTCATAGGACGTCAGAAAGGCCAGTATTGCAGCACCCACACTATAGCGGGGGCTACGGCAAGGGCCGGTAAATAGTTGGCTAGCTTTAGGTCTTTGATATTGAGCAGCTTCAGGGCTACGCCCACTACAATCAAGCCGCCCACTGCTGTCATTTCAGTTATGTAGGGATTATCCCGGCTTGGCACGCCACCGGCTAGCGCCCAGGCAATCAGGCTCAGCGCGCTCTGAAAAACCAGCACAGTGCCCGCAGAGATCAATACACCCCAGCCGAGGGCCGCAGCGAAAGCAAATGCCGCGAAGCCGTCTAACATAGACTTGATTGCCAGCAGCGTCATGTCGCCGTTGATTCCGTTCTGTATTGAGCCTAAGATGGTGAGAGGCCCTACACAGAAGACGATGCTGCTCGTTACAAATGCTTCACTGAAAGTAGACGCTCCTTTGCCGCTCTTGGCCAGCCTCTTTTGCAAGTAGCCGCCCAGGTTATCGAGGTGGTAGTCAAGACGCAGCAATTCACCCAGTATACCACCAATCAGGATGCTGCCAAGCATGACGAGCACGTTCCTCGTTCTCAGCGCATCTTGTAATCCTATCAACAGGACGGCAAGTCCAAGCCCGCCCATGATGATGCTATGCAGGCGCTCAGAGAGGCGGCCCGCCGCGAGCAACCCCAGCGTACCGCCCACGAGCACGGTGAGCACATTGAGCAGCGTACCCGAAACAGGCATTAGCGCTTTATCCTCGATCTTACTTTGTCGCTGATAAGCTGTAGCTCAGGGACGCGTAAAAACCATAGAAGCGCCATGTAGAGGCTCGCGCCGACAGCAGCAGCCGCCGCAAGCCCCAGCGCCTGAGAAAAGAGAGAGGCCGAAGGTGCAAGCCGGTGAAGAGTCAGCCACATGCCATAGCTTACAACCGCTATAGCTATGGAGGCTACTCCTGATTTGAGGGTAGTTTGGCCTATGCCGTAGCCACGCATGCCGCCCTCGGCTCGCAAGACGCGCCAGAGGAAGAAGCCTGTCACCGTAGCGTGGAAGATAAGCTGCACCGAGTTCGCCAGCACAAGGCCGGGCATCTTCAGTGTGCCGTATGTGCTCAGCGCTATTACGAGGTAAACGCCGAATTGTGCGATGCCGATAAGCGCGGGCGTGATGGTGTTCTTGCGGGCGTAAAAAGCAAATATCAGCACTTGGTCTATCGCGCTGAAAGGGAGGCCGGGCACATAAAAGAGGAGAGCGAGGACGATGCGAGCCTGGTCATCAGGCGTGGTGGCTCCATGCCCAAAGAGTAGAGCAACGAGAGGCCCAGCCAGCGCCAGCAGCCCCGCGGCGGCAGGGAGCACCAGCACCGTCACCAGCCGTAACCCTGTTGCCAGCGTGCGCTTGTAGGCATCAATGTCGCCGTTGCTGAAGTGCTGGGATAGCGTCGGGAGGGCGGCTATGGAAATCGCAGCCGATACCATGCCGAGGGCGAACTGCACAAGGGTAGTGGCAAAGCGCATTGCCGAGATCGAGCCTTCGCCCGTCTGCGACGCCAGGTTGCGGTCTATTACAAGCGCGACGGCAGCCACTAATACACTCAAGCCCACAGGCGCGTAGAGCCTGACTATCTTGCGCACAGCGGGGTGATGGATGTCTAGCACCGGGCGCAGCCGGATGTCGCGCAAACCGGGCGCTTGCATCGCCAGCATAGCGAAAGCGCCCACCACAAGTCCCAGGGCAAGGCTCTTCACTCCGAGAATGCCCGCCAGTGTGAATCCGCAGAATATTATAGAAGCGTTAAAGAGAGCCGAGGTGAAGGCGGGGTATACGAATCTCTTGAGTGAGTAGTTAGCCGCCATCACCACACCAGAAAGGCCCATAAATAGGACCCCAGGCAGCACCCACTGTGTCATCACCAGCGCAAGCTCTCGCGTGCCAGGCTTACTGAAACCGGCCGACATAAAGCCCACCAGCGGCTCAGCAAAGATCTCAAGGAGCGTTACAGCAGCTACGAGGAAAAGGGCAGCTACGGTAAGCACGGTGCTTACCACGCGCCCAAACTCCGGCCTGTGCTCGACGTCGGAGGTGTATTCGCTAAAAACGGGCACGAGTGCCGCGCTTACTGTGCCCGAAATAAGGAGGTCGTAAACAATGGTAGCCACGTTGTTGGCAATCGTGAAGGCATCTACGTCCGGGCCTGCGCCAAAGAGGAAAGCGATGCTGCTCTCGCGCCCCACCCCCAGCACCCGGCTGAGGATAGTGCCTGCCATCAGCACCAACGCGGCTCGCGCGATATTGCTCCCGGTAGAAGCCTGGTGCTTCCCAGGAGGCCTCTGTAAAGCCGCCTCGGCCTCCAGGTCGAGCGCACCTGCCTGAGGCTCTTGCATTGATATATCGGTGTTTGAGATCATCTATGTAAAACGTGGGACATGAAAGGTGATGAGTATTGCCTACTGCGTGGGGAGTAAAGATGCATTATCTATAATCCCTCACGTTGCACGTTCTACGTTCCTTATCAAATTACTTGCGCTGTGGCCTTCTATGAAATGGACAATCTTTACTTCCCCGCCGTAGGCTTGTACAGCTTGCGCTTCGGGGAGGGGCTTGCCTCCAGCAGCGTAGTCGCCGCCTTTTACATACACTTCCGGGTGGAGAGCTTCGACAAGCTCTGTGGCGGTAGGCTCATCAAAAACAAGGGCATAGCTCACGCAGCGTAGGGCGGCCACTACCTCGGCCCGCTCGTTCTGGGGCACGACAGGCCGCCCAGGCCCTTTATAGCCGCGCACTGACGCATCCGAGTTTATACCCACCACGAGTATATCACCCATCTCGCGGGCGACCTGCAAATAGCGCACGTGGCCTACGTGCAGAAGGTCAAAAGTGCCGTTAGTCAACACAAGACGCAGCCCGGTTTCGCGCCAGGCCGAGCGCATCTCAACGAGTTCAGAAAGTGTGAGCACCCTCTGTACTCTGCTCAACGCTCGGCCCTTGCCAGCTTTTCCTCGCCCCCAACACCCAGGGCTTCGTCAGCAGGAACGCTCAACTTGCCGAGGTGCCGCTGAAGAAGTGTCAGGCAGATCAGGCCTATGCCAACGCCGAACCAGAGGGTGGCAAAGCGTATGAGCAAGGTGGCCGCTACCGCTGTGTCTTGTGACATAGCAATCCCTAGCTGAGCGGGCACAAGGAAGAGTAACATGCCTGTTATGCTGGCATCGGTGGTGCCCAGGCCGCCGGGCAGGAGAGTGACTGAGCCTATGAGCGTCGAAGCCGAGAGGATGAAGGCGCAGATAATCACAAGTAATGGCGAGAAACGTACCCCCAGGCCGGTCATCACTAGCACGAAAGCCACCACCTCGCCCGACCACGACACGACGCCTACGACTACCCCGAACAGGAGGTTAGGCAGCCGGAACAGCTCATAAGAGCTATTGTAAAAGACGTGAAAATGGTGAACACCTTTTGAGAGCAGAGGCAGCCTCTCGCCGAGGGTCATCAGCCGTTCAGCAACAGCACGGTTCTGAATGATAAAGAGAAAGATTATCGCAACAAAGGCTATTGCCAGCAGTACAGCTGTGCCGTAGTTGAACATCACCAGTCCAACTGACGCGAGCACCAGCATCGCCAGGCCATCGGTGAGGCGCTCGGCCATGATGATCGGCGCTGAGGCAGCGATAGGTGTGCCACGCACCTGCTTCAACAGGTACGACTTGAGCACCTCACCCACCTTGCCGGGGGTCATCGCCATAGCCATGCCGCTGAGGAAGATAAGGAGCGAGTCTTTCTTTGAGACCCCGGTGGCGCCAATCAGGCGCAAGTAGGTGTCCCATTTGAAGAAGCGAAGGAGGTAGTTAAAGAGAGTAAATAGGAGAATTATGGGTAGAAGCCACCAGTCGAAGCGCCGCAAAACCTCCAGCATCTTGGTGAAATCGGCGTAGATCGCAAGCCCTGCAACCACCACAAGGCCGAGCACCAGCCCCAATATTAGTTTGCCGCGTATGTTAGCAAGCGCGTTCACGTCTGAACCCTTTCCCTGAAGGTGACTGCAAGGTTACTACCGGGAACAACTGCCAGTGTAACAGAGACAATGGCCTGATGGCAAGCGGTGCTCCGGGGGGTAACTGTGCAGGATAGGGGTGGAGCAATCTCCTTGGGGTATCTGTGAGGGTGCAGCGCCACCCACTCTCACCTACCCTCACCCCATGCCCCTCTCCCTTCATGGGAGAGGAGGCTAGGCTAACACCTCCACCCCTATTCTGAACGGTTATCTCTGGGGACGTGGATCAGGTGCAAGGATCAGGGATCAAGGGTTAGCCGATTAGGGCTTGAGCAAGAGACTACTGGCCCCTAATCTCTGATCCCGCGTTTCGCTACGAAAGCGGCGGCGGCCATCGCGACGCCAAGCAGCGCCAACAACCCTTCGACCGCTAGCAAAGCTGTTGAGCCGTTTACAGGGCTTTGGGGGGGTTGTGATGCCTGGGGCGGCTCACCCGGAGTTATGGCCTGCCCATCAGTGTAGGTTTTGGGGCTGCTCATGGTGCTTGACATAGTGAGTGAGCTGCTTATCCCTGCTTCGGCAGAAGGCGATATGACTTGAGGCTGGGCACCTGTCGCGCCGCTAGACAGTCCATCTGCTGTGGGCGTCTCCCTATACGCTTCCATCGCTGTGGTTACCTGCCCTTGCGGAGTCGCACTTGATACGGGAGCAGCGAACGGGGCCGCTGCCTGGGCAGGCGTGCTGCCTATTGCTGTGCTCTTCATTGTTTGCTTAGCGCCAGCCTGCGCAGACATGGTCGCCACTCTCGGCTGGGTTGAAGAGGCGCTGTAGTTGCCAACAAGTACCAGCAACATGAGAGTGAAGGCCAACACAGAGCCTGTGGCAAATCGCGGTACATTGCGAGGCACAAGGAAGCGCTGCCAGAAGCTTGCGGCGGGAGAAATCATCTCTTGGGTCAGTGTAAAGGCCCGTGGCGGGGCGACCAGCAGCACAGCGTGGAGCAACTGTTGCGTTGCGCGTAGCTCTATGTAGTCGGCTTTGCAGTCGGCGCACACCTCTATGTGAGCGCGCACCCGATGGCGCTCGCTCGCCTCGAGCATATTATCTATGTAAGCCGAAAGGTCGTCTGTGACGTGCTCACCCACGGCTCTTTTGTCGAAACGCTCGCTCATCCGCAACTACTCATTTCTAACTTTACATACGATTATGCGTCACGCATTTAGTCCTCGATTATAGAACGCTCTGCGTGCGCCGATAGTTCCCCCACAGCCGGCACGATGCCGCGCTCTCGCAGGTATTCCCTCATTCTCAAGCGGGCACGGCTGATGCGCGACTTCACAGTGCCAAGATTGGCCCCTGTGATGTTTGCTGCCTCTTCATAACTAAGCCCTTGTACATCAACAAGCACCAGGGCGAGCCGCTGGTCGTCCGGCAGGCTATTAAGCCCTTCCTGTATAGAGGCTGATAGCTCCGCACGCAATATACTGGCTTCGGGGTCTACAGAGGGGTCGAGGTCAGCTATCTGTAGAGGCTCGCCCGCTTCCTCATCTGAATTCGTGAGACTATCGAGCGATTGACTTTGCCTGCGCTTGCGGCTGCGCAGCATGTCCAGAGAGGCATTGGTGGCGATACGCATAAGCCAGGCGCGAAACTGCTCGCCTTTGAAGCGCCCAATCGCCCTGAAACCCGAGATAAAAGTCTCCTGCGTGGCGTCGGCGGCAGCATCGGGATCAGAGAGCATCCGATAGCAGAGGTTGTAGACGCGTGTCTGGTAGCGCAGAACAAGCCAGTTAAACGCAGCCAGGTCGCCCTGCCGCGCCGCCTGTATATAGCGCCCCTCTTCCTCTTGCTCCCTCGAATCTGTCGCCCCTAACATGCCCAAAGTATATCAGAGAGAGAGGCTGGGCGTGAAGTGTGAAAGGCAGTGGTCTTCTATATCAACCCCTGCCTACCTGCGCTCAGAGGTATGTGCCCCCCTGCACTGCCTTGCAAACATATATCTGTGCGTCCAGAGCTGTCCTTCGCCTGTACTCCTCTACCACCTGGCGCTCAAAGTCGGGCAAGTGGCTGGCCTCCACTATATTGACTGTGCAGCCGCCGAAGCCCGCGCCAGTCATGCGCGCCCCTGCTACCCCTGGTGTGTCGCGAGCCAGCGCTACCAACAAGTCTAGCTCCGCTGAGCTAACCTCATAATCATAACGAAGGCTGGCGTGCGAGGCGTAGAGGAGCTGGCCGAAGCGAGCGAGATTGTTCTCCTCCCCCAGGCCGGACTCCATCAAAGCCACTGCTTCGAGAGTGCGCGCATCTTCGCTGATTACGTGCCGGGCACGCTTGCGCAATGTCTCCGGCAGGGCGTCAGCGTGAGCCACAAACTGCTCCAGGCTGACATCCCGAAGCTGAGCGTTCTCACCCAGCCCTAAGAGAGGCGCGAGTATCCTTACTGCTTCTTCACACTCTGCACGGCGGCGGTTGTAGGCGGTGCTGCCCAGCTTGCGCGGCACTGCGCTGTTTACCGCCACTAGCTTGTAGCCAAGTTCCTCCAGCCCCAGCGGTATGCTTCTGTAGTCAAGCGAGCGGGTATCTATCAGCAGGGCCGCGTCAGCCTGGCCCAGGGCTGAGATGAACTGGTCCATGATGCCACTCTTCACGCCTATAAAGTCGTTCTCGGCTCTCTGGCAGGCGAGGGCCAGCGTTGTGCCCTCCAACGTGACTCCCGCCAGACGAGTGAGGGCAAGAGCAGAAGCCACTTCTATAGCCGCTGAGCTGCTGAGTCCCGCGCTCAACGGCACATTCCCTTCGATTGCCATTTGAGCGCCCGGCATGGCCTGAAGATCAACAAGCTCTTGCTCACCCAGCGCCCAGGCAACCCCGCGCACATAGTTACTCCAACTCTGATCTTTGTCGCCGGTGGGTGAGATGCTATCGAGGTTGAAGGTGGCGCTATTCCCGTAATTCTGTGAAACGATCTTGACTTGGCGCGAGCCGGGCGTCGCACGTACAGCTATCAAAACGGTGCGGTCTATTGCGGCAGGCAAAACAAAGCCGCCGTTATAGTCGGTATGCTCACCTATAAGGTTTATGCGGCCCGGAGCGCGCGCTACAAAATCAGCTTCGCCGCCCAAGGTCGTTCTGAAGTTAGCTTTTAGCCTCTCTATACGTCCAGCTTGATCGAAATGACCCATAACGCTAGCTCTTCGGGCCAAAAGGCGCGCTGATCGTCAGCGTCACATCGTCGCGCCCAGGCATCTCCAACATGTAGCCATGCTCAAGCTGCTCTCTCTTGAGCACTGTAGGCCCGCCGTTCACCTTCAGCGTTACCTCGCTAACGAGAGGGAGGCGCAACACCCTCAGCAGGAGGCTACCCGCCGATTCAGGTGGCTTCGGATCGGCAGGTGATAGACGCGCTGTGACCGCGCCACCGGGCGCTTTATCTATTGACATAAGCCGCCAGCCATCTACCGCGGCTGCGCGGCCCGACGCAAAGTCGAGCAGGAGATTGCCGCAGCCGAGCCAGGCGGAGGAAGGTATCACCTGAGGCCAGCCATGTTCGCTGTCCGTCAGCCCCCACAGCGGCATGCCCAGCCGGAAATCGCCGCGCTGCGAGAAGAAGGTGTTGTAATACCAGCGTGTATGTAATAGTTGCTCGGATTGCTTTAGCCCCTCGGCCTCTTTGATAGCCCAGCGGCCATCCAGCGTCCACTTGAGCGACTCTATCCCCGCCTGAATATATACCTCGTCCCCGGCAAAGAGGCCGTAGAATATGAGGCCAGGGGCGCTGGAGACAGGGTCAAGGTGCTGGTTTTCCGGCGATACTATGGATGCGCCGAATGTGGATATAGCATCGCGCACGGCGTCGGTATCCTGCCCAAAGGTAGAGATGGGATAAACGAGGGTATAGCTGAGGACGTTATCGGCGGCACGTCGTGCGTCAGCGAGATATTGCTCGTCGTTGGCAGCCAGGTAGAGTTGCAAGCAGGCGTCCAGGGCAGCTATGGCGGCCTCTCTATCGGGGCAGGAGGCATCGAGCGTGCCTCCCGCGAAGAGACTGGCACGCACCAGCGGCGCAAGGGTGCGCTCGTAAGCCGCAATCGCTTCTTGTATATATGTATGGCCTTCTCGGCTGTCCGTTTCCCACATGCTATGAGCCACAGCGATAAAGAGAGAGATCACGGCTCCTGTGGCCGCGGGATAAGGGTCAAGTGGCTCTCCCGCAGGTGTGTACCGGGAAGAATAGCCACCTGTGGGAAGTGGGTGTTGCGCCAGCCACTCCGCTACCGCTCTGGCGGCATTTACCCACAGACGCGACTCGTCATTCGGGCCTTCTTCCGAGAAACGCACACTCATGGCCGCCGAGAGGAGTCCCCGCATCTCGGTAGCCAGCCGGATCGTGTCGAAGGCATCATCCCTTACTATTGCGAGGTTCTCATAGTCGCTGTAATCTCTGTAACCGAAGAAGTAGCCATTGCGGTCGCAAGCAGGGTAAAGTAGCCCTTCAGGAGTGCGGCCACTGGTTGCCCATTGGGTGAGCGACCTCGCAGCGCGCCTCTTTATCGCGTTGAGCTCCTCTGTGGGGAGAGGCGGGTTCGACAAGCCGCTCGCGAAGTTGGCGTATATCAGGCTGGTGCTTGCCATGCGGAGGGATTGCTCCACGAAGCCGAGCATCGCCGTGCCGGAGCCTTCAGGCGACTCGTACTGGCCGCCACCGACCTCCGGGTTATATAGGCGGGCGTTATACCAGCGAATATGCTGTCCCGCCTGCCACCAGAGGGAAGAAGCGAGCCGCGTGGCATTACCGGGGTAGGCAAGCTGCCAGAGGAATCGCGCTGCCCCTCCATTATCATGCGCGGCAGCAGGAGGGCGGCACCATAAATAGAGGGTCTTTTCGAGAACATCTCCATCTTGCCACCTGAACATCAACTCCTCACCCTTGGCAAAAGTGCCTTTGGCTACATAGGCCTCCGGGCCGCCATCGCCCTTGTGTCCGTACTCTCGTTGTGGGTAGCGGAAGAAAAACTCCAGGCCATCGCCGAGCGGGTTGATACCAAGAGAGTACAATAGCTCAGGCGAAGGCATGCCCGGAGCCTCGTTACCGGCCATGTAGCTCCACGCGGCGTAAGGCGTGCCATAGTGGATAGCAGGTTGGGCCAGGCGGTCAGCCCTGAATGCGAAGCCGTTGCGCGGGTCAGGGTGTGGAAATAGACCTCTGCCGTAGCTGTTGTTGCCGTAGTGAATGCTTGGTAAGTCGAGCAAGGTAGGATCACCTGTAACCCCAGGCAGCGTTACACTATGCACCATCGCTCCTGTAAAAGGCCGGCCGCTAAAGCTCACCCGCCAGCGGAGTCTGACAGGCCCTTCAGCCTGAAGAGCATCTCCATCCAGGGAGAAGCGTATTACGCCCACACTGTGGTCCAGGCGTCCTTGCGCGTGTAGCAGCGAGCCTTCGCACACTACGTACTCCCACAGGCCGATGCTTCTGCTCCCGTCTGCAACTTCAAAAGCAAGAGGCTGTAACAGCGCGCGAGCTAACCCATCAGCAGAGCTAAAGGCAATCATCTTGCCCCTTGATGTCTCTTCGCAAATGAAGTGGGAGCTCTCTTCTTTGGGTAGGTCGTATGCCATGTCCACCTCGTTTACCCGGCAGGCGAGAGTACTGCCCGTATACGCTCTTCTGCCTCTGGGGAGGCGAGTGCACCAACGCTTTCGGCTGTGGGCATGGATATATACTTGCGGTAGAGCTCTACAAGGGCAGTGGGCGTGCGCACCAGCTTGTCTCCCTGCCAGGAAAGCCCCCACATACCACACGGATTGATGTTGAGATTACGCACGCGCAGGGCGGTATCCCAATCTACATGGTCTATAGCGCCGTAATAAGTCAGCCCGGCTATAGGCGTGCCCTCAGCACGGCCCCAGCGCGTTTGCTCAACTAGGCTCTCGAACCACTCGATGCGCTCTTCTACCGGACCGCCCGCATTGGTCTCAGCTAAAATGACAGGCACACCGTTGTACCTCTGCGAGTATTGTCGCGCCAGCGCGGCCCACCCGAATGGGTGTTGGGCGTTCTCATCTATCTGCTCGCCTTTCGCGCCGCGCCGAAGCTGGTGCTCAGAGTGGCGATAGTAATCAAGCCCAAGTATGTCCAGCTTCACAGGATTGTCGAGGAACCACTGTAGCTCCCACTCTTCGATCCCGTTGTTGACCAGGTAGCTCCACATAGGGTGCTCACGACTGAGAAGGCCCTGGTACATATCGTGTACTATGAAGCGGCGCAGGCTGCGAAACTCTGCTTCCTCTTTGAAAGCGCCCTCGACGGAGTGGTAATACTCGCAAGTGTCCGCGATCATCATCAAGGCATCAGGCCGCAGTCGCCTGACCTCGATCATAGAACGGCTGAGTCCCGCTGTGACGTTCACGAAGGCGCGAGCCACATTACGCTCGCCGCGCAGAAAAGGGTACCAGATACCGAACTCCGCTCCGAAAACAGCCTCTATGTACGGCTCGTTGGTGGGCGTGTAGTAGATAATGTGCGGGTAGCGCTGGGCAAAGGCTTTGGCGTACCAGCTTTGCGCCTCCCCGAAGATCGGGTTCATGATGCCGCCTTCTATCCATGTTGGCGTGCCATAGTGAAACAAGTCTACGATAGGTGTAATATCCAGGGTCTGCATCAGGTCAAGCGCCTGGTCGCACCAGCTCCAATCGTATACATGCGGGTGAGGGTTCACACGGTGCCAGGGGATGCCATAGCGTATCATGCTGATACCGGTTTGGCGCACTCGCACAAGGTCGCTGGCCCACCAGCGGTAGTGCTGCGTCTCCTCTAACTCGTCTGCCCCGATCTGTGGGAAGGCCGAGCACTCAAAGCCGGTCATCCATTGGAAGTCACTGCTCAATAAAAGCTCCGGGACCAGGGATTAATGATCGGGGGTTCGAGGTTAGCAAGCGCTTCCTCGGCTCTCATTGCTCGCCTCGCTCCTCATGGCGCGGGCTGTGGGCTGGTGGTCGGGCCGTCCACTACAGGCTTGCCATCTTTCCAGTTGAGCCTGTCTATATTCATGTACCTGTTGCTGCCCGTCATCCCGGACGAAAGGACATCCCATGAATGGTAGATAATCCAGGTCTGGTCGCCTACTTGCAGGAGCGCCTGGCCTCCGGGGCCAACCACGAGGGGCTTCTGCTTCATCTGGCTGGCGAGGATGGGATTTTCGGGCGCTTGCCGGCACGGGCCGGTAGGCGATTGGCAGGTGGCATAACCCACCGCATACTCGAACCCGGCGTAATTATTGGCAGAAAAGAAAAGGTAGTAGCTATTATCACGCTTCCACATCGTCGGCGCTTCAACTACCCGACCTTCCCACGGCACGTCGTTTTCTATCAATTGTGTGGGCTGCCCGATCAAGCTAAGGCCATCGGAGGCAAGAGCTTGCCCCCACAAACGGGTGGGCATGCCACAGCAGTTGCCGTCATTTTTGAAGTACAGGTACAGCTTATCGCCATCTCGGAATATATCGGGGTCTATAGTGCCCCCCTGGTCAGCCTGGCAGACAAATGCGCTGCTGTTAGTATCCTTGAACTTGGCGTCAGGCTTATCAGCAGTGGCCACGCCCACGCACTGTTTATTGGATGCCCTGTCCCGTGCTACATAGTACATAACAAACTTGTCGCCTATCTTTAACACCTCAGGCGCCCACACAAGCGACCCACCGAGCTTGGCCCAGGTAGGCAAAGCGGGCATGGCGTCAGTTAGCAACGTCCAGTTCACAAGATCAGTAGAGCGCGCTGCTTGTATGTTCTTGCCAGCCCCGTTGGTTGCGTAGGCGTAGTACACACCGTTGTCCTGAAGTACAAAAGGGTCAGGAAAATCATACCGCAAGACCGGGTTGGTGTAAGTCTTGCCTGAGATAGCACCCGCCGTGCTGGTGCCACCTGCTGTGCCTGTTGGCGCTGCCATAGTGCCTGTGGTGGCTGTAGTCCCGCTCATGGCTGTGGTAGCGAAAGGTGTAGACGCTACAGGCAGTGTAGAAGGCGTGGCTTGTGCGTTGGTCGTGCCTGAAGTCATAAGCTGCGTTGCCTGGGCCTGCTGTGTAGGGGTGGCCGTGAGGCTCCCACCCCCGCAGCCTGCGAGACTCAGTAACACGAGCGCCCCAAATAGGCACGCGGATATGCGAGCGCTTCGGTTGTTGTATCGTGTTGCGCCTGGCATGATCTTATCCTTGATGTTGTGATAGAGGCCGGGCCTCACGCCTAGCCCTTTAGTCCAGTAGCGGCTACGCTCTGCACTATATAGCGTTGCAGGGCTATGTAGATTAGCAGCACCGGCACAGCCACGATAACCGCCCCTGCAAGCATCAGGCCGTATTCGGAGCTGTATGCACCTTGCAGTGTGCGCAAGCCCGGCGGCAGCGTTTGTAGCTTCGGATCGCGCAGTACCAATAGCGGCCATAGGAAATCGTTCCAACTGCCCAGGAAGGTGAGGATCCCCAGCGTCGCCAGAGCGGGCTTGGCAAGAGGAAGTACCACCATGTAGAAAATCTGGAACCTGTTGGCCCCATCAATTGAGGCTGCCTCCTCTAGCTCCCTGGGTATGCCTTCAAAGAATTGCCGTAAGAAGAATACGCCGAAGACGCCGGCAAGCCCGGGCAAAACCACTCCTGCCCAGTTATTCAGCAGGTGGAGGCTGGCTATTGTCAGGAAGTTGGGCACCAGAAACATCATGCCGGGGAGGAAGAGGGTGAGCAACATCAGGCCAAATAGGAGCTTGCGCCCAGGGAACTCCATCCGTGCGTAGGCGTAGGCGGCAAGCGAGTCGATAGCAAGCACCGCCGCAGTGCTCACAAGGGCGATAAAGACGCTGTTGAAGAACCAGTTGCCGATTGGGGTAGCGGGGTTACTGAACAACCTCTGGTAGTTGTCGAGTGTGAAAGTGCGCGGTATCCACTCAATATCCTGAGTGAACCATTGCGATTTGGGCTTGAGGGAAGTGGATAACATCCAGAGGAGGGGCAGGACAACCAGCGCAGCTATCAGCACCATCAGCAGGTACGCCGGGAGGAGCCTCACTATCTTACGTAGCATTCTGCCCTCGTTGGGGTCAGGAGCTTTCGTCCCGGTATTCGGTCTGGCTGTAGTTACGGCCATAGAGTTGCTCCTTTCTAAACAAAAGCTGTAACTGTGTTGCTTGTTGCTATGCCGCTTGCGCGTACTGCCCCGCGCTGCTGCGCGAGCCGCCGTGCGAGATAAAGTCAACCGTTTTCGCGCTGGCGGAAAATCTTGAAGTTAAGATATGAAACAACGACCATGATCATCGCCACGACGAAGGACATGGCCGCGGCACTCCCCTGCAAAGGGCGAACGAAACCCTGGATGTATATGCGGTACATAACAGGCGTGGTGGCGTTAGTGCCATCGGGCTGTGGCGGGCCGCCACCTGTCATCAGGAAAGGCTGGCCGAAGAGGTTGAATGAGGCAATAATGGTGATTGTCACCACGAAGAGGAGCACCGGGCGCAGCATGGGCAGGGTTACGCGTGAGAAGGTCTGCCAGGGTGATGCGCCATCCAGGGAGGCTGCCTCGTAAAGCTGGTCAGGTATGTCCTGCAAGGCCGCCAGCAAAATGATCATATTGAAGCCGATAGTCCACCAGACGGTGGCGATCAGTATCGCGATCCAGGCCCATGGCAAGCTGGAGAGCCAGCGCGGCGTGATCATCCCCAGGTCTTTCAGGTAATAGTTGATCAGGCCGCCTGAGCTTTGAAAGATCCACCACCAGAGCAAGCCGACCACCGACACTGAAAGCACCCAGGGCGCGAAGTAGATTGCCCTGAATATATTGCGCCCGGGTATTTTCACGTTGAGCAACACCGCCAGCAGCAGCGGGATGATTACAAGCGCCGGTACGCTTATCACCACGAAAATAGCGGTGTTCTTTAGCGAGTCCCAAAACTCGCTAAAGATCAATGTACCGGGCACAAAGAGGTCAATGTAGTTTTGCAGCCCTATGAATTTGTTCTGTTGAGGCCGCAGGTAATCATACTGCTGCAAGCTGATCAAGATGCCGTTGATGAAAGGCCACAGTATGAACCCGGCGAAAAAGATCAGATGAGGCAAGATAAAGAGATATGGTGTCCAGCTAAACTTGCGCCTGACAGTTGTGGTCCGCGCGGCTTCAAGAGTTGTCTCCGCAGTCCTGATTGCCATATACAGCCACCTTTCTGACAAGAACGAATTACGAATGGGATGCATCCCATTCGTAATTCGTAATTCACAATTACCTACGGTTGTTTGGGTGCACTACCGTAGTTCGTCTTGTTCTGGGTCAGGATGGTGTTAGCCTGATCCGCCGCAGTATCGAGGGCCTTCTTGATGTCGGTCTGGGTGCCTGCGATAACCGCGCCGACCTGGGTACCCAGGGGGGCGAAAGCATCACCGATACCAGGAATAGCGGGCGGGAAGACGGGATTAGCAACAGACGGGCCAATGTTGGCCTGCGGTAGAGCCTGGAAAGCGGCGCTTGCGCGTGCCTTGTTGTTGGCCGGGATGTTGCCGCCCTTTGCCCAATCAACCGAGTGATCGATCAGGTATTTGTAAAACATTGCGCCAACGGTATCCTTGCACGCATCAGGGTTCTTGGTGTAGGTGAAGGTCAGGAGCGGGCCGCCTGCCCACACTGCGGGCTGAGTGCCGATCTGCGGCACCGGGGCTGCCTTGCCTGTGAAGGAGACCGCAGAACCCGTGACGCTGGATAGCTGCCAGATGCCGTTCCAGATCATACCAACTGTGCCGGCTTTGAAGGCGTTGAGGTCGGCATCTACTTCCAGGTTCTTCTGGCCGTAGTTGGCGGACGCCTGTTGCATCCATGTAAGGGCCTGCACGCCCGCGTCGCTGTTCCAGGTAGCCTTAGAGCCGTCAGAGTTGAACTCTGTGCCGCCGTACTGGTGGAGTAACGTTTGGAAGATCTGCTGCACAGGGAAGCCGGTGGTGAGGAGGAAGCCATTCTTGCCGTTGGCGGTCATCGCCTTGGCGGCTGCCTCGAAGCTGGCCTTGTCGGTGGGCGGAGCGCTGATCCCTGCCGCCTTGAGCATATCTTCATTGTAGTACATAGTCATCGCCACAAAGCTCAAAGGGATAGCGTACTGCTTGCCTGCCACAGTGCCTGCGCCCCAGGCTACCGCCGGGTAGTCAGCAGCTGTCACACCGATCCCGCTCATCGCGGCGTCGGGGATAGGACGAATTACGTTGCGGAACGCCTGCGTAGCAACCTGGTCCTCGTTGATTATAGCGATGTCAGGTAACGTATTCGAGGCGGCCGCAGTGCCAAGCTGGGTGTTGTAATCGGTGAACGAGCCGGTGGTTATATTCACCTTGACGTTAGGGTTCTCTTTGTTGAAGCTGTCAGTCAAGGCGGTCATGGCCTGGCCGTCGGGGCCGCTCAGCGGGGTCCAATAGCTGATTGAGGTATTGGCACAGTTACCGGGCAGAGTAATTGGGCCGCCCGAAGTAAAGCCGCCTGTAGCGCCGCCGGTAGTTGTGGTGCCTGTCATTACACCTGATGTGGAGGTGCCTGTCATTACACCCGACATGGTTGGGGTCATGCCACCGGAGGCGTTAGTAGTGGCAGTTCCCATCATCTCACCGCTGGTGGCGGTGCCTGTCATTACACCTGTGCCGGTGGTTGCTGTGCTCATTTCACCTGTAGAGATCGTGCCTGTCATCACGCCGCCGCCTGTAGTGGGGGTTTCGGCGGTTGTGCCACCTGTGCTTGTGGTGGGTGTGGCGCTATTGCCGCAGGCCGCCAGCGACGGTATAAGCATGCTCATCAGCATAACGATGCCTGCTGTTCTTTTGAGTTTGTACAACATTTGGAATGTTCCTCCTTTGATACCTTCCATTTATCTCAGAGATAATTTGCAGTGTTTGCTAATTGAGCTACGATTCTGCTCACCTCCTTTCGTTCGACCGGAGAGCCAGCTCTTCAGGCTCTCAGCCGGGGCGCTAATTACGTCCTCTTCTCAGGGCGCAGGCCAGGGGTATATTCAAGGCGGAGAACCAGGTCCTGAGGGTAGTTGCCGAACGACTTGCCAAAGAGGTTCATACCACCCACGTGGAGCGCATCAGCTTTTACCCCAAGGCGCACTATAATTACTCGCTGCTCTTCAATAGCAAGGTCACGAATCACTATTTGAGAAAGCCTGTGCCCATCTATGAAAGAGCCTTCGCTCTTTACCATCCATCGCTTGAGCAGCCCGTATTGCGAGTCGCTGCTATCCCACCAGGGAGGCGTAAGCTGGCCCCGCTGCCGCCCGAAGTCGGCTGGCGAGGTCCAGGTGCCTACCTCCTGGCCGTTGATCCAGAGGGTAATGTCAGAAGGCCAGTCGTTGTTGTGCAGTGGCGCTTCCGAGCAGATCTCCATGCTCACCACAAGGCCCGTCAGCCTGGCGCTAGGGGGCAACCTGTTTGGGAAGCTATACTCGACGTAGCCGCTGTGGAACCATATAAGCCCAGCGTGGACCCGTTCAGGCTCATAAAAGCTGAGTGGATCATCAAAATAGCCGATCACGGAGGTCTCGCAGGCAATGCCACAGGTGGGTGTCACGTCGAAGCCTGTATAAGCGCCGATAGGCATGGCGACCTCAACAGAGCTGTCAACAACAGAGGGGAAGCAGGGGAGTTCAATGACCAGGCTGTCGTAGCTGCGGGTGCAGACTTTCTGTAAACCGTGGCTGGCAGGCTGGAGGTCAGTGTGCAGGAAGTTGGCGTCCTCCAGGAGCTTGATTTGCGCGGCGGCAGTAGAGGGAGCCATGTTGAGAGCATGCGCCACTTCGTTCACCGAACGCTCGCCTTCGGAGAGGTACTGCATGATCCGTAAGCGCGGCAGCGAAGCCAGCGCTTTCAGCGCAGTAACTACCTTATCGTCAGGAGCTCCTGCTTCCAGATGAAGTGTTTTGCCGTGCAACATCGCACATTCCCCTTCTCCGACTCGCTGAGAAGACCTTGACAAACTTTCTTTGAAGCAACAAAATATGAATTGCTACCGGAAATTATGAGAGAAAGCAGGTAGATTATAAGCCAGCAATTGTAGGCTGTCAATGGTCAATGATAGCTGAAGGCTGTTGCCTCCTGCGAAGACTGGCTAAAGACGGGCCTCTAGCACCCGAAAGGCGAATCAAATGCGGCAACATCGCTCACTCAACGGCCTGTGGCAATTCCAGATTGATCCCGAAGGATCTCTGTCAGTCGCTTCACTCTTCCCCGAAGTAGAGATTCCGGTGCCTATGCCCTGGCAGGCCGCCCTCCCCGATATGCGGGCCTACAGCGGCTATGCCTGGTACCGCCGGTATGTAGATTTAGAGGATGAGTGGCTGTCGGGAGAGCTTATACTGAGCTTCGGCGCTGTTGATTACTGGTGTCAGGTATTCGTCAATGGGCGTCTGGCCGGAGAGCATGAAGGTGGCTATACAGCTTTCAGCATGCCGATTCGCTCTTACGTGCAGCCTGGCCGCAACGAGATCGCCGTTCGGGTATATGATTCTGCCCAAGCGAGTATCATCATACCAAGATGGCCCTCATACCCTCCCTCTACAAACTCTGACGAGCCGCCTTTCGACGCTAACAACATACCTCACGGCAAGCAGGAGTGGTATGTTAATGTGGGTGGTATCTGGCAAGGCGTAAGCCTTACTGCCGTGCCTCTTGCCTACATAGAGCATCTCAAGGTTACTCCTGATATTCACAACGGCATAGCCCATATTGTTCTTCACCTGGCGGAGAGCAGGCAATTATCTACCCCAAACGGCACAATCCGTGCCACAGTTGCCTCTCCCGACGGCACTGAGTGGGGAGGGGCGTTTCCTGTGGTCCCGGAACAGAACCTCTACGAGATGGATATAGAGGTGGGCGAAGCAAGGCTCTGGGCTTTAGATGACCCCTACCTGTACACAGCCACTGCTCTCCTGGAAACGCCTCAGGGCAAAGACGAGCTAAGCGCCCGCTTCGGTTTCCGCGAAATCTCAACAAGCGAGGGGCGCATACTGCTCAACGGCGAACCTATCTATCTCCTCTCCGCCCTCGACCAGGACCTTTACCCTGACACCATTTATACAGTTCCATCAGAGACGTACCTGCGCGAGGAGTTCAGAAAGGCCAAAGAACTCGGCTTCAATAATCTACGCTGCCACATCAAGCCCCCCGATCCTCTATACCTTGAGCTGGCTGATGAGATGGGGCTGCTAGTGTGGGCCGAAATCCCCTCGTGGCGCACCTTCTACCCCAAAGGCACCCTGCACGCCGAGCAATTAGAGTTGACTGACGGTATCAAGGCGCGAGTTGAGCAAACCCTGAGAGAGATGATATATCGTGATTATAATCACCCTTCGCTGATCATCTGGACGATAGTAAACGAAGACTGGGGGCCCGCGCTCGCCCTGCAAGCGTCTGATCGGGCGTGGCTGGTGGGGATGTACGAACTATGCAAAGAGCTTGATCCCACGCGGCTGGTGGTTGACAACTCGGCTTGCCCGCAGCCGTGGGGGCCGAATGTTCACGTGAAAAGCGACCTGGACGACTTCCACATTTATGCCAATATACCTGATGGGGCGAGGAGCTTCACGCAGACGATAGAGCAGTTCGATTTGAGGCCGCTATGGACCTATTCCAGTCACGGCGACTCGCAGCGCACCGGGCGCGAACCCCTTGTGTTGTCAGAGTTCGGCAACTGGGGTCTGCCTTCGCTTCGAGCTTTGGGCAAGGAGAGGGAGGGCGAGCCGCACTGGTTCAATGTTGGCCCCTGGTGGTCGCCCTGGGAGGGGGAGGCGGGCTGGCCGAGCGGCGTGGAGGAACGATTTCATAAGCTGGGGCTTGATAAGATTTGGGGCAGTTACGAGCAATTTGCTACAGCCACACAGTGGCATCAGTTCGCCGCACTGAAGTTTGAAATCGAAGCACTGAGAAGGCAACCTGCTATTATGGGCTACGTCATAACGGAGTTAGCGGACGCCTACTGGGAAAGCAACGGCCTCCTGGACTTCGAGCGCAACCCCAAAGCTTACTTCGACATTTTCTCATCTATCAATGCCCCCGACATGATCTGCTCACAAAGTGAGCGTTACTCATACTGGGATGACCAGCGCCTGCATGTACGACCACATCTTGCACACTTCAGCAGGGCAGAGTGGCGGGGCGCGCAGCTAGCCTGGTCTATTGAAGGGACAGAGCTGGGCGGACACTGTGCTGTGCCTCCTCTACAGCGAGCTGAGGTAGAGGCGCTGGAGCTACAGGCGTGGCCCTTGCCTAAAGTTGAAGGCCCGCAAATGGTGCAGGTAAAGCTCGCCCTCGACAACAAGGGAAAGAGATTGGCGCGCAACACCCTGGACGTGCTGGTGATGCCCGCAAGCGCGCGTCAGCACAGCTACAAGGGAGAGGTGGCGGTAATCACGCGGCACAACCGAGTGCGCGCCACTCCAACAGGTGGGCCGAACCCAACAGTGGACCTGGAGGCTGCGCCGCAGAGCGATGCGCCGGTGATAGAGGAGGCGGCGCCGCGCGGCTCGGCAGCCGAGGGCAGAGTGGGCCTCGATCTGGTGAGCACTATCAGCATGCTGGGTTACCAGGCGGCGCGCCATATCACACCGCAGACAGGGTTGGCAGTAACCAACTACCCGAACGCCGATCTGCTACAATGGGTGCGCGGCGGGGGCGACCTCTTATTCCTGAGCCAGGGCACCAGTCCATTCTTCTGGGTACAGGGTAGGGGCGCTGCTTACGGGGGCAACTGGATCACCAGCTTCAGTTGGCTGCGACCGCAGCTTCACCGCAGGCTAAAAGCCCCTAACCCACTCAGCATGCCTTTCATACACGTAATGCCCCAGCGCACAATCCTGGGGCTGCCCGTAGAAGACCGAGCAGTGCAGGAAGACTTCCTTTCGGGCATGGTGTCGGGGTGGGTGCGCCACCCGGCTGTGCACACAGTGCAGTTCCGCTATGGCAAGGGCCGTGTGATCATGACCACCTTCGCGCTCGAAGAGAACCTGCACCAGGATCCCGTCGCAACTGCGCTATTTCACGACCTGGTAGACCACCTCACCTCAGACGCCTGCCAGCCCACGCTCACAGCCAATCTTTCCTGAGCCAGGCCGTTCCGCAAAAAGTAAAAGGAGCCGGACTTTAGCGTGACGCCGGCAGACCTTCCAGTAGAGGAATGGATGTGCAAAACTCCGGCGACAAGCTATTGACAAGGGGAGCAAGGGGCAGTATACTAAGGCTACTTCGAGATTACAACTTCGGTTGTAGGATCGAAGCAACAGGAACCCAGACGGTCCTCACGGATTGTTTGGGTTTTCTGTTTGTTTGCTTTCATCTACTTACAGACAAGGGCGACTGCACAGTCCCTTACAGTAACTCGCTGTGGTCGAGGGGCACGGTGAAATAGAAGGTGCTGCCTTTCCCTTCGCTCGACTCGAACCAGATGCGGCCACCGTGGCGGTTAATAATCTCCCGCGCAATGAACAGGCCGAGACCGAAGCCACTGCGCGCATTTGCGCCTGCATTGGTTGCACGGTAGAAGCGCTCGAACACCATTGCATGCTGACCGGCTGGTATTCCCATTCCTTCATCGTGTACAGCAACCAACGCCTCATCGCCCGATGCTGCTGCGCTGATTTTGACGGTATGGCTTCCATTTGAGTATTTGACAGCGTTGTCCAGCAGGTTAGTCACAACTTCCTCTATACGGTGTCTGTCGGCGTTAACAAAGAGGTGGCTGGGGGTAATATCGAGGTTAAATGTGAAACCCGGCGTGATTAGCTCTATGCTGCCGGTGACATTCTCCACCACTTCGCATAACTCAAAGCGCCGTGGGTGGAATGGCAAGCTGCCATTTTGCACGCGAGACACATCAAGCAGCTCATTGACGAGCCGCGCCAACCTGTCGGATTGCTGCTCTATGTTGGTGAGGGCATGTGCCAGCCGCTTATCGCCTGCGGCATCGGCGGTACGCTGGGCCAGTTGAGCAAAGCCTTTGATCGAGGTGACAGGTGTCCTAAGCTCATGCGAAGCGAGAGCGATAAACTCATCCTTCTGCTGGTCCAGCTTGTGTCGCTCTGTAACATGCATTACACCCACAGGTAGCTGCTCTATGAGACGTTTCAACCTGGCGCACTCAGCTTCGGCGTTGGCAGAGCCGGTGCGTGCATCTTCCATGCGCCGTTCGCGCTGGATAGCGCAAAGGATGCGAAGCCTCAATGAGGTAGCGTTTATCTCACCTCGGAGAATGTAATCCTGCGCGCCTGCTTCGGTAGCCGCCACCGCAAGCCCCAGGCTCTCTATATCGCTAACGACCACCAGCGCCGCTTTCGAAGCCGCAGAGCTAAGGCCGCCAAGCCCCTTATGAATGGCATCTGCATCGTGCGCCGCATCCAGGATTACTGCGTCAAAGCACTTTTGGGATAGCTCATTGCTTGCCTCCCCAGCTTCTTTCGTGTGGATTACATCAAAGGGTGGCGTGTGGCTCTCACGTAGTAGCCCAGTGAGGAGCGAGACGGTATCTTCTCGCTTGGAGATGAGGAGGAGGTTAAGCTGCTCGCTACGGGCGGGTTGGCGGTGCAACAGAGCTTTGTCTGTGGAGAGGGATTCAGGCGGAGCTCCAGGCCGCCACTCCAAAGGCTCTTCATCTTGCGCTGAGTTGTTAGCAAAGGTCATTACCTTACTCACCCTCCAGGTCTGAACTGCTAATGGTTATGAAGTGAGACCGCCAGGTAAGGCAGCATACGCAAGTTGCTGCCTTATGCTTGAAAAGGCGTATCAGAGGACCTTTGTAAGCGCCCAGAGGCCCAAACCCACATAAGAAGTCATGCTGTAACTGGGAAAGCCGAGCCTTTTTGCCGTTGCCGTCGTGGTAAGATATCTCAGGCAGTATATCAGATAGCGCACAAGTTAGGTATCGCTTATTGGAATAGAAGAGGTGATCATATGGCACAAGTATTGCTTCAGAGTACTCCAGCAATGTGCTTAGGGCGCGCAGAAGATATCGCCTGAGGCGCAGGCCACGACGAAAGGAGATATAAGAGATGGACTTTGGAAACATCATCAGGCAATTTACAGGCGGCAATGCGCCTGCTGGCGCACCGCCCCAGCTAGGGCAATGGATACAGAACTACCAGTCAGGCAACACCGCTCAGGTGCCGCACGACCAGGTTGGCCAGGCTTACAGCCAGTGGGCGCAGCAAGCTAGCCCGCAGCAAGTGCAGGAGGCTACCAACTACGGTTACCAGCAAGTGCCGCCTCAGCAGCTGCCTGCTGTGGGCAACAGCTTTCTCAATATGTTCCAGCAGCATGGGCTTAATCCGCAGGACGCAGGTGTACAGACCACCAATCCTCAGCAGATGAGTCCGCAAGATGTAGCCCGTATGCATACCTACGCGCAGCAGCAGCAGCCCGACGCACTCAAGAAGCTCTTCCAGCCGGGTGGAACGCTGAGCAACCCACTGGTAGGTCTCGCGGCAGCGGGCGCTCTAGCCTACGGCATCAGCAAGATGGGTCCCCGCTAGGCAAGCTCTCAGTCCTTTTTGTGAGAAGGGAAAGAAGATAATAAAGACCAGTAACTTCGTTACGGGGAGTTACTGGCTTCTTTTCGAGAAGAAAAGGCCACTCCCCGCGTGTGGGGAGTGGCTGGATGTTGCTTTAGTCTGACTGTGTGCCTCCATTCCCACAATGTTACCAGTATCTATCTTCCAGCGGATCGGCTGGCGAGCGGGGCAGGCGGGGCGGGTGGATGGTATTAAGATAACTTTGTAGAATTACCGCGGCGGCAACGGCGTCTATTTGCTGGCGCACCTTTTTCGGTGGCAGGCCGGCGTCGTGGAGTATGCGTTGAGCTTCGACTGTTGTAAGGCGCTCATCGCAATACTCCACTGGCAAGCCCGAAAGACGAGTGAGCATATCCCCAAATTTGCGCACGCGCCCTGACATTATGCCCGCGTCACCGCTCATGTGAATAGGGTCGCCTATCACTATTAGCTCGGCCTCCATCTCGCGGGCAATTGAGGTTATCTTTTCCACGTCTATATTGAGAGAGACTGCCTGTACAGTTTCTACAGGCCGCGCTACCAGACCCAGCGGGTCGCTTACCGCCACACCGATGCGCCGCTTGCCCAGGTCGAGGCCAAGTGTTCTCATGGCTAAAGCCTGGCTAGCCCAGCTACGAATCGGCTATCAGCTTTTGTTGCGCTCATCGATACCATCTCCGGCAGGGTCAAAGCCATGCCACGCTATCTCTCCGGCACCCGCAAAGCGCTGTGCCATAACCTGTAGAGCTTGAGGGTTGTTGTCAGCCAGTATGAAGCGTCTGTCGAGCAAGAGGCAGGCGGCGCCCGTTGTGCCGCTGCCCGCGAAAAAATCAAGCACCAGGTTGCCGGGGTTAGATGAGGCGGCGATTATCCGCTTCATGATGCCGATAGGCTTCTGCGTAGGATAGCCTGTGCGCTCCTTGCTATTGGTGGGCACTATGGTGACGAACCATGTGTCGGTGGGCAGTTTACCGCGAGCGGCCTTCTCAGGACCAACCAGGCCGGGAGCCATATACGGTATGCGCTCAACGGCCTCGGCGTTGAAAGTGTAGTTGCTCGGGTCTTTGGCGTAAAGCAGTATGTTGTCGTGCTTGGGCGGCCATTTCTTGCGAGTACGCGCCCCATAGTCGTAAGCCCAGATCACTTCATTGAGAAAGCACTCCCTACCGAAGATGGCATCGAGCAGAACCTTGCAGTAATGGACTTCCCTGTAATCTATATGGAAGTAGAGGGTGCCGTGCGGAGCCAGAACCCTGTATGCTTCGCGCAGGCGCGGCTCAAGGAAGCAGAGGTAATCGTCAAATGCGTCGGCATACTGGCGGGAAGCAAGCTGCACAGTCTGATAGCGGCGGCCCCCAAAACCTGTGCGGTCCCCCGTATCCGAGCGTGAGGTTTGGAGACGTGTCTGTTTTTGTATTTTGCCCGTATTGAATGGCGGGTCAATATAAATGAGGTTTACCAGGCCGGACTCTAGCCCGCTCAGGATGGAAAGGTTGTCTCCCATGTAAATGTTGTTCAGCATAGTTGGTCTGGCAACTTACACCTTCCTCATAACCAAAATCCGCTCAAATTTAGTCGTTTGCGTCTGCCGCCGTGAGCGACGCTCATCAGGTATCAAATCGTCGTAGATCGTTTCAGTCGTGAACCCGCCTACTTCTATAGCCAAGTTAGCCAGTATCTCAGCTGTGTGATGTGTTTGCCCGGATTTTTCCACGTCGCCAAGCACGAGTACGCAGCACGCCTTGGGCTTAAGGAGTCTATGCATCTCTTTCAGACAAGAAGCCATCTGCGGCAGGTATACTTTACTATTTGCTGTCAACGCCTTATCTAATTCCTTCCACTCTTCGCATCCTAAAAACCATAGTCTCAGTCTATTATCACGAGCGTAGTCCAATGCACCAAAATAGGGCGGACTTGAGATAATCGCATCTACAGCTTCATCAAGAATCGGCAAGCACATAGCATTTGTTTTCAGCACCTCATAGCTTCGATGCTCCCAATTTGCAGGTAGGAAGTGCCTGCGATATGCGCGCTTGACTTTCCCCAATAGCCTAGGGCGTAAACCCCGAAAAGTATACATATCGGGGAACTGCTCAGGAGGATATTTGCTTTTGCGAAGATAAGGAACCAGATGACTCGCAGGATATGAAAGGAAACCCGGGCGAACGTGGTGAAGAATACCCAATAAGCAAGCTGTAAGAAAGTAATCTTGTTGTTCCTTGAGTATACGGAATGCGCTTAAGATCTGCCGTAACGTATCCGGGTGGAAGAAGTTTAGCACCCATTCAGGGACTGTGCTAAGATCTACGGAAAGAGCATCCTCTTCTACAGCATCAATCAAGGCTGTTGCGCGCTGAAGAGCAAGGATTTCACTACCGGGTGTTTGTAGTTTTCCTCGCGTTAGCACATAAGCATAGGGACTCAGGTCGTTGGCCCAAACAGAGCGCCCTAACAACGCAGCCTCCAAGGGTACAACCCCGGAACCCGAAAAAGGGTCCAGCACTATATCCCCCGGTGCTGAATATAAGTTAATAAGCACTTTTGCCATACCTGACTTCATTTTACCGACATAAGGGGAGAGTTGCTGTAGTGTGCTTTCCCTGGCATTGAACGATCCATGCCACAAGCGTGCATCAAGATGAGCTATCTCGGCCATATCTGCATCAAATAAGTATAATTGTCTTGCTTCCTTTACTCTTCCATGTAGAGTACTCATCCCTCTGACCTCCACAGGCGTGACCTGCTCTGACGAATCAATTCTCCTTGATGCCAAACTTCCATATCGCGCCTGAGACGCCCGTCAGCTAAGGTGCTTAGTCTTACATGCACTTCCCAAAGATGTTTACTTGCCTCTGTGGGCGGCACTCCAAAGAGCTCCAAGATCAGGCGCGGCATTTTCAACGAATCTAGTGTATGTACCGGCGGCTCAGGATCATATCAGCTATCCAGGCACGCTGTTTCAACTCCTCCAGCACAGACCTAACGAGGGCCTCACGACCAACTGTAGACGAGGCGATGAAACTACCACGTATGCTTTCAATTGCAGAGCGATAGACCAGACTACCTTTGTAATCAGCAGGCTGTATATCGTGTTGCAACAATATTTCGGGATGCAAAACATCCATATTGTTAAGCAGATGAATTGTTGGCTGAACCTGATTGACAACTGTTTCATTATTCCTACACGGGAGAACCAACTATGCTGCTCCTACATATGCTAAACTGCGCATCCTGTACGTCTATGCAAATAGAAGCGTTTAGCAAGTACATCATATACTAGCGCTGAGTGCTCCTGGGGTCGGGGGTGATTTGCTGGTCGGGCGTCTGCACGGGGGCATAGTCACCGGGGTTGTTTGGCTCGATATTTATGCGCGCCGGGTCGCTGGGGAGCTTGTCTATATTGAACCAGAGCACCCTCGCCTGCACGGAGGGCGGGTTGATATACTCGTGATACTGCTCGGTTATCAGAGTAGTTGCCTGCTTTACGTCCTTGCCTCTCACCAGTTGCCGTATCTCGGTCTGCAATCCGGGCGTTACGCTATAAAGGATTCGCGCCGTCACGTCGGTTGTATAAACTACACGCCCATCGCCTGATGCCTGAAGGGCCAGAGGAGTGTAGCGTATGCTATTCACATCGAGGGTCGGCCCGGCGTTTGCGGGCTTATTAGAAGGTATCCAATCGCTCACCGTCTGCCTTAGTGAGTCTGCCAGGTCGCTTTCCTTGTATGTGTAGACCTGCGCCGTGCCTGTCAGCACTACTCGTACCGTCTCACCGTCATCACCGCCCTTGTGGTCAGCCTGAAAAATCGTGTTGGTGAGCGCCATTGTGCTGGTAATAATCTGCTGGCCGGAGCCGGAAGGCACCATGCTAAGAAGGGCGGCAGCCTGGGCCGCCTCTGCCTTCGAGCGCAGCTCGCCTACCAGCCCGTCTATATCTCCCTGGGTGACTACCTTTACAGTCTTCATTGAGCCGCCCTGCATCGCCGAGTTGAGGTAGGTGAGCACGCCCTTGTAGACGCCGGAAAGCTGCCCGGCGGGTATATTACCATCTGGGCCTTCGACGGTGGCGGCAACAGGCAAGTCGAGTGTGCCAAACGATTGCTGCACGAAATTTGTGGCACGTACAGTACCACCCTGAGTGATTTGCGCTGTAACGCCATTTGGCGCTTTAAAGGTGACGCCCGCAGGCACATAAACATCGCTGCTTGTCTTGTTGGTGAAGCGCATAGTTCCCTGGGCCGTGCCCTGGGGCACCTGTCGCGTGCCGCTCGCAGGCCGTGTGCCTTCTTCTACCACAGGCGTTTTCACCAGGCTGGCGATCAAGGATGGAGCGCTGATCGTGTTGCCAGGTGTGGTGTCACCCCCCTCTTTGCCTGTAGAAGTAGCAGTAGGAGCAGAGGCTGAGGTCACTATCGAGATTTGCACTGGAAGAGGCGGTATCGTCTCGCTGCGGGCTGTAACCGACACGGTGGCTTCAGGCAGGTAGACATAAGCATACGCAGAGCCCGCCGCCAGCGATAGCAACAGCAGAATAGCCACCCCCGCAAGCACCTTGCCCCAGCGCACCGGCCTGCTCAAACCACCATACTTGACGTTTCGCACGTTCTGGTAGGCTTCGCCCGCCAGGATTACCCGCCGGGCCTTGATCCGCCCGGACTGTGTAACCGAAGCGCCGGGCGCTGCTACATTGAGATCGGGCAGCGACGTGTCAGTAAGCATAGCAGGCACAAGCTGGCCCGTCTGGCGTGGGCGTGTGCGCGGCGGCGGCATACCGGGTCTCGCAGCAGCGGGAGCGGGAAAATGGGAAGCCGCATCATACAGATCTGAATTGCGGGAGCCGCGTTCAGCGTTGTGAGCGCCATCAGCAGGTTGGTTGAGCCATGTGGAGCTGAGGCTGCTGGAAGTATACGCAGGCACCGCAGGCGAGAGGACCCACTCAGGCGTGATGCCCGCGTTCCCTATCGAGAGTGGAGCTGTGGGCTTCTCGACATCGCCATCAAGAGAGGTGCTGCCAAGGGAAGGGTCGCCCGCGAGCGCGGGGTGGTCGGGCAGGGGGTCAGGGATATGGAAGCCAAGCACCCGCGCCAGACCCGCGATAGTAGGATCGGGCGAAGCGATAGAGACGCGCACCTCGCGCTTCCATTGGAGCTTGCCGAGGGCCAGCAGGTCATGTGTGGTGTGAAAGACAAAAGTGCCTCTGGGTATGATCAGCACCACGTTCGGCGAGCGCGCAAGGGCCTCTTCCACCCTTTCGAGGATGGCGGGCATGGTGTCTTCCACCCCCACAGCTACGTACTCAGGGGGATAATCGCTTGCGTCGAACTCTTCTGTCTCTAATGGACCCATCTTGCGTGGTTAGCGAACAATGAACGTTTATCCTGACAATTGGCAATTCTACCCTGCCAACCTCGACTGATACAGGTGGCGAGTAGGCAATAACGCCCCGGAAGCCGCTTCGGGTTGTCAGTTGCATTATATACATAATGAATGAGCCGTGGTCAAATATCCACCACGCGGCAGCTGTTCAGAATCGGGGTAGAGTAACACACAAGCGACCTAGATGGGAGGCTTAGCATACAATAGTACTCATCTCCCATAGACAGGGTAGCAGATCAGTTATAGAAT
>JADEYI010000849.1_pt1 | contig 31818 bp, 43 predicted proteins | sample 8542331 | NCBI WGS metagenome assembly JADEYI01 (sample SAMN16510988, study PRJNA670497) | mine drainage metagenome | isolation source: biofilm near Copperflume 1 | place: Germany: Marsberg coppermine Kilianstollen | collected 2018-02 | reverse complement strand
GAACATCCCAGCCTTGCATGACCTCTGACAAAAGACATAAGATGAAGTGGTGGAAGCCTCAGCTTCATAGCAGCATTGCAAAGCCGACCTTTACTGCATGAAGCTTCAGAGGAGCTCCATGCGATTGAGCAAGAGGAGACAATCGGACAAGAAAATCTATTTTGAGAAGAGGTGCACAGGGTGAAGAATTAATACACACCTGCTCCTGGAAGGCGTAGAGGATGCCGTCGATGAGGAGTTCCTCCAGGCGGGCGTCCACGTCAGCGGTGCCCAGGTCGCGCACCACCTTGTCGATGGTCTCCATCACCATGCGCCGGTACGGCTCGCTCTCATCCTTCAGATCCTCCACGATCCGCCCCAGGATGTCCGCGCAGCCCACCTGCCAAATCACATCGTGTCAGTCATCTCTTTCACCGGCCCAGAACGCCACTTTTCCCACGGCCGCCTCAGCATTGGTAGCTCTTTCGACATTGACAGTAAATTACATGCATGGCAGCTGACTTACACGTAATACCGATGTCAAAGAGCCATCAATGCAGGACGAATGCGCTGCCATTCCTCATGGCCGCAGTGAAAGCGTGGAGCACAAACTTCAACATGAAGCTTGCGAGGTAAGGTGGCAGGCTGCACCTTGTTGGCGAGCTCGACGGTGGTTTCAACGAGCGCGCGGTAGTTGCGGCGGTCGAGCGCCATGCGACGCACCCAGAAGCTGCGGAAGAACTCCGGCAGGATCTCGGCGCGCACGTAGGTCGGCTCTACTCCCTCCGTCGCCACGCACTGCTGCACCACCTGCACAACGCCCCAGCACAGCACATGTCAGCCATATCACACATTGTCCCACTTGGGCGCTACCTATGCATTCTTCAAGTCCACATAATACAGAGCAGTGATCAACATGAGGTGGCAAAATTGTTTTCAGGAGGAAGTGTGCGAAGTGTGCAGCACTGGGTAGTGCAAGGAGTGTGGGACAACGAAGGCGGGAGCCCACCTTGAGGACAATCTTCTTCATCTCCTCATCGGGCGTCTGGAACTCGCGCACCAGCACCACCATGACTTCCTTGGTGTAGTAGGAGGCGTACATGGCGTCCATGAGGGGAATGATGCACCCAATGGCCTTCAGGAACGCCGCCAACACCTGCAAGCATCCCATGCCCACTTCTCTCAGACCGGCTGCTGCTAATTTGATAGCACCAAAACGAGCATCCCTAGGTCTTGCAAGCTGACAGGGTGAAGGTATTACATCAAGGAAGCATAGGGAAAGAGCTTGCCTTGCCGCGCAGGAGGCGGATGCCCTTCCAGAGAGGCTCCAGGACATCATCAAAGGACTCGATACCGTACGGGGAGGCGGCCTCGGCCAGGGCGCTGACTGTGAGCGCGGTGATGGTCTTCACCTTCTGGTTGTCGTCCGTCAGCCCGTGCTTGATGATGTCCACCATCGACTGCACGTGACAGTCAACACTCTCAGTTCAGCTTTTAAATGTCGTGAAGGCAACACAAACATGGTCTAGCGGGGGGCTAGGGGGGCCTAAAACCTTTCTAGACAGTTGTGCAGAAACAAAGGCAAAACGTTGATCAAGAGAGGGTTGTCATTGCACAAATTGCTTATGAAGTCCACAGATTGAGACACAGAACTCAGGAATGCCCAGATGCCAAAAGGGCAGCCAGGAAGTGTGGATACAGCCTGAAAACAAATGCATGGGCTGCTGGCGAGGAGTAATTGACAGACCTTTAGGTGGGGCAGCACGGCGCAGCCCATGAGGATGGCGATCTGCTGAACAATCTTGATGCCCGTGTGCCGCGCCTGCCAGCTCTTCTTGCTCTGGCAGACGGCCTTCAGGAAGGGCAGCAGCGCAGGGATGCCCAGCGCAGATGCCACCACACTGAACGCGCGCGCTGTTGTATTCCTCACATACCTGCGCATTGCAGCACAGCACACGTCAAACCCTGTTCTCCAAGGAAAACATAGCGGATCAGAGCCGATCAGATTTGTATACATCAGAGGGCACAGAAGATTGAAGACATGTCTATCCTTTGTACGGTCCCATCTTCCTCACAGAGGAAGCAGAGCAGACAAGACAGACTTCTTGCATGCATGCAACAAGCGGTTAGGAACCCTAAAACAGTGTCGATTTTAAGGGTCATAGCTACAGGTGGGAGGCTCACTCGTCAATGTTGTCAATGTCAGGCCGCATGGCGGCGATCATGGTGGCCAGACCGGCGGCCTTGGACAGGTTGGCGATAATCTCGCGTCCCTCCACGCGCGCATAGTAGTCCTCGTCGATCAGCAGCGGCTCGATCACGACCAGGATCTTGTGCACAAACGGCCGCACCAGCTCATCCAGCTTGTACAGGATGCGGTCAATCACCTGCACACGCAGCGCAACCACTGTTTAGGTACCAGGCCCAATCAGTACAGTATTTGATTTGGTGCCACTGCCTGCTGGGTACACATCCTGTGTTCTTCACGAGGAGGCATTGCCTTTAATGCCCAGTGGAAGGCATTGGTCTTCACAAAGAACACAAGAAGCACAGCACACAGAGCAGGGTACACGGCAGGATGACCTGCTGCTGCATGTAAGCCTGTCAAGCAAGGAAGGTGTCAGGCAAGGCAAGTCTGATCTGGGTGCTTCTTTCACTTCCAAGCAACAGAGATGTGCCAAGAGAGGGGTCTAAAGGCAGGAGGCTCACCTTGACCAGCAAGTGGCGCTCCTGGTCCTCCAGGGTGGGGGACATGAGCAGGGGCAGAATCTGGTTGAAGAGCGGGCCAGCCCCGAACTCACGCGCTTTGTCGGTGAGCTGGCGCAGCGCGGACTTGCGCTGCGGGGGCGTCCCGTTCTTCACCTTGAGCAGCAGCTTCATGATCTTGCGCTCCTTCATCTCCTCCACTGTCAGCTGCTCGTCCTCCACCTGCACACCAATATCATCAAGTCAAGATCAGCCCAGGACAATAAGGGCTACAACCACTGCAAATCTTATATGTAATCATCTGGTACCCCAATTGTACAGATTTTTTCACTTGAAAAAGTGAAAGATGACACTGGTAGAGGTGGATGAGCTGGGGAGGATGGAAGGGGGCTGGGGCGCACCTCCTTCAAGAGCTTGCCAAAGTACTGGTGGTCCTCTGGCTTGAGCTCGGGCAGGCCCTCCAGTTGAGTGGGCACGTCAAACTTCTGCCCATGCTCCTCCTCCGGCACGTGGTACAGTGGGGTGCCCCCAATGGGCGTCGGCGTCCCCATCAGCTTACGCGCTGGCGTCCTGATGGGTGCATACCTGCGCACGACGCACCGTTTTTCTCATAAGCTTACTCAACTTCTTGTCAAGAAGTTCCCAAGCAAGTTTTAAATGTGGGTTTGTAAAGGATATGGCACAGCGCCTACCCTGCAGGAGGTTCCAAGACCTTGTAGCCCTCGGTGGGAAGCATGGCGTCCAATTCCTCATCCGACAAGAACCTGTTCCTCTCCTCAATCTCCCGCTCCATCCGCATCGTCTGCGCGCACATGCTCACAAATCATTGCCCATCTCACATCAACAACTGACAGGAACAACTGAGAGCGCAAGGGACCTTTGCGTGACCACAGTCAAGAACCAAGACAGGAGCACCTCTTCTCAAGCAGTTTGAGCCGAATAAGAAAGATACGGCATAGACTGCGCACCTGGTACTGCTCTGCGGTGAGGGGAACAGAAGGACCCAGGCTGCTGGGGGAGGGTGTGGGCATGTCCATGCCGCCCATAGGGGTCATGGCAGGTGTCATGCCCATCATGGGGGTCTGGCCAATCATCGGCGTGGCTCCGCCCGCCATCCCCACATTCAAGGGCGTCTCGTCCCAGCGAGACCGCCCCCGCTTGCCGGCCGGTGTCGCGCCAACCGCTGGTGTCTCCCCTGCTGCCCACCCTGGAGTAGCTCCACCATCCACCTGCACAGCAGCACATCCCACTCAACAACAATGCAACAGACAGACGTTAATCTATGGGCTGAATATCACACTGTCCCCGGAGGACAGGGAGGCAGCCCGTTCCAGAAAGTCCAGGGCTGCAAAATTGTCCGTCGAAGGGGCTCATCAGGCCTGGTAACATAGACGCAGGACACAATTGCTAAGAAAATCAGGGAGGAGAAGCGGCTGAGCAGAATGATCACCCGTCCCGGGGTGGGAGTGGCATCGTCCCAGCGGTTCCGTCTGGGAGTGGCCTCTGAGCCGGCGCGGCCTGGAGTAGGAGTGGCGTCCCATCTGCTGCCCTGTCTGCCCGGCGTGGCCCCAAACTCATCCGGCCGCGCCGGCGTCGCATCCCACCGCGCCACTGCCGGTGTTGCCTCCGGAGCATCCCACTCCGACATCCGCGCCTTCTTCCTGCGCACGCAATAAAATACCACATGCTGAACATCGCTCAACTCCTACATGAGACATGAAAAGATCCAACTATAATGCACAGGCAGGGAGAAGGAGCGCATGTAATGTGATTGATGGGAGGGTTGTCACTCACGCGTCCACCCCATTGCTCTGATCCCAGCGGTTACGCCGCTTCTCCCCGGAGGCCGCCGAGGTCGCCGCGGGCGGCAGCTCCGCGGGAGGCGGCGGCAGCTGCACGCCGGAGGCCTTGGTGGGCCGCGCATCCAGCTCTCTCTCCTCCTCCTCCTTGCGCAGCTTATCCGCGATGTTCTGCATTGTGTTGTCCCGCTCGCGAGCCAGCTGCTGTTCACGCATGACGTCCGCGTACGTCCGCACACTGTTGTCCGGCGTCTTGTCGCCCATCGCAAACGCATCGTTTCGAGAGGGTGACAGCATCCGCTGTAGCCGCCGGCGCCTGTACACATTGTCATAAAAAATATTAAGATGTTCTGAGGTCAAGATCTGGTCTCAGTAATTAAGAACATCCTGAGCCCAGGAACCGAATTTGCTTCATCAACTATAAATAAAACAATGAGTAAGAGAAGCGATACTGGACTCATGACCAGATAAAATGGGATATAGGCAGCGCAGTGCCCCACCTGTAGTCGTCTTCCCTGTCTGTGATTCGACCTGGCCGCTTGAATCCTGATGCCTGCGCCCGCAAAGACAGTACGGTGAGCACAATCAGAGAAGGTCTTCGTGACAACAAAAACTCCCAGGAACCAGTAGTCAAATCAGCTTCATATGCCTGCTTGTAAAGATAAGCAGCAGAACGCACAATAATAGATCAAAGGGTGACAACCCGGGCAGAAAGCACTTGCAATCATAGCAACGCATGGATTTAAAAATAAATCTGGAGAGCTCATGGGTCAGAGGGTGAGAGTCTTACATCTTCACCATCTTCTGCAGGTAGGTCGCCTATAACAGACTTCGGGGCAGTATAGGACTGCATTTTGCTGCGAAGACACAGAACAATATGTCAGTGACCTGATGACAAGCAGGAAAACACAATCTCTGTCCTTAAGCAACACAAAGCTTGCGATCGCAGAAAGCAGACAAAAGTCCTGCGCACCTCCGGACAGCCTGTTCCCTTTCATCCATCTCCTCCTCCGTGTCCGCGAGACCGATGGACCGATCATAGCCAGCGAATCTCTCAGTGCTACCACCATACAGCTCCTGATCGAACACTGCGTGCTGCAAGTCTGCAGCAACACCCTCTGCCCTCTTCCTTTCATCCTGAAGGGCTGTGTAGTCCTTATCCACCGCCGCCATCCTGTCAAAATTTGTAAGAAGATCTGGTTGAGACAGTAGGGACGACTTGCAGGTGGTGCAAGTGTCTGGAATGTGGGCAAGCGTGGGTGCCTGCCATTGGCCATGGAACGCCGCCAGATATCATTCATTAGTCAGAACACGCCAGATATTGGTAATACAATGATGGCTTTCAAATCGGCCATTGCAAAGTGCCAAAATTCTCGTGGCAGCCATAGAAGCACAATGAAAGGCTGCTGGAGTGGGCTGTCAGTCTCCTCTGCAATTTCGTCGAGTTCTTGCAAGCAGCATGTGAGCGTGCTGACAAGATCGTTTCTTGGAGGAGCCGCCTGGCGCGCGTCGCGTCAGCGATTGCAGGATCCTTGTAAAGCTAGGAATATTACCAAACTCACCGTACATGGGTTGAGAAATGGTGCAGGAATGCGGATATCATGCTCCTGTTCGGATGAAGCCTCTACTAGTACTTCCCTGTTCCCTCCTTCTAGTTTACAATACAGGCAAGTGTTTCCTCAACATATACAATGTAAATTTAATGAAATCGATAAAACTTTGTTACCAAGACTATGCACTGCTGGCAGAATTTTTAAAGAGGCCACCTAGCCTGCAGTACTAGGCCGCAGCGTGCTTCTCAATCATACAATATTGTCAATACTGAGGACGAAAGCTGACGACCAAACCAGGCGCGTGATGCTGAAATTGAGTGGAGAGGCCTTGCAAGGCGGTATGGGATTTGGCGTCGACCCAAAGGTGAGACAGTCTGCACACTGGGCACTCTCTCTCCATGCGCAGCAATTTTAAGAGCAGGTGGTGGATTAGGATGGCGCGCAGGACACAAAGCTGTCTGCCACCTGCTGCGCAAGTGGTAATGAGTCATGGCCATGCTTTGCGCAGGTTCTGACTGCAGTTGCTCGGGAGGTGGGCACAGCAGCCAAGCAGGGGGTCGAGGTTGCCATTGTAGTAGGCGGAGGGAACTACTTCAGAGGAACCTCAGCCTGGGACGGCTTGGAAAGAGCCACGGCAGACTATGTCGGCATGCTGGCAACATGCATGAATGCGCTGATGCTGCAGGTATGGGTCCTGACTGGACCTCGCTTGCTGGCAGGCTAAGAGCATTCTCCTTTGCATCCATGTCCACAGCCATGCTGCAGCCTCCTTGGAAAGGACTGCTGATTGCCGCATGACAAGATTCCTCACAAGGAACAGTGGTGCATTCTGAATGTTCAACGATGTGTCCTGTGGCCTCCAGAGCGCTCTGGAGAAGCAGGGTGTGGCAACGCGCGTGCAGACGGCCATAGAGATGAAGGAAATAGCAGAGCCATACATCAGGCGCCGCGCCATCCGGCATCTGGAGAAGGGGAGAGTGGTCATCTTTGGCGCGGGGACCGGGGCTCCCTTCTTCTCAACAGACACTGCAGCCGCGCTGCGAGCAGCCGAGTTGGATGTGGATGTGTTCATGAAGGCCACAAAAGTGGATGGCGTGTATGACTGCGATCCGGCTCTGGTGCGTTCTGAACTGCACACTAAGATGTCGACTGGACACATGCACATGTACACTGGACATGGGTAGCATAACAACATCATATGCCTTGATGTTCACATCTCAACTAATGTCTACAGTTCCATTTGTTTAATGAAATGGTTAACGTTGTGCAGAATCCGAATGCAAAGATGCACAAGCGCTTGCAGTACAACGACGTCATGACCCAGAATCTGAGGGTGATGGACGAGACAGCCATCACCCTGTGCAAGGAGAATGAGATTCCGGTACGTCCACCATGCATCTGCTTCTGGTGCAAGTCTTTCATTCTTCACGGGGTCCCTGACACACAACTGCACCTTCATCTAGATGCTGAGCAATGCTTCCCATCAATTACCTTGTTGAAGAGATGGTCAAGCTATGACGAATTCTCACAATCAGGCATGTGCTGGAGCAGGTGGTGGTGTTCAATCTCTACACTGCGGGGAACATCATGCGAGCACTGTGCGGTGATGCCAATGTTGGCACCACAATATGCAGCAATGGCAGTGAATTAGCTCGTCCTGTGGCGCTACAGACTTGATGAGAGAGCATTCTTATCACCACCATCACCTGTCCGACAGTCCTGCTTTCCAGTGTGTGATCTGTCAAGCTCACATCACCGTCAAGAGACAGTGATCAAGAACTGGTCATCAGCGTTTGCACTGCAGAGATGTAGCAGCCCCTGATCACAAAGTAAAACGCGACCATTGGGAATCACGTGATGTCTGGGTGCAGATGTCATTGTTCTGTCCTGTACTGCACTTGAGCACCAGAAGCTCGAGCCTTACAATTTTTTGGCTGCTGCCGGACAGTTGACACCTGTCAGTCTCCTGTGCACAGGTATATCAAGTCCCGTAAGGGCAATGAAGAGAACGCATGCCTTGAATGCCTTTTGACGATTAACTTTAGATGTATACAAATGGCCATAAATTGTGACTTCAACCGGGGGCCTTGATAGGAATCAATTCTTAAAATGGTCAGGTTTTGCATGCATATAATTTTATCAATATTGTTGTTTAGAGTTTGTTTGAAAGGGCACGTGCGGAAAACTTTAAAGAGTCAACATTCAGAGTGTGAATTGGGATGCATTTCCCTTCTCAATGAGGATTGAAACAACAGCCATTCGCAATCTGCGCATATAGATGTTCAGTGCACAACACACATTTTACTGCCCTTCGTCATACTACTAAACACTTGCCCAATGGTACACACAAGACCTGCAATGTTGGCGCTTAATAAACTTTACAGCAGACAGCCGCATTGTTGGCCACGAGTCGCAATGCCGATTCGTGGCATGAAATGTGATGTAAGAAACGGAGACAAATCCCATCAACAGAAACATCCCATCATGCCCTCTGGTGGGCCCATCTCTTGGTAATGCATTTGCATGCGTGCTTTAAACTGGCACTTTAAGGCTGCGCATGTGGGCACCTGCTCAACATACGGGTGATTTCAGAACAACTTTTATTTTCTCCCCCGCTCAGCCATCTTGGCTGGCTCTCCTCTGCTCGCCGGCGCGCCTGAACCTGAGCGCCGCACCGACGGCTGAGCGCGCAAAGTTCCATCGCTGCTGCGCGGTCCTCCCCTGCCTCCGCTTGGAGCCAAAGGAGTCCCTCCTCTCGGGTTCCACATCACTGCCGGTATCCGCAGCTCCTGCCATGCATGGAACGGCTGCGTCAGTGCCTATCAACTCTTTTTTGCCACATTCTCTAGGTTGCAGATCTAAGGATCCCGCACTTGCCCCTGGAAAAGGTAGTTTTCCTACATCACATCAAATCCCGCAAAACAACAACGCCTTACGGAGTCAGGCAGCATGCATGCGGTACGTGACAAATGAAGCGGAAAACGAGACAGACCTGAAGGAGTGCCGTTGGCTTTGACCGATGCTCTCTTGGCTGAGCCAAAGCTCTTCAGCAGAGTTGTAAAGTTCGGCTGGCTGCGGTCGTTCCTGCTCAGCTGGTGCTTCGGGCCAGATGGCTGGAGTACATCCGGATCTGCCCGCAGCTCCCCCGTGCTTTTGCTGTGGGTGACCGCCTTTGCCGGCTTCTTCACCAGCTTGTTTGTCTTTTTCAAGCGCTCCTGAAGATGCATCAGACGAGGCTTCACCAATGATGTCACAGGATACACATTGGTGCACAGTGCAGGAGTCTCACACGCAATATGGACAAATAAAGAATAAAGAAGAATTTGCCACATGGTCAAGGAATGTCCTCACAGGGTAGTAAGTCCACCCATTGGTGTTGTGAGCTCTGTGTACGGGTCAAGGAAATGCTTGCAGGCTGTGTACCTGGGTGGATGCTGGCAGGAGAGAGTGGCAGTCCTCGCAGATGCACTGTGACTCCATGCCGCAGCTGCCCAGGGGGCCGTGGGGCGAGTATGCAGTGTGCTGGTGGCAGAACACACGCTGGCACACGCTGCAGAAATGCCGCTGCATCGCGTGCTTCACATTGCTCAGCCTGCGCAAGCGAGCAGACCGCCGTCAACCTTGCTGTTACACTCTGAAGACCATGATATCACTGAAGACACAATAGGAGATTGTCAAGGCTTGAAATGCAGCAAGAAAGGGGACTCTTGCTCACTTGTAGCCTCGGAACTGGCGGTGGCAGCCAGTGTGCCCACAGCGCCACGGATCGACCCCAGCTGGTGTCTCTGGAACATCCTCACCTGCAGTCATTTGCGTGGCCGCTTGAGAAGAGAAATAGCACCACCCTTAACATGGCAATCACTTGAAGCTGATGACAACAAAGCAAAAAAGCCATTGGTGCTTGACCAACAAGCTGAAGCCTGCATGCATCTATCCATGCAATTTGAGACAAGGACTGTGCAGCATGTACTGGAATGCAAACACACCATACTCCTCCGCATCATGCATGTCTGCGCCTACGTCCTGCCTGTCCGACAGGGAACGTCCCATCCTGGCGCCACCCCCTAAGCTAGGCCCGCCCAGCCACCCGTCCACCGTCCTTGCATCCTGTGTGCCAGACCATTAGTACTCGTCACTAAGCCACCGCATGCTTCACCGGTAATATGTGAGCCAGCAAGCAATGAGCTCAATGGCCTGTGTGCCAGGCAACCAGTATTTTCACACAGCCATCTCATCTTTGCATGGGCAATGTGAGCCAGCAAGCACTAAGCTCAGTAGGGGTCTTTATTTGGGCGTCAGACTCTGCAGTGCCTGATGTCAAGCCTGCAGAGGAGATAATGCAACAGAGGGACTTACGTCAAGCGTGTGGGAAGGGAACGCCGTCGGCTGCGGGTTTGAGAAGGCCAGCGGCTGCCTGTTTATGCGCAGCGGCTCCAGCGCATGCAGCTGCTCATCAAAGGCAGCGCTCACCTGCAAACCCACATAAGTCTGCCGTGTCATGCACAGCACTCATCATTGTCATTATTATTACACGCTCTTCCTGCCGGAGGCAAGGTGCATTTGCAGACAAGCTGCATGTAAGCGTTGCCACAAATCCTGCCCATTGATACAGCACTAGTGACAGTCCCAAAGGGACATGCTTTGAGCCAGGGGGCCCCCTTTGCATGGCCAAGCTTATTTACGATATTATTCTATTGTGAAATTGGGAAATTACCTCTCCTAGGCTGCCGTGGCGTGATGACAGCATCCTGGACGGCCCAGCTGTCATGGGGGACCGCTGCACTCCACAAGACTCGGACGCTGCCTCAATGCTTTGCTCACTGGGCCACGTGCATGCATAAACTTCAGTCAAAGCCCACATAATTGACATGTCTCAAATCCAATTGCCTGCACATGGCGGGCTGGAACAGCATGCTGGGAGCATGTGGTGGATTGTAGCTTGCCTGAGGCCAGAGTCTGTGTGGCCGTCTCTGGCGAAGGCAACTCGCCGCCGGTCAACAGTGTCGGAGCCACTGCTGTGCCTGGAATCTGACCGCCCATAAGACCTGCCCGATAAAGTCCTGGGCACCCCATTGGGCAGCTGCCCTCCCCCATTCGCCTCATCACCCAGACCCTGTCCCACCTTAGCTCCCCACGGCGCTGCCTGACCTTGAACGGCCTCCCCTGATGCAGCTAGTCTCTGCTGCCTCCTCCTCCTCTTCAGATAGACTAGCAAAGCAGCGCCTGCCACCAGGCTGGCCACAGTGCCCAGGATGCACTCCAAGGTCAACCGCTCCTCCTTGCTGCCACCTGTCACAGCAAAAACCCTTCAATTCGCCTTCGATACATGCTACTCTGAGGCTCCTAGAACGGAATTGCCACAAGGGATATCACTCACCTTTGCTCCTCCATGCGCCATGATGTGCAGTCCACGTTGAGTGTGCATGGTGCTCAGACCCTGGTGTTCTGCAGTGACCACCACTGCTGCAACCAGTGCACGCCTCTGCACTCAGCAGAAGTGTGCACTCCTGAGACAGCGCGTCATCAGACCAGCCGTACGCATTCCAAGCTGTCAAGCGGTAGCGGTACACCCCCTCCTGTTGCAACAAGTATATCACCCCTTAGTCAGCGATGCATGTGCTTTAGACGACGTACGAGTATCTAAAATAACCACCATCTGACAGGGTACAGACCGACATGAAGAGCTCACCTCCAGACCCCGATCTTCCCAGGAGATCTCTTCATCATCCAGATTCTTGTTCACGGACACCCAGCCGGAGTCCTCCCCTTCCGAGCGCTGCAGTTTGTACTTGTGGAACGGCGGGTGGCCCAGCCTCTCCGGCGGCTGCCAAGTCAAGAGCACGCTGCTGCAGGAGACCTGCCTGCCGCGCATGTTCCTCGGCGCGCTTGGGGCTGTCCCCAGCCCAAGAATCACTCTCTTCATGGCTCGGGTCAGCTGCTGCCTGTGCAGCGCGCTCTTGATCTGCACATTCACGCACACTTCATATCTTTGTCATGGAAGCTTGCTCCAGTAACCTATAAAGGGCATCCTGGCCATTGGAACAGCTCCTATGAAGAGCCAACGCACCCCCAGATCTGTCTTCAGGGAACTGCCGCCGTCATTTACAAAAAGGGGGAAATCCAACACCTGCGCATGCATAGTGATTACTCAATGCTGGTGTGCAAGCCCACTATGCACAGGGCATCACATGGACACAGTGCTGCAGGAATCTTTGAGATTGAACACACCGTTATGGAGTTCTCTCTGAATGCCTTCACATATTGCGGCAGGCCCACACTGTGGCTGACCCATTCAGCCACCCTGTTCCCCTGGACATGCGAGCACAATCTCATCATGTACAAATTGAACAGAAATAGGAGAAGGAGTATGCACTTGTTGTCTTGAGAACTAGGACAAAGCACACCTTGAGTAAGCTCTGCAGGTGTCGCTGCAGTTCCCCCTCTGATATGGTGTCGCCATGATCTGCCCCATCCACATTGGATTGCATGCACTGCAAGTCCTGATCCTCCACGCCCCCATCGATATACTCTGCAGCTTCCTGAGGCTCAATCTGACCATCGTCGTTCAGGTCCACTCTGCTGAAAAACTCCCCGAGACTGCCTTTCCATTCGTCAGGGGTCCCAGGCTCTTTTACACCTCGACAGCTTGTGCTCAACAGCACAAGTGCCAGAACTGTGTAAGGCAGTAATATTTTTAGCTCAGACATCCTATTTGCACCCAACTCCCAGTTGAGGATGGCAACAAGTTATGCCCTCTAGACATGAGATGCAAACGCTTTCTCAAATGGCATTGACCTCTGCTGCACCAACTCGCAGCTACACACTACAACCTGACCAGGGCATTGACCCTACCCCACCATTCCGAGTGTCTGTAACAGGTGATTGATCTGCTGCCTTCACCTTGGTCTGATGATACCATTTTCAACGTTGCACTAGTCTTGATCTTATTGTACATTGTGAAGAAGTGTTGCATATAGATCAGGGACTTCTTGCGCCCTAGGGCCTCTGGGTAGTGACTCACCTATTCAGCGCCCAAGATTGACCAGGAATGTCGATGCTGCGCAAGAAGATAAGCACAACCTCTTCATAAATTACATTCTGGGAGACAGAAGAATTGCCACACTCTTCGATCACTGAGAAGTCAACTTTATGGCGAAGAGGGACCGTTGCACCTTGTGGCATGCTCACGGTTCGGACCTTTTATAGAACAGCTTGGTATGATCTAATGACCCAGTTGATCTCCAATTATTCCAAATACATATTTTTCGCTTAAACGCGGATATCAAATGAATGAAGTTCTCTATTGTGGACTCACGTTATGTTGATGATTGACCCTGTAAGACACGTTTTGTTTACATCTACACAGGGCTTTGCCCTCCTCGATTCGCAGCTTTGTCACTGCAAGTAATTCGGCAGTCAGAATGTCGGCTCAGCCACGCACCAAATTGTGGATCGACTGTGATGCTGGGGTGGATGACGCCCAAGGCAAGTCAATTCATCAACTTCTGTTCCTTGGAGAAGATGATGGCTTGTTTCAAACCTGCAAGCATTCTAAATTCTGTGCGAACGAGGACCTTTGCTGTCCCTGCTATTCATCTCACCGTACATCAGAAGTCCATCGTTCATCTTGCCACCTAGCGCGGCTAATTGACCGAATTGGTTTTGAAGCTCTTTATAGCATTCCACCAGCCAGTTAAAAGTGCAGAAGTGACACATGACTGACACATCAATGCATTTAAAGCCCCAGATGCAGCACAGGACCTGCCCTTGCCAAGGGAGAAATTTTTAAGAGGGGACTGCATGCAGGGCTCTTACTGGCCCTAGCGGCGCCGGAAGTGGATTTGATTGGCATCTCTACTGTTCATGGGAATGTGGTAAGTCATGTATTCTATGGTGCACGAGTGGCATGTAGAATAACACTGCCAGCATGCTGGGGCAAATTCTGAACAAAGGTTCTTACACTAGTGTGCATTGTTGCCCCAGGGCGTTGCGAAGGTGGTGAGGAATGTGGCAAGGGTACTGCATGTAGCAGAGAGATTGGATGTACCATTCTACCTGGGCAGCGATGAGCCTCTCCTGGGTCAACCCATTGACGCTGCATTTGTCAGTACACCGATCTCTCACCCCGCTGTCATGTGTTGCCGCAAATTTTTGCTTGTCAATTATGCTTTCCTTACTCAAGCGCGTATGCAGCCACATATGGACTTCACATTAATGGCATGCGCAGTTTCACGGAGAGGATGGATTGGGCGATGTGCCAGAGACTCACCCTGCCTTGGCCAGCATCAGCCATGAGCCGCTGCAAGGCATAGCTGCTCTCAAACTCATAGAGGTAAATATGGGCTTTGATGCCCTCAATCGATTACTTTATTTTGAGTGAAAAGTGTAGTGTTTGGGGCGGTTCTGCCTGCCCTGCACACTGGGGGCTCTGCAGGGCAGGGCTTATGCAGCCGATGTTGTAACTTGCAGGCGGCCAGAGAGCATTCTGGGGAGCTGGTGATAGCAGCGATCGGGCCTTTGACGAACCTGGCGCTAGCTTGCAAGCTGGACCTCTCCTTTCCTGAGAGGATCAAGGCTCTGTATGTCATGGGCGGGGCGGAGCGAGCCGGCAATGTGACCCCCGCATCAGAGTTCAACTTCCACTGCGATCCTGAGGCTGCGCATTTAGTACTGAAGAAATTTCCTCGCACAGTGCGCTTCCACCTTGCTGCACACCAGTAGTTGCAGGCATTGTCAAACGCAATGCAACACCCCCATCATATTAGCAGGCTGCATGGATCAAGTACCCCTGAGTGTGCTCTCAATAGTCTAAGGAATTTTGCCCCTGCAATTGTACATGTAGAGGTGAGGGATCATGTCCCTGACATACCTGCCTGAGCATTCAGCTGACATTTGGAGGGCATTGGACTGATACGCACTTCCTGCATGCTTTGTGCCAGGTGCTGATCTCCTGGGAGGGTACAATTGCCCACGCCATCCCCTGGGAGACCTTCAACCCCTGGATCCAAAAGAACACTGCCAGATCGCGCTTCATCGCCGCAATCTCAGCGGCCAGCATAGCATACGAGCACAAGGCGAGCACTCCCTGCCGTGTGTATGAGCAACACCCTTTTCTGCATACAGTCGCTAGTGTACACGGCAAGCTTTTGTGTTCATTGATGTTATCTCATCTTATGCACAAATCCAGTGAAAGGCTGGTTGTGATGCAAGATCATTTTGTATTGCTTGCATTGTGTGATGAGATTTCCACTCTCTCTTTGGTTATTCAAGACAGTAATCTCCCTTGCTGACCCGGTCTTTCTGTCCTTCAAACAGTCAGTAGGGCACGAATTCCTTGACTGTTGAGGTTGCTGTGCAGAGAGGTCTGACCGGCTGGATTGCCTGTGACCCACTGGCTGTGGCTGTGGCTATCAGACCAGAGCTCATAGAGGAGGCAGAGGAGCTGTACTGTGCAGTGGAGTTGCACGGCACTCTCACGCGGGGCATGAGCACCTTTGACTGGAACAAGACATTGGGCAGGGAACCCAACGTCTCCCTTGTGAAGAAGGTCAATCTAGAGGGCTTCAATGCCTTGATGGATGCCAGCACAGATTAGGAATTGGACGGGCGCTGCCAGCAGAGCAGATGTGCCTGTAAATTGAGTCACATGACTCGCCTAGCTCTAGCGTGAATACTTAGGGGTGAGAACGCAGTGACTGTACTGCAATCACATTATTTACTTGCCCAGCTTCTGGATCCATACATTGCTGTGAAAGCTGCAGAGCAGGAGATCTATGAGCTGAGACCAGCCATGAGATCTATATGTTGGAGCAAGAACATTTCAGATTGATAGTGTTATTACAGATGTGTATCTGTTCTTTGTTGAAATCAAAGCCTACCAGGCTACAATAACTTGTATGTAGAAACAGTTGACTAGTATATTCAATTACTGTATGTACATGAGCAAAGCTTATGAGCGCACCGCAAACAATGTCTGCCTTTCTACAATTGCTTTTTTAGAATTCTGCGCTATTTGGGCCAGAGCTTCAACAAGCCTTGAAAATCCCTAATGAAATGTGCTCGTGAAACGTTACTAGCTAACATCATGATCAATACTATAGCGAGGTTCTTTTGACTGGACTGGCAACATGCACAATGCCTGCCGGCGATATCGGTGCCATTGTCTCATGCATGCAGCTGCTTGCCGTGACATTCAAAACAAGGACCCCTGCCCTTTTCTCCCCTGTCTTCTGAGTGTGATGAATTGCGGCTGGTCCATCTCTCATCTCATCTCTCGCATCCCCAAAGTGGTCTCCCACAGCCGTGCTGCCAGCTACCCCTTTGCTGCTGCTCAACCCCTCAATAACCCCATGTTCCATCCTTCCCAATTCGTCCCTCTGCTCTGCGTCAGGAGCCATGGCTGCAAATCCCCAGACATTCCCACTGGCGACTCCTCCTCTGTTGTCGTCAACATGACCCTCTGCCGCCGCCGAGGCTTTCTTGCTGCAGTCTTCAAAAGATTCTGAGCTGCAATCAACTGGCCCCAAATCCTCTTCTCTGAAGGCTGCCCCAGTGCCAGCCTGCTTGGCGCTGTCAGGCGCAGCGCAACCTTCGCATGCATTCCTGGAGAGCAGCGTCGGGCCGGGGTTGCCGCGCGCGGCCGGCAGCCGGCCGGCGCGGCCCTCTGCGGATCTGGGCAGCTGGGGCGTTCCCGGCCTGAAGCCTGCTTCGCTGCCGTCGCCCTGTAGGCTATAATTGCTCCCGACCGAGGCGTCTGAGGCCTCAATGGCGTGGCCCAGCAGCAAGGGAACCCCGCTGGACGCCGTGGACAGCGTGCCTGACAGCTGCCTGGCCTGCGCCAGACTTGGCGCCTCCCATGATTGCGACGGGGTTGCGACGCCGTCCAGAGATGACTCATCGTGACTCACGTTGGCACTTTCGCCGTCAGACGGTAAGAGCGTCTGATCGCCATCAGGTGCTGATGGTTCGGAGGGTGTTGCATCCGCCTGCAAGCAGGGCATCTCAGTCTTGTCATGCGCGGCTCTGCATTTGCCTCTGGATTCTGATTCAGAAATCGTAGATGAAGTCTGACGATGGCGACATGTTCAGTGGCATATACCAGTATGTAGTACAGATTTGGCCCCGGCTGGCGAGGGGTGGTATAAATACTGAGCACCGTGCCCACCGTTGGTTGGATCTTGCATGGATCTGGCGAGTCCATCAATGGCTAGGATAAGCCTTTACAGCTTGTCTGCAGGTTGCACCTTGCCTCTTGGCAGGAACAGCGTGGAATAAAAATAATAAAACAGCTTAAGTATTAGTGCAGCACTGGACGCACCTGTGGGGGCAGAAGGGAGCATCTGCACATGGGGCATGTGACGTGGTTGGTAAGCCACAGGTCAATGCATGCCTCATGGAACTCGTGGCCGCAGGGTGGCAACCGCTTCACCCTCTCATTCACTTCATACTCGCCCAAGCACACACTGCATGCCTCCTCATGCCTGCTCATCAATATCAACGATGTGAGCCCACATCTTGCCTTACTCAGCCCATTTTCCCACAACTTCATTGCAAGCCAGGAGCATTAATGCTATAATGTATGGGATGACTTCATTTCAATGACATGCTATGCATGCTACAGGGTATGCTGCGGATGTTTAAGAGGACGACATGTTACGGGGGCTCAAAAGCAGGGCATGCGTGCATGGAAGTCACCTCTGCTGCGCGACATCGCCCTGTTCTAAGTCAGGCGCTGCTGTTGCCTTGTAGAGATAGGTGGGGAATGTCTGCACCACGGCGCTGTCAATGCCTGGACTCACAGCCGCTGCTGGGCTGGACTGCACTGGCGCCTAGTGGCAAAGCACACATGAGCTATTACTATTATTATTATTGGTTTTACACGCTGTTCTGCCAAGAGGCAAGGTGCGTCTGCCGACAAGCTGCAGGCTAAGGCTGCCACACAGCCTAGCCCTTGATGGACTCTACAGATCCAAACAAGACCCAATTAATCGTCTGCACGGTGCTCAGAATCTACACCACCCCCCGCCAGCCGGGGCAAAGATGCATAAAATAAATCAGAACGTATTACTTCAAATTTTTTCAACCGAGTGACAGAAGCCTATCTTGTAGCCAGCTATTCTCTTTTGGAAGCAAGTGAAAGACCCTATTTTGTCTCCAAGCTTTATAAGCAGCTCAGACAGTTTGGGTTGTGTGCGTGCCTGAGGGGCTGTCAGGTGGGAGTAGCGCCTGCAGAGGCCAGCTGCCAAGCAGAAGACCACAGACAGAGTGACCCCAAGGACAATGCTCAGGTAGGGGCTGAGGCTGAGCTTTGGGGAATTCGGCGGCGAGATCTGCAGCAGATGCAAAAGTAAGAGACTAACAAATTTGCGTGGGGTGCCAGGAATTTGCAGGCCATCAACTGCTCAATGAAATGGAGGAGGAGATAATTTGCCTGCAAGCGATAATTGTAGGGCTGGTGCAGGTAGTAATTCTCGTTGAAGACTGCAACAAAGTAGGTGGCTGGCTGCAGATTCTGTGGCTTGACAAGAAAGAGCTGCAAGGCCAAAAACCATTGTCAGTCATTTCCAGCACTTGCTTGTCTGCCATTCTTATGCATGAGGGAATGTCAGTATCTTCAGATAAAGAAGTAATGTTGGTATTGGTTGTGTCACCTGATCTCCCTTCACAAGCTCCTTTGAGCGGAATGTGAAGTCGGCATCATTGAGTGTTGGCAGGGAGCCTGCTTTCATGAGCAGAACAGAGTGGCCCCCATCATTCTCAAAGTCCACCAGCAAGCCTCCCTGCACACACAAACTGATCAGTGCAAAGGACCGCAGACGCAGCCTTGCATATTTTCAACCAACGCTCACAAAAGCACAAGCCCGATGCATGCATGCAATGCTCATGCACACTTCGAATTTGAACTCGGACAGGAGCACTGTCAGCGAGTGTCCACAGGAGTGAAAGGTGTTCATTGGGCACGCACCATCCAGCTTGCATTAGTGGGATCAAGCACCATCCTGTAGTAGTGCCACTGCCCCGGCTGCAGGTAGCCTCTCATCGACCGTGGCCTCTCCACCAATATCGTGTTCAAGTTGCCCTGCATTGGTTGCATGCAGATGATATCAAGTCCTTCATTTCTTCACCATTCAGGAGCATTGGTAAAAAATTGTGTGAGCAGGATTGTGCAAGGCAGGCGAGTATTTGACTGCAATGCAAAAAAATGGAAATTTAAGGATATTCCTCATTCCTTCAACATCCTGGGGCACTGGTCAGCAATCACAAGCAGAACTGTGGCATCAGACAGGTCTTTCCATTGTAAAAGAGTATCCGGAGGGATTGCAGCAGAATTTGGCTGACTGCGCACCTCACAGGCGTCACCGGCCCAGCCATTGCTGCAGCTGCAGGTGCCTGGAGTTGAGCACTGTCCATGTCCGTTGCAGTCCAACTGGCACACAGGCTTCTCGCCGGCAAGCTGCACATGCGCCTGTATCCTGAAATGTGCTGTCTCCTGCAAGTCAAATCAGGAATGATCAGTAAATTATTATTATTATTATTATTATTATTATTACACGCCTATCCAAGCCACAGTTGGCTTAGGTGCGATCAGTAGATGACATAGACCAAATTCACTATTGGCAGGCTTTGCATGCACAATGGTAATGGTAACAATATAATCTACACGTTTTCCAGTCTTTACGGACAAGGTAAGTCAAGCAACACTTGAACACAACGACGCTGATACCAGATTAAAAGCAAAGTTGCTGCAGAGCTCCTCCCAATTGCTTCCCTGATGCTGCTGCTTACCTTGAAGTAGGCATCGTTATTGTAGACAGCGACATAAAATGTCCCGGCCTGTACATCCGACAACACTATGTGGTGCAGATCCACCCGGTCCTGGAAGCTGTTCACATCAGCAAAGTCCTGATAGTCCTGCACCACTGGCACCGCCCCTGCCTGCAGCCACAGAACACCATTAGCACCCTGGTCGATTGCAAGTCGCAATTAACAGTAGAGACAGTATATGCATTCCATGGATGCACACATCACAGAAGCCCTTGTACGTGGGCCAGAGCATTGACCCCAAGCCAGGTTCATTTCAGCATCCCTGTTTCTCAGGTCATGTGATGTATTCTCAGGTCAATGGAAACTCCTGGGTCCAGTGATGGTGTTGGTGTGATGAATAATCACACACCTGGAATCCTTCGAGCTGGGGCTTCAGGAAGAGAACAGGGTCCCCAGCACTTCTGGTGAGCTCCACCAGAATGGCTGCAGCATCCTCCTCCAACTGGAGCTCCCAGTACATCCAGTCAGCGCTCGCCAGACTGTGAGCCTCCTCCACTCCCCAGCCCAGCACCGGAGTCCTTGCACTGCACCCCACATCCCCCCTTCCCTCCTCACAGCTGCACCTCCCGCCGCTGCTGCACTGCCCTGCTTCTGAGCAAACCCGCGGCGTACCATCTGCTGTGTTCAGCCCTGGTGCAGGGCACTGCGGCTGCTGGGTGCATGTGGCTCTGATCTGGAAGTCCAGTAGACCACTGGTCCAGGAGTCGAGGTTCTGCAGGCTGATGTACCAAGAGCCATTGGGAATGGCGCCAGCGTAGGCTGACTGGACGTGCATGTAGGGGCGCATCAGCTCATACCCCTTTGTGTCAAAGACTGCATGCGCTGGAAGCACGTCCCACACATCGCTGGATGTGAAGGTGGCATTTGGCACGCTGCCCTGCGCCATGCCTAGCAGGGGGTCTGCTCGGCTGCTGTCTGCCTGCAGGGCTTCCTGTGTGTTGAGCAGCTGACGGAGGTTCCAGATTTCGACGTGGAGGAAAGACGTCTCGTTGCAGTCTGCTCCCGGTGAGAGCACCATCTGCAACTGGCAGCCGGAGCCCAGGGAGTCTGTGTATAGGTCGCCGGTTGCTGGGAGGGCCCTGGTCTCCAGGGTGCAGGATGGTGTTCCTGCTGCCCCATCCGATTGAACCAAGACGAGAAGCGCTGCTACAAAAGTGATTTTTTTGCCGTATTTTTGCGCCTTCGAAGTCCCAAATTCAGAGTGCGCTAATAGGCGCCCATTGCTGTGCCTGCTCAGGTTTGCTGCATGTCTGCCCATCGGGAACGACTGTATCCGTCAGCGGCGGTCAAGCCTCATTTGAATGGTTAAAATGGCTTTTATGATCGCAATTATTATGTCATTGCTCTCTTGGTCTCACTTCGACTGATCAGGACCTTCGAGCTTCGAGATGCCGGCCAAGTGATAAGCGATTTCGACAAGACTACCTGTTTCCGCAGCCTTGCAGCCCTTGAATGCACAGTTGTATGGAACAACAAGATTAAATTCTCGGAGAGGACGTCAGCACGGCTCTCTTGACTTTCCCTGACCAAATCGGATGACTCGTCTTGACTTACTATATTATGTGCAGAAAGCTTGTAACCGCTGAAGGGGTGCATGATGGTGGTGGTCGAGTGCGATTTCAGAAAGTAAATGGCTCGAGATCATGAGATAAGGATCATGACAGCCTTCTTACATAGGCCAGAGCGCTTTCAATGGATGGATTTCCACATGGCTGGTGCACCATATGGAACCAGTGCTGCAACGCATCGATGAGACATCTGTGGCCACGGCCATGCCAAATTGGAGCCTTCCAGAGATCAGCTGCAGCTTGCAGGCTTGGGGGCACTTTCAGCCCAGCCAATTATCTTGCTGTGCTGAACGAAATGCTGTGCCAAGTATTGACTCCAATTGGAAAAGCTTGCCAGCACAGTGCAGCCCCCGGCCGCCAGACAGTCACTGTCTGGGGTCTTGCGGTACATCTCTCTCAACGCAACGGCACCAGCTATTCCCAGTGCAGCAGGTGCACCCGAGCCACAAATGGAGTCAAGGCAAAAACCCAGCAGCAGCATTCCAGGATTCCCCGTCTACGGCCCAAACGCCTCCGGCGGTGGAGGCAGCAACTGGTTCCCACGTGAATCTAGTAGCTGAACAAGCAAGAGGTAAAGCACCTGCACCATGAGAGTGTGATATTTAGACTCAATCAAACCCCTCTGCGTCAAACAGGAAATGTCCAGACTCTCCTGCAGATCAGCATGCTGCACATGAGGGACGCACCCCGAAAATGATGGATATGGCTCCTGTTACAATTGCTGTTGTCTGTCCCTTCTCAGCCTTGGGGGTTGAGCTCACTGCACAGCACCTGAGCTTGAGTCATTTGATGCATTAGACATTATATGTAGCCATTTCTGATGCAGTTTCCTCAGGAGACTGGCAGGCACCTGGCTTTGAAGGTTCATCCACAGGCTTATCTTCATTTACCACCTGCACCAGCACGTTGATTCTTTTCGAAAGCCGCTTTCAAGGTCGACATTGAACCTCCTTCTATATAAATCTTCCACGAACTAGCCTGAGTTGAACGGTCAACCTTGTGCTGCCAACCATCATAGTGTTCACAAGTAAAAAAAATGGTTTTTGTGAGTAGAACAAGAGCTGTTCTGCTGTCTGAATTGCGAGGACCTACCTCTGTCTTCTCACCCTCTTGGGCTCTCATCTGTACACTGCGTCTGCGCCTGTTCTGCAACGAGCTACGATCTGCAAGCATCTGAGGCTTATTTGTACAGCTGTTCGATGTCTTCATGCTGCTCATAATACACCTGGCCTGAAAGGGCTTCGAGCAGGGTGCTGAAGGCAAGATTTGCCTAGCTATCTGACAAGTAGCCATTGCAGGAGACGAGCGCGGAAGATGAGGGTGCCTTAAGCTTTCTATTTGCACTATATTCACTTCGTACTGTTGTTCTCCAAAAATTACCTGGTGATTGAAGTTCTATTGCCAGATCAACATGCTCTTGATCGGCCACATCATGTGGCATGAGTGCTCTACTGCTTGTTTTGGCAGCTGCATGGCATGTCGGCATGCAGTGCTTCTTTGCCAGGAATTCTTGGTGTGTTGATCCTGGTTCTTATCCATTGGTATGACTCTCCGTCGGTTGCCGTCCGTAGTGTGCATGCAACTGAAATTTGCGCTCTACACGGTGTAAAGTGTCGCGCACATGTGACGTCACGTGTTGATTTGATTGCAAGCGCTGCCAGTGCCGACACCGGAACTCATAACAAATTCTTCCACTCCTAATGGTTGTGATAATTATATTCACCCTAGACTGGCAAAATCAGCCTGCCACTGGCAATTGCATGCTCACCAGATGCCACTCTTAACGTTATAACAGCTGAAATCACGGTATTTCTGTTCAGCGCATAAAACAAGAGATTCTACAGGTCAGCACAATATTTGAAACAAGTCCTGCGCAGACCTCAATAATGCTGCACTCTCAGGGCGTCAGTGCCAGCCACATTCAGTATTGCTATGCATTCACCTCGACAATAGCTGCTTCATTCTCGCTAAGGAAGCGCTCTGCAACAGACATGTCATCAGGAGTGGTGACCTTGATGTTGGTGTAAGACCCCTGAGTAACCCGCACCGGCCTGCCAAGTGCCTCAATGATGGACACATCGTCTGTCACCTCCAGACTTTTCTCTCTGACCAGCTCAAAACCTTCCTTCAGCAAAGCGGGTCTGATAACCTGCACACACACTCAGCGCCTCATGCACTGCCTTTGAGCACCTCCTCCACAGCAGGAGCATTGCATGTACAAACTGTGGGGGGTGGGAACTAAATTTTCTTTGGCCCATATCATGAAGGAAATATTGGCATGTGCATACCTGGGGAGTCTGCACTTCCCACAATGCAGCACGAGCGAGTGTCTTCACCACATTCCTGTCACTGTCCACCTCTTTAATTGTGGGCTTCACCGGCACTCCCAGCACTGCAGCACCCACCTGAATAGCTGCCCAAGCATCTAAGCTCCAGCACACCCCCATTATGCATAACCCCAGCAAACACCCTGCTCAGGGTGGAGTTGATAAAATTTGTCAATGTCATGCTGTGTACAGAGCTGCTCTTGTGTCCAGCTCCGCACCTCCAGACCATCTTTCAGGCATCGTCTCACATCCTTTACTGTGACAAGGGGCCGGGCTGAATCGTGTATGGCAACTAGGACTGAGTCCGGGTTTGAAGCCTGCACAACCAATATCAAAATTCAAGGCTTCAATACTCCAGTATGCTAATTTCCATGCATGTCAGCTTGCTATTAGTCTTCATTGCGCTGTCAACTGCAGAGGCCAATGTCAGATGCAACTTTGTAGAAGCCCACCGCAAAGCCATTGTAGACGCTGTCTTGCCTCTCCTTGCCGGGCTCAGCAAAGACTAGAAGTGGCTTCACAGGCAGCCTGTCAAAGAAACTCTGAAAAAGCTCCTGCGGCATGCATGCGAAATAGACATCCTAGACTGGCACAAAATTTCCATATTGCATGCCTGAAAGGGGCAGTGAACAGAGGCAATCATGCAGCTTGGAATGCATGACCTACCCGGTACGAGGGATCGCAGACGATGACAACTTCCCCAATCTCTGGCATGGATGCCATCGTTTGCAAGCTGTACATGGCAATGGGTTGGCCGAGAAGCTCCAAATACTGCTTTGGAATGCTTGCCTGGAGCAAGGGAAATTGCAGTTTGTACAGGGCAGGGCTACAGAAACAGATCTGGTAACTTCCAACTCGACAGCTATTGGCTATAGATTACAGCATCCTGGAATTGAATTTTGGTGCGGCACGCACCCCCATCCTTTTCCCAACTCCTCCAGCCAACAGGATGAAGCTGACAGTTCCAGGTTCCACCAAATTGTCCTGCAGGGCAGATGTCACGCGAAATAGATCTTTAATATTCAAAGATACCGCAAAGCACGTTACACAGATAAGTGACACACCTCCTGTGCTCCATTTCCGCTGATAGACCTGCACTTGACTCGTCTTTGTAGCAGCTGGTGAGGCAATTCTGCAGACACAGCGCTTCTTTACTGGATATGAATTTCTTAATGAGATCATAAAAACTGGAAGGGGGAGTTTTTTTATGACTATGATACCTTTTGAGAGACTTGCTACTTTTCTGCTCCTTTGCGATCTGACATGTGCCGAACGGCGAGATGCTGCCTGGAAGGGTACGAAGGGATGATTTAATGTAAGAAGCAAATTTTTCATCGCACTGCAGGGCACCGATTGTGCGGGAGGGGCATGCGGCTTTCCGAGCATGATGGCCCAAGGCTCGAAAGAAATAGCCCACTGTTCGAGGCGGAGTAAATGCTCAGAACTGAAGTAAATACAACATTCAAAACAAAATCACTTTGCACACCGCGACCTCTGCCTCAGCCAGAGCCTCTGGCCCAGGAGCTCGAAGCCAGATCCAGCTATCAGTCACCGGTTACTACACCTTCTGACCGTTTGAAACTTGCTCGTTTGTCCAGGAGCTCAGCTCGCTCGTGTTACTGCACAAACAAGTTTCGCTTCAATTTGATATGTAAGGTGCATCAATAAGAAGAGCTCTGAAGCGTGACACGCGCTCAGAAGCATGGTGTCAACAAGGAGCATGCGGAGCCGCGGGACCGAGTGAGCATTTTCGCCCCAGTCAGAATTCCGCATATGTTGCATGGGACCCTCAAAAACTATACCTAAAATAGGTTATTTTCCTGTACAATCATGGTGGCTGTTGAGCATGGACTGTAAAACCAATATCAATAGCGGATGACAACATCCAGTCAGTCGATAATAACATGTTTGCTTCACAGGAATGGCAAGCAGACTGGCGAGGTTGTTGATAGCTATACCTCCAAGAAATTCGCAGCAGCATCTGCCAAGGCACCGGCAGAAGAAGAACAAAAAGAAGCGAAGAAAGGGCCCAACAAAGTATTGAGTGAGAACAACGCTGCAGCAGCAAAACCTGCAAATTCAGTGACAGAACAGTCGCCGCGCCGAAAGGTCTCACGGCAACAGAAACCTGCGACTATAAAGGTGCGGCTGGGATACTTTCACATGGCCTTTTGGCCATCTCCTACCTTGGCGCTGCGCTTTGACTTGGCAAGAACAGGGAGCAGTTCTATGTGCGTATGTATCCTTTCAATTATTATGACATTAACAGTTCTGTCTGCAGGAAGTTGAGCCTGTAGTTGAGTTGGATGAAGAGGAGGTTGATGACCTTCAGAACGCTGCATCCATTCCATTGCCCGAGGACGACGTTGCAGAAGTTCCAGCACCCGACCAGTTGAGAAGATCACCAAGGAAGCCGAGGTCTCAGGTGCCTACCCATCAGGCCGGAATCACAAATAAGAGCTACCTTGTGTAGCGGGCACCAACATACCCAGGAGTGTCTGCAAAATCCTACTCCATCCAGAGTTACCCCATTGTGTCAACAGGCTTGGGTTCACTTTTGTGCAGGCTGTTGCGCGGCCATCTCCACAACAACAAGAGCCCTCTGCCATAAGCTGGAAGTGGATCCTTCTAATACTGGCTCTGGCGACAGGGACTGCGCTCGCAGTCACTTACAGGGATGCATGGCAGCCACTGTTGAAAGAGAGCCTCCACAAGGTCGAGGGGCACCTAAGGGCTCAGGCTTCGGATTTGGAGGCCTACGTTCGCGGACCCCTGGTGCTGAAAGCAAAGGCATGGCAGGGCACCCTGCAGAAGCAAGCCCAAAGCCAGAGGTGCGCAGAGGCGGCATTGATCTCCCAACGAATAATTGCAATCATCATTGAGCAAGTCCTCGTGACTCAATGCGTCTGGTCAGATCTTCTTTCACCGGCGCTGTGCGGATCAACCTGACCAGGCTTATGTCATCTGCAGGAATCTTTTGGCCGAGTCGACGCTCAGATTGAGGTATGGTGTGCACAACCTGTGGAGACGGGTGCAGAAGGTGTGACCCTAACACGCACACTCACAAATTTTGTAGGGGGTGTATTTTCATGCCTTCATTGAACGTCTATACCATGCAGGGCTGCAGATCCGCATGCCTTGAGGACAATATCTTAGGTCGTGTAAGGCTTACACTGTAAGCTAAATGTCTGCAAGGCATACATCTGGTGCGGCATTCACATGTGCTGCAAAAGACCTGGGTACTACCTGCTGCGGTGGTGCAGATGTTCAAGCCAGAGGAGAAGGTGGAGCAAGTTAAGGGATGCGCAGCGCAGCTGGACGCCGGAGCTCTGGTAGCCATAGTCTCGCACGAGCCCGTGTACGAGGGGCTGCGGGACTCGCTGCAGGACATCTGGCTGGGCCACAAGGAAGACCCTCACAAGGTGCTTGATGGGCATGAGCCCAGCTCTTCTCTTGTGCCAAACTACTTTGCACTAGCAGAATTCCTCGTCCGCTATGCTGTACAATGTTTTCCCCGTGTTGGGCACAGGCAGAGAATGACTGTTCTGCTGTGAATGAAAAGCAAGAAAGTGTCTGGTGCACAGGGCGCTGGTGTGCTGTTGGTGGGCAGCAGCGAGGCAGCCAACGCTGCAGCCGCTGTGGCACTTGAGAAGGCGCTGCCCAGCAGCTGCCGCAGCTGCCTCCTCAGCTTCAAGGTACTTACCTATGGCACTTGCACAGCCTATTCCAGCATGGCGATAGCATTTGCACTCTGGCACACCAACTTGTGTTGTGCCAATCACGCCGCAAATTTTGGTGACACAATGCCGGAGCAGCAATGGTATCCCCAATTTTCATCTGAACAGCATGGTTGCTGAGTGGTCCAGCAGTTCATGTAATTCGCAGTATGGCACATTGATTGTTTGGTGCCAACTTCATTGCACGTTCATAATGCCATGTGGGGGTAGCAATATCAGGATCCATGTTTTGCAGGCCGGGCAGGCGAGTCATGGGCACACAGATCCGCCGGGAGGTGTGCAGAAGCTGCTGGCCGGCTTCCTGCAGCGCTGCCCGCAGGGGGTAGTCATCCTGGAAGATGTCCAGAAGCTGCACCCCCGCCTGCTGCCTGTCTTCATCAACGCTCTCAGCGAGCATGGCCACTTTGAGGTGCTGCTTCCCCCTTGAAGCGCTGTCCAGCAGATAACTTTGTGGATGAGAAGACATATTGACAAATGACTTATTGAGATGCATCCTTCTTAGATTCCCAGAAGAGCAGCCAAAGAATCCACAATAGGAATAGATGCATTGAAGCTGCTGGATCAGAACAGAGGTCAGCAAGGGATTGTGCTGCTTGGGTGCAGGTCGATGGGAAGGCAGTGCCGTCCTGGGGTGCACTGTATGTTGCCACCATGTTGGACAGCGACGGACTTGCGTTGTCTCAGGTACATCCTCTTACCTTCGCATGCTTCGCCATGTTTGTTATTCTGATGTGCTGCACTGAGTGCCAAATTCATGGTGGACTTACCAATTGCATGCTGTGCTGCTTGTGTGCTGCGCCCTGTTCCATTACGCTTGCATTTGATTACGCCAGATCAAGAGCAAGAGAGTGATGGCAGTGAGTAACTGCATGCATTCATCTGCAGCCTGGTGAGGAGGCATTCAAGAAGGAGGCCAAGAGGGCTCTGACAGCCCAGCTCTTGGCGCACCCCTCCGCTGAGCAGGTCCCTGGCTACAAGGCTCACGCCGAGGCATTCAGGAGGTGAGCCATGTTGGACAGCATTTGCTTGTACTGCACTGGACATTGCCGCAGCAAAAGTGACTCGTACTGGACTCACGTGTGCGAAATTACTTGCGCAGGCGCCTTGAATACGTGGCACCGCTGCAGCATTAGAAAACCCCAATTGCTGGGGAGCTCTTAAGACATTTTTGGGGACTCTGGAAGGATGAAATTACAGCATTGTTCACTTGCGCCTTGCCACAAGTCAGACCTTAATTGCGCAACCTGCGCTCGTTCAAAATCTGCGTCTTACTGCCTCCTGATCATGACGGCACCACTGGAACCCACAATCATAATCCTTTGGACTCGACTTATCGGACCAGCTATGCTTGGAAGCATCTAATTTCACAAGGCAGGGTGCAGATACAGGCCTTGCTTAGATCTGTGTGCTTGGACATGCCTCTGAGGATGGGCCCAAGCAACAAACCAACACATCTTTTGTACAGTGCAATGTACAGGTTGGTAAAGTAACTACAAGAGAACACTGAACAGATAGCTCAAAAGCTGATGAGAATCTGATCATGCAATGCCACATTGCATGTTTATGGGAGGAAGCATGGTTGTCCCTATCAAGAAGTGCAACACAACCCCTTAAGATTTGCAGGGCAGTGCACCAGATTGAAGTACAAATGGCAGAAAATGGGATGATGGGGACATAATGGCTGGACAAAGTGAGCACAGTAGAGTACCTAACTGCATGCTTCTAACTCATGCATGCCAGTGCTCACTTCAGACTGACGGAGTGCGTTCCCTCTGAGTGAGTCTTTTAGGCTCTCAAGTGTATTGCTTTACTCTGTCTCAGCTTCAGCACGATTTCCTTCTTTCACCAGCGCCAGTGAGTCTTCGCTCTCCCTGGGCTTCTGGTCTTGCTTTTTGGGCGTCCAGCAGAACTTGTCATCCCACTGGAACCCTGCACAGCAAGTCTTGTCAGCTTGACAGCAGAGTCCATTTGGGTAAGATCACCAATGCACAGTTCTTCACACCCTTTGAAAGTCATAGAATCTACTCTCCATTACTGGAAGAAATTATGAGGTGAAAAAAAGCGCTTGCCAGGCCTGACATTGCTGGTAAAGTGCATGCCAGTCTCCATCAGCCATGACTGGAGCAGGCCGGCAGAATCTGCTGAGCAGATCATCAGGGTTTTATTTTAGGTACAAGCAAGCGCACACCTTCTCGCTGGAAGAGGTCTCTGAACATCTGGCGAAGGTAGGCATAGTCAGGCTGCTCATCGAAGCGCAGACAGCGGCAGTACTTCAGGTACTCTGCAAACTCGTTAGGGAAGCCGCTGCACAGGGAGTCAATGCTCGTTGCTAGCATCTTCCTATCCAGCCTCTCTAGCCTCTGCTGTGTGCTTCGGCCGGTAAAAGAATCCTGCGTGACACAGTAATCGTCAACCCCAGACCGCCACTGTGTTGAATTCCTCCTTTGGCTTGATGAAGACGCATGGGATAGGCTGTTAGAACCGCGTAGAAAGTGCCAAAGGTTCTATATCTAATCCCTTGTTAGATCTAGAATCCCCGAAAGGTACCTGCCACCAGTGCACCTGCCAGGGGAGGGAGCCGCGCAAGAAGTACATGAGCATATTGCCAACTGACTCCAGATCGTCCCGCCTTGACCTCTCAATTCCCAAGTGCCCATTTACGCCGGTGAAGAAAATTGCACTTTTGAGAATCACATTCTCCCGGTATGGGATATGAACTCCTAATTTGTGATCGCGATACGCCCTGGCCCTGACAAAGTCAATGATGTGGACCTGCACGGGGCACGGAGATTAACACAAGATGTTTTGTGTATTCCTCTGTCAGTCAGTATCCAGGTGACCTCTACATGGGGCACCCTATTACAGCATGCACAGCAGGGGTGCGTAAAACCAGGCCTGGCTCGGGCAAAGGGGCACAGACAATGTTGAGCTTTGAGAGACAGGACATGGGCAGAAACCCCCATCACCTTCACTTGAGCATGTGCTACTACTGAGGAGGCATGAAGGAAAGTGCCAGGCAAGCAATGGGTTCGGTATCACTGTAAAGCAGTGTGTCACGGACTGGCCCTCTGTAGCTTCTGCACCTGGTTCACATGCTCGCCAATTCCCATGACAAAGTTTTCGGGCTTCACACTCCGGTGGATGAAGCCTTTGGAGTGCACATACTCCAAGCGTGACACCTGCACAAATAAATTTCAGGGCAAAGTGCCTCCCTTCACTGACAACGGTCTACTCTGAGTGGGCATGCAGCTCTATTGATAAACGTCTGCATGTGACTGTAGCAGCTATCCAGTTGGAAGACTAATGACTCTTATATGCTTCAAGCTCTTGTTCTGCACATGATGAGGGAATTCCGCACCAGCTGGTCTGCTAGCATCAGGACTGTCTTCAGACCAAATTTCCTTCCGCAGTACTGGAAGAGATCTTCAAGGCTGGGCCCCAGCAAGTCCATGATCATGTAGGGGCAAGATCCACGAGGGTCTCCAAAGCTTGGCAAAGCTTGGCTTGGTCCATATCTGTATACTTTAGGAATTCCATGTGCATCTGTACAGGTACACAGACCACCTTTTGTCGGCCTCAACGAAGCAATACATGTAAGATATGTTGTGCATGGAGGAATATTACTTAATTGACAAAATCAGCCTCTCACCTTCCCCCTCCAAAATTTGATAGAGCTTGGCCTCATAGATGATATCAGAACCTGATGATGCTCTTCCCTGCAGGCATCAGTGACGATGTCGTTTTGCCTTGGAGTTCTGAATGGCCATTTTGGACAGCAAGGCTCTCACATTTAATTTACTTTCACCATTTTGATTGCCACTTCCTTGCCCGTCTGTTCGTCAGCACCTAGCACACAGTTGATGGCTTTAGAATCAGTTTCGTTGAGTTGTCGCGTCAAATCAAAGTATCTCACAAGCAATTATATTCAAGCAATAAAGCACCCTCATAAACTTCGCCGGATGATCCTTCTCCAATTTTCCTTGAAATCTTGCAGCCAGTGTCTGACTTGGCACTCATCATTTTGTCGGCCGCGATATTGTAAGGAGAGAAAACGGTGATCGCAATGCGCTATCCCATCAATGATCTGCAAATTGAAGAAGTCTTTTGTATGTCTACGGCATCACGGCACATCTGCCAATTTGTTTCTGTGTGCTGCGCTCACTCGTGTCTTTGTCGACGGTCCCCCCGAGGGGTGGAAGCTTCCGGGCCCCCCATCTTTTGCATGTGATGCAAGGCACGCCGCAGCAGCAAGCAGTCCTCCACCCTTCCCTGTTGTCTGCGATGAGTCAGGGAACCAGAAGTCAGTCGAAGCGCCCAGCGCAGGG
>JADEYI010000848.1_pt1 | contig 31861 bp, 32 predicted proteins | sample 8542331 | NCBI WGS metagenome assembly JADEYI01 (sample SAMN16510988, study PRJNA670497) | mine drainage metagenome | isolation source: biofilm near Copperflume 1 | place: Germany: Marsberg coppermine Kilianstollen | collected 2018-02 | reverse complement strand
CCAATGCGTCGCCTGCTCCAGGGTGATGTTGGCTCGGGCAAAACGATTGTGGCGCTGCAGGCCGCATTTATCGCCATTGAAAACGGCTATCAGGCTGCGCTGATGGCTCCCACGGAAATCCTTGCCACGCAACATTATCTGGCGGCGCGCAGGCTGCTCGAGCGGCCTACCGGCCAGCCTCCATACAATGTCGTGCTGCTCACCGGCTCGCTCGATGACGAACGCAAGCGCATTAATCGTGGCCGCATCGTGCGCGGCGAAGCCGACCTGGTGATTGGCACGCACGCGTTGATTGAAGAAAAGGTCGAGTTCGCCAACCTCGGACTGGTCGTCGTCGATGAACAGCATCGCTTCGGCGTCATGCAGCGCTTCCGCCTGATGAAGAAACCCAACGTCGCCGAGCCGCATGTTCTCGTCATGACGGCCACACCCATTCCACGCACACTTGCGCTGACGCTCTATGGCGATCTAGACGTGAGCGTGCTGGATGAGCTGCCGCCGGGGCGCACGCCAATCGTAACCCGGAGAATTGTGGATGAGCGTGCGGAAGAGGTCTGGATCTTCGTCCGCAAGCAGGTTGCCGCGGGTCATCAGGCTTATGTTGTGTATCCGGTGATTGAAGGCAGCCGAGACGATCAGCCTGAGCTCGACTTTGCCCACGATCCGGAAGACGCCACCCTGTCAGCCAAGGTCGCAGTTCCGAAAAGCAAAAACAAATTGCCTACAGCAAAAATGCCGGGGACAAAATCCCGCGCAAAAACTGAGTCTTTGTTCAACGAAAAGCCGCCATTGAAGTCCGCCGTCGCCATGTGCGACGAGTTGCGCGCGACGCATCTGGCAGGGCTGCGGCTGGGCCTGCTGCATGGTCGGTTGAATGCCGAGGAAAAAGAAGTCGTAATGCGTCGCTTTCAGCGCGGAGAAATCGATGTGCTGGTGGCGACGACCGTAATTGAAGTAGGAGTCGATGTGCCGAACGCCACGGTCATGGTAGTCGAACATGCGGAACGGTTCGGATTGGCACAACTGCATCAGTTGCGTGGCCGCGTGGGGCGCGGCGCGGCGCGTTCCTACTGTATTTTGATGACAGGCGGAAGGGTCTCGCCGCAGGCGGATGAGCGGCTGGACGCCATGGTCCGCACGCAAAACGGTTTCGAGCTGGCCGAGATGGACCTGGCTTTGCGCGGGCCGGGAGAGTTCTTCGGCACGCGACAGGCTGGTCTGCCGGATTTTCGCGTCGCCAACCTGCTGCGAGACCGCAAGCTGCTGGAGCTGGCGCGGATGGAAGCCACGCGCTTCGTGGAAAGCGGAGAGAAAGACCTGCCTCGTGCTTCAGTAGAAGTTGTGTGGACGCACCTGCGCGCGCACTGGCAGCGCCACTACGGCTTGGTAGAAGCCGGGTAGAGAATGGCAAGACCACTGCGGAAATGCACCTGACAGTCCCGGGCTAAGTCGGGTCTGGCTGCACAAATCTACGGAAGCGAATATTCCCTTCCCCGAGTGTGTCCACCTGAAGATCTATGGAAACAATCTGCATATCGTCACTGCAGGAAAGGTATTTCCGGCACAGACACATTTCTGTCAGGGCTCGATGCGCCACAGTCGTAAACTGAAGTTCAGCCTGCTGCATTGCTCCATAGATCTCCGCAATGTTAGCCAGTCCAATTTCAAAGCGTATCCGGTACATTCCCAGCGACAACGGCATTTCTTCGAGAATCCAACCATTGCAGTCGATGACCGCCCGCGCAAGGCGTGCCTCCAGTTCCAGATGGTCGATGAGGGTGTAGGCGTGCAAAGCAATTTTCAGCATGTTCAGCTTTTGACTGCAAAAATTCGCGGGGCCGAAGTCGTAATGCTTTGGAATTGGCGCAGCGCTTTTCTATCTATGTCCCTATCGGTCGAAGCATGGAGGCGCTTCAATCCGGACTGTCGGCATTCCTGAACCGAAGAGGCATCTGCGGTTCCAGTTTGAAATGCCATCCCGATTGAATGACCAGTGTGGTACCGTGCGGAAATGATCGTTGGTTGCGGGGTGGACATGATCGAGATTGCTCGGATCGCTGAGGTCCTCGACCGTTACGGCGATCGTTTCCGCCTGCGCATATATTTGCCGGGCGAAATTCTTTACTGCACCCAAAAACGCAATTCCGCGGAAGGTTTTGCCGCTCGCTTCGCCGCCAAAGAGGCCGCTGCCAAGGCGCTGGGAACCGGCATCCAGCACGGCGTTGGCTGGCGGGACATTGAAGTGTTGCGAGCGTCCAGCGGCCAACCCACTGTTGTATTTCATGGCCGGGCCGCCGAAATTGCCCGCCAGCGTGGCGTCACCCACGCGTTCGTTTCGCTCACCCATAGCCGGACACAGGCGCTGGCAGAGGTGCTGCTCGAAAATCGAACATCCGTTTAAGCGCAGTTTCGCCCTCTATTCGGGTTGTGGAGAAACATTCTCAACCTTCCATGTCAGCCTGCATCTATTGTTTAAGATTCATTGTTTCGGTCCGACAGGACAGCGATCTCCAATGAGATCGTATCCTCTGCTATGCTCGACGTATTCGGTTTGCCGGACGAGCAGAGCCGCAGCCGAACAGCCCCCAAAACGCACGCTGGAGAAACTGTGCCGAATCAGCATGAGGTACGTTGGTCGCAACTGAAGGTCGGCGTGCTGGTAATTGTCGCCCTGGCGGCACTGACGGCCCTGATCTCTCTCATGTCGGGAAACACCGGCGGACTGTTCACGCGCCGCATCGTAGTTCATTCCTTTTTTAAAAATGCGTCGGGACTTAAACCTGGAGCGCCGGTAAACCTGCAAGGCGTCACCATAGGAAGCGTCAAGAAGATTTTGATCGTTCCCGATCGTAAGAGCACGCCGGTGGAAGTCATCATGCGGCTCGGCCTGAAATATGGCGCCGATCTGCGCCAGGACTCAACCGCCTCGCTCAGCACGGCGGGAGTCCTCGGAGACACTTTCGTTGACATTGATAGTTCGCACGCCACCGGTCCATTGCTGAAAAACGGCAGTGAACTGCCGGTTGCCACCACTCCCAGCCTGGCCGACGTGATTCGAACCAGCCAGGGCACCATTCAGCAGGTCAACGTCATTCTGACGAAACTGAACAAAATTACCGACGCGCTGGGCAGCAACAAGGGCACGCTCGGCGAATTCATCAACGATCCCAAACTCTACGACCGTGCTGCCGGTACTCTGGCGCAGGCGCAGGATCTGATCAGCCAAGTCAACCACGGCAAAGGCACTCTGGGGAAACTTATCACCGACCAGACGCTGTATGATCGCGCCAATCAGACAATATTGAGGCTGCAGAACATCGCAGATCAGATCGATGCCGGCAAAGGAACGGTGGGCAAACTGGTCAAGGATGACGCCCTCTACAACAACCTGAACCAGACCGCTACCAAGGCAAACACCTTAATGACACAGATCAACCAGGGAAAGGGCACCCTGGGTATGCTGGCCAAAGACGAGGCTTTCCGCAATAAACTCAAACTGACCATCGCCAACCTGCAATCCATCGTGCAACGCGCGGATGAAGGGCAGGGCACCGTGGGAAAGCTGTTGCATGATCCCTCGCTCTACAACGACAGTGACAAAACGATCGCTGAAATGCGCCAGTTGCTGCTGGCCATCCGGCAGAACCCCAAGAAGTACCTTGCAATTCGCTTGCGAATCTTCTAATGGATTCCCGGAGATTGGGCCGTTTCCCGGCCATCCGGCATTTTGGCGCAATTCATAAAGATGGCCCCGGCTGGCACAAATGCGCTGGGGCTTTTACAATTAGGAACGGAAGCAATCCAGACATCAAACCTGCTTTGGCAGTCCTCTGCGTGCCCCCGCACCAGTAGGTTGAAGGATACACATGAAGTTTTGGAAGTACGGCCGTGTTGCTCTGGCCTTGATGGGTTCTATTGTCCTGGGTATGAGCATTACCTGCTGCGGCGTATACACCTCCGGCTACATGTACGTAACAGGTTCACAGTACAGCCAGATCGGCGCATACAAGATCGATCACGATTTTGGCTATCTCACGCCGGTCACAGGTTCGCCGTTTCCCTCCGGCGGAGGCGATCCCGTGCAGGAAGTTGTCATCCCCGGCGGACGTTTTCTGGCGGTGTTGAATAAAGGCGCTGGCACCAGCACGGGTACAACTTCACCTCAGGGCTGCACTGCCGGCTGCGTCTCGATATACAGCATTGGCGGTGCCGGGGTGCTGTTTTTCCAGCAATCGTATTACACATCCGGCGCCAATCCGGTTTCGATCGGGCTGGCCCCGGGCGGAAACTATCTCTACACTGTTGACCAGATTGCGCCACCCGATATCGTGAACGGCGTGGACATCAATGGCGGACGCGGCGACCTTACGGTATTTTCCGTCGACTCCTCTACAGGTAAGCTGACCCCCATCACGAACCAGAACACCTTCAACACCAGCGGCAAACAGGTGAACTACTTCGCGGTGAACTTCAAGCCGGTGCAGGTTGTCACGGCAGGTGGCGGCTCTGGATCTGGCGGCGCATTTGTGTACGTGCTCGACACGGCCTACCCTTCTGGATCGAGCGCAGCTGGCATTCCCTCTGCCTGTGTCAATGCTCCGGCAGGCTCGCCATGCACCACTCCTGACATATTTCTCTATGCAATCAATAGCTCAAATGGCCAGTTGACATTGACCCAGAATGCGCCATTGCAGATAGGCACGCTTCCCGGCGCGGCCAGCACCATTGCCGTCGCCGCCACCGGCGCTTACATATACGTCGCTGACACAGCCAATGGCAGCGGATCGGGACGGATTCTACCGTTCACCGTAGGGTCGGGAGGGGTACTCCAGACACTCGTCGGCGGTCCGGTCAGCAATCTTTCCAATGCCGCGCCGTATCCGGACGCAATTATCACCAATTCCAACGCTAATTTTCTTTATGTCGCCAACTTCGGGCCCAGCAACATCGAGCAGCCGAACAGTAATATCTCCGGCTATACAATTGCCAGCAATGGACAACTGCAACCGGTGGCGGGCGGCGGATCTGGGAGTCTGAATCCGGCCCCGACGGGTTCGGGACCTATCTGGATGGTCGAAGATCCGACGAACCAATACCTTTACACGGCAAATTTCAACTCCAACACTGTTACGGGCAAGGTCATCGACACAACCCACGGACTGCTTTCCAACCTGTTGAAGGGCCCCGTCGACACTCCGACAGTCGGCCAGCCAACATTTGTTGCGGTTACCGGACGGACGTACTAAACGGCGTACAGGATTGACGTTTGGGGCCTCGGCGATGAGGCCCTTTTCATTGACTGACCGGAGTCCTCCGTTGATTCCCACCGGTCGGAAAATTTGTACTAGCCGCCATTTTGGCGGATCGCTGGCAGAAAACCGGTTAGCGCTTTTACAATACAGGTGGGAATACCGCCTACAAGCGAAAGAAAAAGCATCGACCCCGCTGCTGAACGTACAGGCCGGGGCATAAAGGAATCGCATGAAGTGGAGTCAGTACGGCCGGGTCATCCTGGCCATGGTTGCATCCTTAGCAATTGGGTTGAGCATTACAGCCTGCAACCCAAGTTTCACGCTCGGGTTCGTTTACGCACTCAACACCAAAGCAAGTGAAGGCAGCATCAGCGCCTACACGATCGACAGTGTGTCGGGAGCGATCACGCAGGTAGCGAATTCCCCGTTCGATTCCGGCGGTCAATATCCCGTCGCGGACGCAGTGGACAACCGCAGCAAGTGGCTCTATGTAGTCCATGAGATCAACAATGCTGTAGTCCAGTTCAACATCGGGACCGACGGAAAGCTATACAAGAACGCCACCTACAACACGCCGGGCACGTATCCGATCGCAGTGGCAATCGATCCCAGCAGCAAATACCTGTTCGTCGTGGACAGCTACGCGCCGGGTTATAACGGTGTAGCACCGCCGAACATCAATCCGCTGCAAACCAATACGGTTCCCACACAGGGCTGTGTGGTGGTCTATCCCATTAGCTCTACTGATGGAACGCTGGGTACGCCAGTGCAGGACGGCGGACTTAGCTGTTTCCCGATTGGAACAGCGGTCATCGGCTCACAGCCCATCGGAATCACCGCGACGGCGTTTGTCGATTATCTTTATGTCGCCGACCAAGGCACCCATTCTGTCTATGGCTTCGCCGTGAACTACACGAATGGCCAGTTGACACCCCTCGCGCAGAACAACACCCTGGCGGGCGTCAAACCAAGTGCGATCGTCAGCGATCCTACGGGCAGGTTTGTGTATGTCACCGACCAATATCAGAACCTGATTCTGGGCTACAACGTTCTTAGCGGTGGTGCGCTCCAGTCACAGGTCAATGGGCCATTCTCGACCGACCTCTATCCATACGCGATGGTCATCGATCCGCGTGGAAAATTCCTGTACGTCACCAATTACAACTCGAACGATGTTCGCGCGTACGCCATCAACACGGGAACGGGTAATCCCATCGGGGTCTCCGGTGGCACATATCTGACTGGTACAGAGCCAACCTGCATTGCCCTCGAGCCGGCGTATGGGCGTTTCGTCTACACAGCCAACTTCATCGACAACACGGTCAGCGGTTTCAAACTGGATCCGCAGACAGGTGCTTTGACGCAGGTGTTGAACACTCCCTTTCCCGCAGGCGGCCAGCCAACGTGCATTGCTGCCGCGGCCAATGGAACTCATCCGGTGCAGAGCATTACTCCTTAAACAAGGACATAAAATCCGCTTCTCAAGGCCCGCCCAACGCGGGCCTTGAGTTTTTTGCGAATTATTTATTTTTGTCTAACAAGTACAATGAGGGTAATTTCGCTATGTACGGAAATACAGCAATACATCCCTACATCCTCATGACCTGCTTCCCCCCTGCGGACGGTACATTCCACGCATGTCTGAACAGAAGCCTCCGATGAACCGCCGACAGTTTTTATTCAACTGCGGCGCATTTGCGGCAACAACACAAGCTGCCTGCTCCTCACTCGCACAGACGCCGGTGGTCGACCGCCCGGACTACACAATTCGTATTGCACCGCTCCATCTGGAAATCGCGCCTGGGAAATTTGTGAAAACAACCGCCTTCAATGGGCGCGTTCCCGGCGAAATCATCCGCGTGCGGGAAGGCAGGGAAGTCACCATCGATGTGATCAATGAAACCGGCGAACCCGATATCGTTCATTGGCATGGCCTTCATATCCCCGCCGATCAAGATGGTGCTTCAGAAGAAGGATCTCCGATGAGCGCCCCGCACGGCGGCAGGCAAAGGTATCGTTATGCCGCGAACCCCGCCGGTTTTCGCTGGTACCATTCGCACACCTATGCGGGCCATCACCTGAACCGTTCCACCTACAGCGGGGAATTCGGGTTTCTCATGATCGATCCGGCGGAAAATCCTGCCCGTTACGACCAGGAGATTTTTCTGAGTCTGCACGATTGGAACGGATATATCAGCGGCGGCTCGGACGGGTATCAGGAGGTGATGTACAGCCATGCAACTGTAAATGACCGAATGCTCGGCTTCGGCGACCCTATCCGCGTGCGTCCCGGAGAGCGTGTCCTCTTTCACATCCTGAATGCCAGCGCTACGATAACGCACTCTCTGGCGCTGCCAGGGCACTCCTTTCTGGTGACAGCGCTCGATGGCAATCCGGTGCCGACGCCAGCTCTGGTAAATGCGCTGCGCCTCGGTCCTGCAGAACGGGTCGATGCTGTCGTGGAGATGACGCAGCCCGGAGTCTGGATACTGGGCGAAACCAATGACGGCTATCGTAAAGCCGGGATGGGAGTCGTCCTTGAATATGCCAACCGCAGCGGCAAGCCGTATTGGAATGCCGCAGTAGAAGATTTTCGTTACGAGACCTTTGGCGCCCATTCATCGACCGATACACCCATCGACGAATCCGAAATTAAAATTCCACTGGTGATCAAACCTAAATTTGAAGGCTATGGGGATTTCGATCATTGGACGATTAATGGTCTCTCATGGCCAAAAGCCCAAAAAATTAAGCTGATTGGAAATAAAAGATATCGGCTCATCCTGGACAACCAGAGCGACGATATCCATCCCGTCCACCTGCATCGCCATACATTTGAAGTGAAATCCATTCATGGCAGACCAACCACAGGTATTCTTAAAGATGTACTGCTATTGCCCGTCCGCGCCAAAACCGAGGTGGTCTTTACCGCAAACAATCCGGGCAAGACCCTCTTTCATTGCCATCAGCAGGACCACATGGACTCCGGATTCATGATGCTGTTCGATTACGCCTAAACAGGATGAGAAATCTGCCAATGTCTTCGCAATGGTCCAAAACAACCTGCCATATGGCCCTCGCCCTGGTGGTCCTTTTTTTTCCGCTCCTCCTTCATGCACAGGACAATTACGAAATCCAGGTCTATCCTTCCGAGACGATCGCACCCAAAACATTGCTGACGGAGTTGCACAGCAACTTCACCGTCGAGGGCAGCACAGCGACACAGTACGGAATGCTTCCGACCGAGCATCAGGAGCACGAAACCATCGAGCTGACACAAGGCATCACAGACTGGTCGGAGATCGGCTTCTATATTTTCACAGCGGAACGAAATGGCAATGGGGTGCAGTGGGTCGGGGATCATATCCGTCCACGCGTCCGGGCTCCGCTCAGTTGGCATCTGCCGGTGGGTCTGAGCATATCGAATGAAATTGGATATGCGCGGCCGGAGTTCGCCAATCCAACCTGGTCGTGGCAGATCATGCCGATTATCGATAAAACCAGCGGACGCTGGTACTGGTCGGTCAACACAACCATGAACTGGGGGCACGCCGTGCCACCACCAGCCAGCTACACTCCCGCACAACGAGCAGTTTATTACCGCGATGTTTCTCCACGCGGCCTGACGTTCGGTCCCGCAGCGACCCTGACCTATCAGCCGTCAAAATATTACAACGTCGGTATTGAGTATTACGGCTACTATGGCGAATTCGGCAATTTCGTTTCACTCCACAATCAACAGCAGCAGTTTTTCCCCGTGGTCAATCTTTTCGTTTCGCCGAAGTGGGAGATCAATATCGGCGCGGGCTGGGGCGCGACCGCTTCCACCGATCACCTAATCGTCAAAGGCATTCTGGGGCATTATTTCACCTGGGGAAGGCCAAAGCGTCCGTCGCACGCACCTCTCCAATAACCCGACCCCATACACTAGCTGTCATGGCCTACTACCTAGGGATCGATGCCGGAGGCACGAAAACGGAGTGCGTGCTGGCGCAGGACGAGATCGTCCTTGCGCGCGCGATTGCCGGCACCATCAAGACTTTACTCGCACCGCCGGAAAAGGCGGAAAGAAATCTCGACATACTTCTACGCGCGGTTACCACGCAATCGAAAATTTCCCTCAAGTCGATTTCCCGTACCTGCGTCGGTCTTGCCGGTATTTCCGTACCACATGTTGCAGAATGGACACGTCACGCGCTCCACGCCCGAGTTGGCGGGGAAATTCTTCTGGCTGGGGATGAAGAGGTTGCGCTCGATGCCGCTTTCCACGGCGGCGCGGGCGTCCTGGTGGTCGCAGGAACGGGGTCGAACATAATCGGACGAGCTGCGTCGGGTAAGCTGGTCCACGTTGGCGGGTGGGGTCCGGTACTAGCCGATGAGGGTTCTGGAATGTGGATCGGCAGGCAGGCGGTGCGCGCGGTCTTCAACGCGCTCGACCACGGTGAAACCACGCTGCTGCTGGAAAAAGTCCTCCAGCACTGGAGTCTCTCGGACATTCAGGCGTTGATCGATCTATGCAATCAGCAGCCAGGACCGGATTTTTCAATGCTCACGCCGCTGGTGGCGGAGTGCGCAACGCAGGGCGATTCTTACGCGAGCCGCGTCTTGAAACGTGCCGGGATGTACCTGGGAAAATACGCCATACTGGCCACGCAGCAGATCCATAAAGCCGACCGATCGGATGTTCCCTATCCGCAGATTGCTTTTACCGGTAGCATCCTACGCCATGTCATTCCAGTGCGAGAGGAAATGTTCGCTACTATTCTGCGCGAACTGCACGATGCACAAATCGTGCCCGATGCCGTCGATGCCGTGCTGGGCGCGCTCTGGCGAGCGCGGAGACAATAATATTAATAGTGCGCTGATTCGGGATTGGTGAAGAGTTGGTAGAAACCTAATTTTTGTGCAGGAACGGAAATTACCCTGGCATGCAACCTCTGGTTGGCATGACTCTGATGTCCTTACTGATCATGTTTATGTCAGTTTTCCTCGCTCTGAACAAGGTCCTGAAAAACAGCCTGTGTGGCTTTCGCACCAAAAATCAATGACGGATCGACGAGGAGTGGCATCGGCTGAACCATATCTGCGAAGTTGAAATGTATATCGCCGGGTCAATTTCTCTTGTCGCCAGCTTGGCGGTTCCTGTCTTTGTACACAACCCTGGAACCGCAATCCAAGTTCGCACGTTTGTACTGATCGCATCGATTGCCATCGTCACAGGCGTCACTCTGGCGAAACAACGGTAAATAAAATCGGCAACATTTCTGTGCTGCTATAGGACTCCGTTCAGCATCGTGCCCAGTACATTCCCCTCCGGCGACAGCACAGTAATATTGGCCGCGCGTCCCGGCACAAGTTCACCCCAGGCTTCGGCAACGCCCATCAGTTGCGCTGGGTTGGTGGAGGCGTACCGCACCGCCGCGCTATATGGAGCATCGGTAAACTTGACGAAGTTACGAACCGCTTTATCCATCGTCAACACGCTGCCCGCCAGTTTCCCATCATATATACATCTTCCGCCAGTGACGGCCACCTCCATTCCTCCCAGCTTGTAGATGCCGTCCGGCATTCCCGTTGCGGCAATCGCGTCCGTAACCAGAATGCCGCGTTCCGGCCCTTTTGCCCGATAGAACAACCGGACCAGCAACGGATCAACGTGGATGCCGTCGCAGATCAACTCCGCAAACAAGTCGCGCTCATCCAGCACCACGCCCAGCAGACCGGGATCGCGGTGATCGAGCGCCCGCATGGCGTTAAATGTGTGCGTTGCGCTGGTCGCACCCGCGGCGATACCGGCCAGAGCCTCCTGCGTCCCTGCATTGCTGTGCCCCAGGCTCACGCGAATCCCCATGCGCGTGGCCGTCTGGATGAACTCGACCGCCTCCGGCAACTCCGGCGCAAGCGTCATCAAAACGATTCTTCCCTGCGAAGCCTGCCAGATGCGCTCCAGCAGCTCGACCGAGAGATTCTGCAAGTATTCCGGCGGATGCACTCCGCGCTTGCTGTGTGAAAGAAACGGGCCTTCCAGATGGACTCCCAGGGGTCGCGCACCACGATAATTCTGCCCAGCCTTTTCAATGCGTGCAATCTGTCTGGCAATGCCTTCGAGCGAACGCAGCAGGTGGTCCACGGGGGCTGTGACCGTCGTCGGCAGATACGCGCCTACTCCCTGGCTGGCGAGAAAGTTCCCGATCGCATCGAATGCCGGCTCGGTCCCCTCCATTACGTCGTGGCCCAGCGCTCCGTGCGTGTGAATATCGAAGTATGCGGGAGCCAGCATTGCGCCGGGAAAATCTATATGGCACGCATCAGCCGGTGCTTCCAGCGCGCCACGCGATTCAATGCTCGCAATCATTCCATCTTCAATCGTGACCTGTGGCTGGTCGATTTCTGTCAGTGGAGTCAGCAGCGAGGCTGCTGTTAGCACAAGGCTCACAGATTTCCATCCATTCCGCGTTGCCTCTCCATTGATTCCGGGAAGTTCCGCTGCGTCTACTTACAAGATACAAGCTCTCCGCTGCTCTCGAGCGAGTGAGCATGCGGGCGCCAAATCAAGTGGGAGATGCAATGCCCGATACGATTGGACGCTGCGCCTGCCGTTCAGGGAATCACCGAGGCTGAAATTCATCGGGAACACAGATCGCCAACATGGAAGAGGGTAAATAAGTCGCAACGCAAGTCATGCAACGTAGTCTAAATTGCTGTCCTCCTACAATCGTACCTATGCACGATCAATCAGTCTTAAATGAAATTTGCAGGATGAATACGCGACAAAAAACAGTCGGCAAGTCGTTTGACTTGCCGGAAAACAAGCGCGTAGGATGTTCACGGTCGAAGTTCAAATAACATGTGGTTATTTTTTGGAGGCAGTTCCGATGTTCAAACTATCCGGAGTTCGTTTTTCGAAGATACTTAGCTCGTTCTTTGGAATCCTATGTTTAGCCTGCCTGATACCCGTGGCTCTGGCACAGTTCAACGCCAGCCTTTCGGGAACCGTGGAAGACACAACCGGAGCGGTGCTGTCCGGCGCGACGGTTACATTGACCAACACCGCCACGCAGAACATCCTGACGACAACGACCGGCAACTCCGGCTTTTACCGCTTCAATGAGCTGCCCCCGGGCAACTACACCGTGCAGGTGACTGCATCGGGCTTCCAGACGCAAACCATCAATTCCGTGATCGTGTCCGCGGAATCTCCCCGCAGCCAAAACATAACACTGGCGCTGGGAAGCACGCAGCAAAGCGTCACCGTGAATGGAAACGCCCAGTCTGTGCTCCAGACGGACGACGCGTCAATATCGAGCACGCTAGGCTCCGCGGCTGTCACGCGGCTGCCGATCTTCGGGCGCGATCCGTATGAGTTGCTCCGCACGGGAGTCGGAATCACCGGTGAGGGAGCGCGCAGCGGTGCCGGTGGTGCGATTACACTACCCAACAATGCCAGCCAGAACCAATCGAACTATGGGATTTTCCAGACAGAAAACCAGATCCAGATTTCGGCGGCGGGACAGCGCGTCACATCCAACACTTATGAAATCGATGGCGTCACAGTGGACAGTCTGCTGCACGGCGGCGCAACCATCATCACACCAAATCCTGAGTCGGTCGACCAGATCAAGACAGTGACAGCGAATTACGATGCCCAATATGGACGCAACGTGGGCGCCCATATCTTGACGACTACAAAAAGCGGCACCAATGAACTACATGGCAGCCTTTTCTTTCAATATGACCAGCCCGGTCTGAACGCCTATCAGCCGTATGGCGGACCGACGGCCACGCCAGGCGTTTTTGCGCCGCCGATCCGTGATGACAATGCGCAGCGTGAATGGGCGGCCAGCATCGGCGGACCGATTATCCATAACAAGCTGTTCTTGTTTGCCAGCTACGAAGCCGCGAAGAGCAGCCTCCAGACATTCAGTCAGACGTATGTGCCCACCACTCAGTTTTATTCCACGCTGGCAGCAGCGCGCCCCAGCGGGAAAGTAGCGGGAACAATTACCGCGGCTTCCGGGCAGGCCCATGTTCTCGCCGTGCTGCCTGGAGCTTGCACCGCAATCCAAACCGTGTGCGCGCCCTCTGGAACCGGATTCGATATCGGTTCGCTAGCCGGAGCCGTGGGGCAGTATCTGCCCAATGTCAACGCAAATGGCACGCCAGCGAACCCCAACCTTTTCACCGGCGCGGGTCTGGACGGTGTTCCCGATCTAGAATTTGCGCAGATTTCAACTCCCAGTAAGTATCGGGGTACTCAGTTCAATGGCCGCGTCGACTGGCAGATCACGCAAGGCGATCGTTTTGCCGGCAGCTTTTATACCCAAAAGCTGGACCAGACCTCGCTCGACGGCGCCGCTGGCGCATCCACGATCACCAGCCTGCCTTTTCGCCCATTCAATTCCACCGCAACCCTGGTCTACATCCATACCTTCAGCCCCTCGCTGCTGAATGAGGCACGAGGCAACTACACTCGTTTCGCCGATAACCAGATCAGCGACACCAAGGGACAGGTCAACTGGGGCACGCCCGGCATGTATGTTCAGAATTATGGTTTTGGCGCGCTCGATCTCAGCATCCGTGCGACTCCTGACACTCCTGCCATCTTCGCGGAAAACACCTACGAATTTCGAGACATGGTGACTAAGGTTCACAGCACGCAATCGATTCGTATAGGCGGCGTTTATCGCCGCGAGCAGGACAACGATAACCTGTCCGGACAGGCCCGCCCGAATTATGCCTTTCAAGGCATCTGGGATGCGGCCAATGATGCCCCTTTATTTGAGGGCATCGCAGCCAACCCCAATACGGGTGGCGTGGCGAACGCCGCACGTGCATTCCGCGATGTCTACGGCGCCGCCTTTGTTCAGGATGACTGGAAGGCAATGCCCAACCTGACACTCAACCTAGGCCTGCGCTGGGAATATTTCGGCGCTCTGTATAACAAGACCTTCCCCGTCAACCAGCTTCAACTGGGCAGCACCCCCGGCACGGAACTGATCAATTCCAAATTCATTGCAAAAAACCATTTGTGGCCCAGCGTCTCGAATGCGTTTTCTCCCAAGCTAGGCTTCGCCTGGCAGCCTCACGGAGAAAGCGCCAAACTGGTGGTTCGCGGCGGCGTCGGCGTTTCCTACGACCGGCTGGACGATATCCAGTTCATTAACAGCTATGAAAACGGTCCAGGCTATTTTCAATACGGGCTTTGCTGCGCCGGTTTACAGACTACGAACCCCGGGGTAGGCAACACTGGGATTATTTTCCAGTACGGAACCAGCGACTCCCCGTTCAGCTACGCCGCCAACCCCAACCTGGCGACGGGCACCAACCCGATCACGGGAACTCCGAACAATGTAGGCAATGTGACGCCGCAGATCGAAACCTATAGCGCGTCGCCCCATACAAAGCAGCCCACACTGTACAGCTACTCCTTCGGCGGCGAGTATGCCCTTCCCTACCAGATGGCGCTGGCGATTGGTTATCAGGGATCTTCCGGCTTCCACTTCACACGGCTGGTCGATCAGAACTTCCTCTATACGCAATCGAATGGCACCTGTGCGACCGGCGGCGCCTGTACCCCCGGTATCAACCAGTCACCCTTCTATGCTGCATACGTGCCAACCACGGATGTCCACACCAGCTATAACGGACTGAACGTGAGCCTGACGAAACAGATGCAGCATGGTATTGAAGTCAGCGCCAACTACACCTGGTCCAAGAGCCTGGACAATGCCTCGAATGAAGGCCCCGGCTCCGAGACGAACCAGACCAACCCCGCGTTCCCGCAGACGGAATACGGCCCATCAGACTTTGATCAGCGCCATCACGTTACGGTGTTCGGATTATGGACATTGCCCGGGCCGACTGGACACGGGCTGAAAGCGCAGGTGCTCGGCGGCTGGCAAGCAAACGGGATCTTCACTTTCGGCACCGGCTACCCCTGGACGCCGACGATTGGCGTCCCGTCAGTTGCTCTGGTAAACGGCGCAGCAGTCATTTCTCCGACGCGACCGCTGGGTTATGGAGGAAACGCCGGCCTGCCCAATGCCAGCAACAGCTGCTCAAACCACGCTTATATTCACAATGGCAATTTTCCACTGGGTGGACCTGCCTACTTCGCCTATGCTGGCAATCATCTTCCCGCCAACGCGACTGGACAGCCTGGGATTGGGCGCAACTCCTGGAACGGCCCATGCTATCTCGACACGGACACCAGCTTCGCCAAGCAGTTCAGCTTCTCGCCCATGGGCCATCCAACCATCTTCCGGTTCCAGGCGAATATCTATAACATTTTCAACAAGACAAATCTGCAACCTCTTACCTTCGGCAGCCCGGAGACGAACATCAGCAATCCACTGTTCGGCCTGTCGCCTGCTTCCGACAGCGGACGAGTGATCGAGTTCTTCGGTCGATTGCAGTTTTAGGACAGCTCTAGCTTTGCGAGCAGATACGGCAGATATCATCGCCAAATCTCTCGGCTTTGGCGGCTCCAATACCGCTGATGGATAACAAGTCGCTGCGTGTGGTCGGGCCCTTGCGGGCGATCGCACGTAGCGTTTTGTTTCCAAGGACACAAAATGCCGGAACGCCATGTTCCCGTGCCTGCGCCAGCCGCCAGACGCGCAGTCTCTCTTCGATCACCGCCTCGCGTGCCGAGAGGGCTATTTCCACGTCAGCCGCCGGAGCAACTGCCTTCCCATCCCTGCGAAAAGCCCGCGCTGTCGCTTTGCTCTTCGACTTGCCCTGAGACTTTTTTCCGGAGCGAGCCGCATTGCCCGGCTCCTCTGGAAGAACAAACTCCAGTGGATCATCTGCAGGCAGTCCCTGGCCATCATGCGTCAGGCTGACCCTACGGTAGGCAATGCTACGATCGTCCTTCTCAAACGTCGCATCTTCCAGGCGCAACAAACCCACGGTAGCCAACGCCCGCAGCAGGTCCTCGAATTCATCGCGCGGCATCTCCTCGCGGGGAAACATCTCTTTATGCAACTTGCCAGTCGAGCCGGTCGAGTTTTTCTTCAGTGACTGAATAACTGCGCGCGCCGTCTGCCTCTCACTCGGGCTGGGCGCACGAAACCGCTTTGCCACGCAGGATTCAGGCGCGCACACATCGCAGCAACCGCAAACGCGCCGCGCGTCCCCAACGTCTCCGAAGTGGCGCACCAAGGAAGACATTCTGCATTCGCTTGATTCCGCATAACGCATCGCCACATCGATCTGCGTTTTTTTTCGTTGGGCCTCCGCAGCATACGAGTCGCGCCAGCGCTGGTGCCCTTGCATGGCGTTCTCTTCAAAGTCCAGAATCCCGCCACCGTGGATCGCCAGCTTCTCGATCGCCTTATCGAACAACTCCGACTCCATCCGCAATTTGCCGCGCACCTCTTCCTTCCCAAGCGGCTGCTGGCCAAGACGCCGGTAGACACGGTCCAATACGTCGACCGGGGGATAATCGCGCTCGAAAAAAAATTCGTGCGTCTTGCGGTCTGCATAGGAATAAAGCAGAATCGCGCGGCTGGGCAGCCCGTCCCGTCCGGCTCTTCCAATCTCCTGGTAATACGCCTCAAGTGTGCCCGGAAGCGCTGCGTGGATGACAGTGCGCACATCCGCCTTATCAATTCCCATGCCAAAAGCGACGGTCGCCACAACCACATGCATCTGTCCCTGTTGAAATTTCTGCTGTACATCTTCGCGGTGCTGCGAATCGAGACCGGCATGATACGCAGCCGATGGAAACCGAGAAGAAAGCTCTACGGCCAGCGCCTCCGCCTGTTTACGTGTCGGCGCATACACAATGGCTGGCCGCCTTTCTTTGTCCTCTAGCAGCTTCGCAACAAAAGACACGCGCTGGGATGGTGCCATCTCGACCACTTCAATTGCAAGATTTTCCCGGCGGAAACCATAAATGAACCGGGAGGCGTCGACCATCCCCAACTGTGCTGCAATGTCGTCCTGCACGCGCGAGGTCGCCGTGGCCGTCAGCGCAACCACCGGTGCCGGGCGCAATGCGGACAGAGACTGGCCCAGCATACGGTAATCCGGACGGAAATCGTGCCCCCACTGCGAAATGCAGTGGGCCTCATCAATGGCAATCAAACAGGGTTTTCGCTTTGCCAGCATCTCGATGAAGCCAGGCACCCTCAGCCGCTCTGGGGCGATGAATAAAAATTGCAACCTTCCGGAAAGATAATCCACGCAGGCCTGACGCGACACTGCACGATCGAGCCCGGAGTGGATCCGCGCAACCGAAAGGCCCAGCGAATCCAGCTTCGTCGCCTGGTCGTCCATCAGCGCAATCAGTGGGCTGATGACCAGCGTTGTGCCGCCGCGCGCGATCCCCGGCAGTTGATAGCAAAGCGACTTGCCTGCCCCGGTCGGCATCACCAGCAGCACGTCCCGGCCTGCTATCGCCGCCCTGCAGACTACCTCCTGGTTCATGCGGAAAGAGGAGAAACCGAAGGTGCGATGTAGCAGCCGATCGAGCGCTTCACCGGGTTGGGAAAAAATTGTCGCCACGCTGGGGGAAATAGAAACCTGTTTCAGCCGAAGACTGAAAATTAGGCTGTATCGCACTCAGTATACTTTGAATAAATTTGGGCAATGGCTCGTGGATCTGCATACACATTGAGTCAACAATATGCGGCCAAAAACTTTGCGTTGCCTTCCCCTCCCCATAACAATGTTTGTTTGGGATGAAACTCGCGGTATTCCCCGCTCGACGGCCCTCAACGTATTGTGTCTGCATTGCAGGGCCTATAGCTCAACGGTTAGAGCAGAGCACTCATAATCCGGTGATAGTCAAAGTTGGACGCACTATAATTGAAGTTGAAGGATAGAGAGCAAGAAGCGTAAAAACGCTCGTAAAGGGCCTGTAGCTCAACGGTTAGAGCAGAGCACTCATAATGCTTTGGTTCCAGGTTCGAATCCTGGTGGGCCCACCAGAACACTCTACGGGAAGCTTTCAGTACAGTTGCGGTACAGTGCAAGTTCAAGCGCTGTACCTGAGGCACCGTGACGACTATCGTCAAGACCCGGTCCGCTACCTGGAAAGCCATCATCCGCAAGACCGGTTGACCAACGACGGCGAAGACCTTTCATACGAACGTGACGCGGAAGACTGGTCGCGCCCCACAGAAGATGAGATGGTGCGTGGCGCACACATTCAGCGAGCGAATGCGGACCGCCTCACGGTAGCCGACGCTCTGACGCGATACTTGGCGGAGGTGACTCCCACCAAGCGGCCAAGTTCCCAAGTTCCAGATCGGCAAAGAGCTGCGATCATCACGAAACACCTGGGCAAATACTCTCTCGCCGCAGTCACGCCGTGGAGTACCCGGCGAATTTTGGACTAGTGAATACGAGAGAGAAACCGGACAGAAGGAGCTGAGGAAATGGAAGGAGCAACACGGCGACGCCGGCGAGTTTGAAGAGGGCAAGCTCAACTCTGAAATATGAGGGAAAAGCCTGGATGGGCGAATCTATCCTTGAAGCCGATGTTGGTCAGATAGAGCACCCCAGACAACCCCATCATCAAGCAAAATGTCGGGGTTGTGATCCAGTAGGGGAGATTGCGCGGTTTAGTCGTCATAGGGTTGAATTCCTGTCCAAAAGTGGTGACGTATACCCGGAGAGGCACCGGACATGTCTCTACCGGCGCTTTCGTGTCTTGGGTGATGACGACGCTTTCCCTGCGCGAGAATCGAACCGGGTGCCGCGCAGACGCTCAAGGCCGATACCGTGAAGCTTGATGCCTTCGGTGAGGAACCGCTCGATGAGTTCCAGCTCAGACGAGTTGTAGTTTGACCAGAGTTTGAACATGTCCTTCCTGATGGGCTCGTAGACTGCTTCGCAACGCGCGTGAGCCTTGTCAGACAGACGAACGAGCTGCTTCCTGCGGTCGGTCGGGTCGTCTTCTCTTGCGGCATAGCCCGCTTTCTCCAGCCGATCGATCAGTGTCGTCGTCGATCCTGACGTCAGCCCCGTGGCTCTTGATAGCTCTCCTGCCGTGCAAGTTCCGCCTTGCGAGTAGAGGAAATCGACCCCAGCGAGATCCGTCTTATTCAAACCGAGGACTTCGGCGATCACCTGGCGGGTCAGTCCTCCTTGATCCCCGACTCCACGGATTGCGGCGAATATGCGACCTACGAGGTCCTTTTGCAGCTTTTCTTTTTGTTTCATCCCGTTTCTCTCCCGTGCTCTCTCCATCAATTGCAACTTGAAGGTCAGAGACTAAGTTGGCTTCGCGTTCTTTACCTTCCGAATGCTACGCGCAATGCATGGATCAAAAGAGTCAACGTCAGCAGCTCTAGCGGGAGCCGAAACCTGCTCTTGAATGTCCATTTTCTTGCAAGCGTCTCATCGACCACGACAGCCTTTTCAAATGCAATGGCTTTTGGAATGAAGTCGAACGCGGACCATAACCGGGTCGCGATATGAATGCCTAAGGCGGCCAGTAACCATATTCTGACGCTTGGCAGCTTCCAAGACGCTGCCAGCAAACAAAGCAAAATAGCTTCAAAGAGCAGGTGTGCTGGCAACCAGAACCTACCTCTCCTTATGCCTCCACGCTTGGGCTGAATCAAGTTGGGATACTTCGGCCAGGACGGATCGATCACGATGTGCTCATACACTCCGCCACCCAAAACCGCCGATAGCGTAATTACCGCAGCGACGAGCAGACCATCGAGTGCAGAATTCATACACATACCTCTCTCTTTTGTCTTGATAATCAATATACTTGACTGTCAAGTTTAGCCCATGACACATCTCGCATTCAATCTTTGCTAAACTCAACATGCTGGAAAAGACAGGCCTGCGGGTGAGCCGGGCCCTCCTTGATTTCATGGAGTCTGTCGCCGCGATAGTAGAGCGACCCGCAGCACATACTTTAGTGCGCGAGGAAGCGGCAGATGGGTTCAGCAGCCCTGACTGTCTATTTTGATGGAACCCATTGGAAAGCACTTTATGAGCTTCGGTGTGATGGTCTGCTTTCCATTTCAGAGCATGTTTTCGGAGCAGAACTGACAGAACCGGAATTGTGGGAGTGGTGGCTCAGTTCGGGTCTACCAACGTCCTCGCCAGTAAAGGCCTCTAAACCTGTTGAAACCACAAAAATGCGGGAGGCTTTCAAGGCTTTTCGACCGAAATTCCGTCAGCGAAGAAGTACGCACAGCGGCGAGGATCACGCGACTGGAAAGACACCTTACTGCAAAGGTCGATTCAAGAAATCGCAAAGATATCGCTGAACAAGAAAAACGAGTTCTTGCTGCTGTAAAGCGAAAAAAAAAGCGTGTACTCGGCGGCGCGAAAATAGACCCCGAAGCGGCGCGTGAGCGCGGGTTCGGGGCGGAGTAAAAAGTAGACCTACCTCCGCAAAGAAACGTTTTGGATCGTATGGAACAACTCGACCTGTCGTGGTATCTAGCTAGTTATTCCGGGTAAGATAAAAAAACAACATCTGATATTACCATCCTCTTATCGAGGAGATCCTATTGAAGCTTCCAATTTTTTTGCTTATGTTTGCCGTGCCGTCGTTAGCTTTCTGCCAGTCCAAGGCTGGATACACGATTCCCGTGCATGTGATGGAAACTCACATCGGACTCTCTTGCACCACTACTAAGGGCACTTCTTCGTGCAAATCCACTCAGGTGCTGACGGCTCAAGTTGAGGATAAAAAATACGAGCTTGAAAGCGAGACGTTCTTCTCGAAAGGTCTAGTTGCACTCGGTGACTATCAGGCAAAGCTGGGTGACCACAAAGAAAAGCCTACAGGGGAGTTCACCCGTTCCTACAATCTGATGTTTCCGGATGGAAGCACACGGACTTTCAACGTGATTGGCCAAATAGAATAACTGAACGTGCCCGAGCAGTTCTTGTTGGAAAAATTGCTTGCCATTCTTTGAAAACGAATCCGATGCTGCTAGAGAGGCAGGTGCAGCATCACTCCATCTCCGACAACCCATACATCACCCGGACCCGATCCCCATACGGCGCTAAGTGACTGTGTTGTGCCACTGGAGTATGGCGTCCAGGAACTTCCATCCCAATGAGCGATAGACCACGATTGCCTACGGTCCATACATCGGTCGGGCTGCTGCCCCAGATTCCATTGAGAGGCTCTTGCAGGTTGCTTAAAACGTTTGTCCAGGCCGTGCGGTCCCAGTGGAATAAGCTGGCGACGGCTGGACCCGAGGAGATGTTCACAACGCCTGCCGCCTACACATCACGCGGTCCGATTTGCATTTAAATGATAATTAACATCTAAATGATGACAAGGCATCGTGAGTGTTGACAAGGCCAGCAGATCAGCAAGCTCACATCAATGGAGAGAGCCAAACGCGTCTACATTGGATTGGAGCTCGTTCTCAGTGTTTCCTCCGGGATGGATGCTGTACCGTGAGGGATGACGGATATCATCCAGGTAACGATCAACGATTGCTAGGAGAAGGACGAAGACACGATGAGGAAATCAAAGGAGGAAGCCGACAAGACCAGAGTTCGAATCGTTCACAGCGCCGCAACCGAGCTTCGCAAGCATGGTATTGCGGGAACATCTGTGGCGGAATTGATGAATGAAGCTGGCTTGACGCACGGGGGTTTTTACCGCCATTTCGGATCCAAAGATCAACTTGTGGCTGAGGCATGCGGTGTGGCAATGGACGCTTTGATTGAGTCCATGAACAAAACCGTATCAAGGAAGGGGGCAAGAAATGCCCTCAAGACTTCAATCTCGAAATACCTGTCGAAAGACCATCGAGACCATCCTGAGAATGGCTGCCCACTTGCGGGACTGGGAAGCGAACTAGCTCGGTGCGACGACGATGCGCGGAAGGTGGCGACCGAGGCGTTCCGGCGTCTAGCCAAAATGGTCGAAGAGCAACTAGGTCTGCCACGGGAAGCCGCGAAGTGTCGCGCCATTGTCTCCGCCTGCGCGATGATCGGAGCCATGACTGTGTCCAGAATCGTAAACGATCCTGCACTGTCCGACGCGATTTTGAAAGAAACTGAACGATCTATCACCCAGGTCTAATGGACTGAGAATCATCTTCGCGATCGCAATGCGCTCAATACAACGCCTGCGCAGAACATTACGGCAACCGTATGCCGGGTATGGCGCCGTGCCGGCGCAGCAGATTCGGACAATGAGCTGGTGGGCAATCGAACGTTTCAATGCAGCTCACGATAGCTGCAATGGTCAATGGGGCTTAGCACATCCCTCAGGTTGATCACATTGTTGCAGTACTGCCTGCAGGATGCTACAGCGATTCTCTTCAAGATTTCTGCGAAAATTGCGAAGCATAGTTGGAAATTCATCCCCCATTATCGTTTGGAGGTCCAGGAGCGGCTTTCTGGCCGAGATTTGATTTCGCTCCCTGCTCCTGAACCAAGCCAACGCGTTCGCGGTGACATCCTCCCACACATGGCTTTCGAATCCGGAGTCCTTAAGGATAGTGCGGGTTTCGTCCGCGGTCCGCAAATGGTTGAGGCTGGCATCCCCCGCCCAGGGTAAAGGGAAGTGAAGCGGACCGCCCTGAGATTGAACGACGTCGTGAAATGCCAAATATCCGTTGGGTTTCACAACTCTTCGCAACTCTTTATACAGAGAGGCCCTGTCCTCAATATTCATGGCGACGTGTTGCGTCCAGACGATGTCAAAACTATGATCCGAAAAGGGCAGATTCAGTGCATCTGCCTGTTGATAAGAAACATCATCTTGGAGCCCCATCAGCCGAGCGATCATTCTCGCGGCTTCACAGTAGCCCCGAAGAGGTTCCACACCGCAAACATGACAACCAAAACGGTAAGCGAGATATCGAGAAGGCCCACCAAGCCCCGAACCCACATCCAGAACTTTCGTCCCTCGTGTGATAGACAGGAGTTCGGCGAGATCGGCGGTAGCGGCGATGCCTCCTACGTGAAACTGGTCCAGCGCCGCCATATCCTCCGGCGAGACAGTTCCAGTTGCAAGCCCAGCCTCGTACAGCAGATCACGTAGCCGCGCCGCCAGATCTGCGGAGTCTCGATAGTGGGTCCCTATTGCCACATGACGGTGCTGTCTTTCCATTTCGCCATCCCCTACAAAGACCCTTTTTTAAATACGTCGGTCGTCCATCACCCAACATGAAAAGAATACGGGCGTCGTAAAACAACAGCTCTTTTGTCAAACGGAGAAGCCATAAATCAATCTTCAATATCAGTATATAGATGATATATATCATCTAATTGATATATAATTATTATCGTTGCCCGAATACAGAGATGAATATCCCGCTTGGCCTTCCGTAAGCCAAGTGGTATCAGGAGGAATATCCGTCATGATTTTGCAAACTCCGCCAGCCCCCATGGATCATCAGGATACGATCACCATGGTCTCCAGAGATACAACAACCGATGCGGGCGAACCGATTCGGTATCTCTCCACCCCGAATGCGGAGGTGACCTCGGCGATTCTTACGCTTCCTCCTGGAGGGAAGACGAACTGGATGACGCATCCCGTGCCAGGCTACATTTACATTCTGGAAGGCGAGCTGACTGTAGAGTTCGAAGATGGTCACCGGCTTCACTTCAAATCAGGGCAGGCTTTCATGCAGGCCCGCACCAAATGGCATCGAGGGATCAACGAAGGAAAGACGCAAATGCGTTTCCTGGCTGTGTTCTTTGGCGAAAAGGGCACGCCCGTCGTTCTGAACCCACCGCATGGATCATCGACCAACCCAAAATGATGGATGGAAATGCGATGCGGCGTTCCTTCACAACTGAGGCCATAATGGCGCACATCACCGCGTAGCACGCACAGCCGCACACCCTCTGAATGAGGGCCGCAAAACCGCCGCGCAGATTCGGCCGGAAGTCTTACATGCAAGCCCGTGATCTTTCGATGATCCAATCACACAGCAAGCAGACACCGATCTCGACGAAGTTGCTCCCGGTCGTTCGTCAAGGTCTCGTAAAGATTTTGGGGAAGGTGGCGCGTTTGACGTTTCGCGGAGGCAGGCATCGCAGGCGGGATTGGTACCGGTCGAAAACGAAGATCGCGGATCAGTTCGATTGGTAGGCAATCGTATCGAAATACAGGTTGATGTGCCTCGCGGCTTTTTCCAAAAAGCCGGCCTTTCTATCCAATCGGTCTAAAGCCAATGCTCCTTCGAGAAGAGAAATGATCAACACAGCAACCTCCTCTGCGGCGATTTCGGACCGAATCTCCTTGCGGGCCTGACCGTCCTTCACGATGCCTTCGAGCCACAGCCGCCATTTCTTCAACGCGTCTCGCGCAGTCGTCCTGAGAGCAGGGTTACCGTCATCGTTGTCGGTAATCGTATTCATCAGGGGACAGCCGCCCGGAAAGGCCGGACATGACATGGCATTGTCGATATGGATTTTTAGCTTCTCAATGGCGTTTGAAGCGGCATCCATCCTGGCAATGCGAGCGGAACAGACCTCGCTCCATGCGTATTCAAAGGCTGCAACGGCAAGCGCCTCCTTTGTCGAGAAATGGCCATAAAGGCTGCCTTTCTCCAGTCCAACGGCCTCAACAATATCCTGCATAGAGCAACCGTCGAAACCCTTACGGTTGAAGAGAGGGGCCGCCTTAGCGATGATCCGATTGCGGGTCTCTGTTCCTTTACTCATATCGATCCCAAATTCGCCTGCTGAATGTAGTGTGACATGACAACGCCGCCGAGCTAATAATCTGCGATTGTCAATGATGGTGGCGGCGGTTTCATTTGGCAAGTCATGCAGAATCTCAATATCGGAGGCTTCACTTTCGTGCCACATCATGCCCAACACAAGGATTACGCAGCAGGACTACCGAGCTGGCTTCTCACGCACTCCTTTCAATCTCTGACATCTGCCAATTGAGCGGAGGGGGAACAACTCACCCCCTCCGCGTGGCGCAGGACAAGAGGGCTACCAGGGCAGTTCCTTGCCATCATGAATGAACTTGCCGCTGGGACCGTCCGATCCAACCAGCGCGAGATCGACACTGGTTCTGGCGCCGTCGACAACGTCCAGTTGCGCATGCTGCGTACCCAGCTCCGTCTTTACCCAACCGGGATGGGCGGAGTTCACCTTGATGTTTGTGTTCTTCAGCTCAAGCGCCAGGTGAACCGTGAACTGATTTAGCGCCGTCTTGGACGCGTTGTAGGCAAATGCTTTCATCGGCGCAATCGGGCTGTTCGGCATCGCCTGCAGCGTGAGGGAGCCGAGAATACTGGAGAGGTTGACGATGCGGCCAGCCTCGCTCTTCTTGAGCAGGGGAAGAAGCTCTCGCGTGAGCGCGATCAGTGAGAAGAGATTGGTGTTGAAGACAGCCTGAAGCTCTGATTCTGTCGTCTCGATGGTATGGGCGTTGAGAAGCCCGCCGTCTCCAGCGATTCCCGCGTTATTGACGAGAATGTCCAGCTTGCCAAACTTTTCTGCCAGGAACGAGGCTACAGATTTGCGGTCCGCGTCGCTCGTTACATCCAGACCCACGGGATACGCGTCTAAGCCTTCCGATGCAAGCCTGGTGGCCGCATCCTTTGCCGTTTGAAGTGTTCTGGCACCGACGACAATCGTGATCCCTTTCTGGCCAAGCTGACGCGCTGTTTCAAAACCAATCCCACGGTTCGACCCGGTGACGAGTGCTACTTTCATATTGCTAGGCATATATGCCCTCCTTGACAACTTTGATAAACGGCACGCGATTTCGATTCATTAAAACCGACCAGTCGGAAGAATATCACGCAGTATTCAAATACCCATTTCGGCGCATCATTCGCAGCCCCCTCTGTCAAATCACGGGCGGTCGGTTACGGTTACTCGGCTGTCAGCAAATCAGGTAGGAGCTTCATGGTGCGCTCAAACGTGGCACTGTCGCCGAGCACTCTGGCAAGGACCAGCGAGCCTTCTATACGGATAATCGCTTCCTCGGCCCTGGCCTTGGCTACCGAGGGCGACAGACCGCTCTCACGGGCGATATCGGCGAACGCCTTGATCCATGCCTGCATTGCGTTCTTGAGGCCAGCCTTGAGGTCTTCCGATCCGCCGGGAATTGACAAGACATCGGCAACACAAGATTTCTTTCCGCCCGAATAGAAGGTCCGCAGATTGTCCGCCACGATTACAGCGCGCTTCCGTGTAGGTCCGTTCCCGGCGAGGGGTTCGAACACTTTAATCCGGAACCAATCGACGACTCCCTGGGCCACCGCCAGGGCAATCTCGTCCTTCCCTCCCGGATATCGGTAATAGAGGCTTGCTTTTTCGAGTCCTGTGGCCTCGGCGAGCTGCTGCAGGCTGACGCCTTCAAAGCCATACGTTCGAAAGAGATCGAGAGCCTTATCGAAAAAGGCTTCGTCGCTGATGGTCCGGTGCGCCATGTGTCTCTCTTTTAATACCGATCATTCGGTATTAATTCAATTTATTTTTACAGCTTATTTTCGTATCGCCTGAAACTTTACCGAATGGTCGGTATCTAAGAAAAAACAGTACCACACATTGCGGCACACAGGCCGCACAGGAGAATTCACATGTCCCGTTTCCAATCCTTCGATCCAACCACCGCTACCGGTAAAGCCAAGGATCTCCTCACCGCAGTCAAGACCAAACTCGGCCGCGATCTCAGCATGACGGGTGTCATGGCTAACTCCCCCGCAGTCCTTGAGGGATATCTGAACTTCAGCGGCGCACTCGCCGGAGGCCAGTTGAACGCCAAGCTTCGCGAGCAGCTCGCACTGGTCACAGCGCAGAAGAACCACTGCAACTACTGCCTCTCAGCGCACTCGGCCATCGGCAAGATGGTGGGTCTGAGCCATGAACAGGTCGTCGCGAGTCGCGAGGGCAAGGGTGAGAACGATAAGACGACGTCGGCGCTGAAGTTTGCGGAACGCGTACTGGACAGCAAAGGGCAGGTCAGCGAGTCAGACCTCGACGCTGTGCGCGCCGCCGGATTCTCCGACGGGGAAATTGCAGAAATCATCGCGCATGTTGCCCTGAACGTGTTCACGAACTATTTCAACACCGCCACAGACGTTGATATCGATTTTCCGAAGGTGTCCTACTCCGAAGTGGCCTGATCCACTTCCAACGCGACAGCGGGAGGCCACAGCTTGATTCACGATCCATCAACTGATTCGTAAGGAGTCCAGAATGAATACCATCATCGCTCCGCCATTCACCGATCTTGATCTGGCCACAAAAAAGGTCCAGATTGCTGAGGATCTTTGGAACACCAGAAACCCGGAGAGAGTTGCCGCAGCCTATACCGAAGACACCGAATGGAGAAACCGCGCGGAGTTCCTGCGTGGCCGCGTCGCCGTCGTCGAGTTCTTGACACGCAAGTGGAATCGTGAACTCAATTACAAACTGAAGAAGGAACTCTGGGGCTTCCGCAACAACCGCATGGCGGTCAAGTTCCACTACGAGTGGCACGATGACAGTGGCCAGTGGTTCCGAAGCTATGGCAACGAACTCTGGCAGTTTGCACCATCCGGGTTGATGGAGCGCAGAGAAGCCAGCATTAACGATCTTCCAATCAAAAAATCGGAACGCATCTTGTTTTAAAGGAATTGAGGAGAATGGATATGGAACAGCAAATCGCAAGTCCCGGCACCGAAGCGCATGTACTCTATAAGCGCGCCGAGGCGCATGGCCTTAGCATCTTCTACCGCGAAGCCGGTCTACCTTCGCGCCCCACGGTCGTGCTGTTGCACGGCTTTCCTTCGTCTTCACATATGTACCGCGACCTTATTCCCAACCTCGCAGCCCAATACCACGTCATCGCCGCAGACATGCCTGGTTTCGGCTATAGCGACCAACCGCCGATCGAGGAGTTCGAGTAAGCGCCATGATGGAGATATACACGCATGCCCGCATGGAGAAGAAACGGGAGGCGCAGAGCAAAGTCGTGGATGTCCTGTTTTCGCGGAAACGGGCGGAGGTAAAGGCGTCATAAACGCAAATTAGGGCAATTATATACTTGACATACCACGCTAAAAGTCCTATATTTATTGAATGTACGGCATAAACACACTTCAGGAAGCGATCATCCACTTCAGTAAATATGAGAACTGCTACGCGCTTATGGTACATCTGCGCTGGCCGGATGGTAAGGTTTCGTGCCCGTACTGTGGCTCCGAGAGGGTCACCTATCTCGCCAAGGCGCGGGTTTGGAAGTGCTACACGGGTCACGAGAAACCGCGCTTCTCTCTGAAGACCGGAACCATCTTTGAAGACTCTCCGCTTGGCCTCGATAAATGGCTCCCGGCTCTATGGCTCGTGGTCAATTGCAAGAATGGCATTAGCTCTTGTGAACTGGCCCGCGATCTCGGCGTGACGCAAAAGACGGCTTGGTTCATGGCCCACCGTCTCCGCTTCGCGTTGAAGGATGGCGGCTTCTCGCTTCTGTCTGGCGAAGTTGAAGCCGACGAAACCTTCATTGGCGGCAAGGCCCGCAATATGCATGTCTCCAAGCGCAAGCGCCGGATTACTGGGACTGGCACTAAAGACAAGATCGCTGTCATGGGCATTCTTGAGCGTGGCGGTGAAGTGCGTACCACTGTTGTTTCCAATCGGAGAAAGTCAGTCCTGCAGGGTGAGGTAAGAAAGCATGTGGAGGCTGGCGCGGCGCTCTATACCGACGCGCTGCTATCGTATGAAGGGCTGGCCAGTCAATACGCCCATCAGGTCGTTGACCATGCGGTCGAATACGTGAGCGGATGCGTCCACACCAACGGCCTTGAGAACTACTGGAGCTTGCTGAAACGGGGTATAAGCGGAACATACGTGTCAGTTGAACCGTTCCACCTATTCCGGTACCTCGATGAACAGTCCTTCCGATACAACAACCGGAAAGACATGAACGACTCGGCCCGCTTCACCTTGGCGCTATCGAAGATCACTGGCAAGCGGTTGACGTACAGGCATCTGACCGGAAAAGAACTGGAGGCTCCCCCCGCTCCAGCGGTGAACTGAAACGGCAGAATAGAGGGAAACGAAAGGCTGATTAACCCTGTCGAGGAGTCGGCCTTTTGTTTTTCTTTGTGGGTTTCTTGAATGGACTGTGCAAAGCACTTTTCGGAACCGTCAACACCGTCTTGAGTGCTTCTACGAAACGTTCGCCAGCCTTCGGCCCTTCAACCATTTCGGGGTGTGGCTTCATGCTTTCAATGATGCCATAAACCTTTGCCTCGATGCCCTTGGCAGACATATTGATGGGGGCGGAAGAAATCCAGTCCTCTGGCATCTGGAGACGGTTTGAGAGGAACATAACTTCTTTCCCCTGGTAGCGATCATTTGCCATGTAATTGAGGCCATACGCAATCCTGCGATGTCCGGGATATAGTTTGTGCCGAACTGCGGAATAGTCGTAAGTGACCACCCACGGAACCTTAAGGCCGCTCACGCCCTGCGCCAACTTCTGATGACCCTCAACCGTATAGTCATTGAGGTAGAGGTCTTGTCCGTTCTCAATATACGGCGGGTCGTAAAATGCAAACGCATTGTCCCCGAGGTTCGCCACAATGTCCTTTGTGAAGTCGAGCGCATCCATTTGGTGCAGCTTGATTCGACTGCTGTAGCGTCCGATTTTTCGAATACGCTGTATTAGTTCTGGCTTCGTGAAACGGGCGTCCAGCGCCCATACTCCCGTCTGGCTCTTGCCGCCAATTACACCGCCCGCAATGATTCCAGAACGATTTGTTCTGTTCAGGAAAAGCGTGGCGAATCCAAGATCATCCAACGATGCGTTGTCCCGATCTTGATAAACAGCCCGCTGGCGGTGCCATTCCCGCATCGTGACTTTGGTTTTCTCGATGCGGCGACAAAGCTCTGTCGTGCTGTTCAGTACAACATACCAGAATGCGTATACGGCCCTGCTAAGGTCATTTATATGGATCACCGAGGCGTATTCCTCGAAAAGAAGCGCAAGACCGATGGCCGCGCCTCCGGCGTATGGCTCGGCGTACTGGATATCCCTATACCCGTTCGCTTCCAAAAGCCTCGTAACCGTGGCGACTAGCCGACGCTTTCCGCCCGGGTAACGCAATGGAGTGTAGAAAGGCATGACATAACCAGTCTAGGAGAATTGGGGCAATTTGGCCAGCGCCAATTACGGTGCCCAGATTGCCGCCATAAATGGTTGAACGTCATCCCAATATGACCGCAGGTCAGTCGGAGCGGGGAATATGTGTCGGCTATGAACGTACTCGTTCATCAAGGCCGTTGACGGCGCAAGAAACGAATCGCGGCTGCAAATGAGCCGCACCGGATTAGCCTGCTCCTTCGTCAGTTTCTTCTTAGCTACCAAATCATCAGATACTTTCTTGAGTTTGTCGCTGAGCTTGTCCTTTGGGTTTTGGGTGAGCTTCTCGCGGTCTATAAACGCGTCTGCACTCAATTCGATAAACACGCGAAACAGCACGCTCACGGCGTTTGTATGTTGATCTAGACTTAATTTCTGGCGTAGTTCTCTCGCGATATTTTCAAGACGCGGCTCAGTGATATTGAGAACGCACTTGGACGGGATCAGCTTGTCTCGTGGCTGCGTAAGCGACAGACCACGCGTAGTAGCTGACTTCTTGATAGATGCCCCGACAACGGCTGTCTTCGCGGCTGGCATTGCAGGCACAACGATATTCGCCGGAAGCTCATTGGCGTACTTGATTCGCAGGTCTTCCGTGTAAATATCCTTCGTCTTCTTGCGGCCAGAATGGAGGTCTTCCACGACGAACATCAGCGCCTTCAAGACTCGCTTCTTCTCCCCGAGCAGGGTGAGGACACCATCTTGCAGGTCGATGCCGAGTTTAGCCCTGACCGCAGGCGTACCAAGCAGGCGCTTAAAGCTCGATGCTGGTACCTTCTTGCGCTGAGCCGGGGTCAGATGGCCACCTTCCTCTAGGAGGTTCAATGCTTGAGTGTGAAACTCAATCTTTCCAGTGCGAGAACGAAAGATTGATGCCTGATCACTAGTCCAAGGTATTACCGACGCACCGGGGAACCGTCCGGGCGCGTGTCTCAACTCCATCCAATGTTCAGCTGAATTTCGATCAGGCATGACCACGCACTGCAAAGATTCGACGGGGTTCTCTTGGTATTCCTTACTAAGGCGACGCATCTCCTCTACATCGCTCAGCTGAATGGCCCCGACCAGCCATTCTGGATTCTCTAGAGCCTTCAATGCCGTGAGGCGACGATTTCCCTCTAGAACCACATACCGCTTTAGATCATCGTGAAATGGCATCACAATGGAAAGCTCTGTGGGGTTCGTACCATAGAAGATAATGTCTCTGGCAAGGCTTACAAGTTTCCCTTTTTGCTCTGCCGCGAAAGAGCGTAACGCTTCGCGCTGACCCGTGTTTGGTTGCACAAGGCGAGGATTCTGAGTATCGATCAGTAGATCAGACAGCGATATCGAGGCGATTTCATGCATATATGAAGTGCCCTTTCGAGAACGCCGAAATTATACGCTGCGGTACGTCAACTATATAATTGCCCAAATTAGCAACAATTTTGGGTTTTGTGCCCATTTTGCGCCATTCTGTGCCCTTTTCGGCGGGCGAGAAGCTGGAACTACTTAATCGCGTGGTGGGCGCTGCAGGATTCGAACCTGCGACTTCCACCGTGTGAAGGTGGCACTC
>JADEYI010000847.1_pt1 | contig 32058 bp, 38 predicted proteins | sample 8542331 | NCBI WGS metagenome assembly JADEYI01 (sample SAMN16510988, study PRJNA670497) | mine drainage metagenome | isolation source: biofilm near Copperflume 1 | place: Germany: Marsberg coppermine Kilianstollen | collected 2018-02 | reverse complement strand
GCAGAAATATCAATGATCACAACAAGCGTCTGTGGCATTATATGGGAAAAGTGCAGCTGGACTTTCCGGACTTTGAAGGCGCCTGGGCGCTTCTGGCAACAGAGTGCCAGCAGAACTGGACGCTGTGCTCACAAGAGGCTGGATACAATTTGATAGTGGCACGTATGCAACGCTGCATTTGGCAGCAAGACAATGTGAATGCAGATGCGGGTTTTTGGGCAGGAACCACCCGCTTCCCAGGTGCAAAATTTCTTGCAGGCCGGCCCACACTTGCCAGTGTGTTAAGCTGAGTTCAATCTTGTGCATGCGCAGAGGTGAAGAGGGAGTTGGAGCAGCCGAAGCTGCCCTACTCAACAGTCAGAAAGGAGGACCTGGGCTGGAGGAGGCATCTGCCCATCAGGAAACTGACAGAGGAGGAGTGGGAGCAATACCAGGCAGTCAGGAAGCAGCGATTCAAGGACAGGCACGTGCGCCTTCTCCTGCCATTGAATATTTCTTCTTATTCAGGATCTATGTCGGCTTGGGATGATGTCGAATTGGTAGTCAGCTGAGTAGCTGTCCATGCCAGGATTGTTGTAGGTGAATAGGGTGAATTGCTCGGCAGCATGCCGTTGAAGCCATCAGATCCCTTGCATCAGAGAGAACAGGTGCCCTGGGATTATAGTGTGATATACATTCTGCGGTATCAGCGAAGGCCAAGAGTGCTGTAGGGTGGCCTTGAGCAGCCCTGGGACTTTCAATGTCCACTTATTCGTAGTAGAACCATTTGTGGGAATATGACAGCAACAATGTCCATCTGGCACCTCATGACCAGTCCTTTGCATACGTGATTTGCTGTCCTGGCAACGCCTGCATTTGCACTCTGGGTACTCTCATAACATTGCGGACACGCTGATTCAGCAGTGACAATTCTAAGATTGGCAAAAATGTGGAGAATGGTGCTGAGGCTAGGGTACTCTGGTGCTGCAGGGTGCGCGCTGCACAGTCCGGGGGCATCGCAGGCATTTTGGAGGAGCAGCAGCAAGGCCGTTCATTGGATGACAGTCAGCAGCGGTAACCATGATGATCAGAGCTGGGCATCCGTTGTCATGTCCTTCCCACAGCTACAGCTTTATAAAATTTCAGAGTGTGGTATGAGTGTCCTGTCGGAGTAGCATGGCTAGATCTGCATTTCTTAAAAAGATGGCTTCTCTACATAAAGTGCAAGAGGCTATTTGTCAGACCTGTTCAGCAGGGATGTGAACCTGATAGTTTGCTTTTGCAACACGTGTCAATTCTGTTTGGGGGTTTGCCACACAGATCCTGATCATTGGTAGCTTCCTGTAAACAAGAAAGTCTTCTCAGAAGCTGCTTTGCTGCTCATATGACATCTAATTTCAAGCCACATCAGTGAATGTCATGCATGATGAAGTTCTTGCCACAACTTACATTGTGCTACAGTTAGCCATGTCTCACTAGCCTCCTACCCCGCCACAACCTAGGCTGTTTTGTTTGAACCTTCACTGCATCTGCGCACATCCTGACAGATGCATCCAAGCCATTTGAACTGCATAAATTGCAAAGAGCACTGCTGGCATCACTTCCCAAACCAGCCTTTGTATGTTTTGCAGCTGCTGCTCCTTAAACTCTGGCTGCTGGGCTGTTAGCATCGGGTGGCATCCACTTCTCTCAGGAAGCATCTGCGCAATTTTGCCCGTGAAACCGTACCCTGCAGTCACTGACGGTGCAAGTTTCACTTGCCAAAGCGGCTGCTTGGTGGCTGCTAGGGTGCAGGGGCATCCACTTTTGTCAGGAAACCATCTGCGCATTTTCTGCCCCTGACATTGCAGCCTGCAGTCACTGACGGTGCCAGCCTCACAGAGATGATCGTGGCGAGTTAAGAGGTATTTTGTGACATTGGCTACAGATATAAAGCGATTATTTTCATGTTCATCCTTTGTGCGAACACAAACCATTATGCCAAAGCAGCCGCTGAGAGGGTTGGTGTGTGTGTGCTGCTGCTGCCGCTGCTCCTTTCACCCGATCTGATGGGCTCTTGGCAACCGGTGCTTCCACTTTGCTAGGATGCATCCGCGCACTTCCCAGAACTCACACTGCATCGTGCAGTCGCCAAACGTCTCACTTGCCAAACCAGCCGCTGAGGGGATTGCTGTGCGTGTGCTGCTGCGGGGGCGGCTGCTGCGCAGGTGCAGGCGTCGGATTCTGCGGCGGCTGACTGGGCTGCTGCTGCTGGTATGGAGCGCCCTGCACCGCAGCCAGAGACTGTGATTTTATTATTACCGTATTGTTTCAGATCTTATATACAAGATCTAATATATATTTTATTATTATATGTTATTATTAATTTGTATATTATTTATAGAATTAACAAAAAATAAAATAAAAATTACTAGTATTTTAATATTCAGCATGGCACGCTGTTCGTTCAGTAACAAGCAAGTGGCTGGAACCCGACGCAAGGACTTCCATGCAGGTATCAAGACTACCGAAAGAGGCAGAGAATGCCTGCGTGCATTTACGCGAAATTGTCCTGAACTCAAATGGAAACATGCACTGCAAACGCAAAGTCCTCTTTGGTGCCCTTATGACAGAGCCAGGCTTGTCTTTTGCATATCCCTGCAATGCATGCTCTAACAGGGTGCCCTGCATAGAGCTCATCTCAGTGCAAAAGGCCAGAGAATTTCACAATGGCAGGGGTTTCAAATTTACAGCAGCAAATTTCAAATCCTGGAATCTTGCCTGGTAGGGGTTCTGGTAGTACGGCGGCTGCCCTTGCTGCGGGGGGCCCTGGGGTTGATAATTATAAGCGGGCTGTTGCTGCTGCGGTGGGGGGTACTGGCTCTGCGGGGGGTACTGGTTTTGCGGCGGGTGGTGATAGTACTGCATCAGCATAGAATTACATGAGGTCAGCCAACACAAAGCATTTGACAAACTAGATTGCATGACATCGCTATGCTTCAAGCCGAACCATCCCACAATGCCTATCAGCAGTGCAAGAGCAAGCATGCTGAAGATTGGCAATATCTTGCATGGACTCCTCTGCTGGGCAGATCAATGACCGTTCAACAAATGCTGCAGAGACAAACATGGATTATAAAATGGTTTCTTGCACAATAGGGGGCAACAGGGCTGAGCAAAGGGCCTGTAGCGATCAGTGATTTTAAGTTTAAGACACAAAGGCAGCAGGGCATGTGACCTTCCCTCTACGTACACATAAGGGGGGTATGACAGAATGCGTAATCTGCTGACCTGGGGCGGTGGGGGGTACTGGTGGGCCGGCGGGGGGCCCGGGGCGGGCGCAGGGGTGTTGAATGCGGTGGGAGCTCCGCCGCCGAAAGGCTGAGGAGGCGCATGCTGCACGCAGCACATACCCAATTGAAAACTGTTCCTTGCACACTTCTGCTGCGGCATCGTCCAGGTCTCTGACAGCAAAATTGACCTTCACCAGCCTGAGCCTTGAGATGTCAAGCACACCACAATGCACACATGCTGTCACATGCACTGTCATCGTACAGTTCACTACGAGGACATATCGATGTCCCCCATCACATGAGCTGATCAGAAGCTTAGCATGCATGACACAAGAGGCCCCCCGCCTGCTGCGACGGGGATTGACTGTGGGGATGATACTAACCACGTACAAAGCATCGAGATAAAGGCTCAAGTAGGGACCATGCCCAGACGGATTCGCACATCAAGATCAGATCTTGCCAAAGTCTTGATCAAGACACGGGTGCTCCCAGCTTCTGGGCAGGGGGTAGTTGTGGGGTTGGGCAGAGCACGGCTGAAAGTAGAATTTATGTCGGAAGGTGCGAGATGTCTAAGGGCCAACGGCGTTAGGCAATGCAAGCACCACAAGAGGAAGCAAGCACAAGTAAGAGAAAATTACCTGTCTGTATAAGCGGGTGCTTGTGAGAATGATAGCCTCAAGGTTTACAGCATCGAGAAACAAGGCTCAAGAAAGCACGTGCTCTTACGCATGCACAAATCGACATGTTCTTCTTCTCTCAGTGCAGGAAAGAGAGAGAGGAAAAACCGGGCCCCCACCTGCTGGGGCGGCGGGTAGTTGTGGGGCTGGGCAGAGTAGGGCTGCGGCGGCCGGTCCTGAGACTGCAGGTTGAGAGCGTTGAGCGACTGCTGCGCCTTTGCGCGCGCGGCCGCTTCCTCCGCCGCCCTCTGCCGCTGCGACGCCGCGTCGCCTGCCTTGCGCATGTCCTCCAAAATGTCATCCCTGCGGTGAATTTGAAAATCACATTGCATTCAAACTCGAACGCAGCACTGAGATCATTACGTTTTGAAAACCTAACATCATGATAGTTTTGCTTGAAAAAGTCACCCCTTCAGCAAGTGTGTTTGGAATATTCATATTGCATTAAAGCAGATGCAGCTTCGAGCATGTCCTTAAGCACGTCATCCCTGCAGCGTTGGAACAGGTAGTTTTGAGTTTGCGACAGCTTTGCGCGTGCAATCCACCATGTCATTCAAAACGGTCCTTGAAGGCAGCTGATCGATCTAAACCTCGAGCCAGAGATCCAGCGGTGCACAGGCACAGATAGCTGCATGGTGCTAAAGGGGAGCTGGTGAAAGGGCCGCATCACTTTCAATATTCAATCCACTCTCAACTAAGTTGGCTGCGGTTTGGATCGAATGATAGGTTGCACACGGAAAATCACAACGTGAGTTGTATATGGATTGGGTTCTGAGCATGGCTCCAAGAACGCTCAACACCCAAACAAGCCGGAACGCATTCCTCGGCACAGGGACTCAGAAGGGGTCAGTGCCGACAGTACTTGCCAAAAAACAACAGCAAGCCACAGGGAGAGGACCTCAGGCCTGGCACCAGAACAATCAAACGATTATTGCGAAAGTCGCAGGCTTCTCTGTTGACATGCTTTCTGAAGATGTCTTCCCAAATCTCAAAGGGGGTACACGATAGATTATGGGGTGAACCGCTGGAAGGAGCGAGTCAGCGCATAGTCACCGGCCCGATGGGTCTGCGCCTTGTACTCTGTGGAAATACCTCTCTGCTTCCTAGGCCCTTTTGTTTATACATGAAGACCCTAGAGGGGCGCGCACCGCTGGAGGGAGCGAGTCAGCGCGTAGTCACCGGCCTGCTGCGCCAGGACTGCGATGGCCTCCTGCAAGCTCATGTAGAAGCGCAGCCCCTCGCTCATGTTGTCCCGCACCTCCTTGTAGCCGCCCATGCTCCGCCGAACCTCAGCGCTCGCCGTCTGCAGAAAGGCCACACACCATTGTTCAGCAGTGTCTCGATAAAGGAATTGGCGAATTATGCCTTGGTGGCTATTTTGTCAGCCACGCAGGGGCGAAAAAGCCACATTTTATGACTAAGTTTGCTTACTAATTGACAATTTTACCATTTATCATTACCTCCCCTAAGGAAATGTGGCTGTTTGCGCCACCCAAAATATATATATTGACAGCCATTGCTTTTCAGATAGCCCCGAAATAGCCATATTTAATTCCAACTAGCCCAAAATGGCTAGAAATAGCCCCTAATCGAATCACTGTTCAGCAACAATGTTCAGCCTGTGTGTCGTGCAATTCACTGCATGCTAGACGGTGCTGCTGCCTTGTTGACCTCTCCTGCATGCCTATGTAGCAAGACAGACCTCCTACTTGGCTGGCTGCTTCCCCTCTTCATGCCACCAGCTGAACCAGCACTTGGCAAGAGAGTCACAAGGTGCCTGAAGAGAGGGATTGATGACTTACAGGCCTGTGCGCAGCAACTTGTTTGCAGCAGAAAACCTGCAAAGTGACCCACGATACAAGAACAACTTGCTCATTGGGCTCGTCAAATATATGCAGCCATGAATCTGCCGGGGAGGCCCCACCTCGCAGGCTGCGCGCCACTCATTGTAGCCGAATGCCTGCTTGTAGGAGGCAGCCTCTCTGTCGATAACCTCCATTACCGCCGCCTGCTTCGCCAGATTCTCATCCACCTGACCCTGCGCGCAGAGACGGGCAAGAAGAGGTCATTCTTATGGCGGAAATAAGGTCAGCATGTGCATGTAATAATTCCTAGCTCACAATAAACCAAACACCGCTCTCTCGTCTGCTCTGTCACTCAAAAGCGTGTGAACCCAGCATGGCAAAGGCGCTGATTTCTGCAGAGAGAAAAGAACCACAGTAAAAAGGTCAGACAGTCATGCATGCTGGCTTCATTGTTGCTGGCCTGTAGAAAATTGGGCGCCCCTTCCTCTTTCAATTGCGCTGTATTTGACAGAGTCTCGAGTGGCAAACACAGATCGCCAGACAGCTACCCAGCTACCGTACAGCTCCATGTGATTTTTTGAAAATTCAATTCAAACACTTCCACAACAAAGAGGTGCGGCAGAGACTGCAGGCATCCATGTGCAGAGCTCAAGTCTAGCCGCATGCTCATGAGCATGGGGAATATTCTGCGCACTTTGAGGGTGTCATATTTCTTGAGCTCCTCGGCGAACAGCTTGTCGTAAGAGCCAGAGACGGCCATGATGCGCGGCAGGATGTTGTCCTTGTTCTTCTCCACCTGCACAGCGCAAGCAAATTGAGTGCAAAGATCCACCTGCCATATTGCTTTTCACCAATTCTAAAATGTCTCGTGAATTAGTAAATCCGCACATCCAGAGGTAGGTCGATCTTGTCCGGCTGAGCGTGAGACCTCTGTGGGGCGTAACCATGGGAATGGCCTGATTGGGATAAGGGTGATGGATGCATTTAGTGCGCCGCACTCCCCCCCTTTTAGGGAGGGGGGATGAAGATGCATTCGAAGAATGCTGGTGGATCCGATGCACAAACATGCATGGATCAGCACTGCCTGATGCATGGATAGCATGCATATGATGTTGCCAGCAAAGGAAAGTGAAGATAGATTTGGGTGCAGTGGCACAGGCTACACGCCCCATGCCCAACGGAAAAGTTCTGAAGCTCAAGAATGCACAAGAAACTGAGAAACAGAATTGACAAAAGTTACTTCATTTCGAGTGCTTCTCCCGAGCGCGGCAGAACAGATCGCTCAATGCTCAAGATCAGACCTCAGCAATCCCCCTGCTCAGTTGTGCGGGGCAAAGGTTGACTGATCCAGTGCCAGAAAGGAATTCAAATCAGAAAGAATTTATATTATACCTTACCTATATATATATTATGTGTATTGCAGGATATCTAACTTATCAGGAATTCAAATTTGAGAGAACTGAAGACATATCTTTACCTTGAGGGCTTCTTCGAGCGCGGCGCGTTCTGAGGAGAGGCGGCTGATTGCGTCGAGAGCCTGCCGCAGCTTTGTCACTATCGCCGCGGGCTCCTCTGATCCCGTGCTCACCATGGGGGCCTGCATGCATACATATTTAAACTTGAATCTTGTAAAAAAAAATTAAAAAGTCTTGAAAAGAAACTTAGAAACCAGAGGCTCTGGCCTTGGCTCTGGGTGCAAATCAGGCCGCCAGCAAATGCAGTCCTGGCGGCTCTTGCTTGCAGCTTGTGACAGGAAGCTTGCCACCAGGCTAAATTCCTCTGACCAAGCTCTGAGCTACTGCTTTAAGGGTTCCTCAGGCCAACCAGCAGGCTGATTCTGGGGTTTCCTGACATTTCCTGAGACCTGGGGCTACAGGAAAGGGCTGAAAATCTGCAAGAAGATTTAGCTTCCTCTATATTACAGGCCCCGGCTGGCGGGGGGCGGTATAAATACTGAGCACCGTGCCCACGGTTGATTGGGTCTTGCTTGGATCTGGCAAGTCCATCGAGGGGTAGGAATTTGGCAGCCTTTACTGCAGCTTGTCTGCAGACGCACCTCTCTTCTGGCAGGAAAAGCGTGTAATATTTAAATTTAGATAATATTACAGAGTATGAGAGCTGCACCTGCAGGCGGGGCATGGCAGCGACGGCGTTGTCAAGGGAGAGGGCTGAGAATGTGCTTGAGTTTTGCGCCAGCCGCGCCTCCAGCCGCCCGTCGCTCTCTCCCGCAGCCGCCAGGTTCGCCTTGTAGCCTGCGCAACATTCAAACTTTGAATTTGGAAATTCCTCATGCCAGGCTAGCAGCTGACACATGTTTCTAGAAGCTCGAAGTCCTGATGTCAAGCAGCAATTTTGGTGCAAACCAAGGTTCGCCTTGTAGCCTGTGCAAGGAGACCAGAAGTGGACACAGGATGACGAAACCATGCAGCACTCCTGGGAATCTCATGCTTTTTCCGGTGCACCAGCTAAATTTGCCTTGCAGCCTTGGATTGGGACGCTACGAAGAACAGGCCAACAACTGGCACTGGCCCGCAAAACTTTCTATTGTCATGGACATCAGAGGAAGAACTGAGCTTGGCCTCCAAAAACAGCACAATCTAAGTCAGCGTGTTTGGTGCTTGTGTCTTCTGCCTCAAGAATCTCCTGATGTGTTAGCACCCCATCAGAAAGCCGATAAGGTACACTCCAGGGCACACAGTCTTTGCATGCATGAAGTTAGGCCCGCAGCACTCACCGGCAACCTTCTCGAGTAGGGTGGAGTTCAGTGCGGCGGAGGAGGGTCGGTTCCACGCGGCGCCGTGGCGTTCCCTCAGCGCTGCGTCTTCGCGCGCCTCCCTCTGCAGCTCAGCCTCCACCTTGCCCAGCTCCTCAACCGCCACGCGCCGCAGACCCTGCAGCATATTCGAATTTCAAAATCACAATCGAAATCAAGAGGGTCCAACCCCTGTCTCGGCATTGATCCATCTGCGACAATGGTGACCGCGGGTGTCTTCCTGATCGCGCGATGTTCACCAATCTTTTGAGCATGCCCCCCTAGCCCTTGCTGTGGTGGCCTGCCTAGGAGGGATTTGAACTCGAAATCACTTCTGGAAAAGACAAGGAGTTCCTCAGCCTTTATTTCGAGGAATCCACAGCCTCAGCCACGCGTCGCAGGCCCTACACCACACTTAAATTCGCCTTTGGACTTGGATGTGACAATTTCTTTTTATGGTTGCGACCCTCAACATTCTTTCCAGTGAAAGTATGGAAATTTTAATGCGCCGCACGCTTCAAGATTGGTGCTAAAACTTTACTTGAGACACACAGGGATTACTCAGCCTTTCCTTTGAGGAACACATCCACGTGTACGTGCCATGCATGCTTGGGAACATGCCATCAAGATTCCTCCCTGACCCGCCGAGCGTGCGGAGTGCAGACAGGCAAGACAAAATAGGTACTTCCTGGCCTGCTACACATTGAGTTGGGATGAGAACGCTTGTGATCTCACATGCTGCATTTGTATGGACTGCACATCAGCCGGCGCTGTGCAGTATCAACCCCAGACACAAACACGAGACTCTCGTGCCATTTCCTTTAGATTTTGAAACGTTTCCGATAGTCCACACTAATTGCTTTCTTCCGCAAGCTATTGAGGAATACAGTTTTCCAGGCAGGCCCCAAGCAGGAAGCAGCGAAGGCGCACCTGGATCTGGTCCTTCAGGTCGTTGAGGTGGCGCACGCCTCCGCTGTCCTCCAGCTGCTCCAGCTCCGAGCGCAGCCCCTCCGGCAGCACAGCAGCCGTGCCAGCGTCCAGCGCCTGAACATTGCAAAAAGCACCCATCATGCATCGGTCACTCATATTCATTAGTCATGTAAAACTCGTCACGCTGCGCGACAACACACATATCCAGCATTGGTGCCTAAACAGGTAGAAGATCCGAGATGAACCGCCGTGCGCCATGACATGCAATCATGTGCACGTTGACGTCAAGAAGGACCGTAAGCGGTTTTGAGGCTGCTGAGCAGCACTTCCAAGTGTGGCTCACAGACCAGCAAAGGGTCAGGGCCAAGGCTGCTCAGTACTCATGATGAATAGTTCTGGTGCCTCTACACACAAAAATTCCTTTTGCATAAGGTGCCAGGCACCACCACGCTAATAGCAAGTCTGCCTTGCATTCAGTGCACTGCATTTCTGCCTTCCATGGGCCATACTCCAATACCCCAATAAGCCCGCAAATCCCCCTCCAGGAAAAAGAGCTTCTCCACCCACCTGCAGGCAGTCGGGCAGGTCCCGTTCCCGCAGCCGCACGCGCGCGTCGTCGCTCGCGGCCGCCAGCCTGTCGTTCTGGTCGCGAATCAGGGCGTCGACCATGTCGGTGTAGCGGCTGAGCGCGCGGGCGGAGCCGTCCGGGATGACCTCGCGGAACATCTGTTCGCCCGACGCGTCCAGCTGCGACGGCAGCGTTGACCTGCGCGCGCATGTTGTCATGTTTCCCCACACTCTAAACCCTAGTAACACAAAATTGAGGGGAATATGAAGAGTAAAACCCTAAAGATTCTCCAGTATTTTTGGGGTCAGGTTTCAGGGATCCCTAAGAGTGTGTCCTTTGTCAGAAGTCTCCCTTGAAAGTCTACTGCCTGAAGGGCCACATAAAAACACAGGAGCAACACTTGCTGCGGCGTTTAGCTGCAACAGCACTAGCGGCCTGCCCGCCTAAACCAAAGAAATCTCGGGCCACATCCTGGAGTACCCTGCATGTCACTGATGACTTGAGCGTCCACACATTTCCCTCCAATACACCACAGGCCTCAGAGGCAGGAAGAGCAGCGAGCCCAGGGAGTTGAATCGTGAGGGCCCGGACACCCCACGTCTCAAGAGCATGCAAGGGACGCCTTCACCCTAGGTGATTGTTTCAGTCATCACATCATTCACCATCAGCACAGAACTGGGATCTACCCAAGCAGCCAATGCTCACACCCAGTTGATTTAGAGATGACCACCAGATTCTAAGGCATTACCACCGCTCTGCTTGTAAATGTGCATGCATACGCCGTTCCAGTACGGATACGGAAAAGAACACACTTGGCCACGGAGTGCGGCTGCACTGGGGGCAGATCGGCGATGTTCGGCACGCGCATCAGGTACACCGTCGAATTCTCACGCTCCGCCCTGCGCGCATAAATTTACAATATATTGACAACGCCTTGAGAAAGATCCAGACAGTGCATTCTGGTGCCACGGGCTGATCCCGGAGACCCCCAGTCTATAGCAAAATGAAGAAGAGCTCAACGCCATGTAGTGCTCACAGGGCCTTCACAAAGGTCAACAGTGGCCCACGCATCCTATTCTGACGCCTCTGGGAAAATTTCAAGAGGCCCATCTACATACCTGCTCAAGAAGGATTGGAACAAGTTCTATTAACAGGGAGTCAAGTGCAAAAGCTTTGCAGCGTATTTTGGTGCCTCTGGGGTCTCTCACATATCTCTCACCTGGTTAGCACTTTCTGGTGGCACAACATCAAAAATGTCTGGGCCTATACAGGAAAAGCTGCCCCGGCTGGCGGGGGGCGGTATAAATACTGAGCACCGTGCCCACGATTTATTGGGTCTTGCTTGGATCTGGCGAGTCCAACAAGTGGTAGGATTTTGGCAGCTTTTCACCGCAGCTTGTCTGCAGGACGTACGTTGCCTTTTGGCAGGAAAAGCGTGTAATAATCAGAATACAGGGGTCAACCTCAAAAAATCACACACAACTCCCAGGGATACTCAATTCTTGGATTTCCCTTGGGATAAGAGGACCTTGCCTGCGCAGCTGTGTGGCCAGGGACTCCTCCATGTCAGCCAGCTGCTGGTTGAGCTCCTTGCTGGTCTGCTTGATGTCCCTCTTCGCCTCGCCCAACGCCTTCTGAGCCTCCTGTGGGGGACAGCAGCGCATGGCAGGGTTGTCAGGCACAGCTAGCACCACCACATGCCATTGTCAGGGTGGCACACAGAGCAGCTTAACCTGGGTCATCGCTCCACAGCTTCCTGCAGGACCTCAACGTGGCAAGCCCCTGCACATATGCCTGCTGGCTCTTTCGAATCTTCAGGGTAATGGAGGCAATCAGAAGCTACGCACATAACATTATCAGTTTGCGCAACGATGTTTCGGTTCTGTGACAAGCCCACTGCGGCATGTTCAAATAGCCCCACAGCAGCGTGCTGAAATGAACGCCAGCCTGCAAAGGCGGAAGCATGGGAAGCTTGAATGAAGGACGAGCTCCCACCTTGAGGCGCGTGATCTCCACGTTGACATTGTCCTCGGCGCGCTGCTGCTGCGCCGCCTGCATCTGGGACTCGGCGTCGTACAGCGCCGCCTTGACTGCCACATGCGCGGTCCAGGAACGGTCAAAGTGCTGACTCAGCGGGTAGACCGCCAGCGCCCGCGCCACCTCATCGTAGTACACGCTGACCTGGCGCGTCAGCCTGCGCAGCAGGTGCAATGAGTCAGCCCACCGATCTGGTGAGCAATGTACGGTATATTGACTATGCTGCAGCTCAGCTAATACATCGACAGAGAGGTCTGTTTCTGGGTGCGATCTGGGGATGAAGGAAGATATTCAGTCCTTCGTCAATGTTCCCCCTGCAATTTGCCGGTCAAGGCTGAGGTGAAAGCACTCACAGAGTTCCTGGATGAAAATTGCTATTCTTGTACCCACGAAGACCCAACGAAACTTCCTTTAGGGTACCACACTATCTGCCTGAACTGTGTCCTGCATGACTTGGATTGCAAGCAGGGGTGATATTTATTGGCTGCGAATCCCACTCAGCCTTTGATACTCATGCTGGCAGTGGGCGTCTGCTGAACCATTGCCTGCACTCTGCTGCTGAGACCCCTGCAATCCTAACAAAAGGTTTGGGCAGCACTTTGCGAGAAAGTTGGGCTCTCAGCATCAGCAACTTCCATTCCCAACTTCCAAAAGTCCTCAAGAAAATATATTTGGCAGGCACCTGGCGAGTATGCCGGGGCTCTTGGCGTCGGCGCGGAATTTCTCGTAGGTGACCTCCTGCGCCTGCGCTAGGCACAGCTTCTCCAGCATGTTGGCCGCCTCGGGGCTGACATCCACCGGCCGCGGGGCCTCCACGCGCAGGGACACCACGTCGCGCAGCTCCGCGAAGCTTCCTGCGGCTTCCTGCGATGGGTTCAGTGCTTAGTCATGCACCGCACACATCATCTGATGTACTCGGGGTAACCCTGGCAACGCAACCCAAAACCTGTTGTAACAAAAAATGGAACACGTGCCCTTCGGCGCAGCTCTGCAATGCTGCTAGCGGCTTCCTGCGCGGCGATGATGTGATCACTGAGTCATTCGTGAGATTGACATGTGCTGAACGCTGAATGCATTAGCTTGGCACCACTGTCGCTCAGTATCTTTGGAGGCTTGTGTCTGGAGGTGGAGGGTGGAACACAGCATGGCTACGGGAGAGAGTATTTCCGCTCGTGGATGATCACGGCTGGCGCAAATCTTCTGATGGGCATTTCATTGCAAAGAACACCATTCCATGCGCACACAATCTGCAGCCACGCTGTACAGCACCACCTTGCAGAAATGCTGGTACCAAAAAATCACAACCCCGACATATATGGTGTGCTTTGCCAAGATGCTTTAGCAAAGCACCACATACGATGGAAGTGATGTGAGCCTTGGCCATGAGAATTTCATCACTAGGAAAGATACTTAGCAATGCACCTGGAAGAACTTGGCGGCCTCCTTGCGGCCGGTGTCAGTGGAGCGGTCAGCATTGAGCGCCTGCTGGGTGAGCACTGCTGCCAGGTTGAACAGCACAGCGGCCTTTTCGAAGTGGATGCTGCACTGGTCGGTCTTCTTGGTGTGGCGGAAGGCGTCATACCAAACGAAGCTGAGCCGGATATGGCCTGCGTCCCTGCTGATGGGGAATCTCGTCTCCATTAGGCAGAGTGCACGATAGTACCTGACGCATTTTACCATAAAACCATCAGCCCAGGAATATTGATGTTAGAAAGACAGGTGACCGGAATCCAAGATGACCCCGAATAGTTGCAGTTTCAAGCCTTGTCTTGCCAGTGAGAGGGAGTACTGAAGGATCATCAAGGTAGCGACAAAAGCTAGTAATGGCACGGCCACGGGACGGTCTTGCAGCATCAAGGCAAGAATATTTATTGAAAATGATACAGTGCACGGCAAGGCATGCAGGCAAGGCCCTCACTTGCAAATGGTCTCATGCAGTTGTGGCAGGGATCCAGTCAGCCCGACGATCTCGCTGCGCAGCTGCTGCACTGTGGCAAGGTCGTCCGCTGCATCGTTGGCCTGTTGCTCGGAATAGGTGGCTGCTATGTAGTTCCAAATGGGAGTCTTCAGATCCAAACCATCTGTCTTTTTGCAGTGGACAGCCAGCAACATCGAGGGTGTCCTGCTCGACGTCATTGCTAGATGTTCGGTCCACGAACTGCTGTATGTTCTTCAAGATGTCTTCGAGTCGCGAAAGATCTGCGAAAAGGAGCAATGCTTTTCGACTCTACTTGTCAGTGCAACAGTCCAGTAACCACAGGAGAGTCTGAGCAGAGCAGACTGTCACAGGCAGCAAGAGTGACGAATCATCTCACCAAGCATCGCATTTCTCAATGATCTTGCTATCCTCACATGCTACAAGGTCTGGACTTGGGAAGCGATCAGAAAGTGGAAGGTAGGGTGTAATCATCAGTCAGAGTTGCCTGAATGTGACTCATCAGTGGGCCTCATGGCCAAGTGAGCTTGCTTTGGGGTATAGAGATTCGCATTGCACCATTTCAAGAGGTGTTTGGGGTTAGTGCTTGATGTGGCAGTCTTCTTGCGATCCGATGGGCGGAAGGATGGGCCAAAATTCAGCTGTACTTGGTATGCATCGCCTCCTAGTGGCCTGATCGTCAGATAGATATTCCAATCTTGATTCAAAGAATGATTCAAGATCTCGAAATATCTCATTTACATTGCCATTTTCTTCCTATTGCCACTGCTTGCCTCCCGACAGTAGCTTTCCCAGTAATGGCTAGCAAAGCACAGGGAGCTGTGGCGTTCATAGGGAAAATTTGAGTTAAAACGAACATCATGAACTTACATACGCATCTTATCATTGATTTGCTCCGGCTTGTGTAACCAGGTAGGAGATTCATCCCTGCCTTTCAGACTCCTAGGCCATGGGGTTCTGGGATGTCTAGACGAGCACCAGCCATCCGAGTCCTCGCCAGCAAGAAGAGCGAAGTAGCCCAGGAGGCTCTGATAACCGCACCAATCCAGGTAGAACCAGTAACATGCCAGTGTCAGGAGCAATGTCCACCACATCCATGTAAGGCAAGGACTTGATATGATGCACCGCAGAAGCATGACATGCGCGGTGCTTCTCACCAGGTTCAGGGACAGGAGCAGCTGACACCTGTGGAGAAACTGCAGATGGCTCCATTCTGGTCCACATTCTGTGGAACATCCAACGGCGCCTGGCAGGGGGTGCAGGCCGCCTTCTCTCCCCTCACAGGTGCCAATTTCAGACTATTTTCAACTATCATTACACGATGGTCCTGCCAGAGGCAAGGCGCGTCTGCAGACAAAGGCTGCAGGTAAAGGCTGCCACATGGCCCACCCTAGGATGAACTCGCTAGATCCGATTGAGGCCCAATCAACCGTGGGCAGGTGCTCAGCATCTATACGGCCCCGTCAGCCGGAGATCTTGTCTCGCATGCAAGAAACGGAGCATGAGCATGCAAAGCTGCCCTTTGACCTTTACCAATGTGGGTGGCATGCATGCTTTGCATGTTGCTCATGTCTATCCTGTGCCTGTCAGCCATTGTCAGGTTGTGGTCTCATGTGTGGTGAACAGTCAGGTAGGAAGGAGTCATCCTAGGACACTTGAGGGCAAAAAATACGAATTGGTGGGAAAATGTCCCGCATGCAGAGTGTGTCTGCCTTCTGCAGGTGAGGCCGAGCCTGTGGGCTTGGATAACAAGGGGGAGCCGGTCTTGGACGTTCGCACGAGCACCCTTGAATCCAGGGAATTGGAAGAAGACGATGACAGGGTTGTCAGGCGAAGCCTGCGCGCAGCTTCTGCGCAGGCGCTGAGAGACATCGCTGCGAAGGTGGGTTGCATTCTTGTCAGCAATGACTCCCAATTGTTGCCAGGCTAACTTGAGACTTGCGTGCATGCTAGGCTGCAGGAACAAAGGAGATTGCATTATTTAGGATATGGTGTATTCGGCTAAGGTCAATTCTGCAGTAGATGCTGAATGGTCCCCATTCCACACCGCCCTTGATGTTGCACAACGCCAACGCATTGGATGGGCAGACCATTTAAATGGCCCATCAAACTGACAAATAGAGTCCCATCTGTGAGTTCTAATTGTCATGTTTTAGTTATCAAGCCCCGGCTGGCCGGGGGCAGTACCGTGCCCACGGTTGGTTGGGTCTTGCTTGGGTGTGGCAAGTTAAACAAGGGGTAGAAGTGTGGCAAGTTTAACTGCAGCTTGTCTGCAGAATGTAACCTGCCTTTTGGCGGGAAAAGCATGTAATAATAATACTAATGAAGATTGTAATGATGACTGCCATTTTTGGGTTCCCAGGACGAGTGGGAGGAGGAGATCATCTCCAGTGAGGAGGATGGCCTGGTGTTCTTTGACGGGGGGACCTACTCTAGGGGACCCTCCAGCCTGCTAGCTGAGGAGGTGTTTGAGGGGGGGGACCTGCTGCAAGCAGACAAGGAGAGGCTGGAGCGACAGCTCTCCTTGGAGGTGACTCACTCGCATCATCTAAATTCAAGCATCACATAATGGGCAAAGAGTTCTTGGTAAAGATGTAGACAGCTTCAAGGCGAGCATCTGGAGTTGAGCCGTTGCAATGACAGTATTGCTTCGTGGTGGCATGTTTTCTCATCCATGGACACAGCTGACCTGTTTCAAGCTGCGTTTTGAACCAGGCAATGGTTCTTATTGAACTTGTATTAAGGGATGCCATGTCAGCTAGGCCATCTGGGCTGTAGTGTAATGTTGCAAATTGAGGGCGGCCAGCTTCTTGAAAGTCGGTAAATACAAGGATCACTGTAAAAAAAATCACTCATGATTGCTGCAGGCGAGCACGTTGGAGGGGTCTGTCAAGGATGACACGGCCGAGGATGAGGTCATCAGGGCGGAGGCTGACGTGGGCGATGACTCAGCGGGGGTCAGGCGCGTGTGGCTGCTGGAGCAGTGCCTGGCCTGGGGCGGGGAACACCGCCTGAGACTGCGCCTCACCCTCGCAGCCTTCCCAGGTTCGCTGCTGTTTCCTGCAGCTCCTTTGATTCAAATTAGCTCACACCACTAGATAATGATAGCCTTGGTTCCTGAGCGCACTCCGGCTTATGTGTCTGGCAGTGTCTTTGTCTTCATGTGATCTGCCCAGTGTTCACAGCCCTTCTGGATTCAATCATCCCTTCCTTTGCATTCTACGTGCACCAGAGTGTCCAATTCCACAACATAAGACAGCGTGTCGGACATTTCAAGACGAATTCTATTAACAGTAGTACTCAGCGTGCATGACCTGGCGCAAATATTATATACACATTGTTGCTCACCCTTGCCACCCAAATTAATGCGGCTTGATCGCCTGTCACATAGGCATCCAAATTGGTGATTTTATGAGGGAATTCATGGTCTCGACAAGGGTACATGTGGAATGACAGGGGAGAAGGAGTTGGAGGTTGAGGTGTTGCGCATAGCGGTGCTGAGGGAGGCGTGGCAGTGCCTGGCGGAGGATGACTCACCCGCCTGCGTGGCAGACCCCTCCCAGGTCCTCGCAGAGGTGCGCCTGAACAGGCAACTGGTTTAGTCACGCGAGTGCATGCACTGCTCTAAAGTACAAGTTGGAGCTCCTGTGCCGGTACGTGTTTGTATTGTTAGTGCACTCTATTACACCTGCAAGGCAGCCCTTCCATTTTCATTGGCCCGCGCGCTGTCTTGATATTTGCATTCTCTCTTGGCTTACAATGCTCTTCTGCTCTGCCGATCTCAGAGTTGCCTGGGCTGCACCCCCTCAGCATGTACTGGGAACTCCTCAAGACTCTTGTGCTAAATGCTATAATGACTTGTCTAAAAAATGAGATGACAGACTGAACACAGCTTGTACACAAAACAGCCCACAGGGATGAACCACCACCAGTTTCTGCATCCCTCGCAATTGCGCGCATATAGCAAATGGCTTTCTTGAGCGACTTGCGCGCTCATAGTTACGCAACAATGCATTTGCTGCTGGGCCGGAGGTGTGTTGCATTTTGCACGCATTGCAATTTCCAGGCGAGGCAGTCCTTTTCCCATTTTTTGGGTGCTTGATCTCCGTTTACGTGTGCATTCCTGTTTTCCCTAATCAGGAAGGAATTTCGGTCACAGGTGTCCACGGGCGCTCGCAGCCAGCCGCAGGACCTCAAGGGAAGCTGGAAGGTCTTTGATGTCAGCGCCTCTCCGGTGCCAGACGACGCCTCGCCAGGTGCGCTGCCTGATGCTTGCTTTTAAATTGATAGCACACTCTTACAAATGGATTCACAACCTCCTTGAGCATTTGAGGCCAGAACAAGCCAGCTGCAGCCGCATTAATGTGTCACCTGTTCTGCAAAGAGTTATTCGTCCGGAATAATTCTTTGCAGAACAATTATTCCGGACGACTTAGAAGGGCAATGGACAATCAGAGAGATGCGATCGAGGAGGTAGCAAAGTAGACACTGCCCCAATTAGTCGCATCCCAGAACTGCCCAATTGAGAGCTTGCATGCACACAAGGGAATCTCACCGGTGCTTCACATACCGAGCTTGTTTGCCAACACTACTTGCCTCCTGACAGGAACTCCGTTTGGTGATAATTACATACTGCGTGCACCTAATTGTAATATGACATAATGTTGCATGCGCAGATGAGGAGCCCGGCACGGTGCTGGTGTATTTCAGCAGCGAGACGGCGCAGGAGTGGGGGCCCGGGCGGGGGGACCCGGGGGACTGCGGTGGCGCCTTCTGGCTGCCGGGCAATGCTCTTCTCGAGCTGCGCATGGTGCCCCCCGTCAGCCGGGGACGCGCAGCTGACGCGCAGGTGGGACTGACATTCTCAGGCACAGATGGACGAAATTGGGAGAAAGCAAGATCCTGCCTATCTTACTGTATATTGCAACATTGACTGTACAGTTGCATGGGCTGTATTAGTGTTGTCCTGTTGCGCAGGAGGGAATGGAAACTGAGGGGCAGGGCCGAGGCCTGTGTGTATCCTTCCACTGGCTAGTCAACGAACGCACCCTTATAGGTGAGCCCGTTGCCACAGCCTACACCAGCCTAGAAATATCCCCACGCAGAGTTTATCATCAAGCTCAGCAGTTCTCTCAAGTGATAGAGAGAGCTTTCAATTGCCCTTGCGTGCGTTACAGTGTAAATTTGATGAATGAAAATTTCAGTGATAGCTACCTCTGGTCATGGAGGCAATTCAAATTTAGAAACAGTAGAGGACCGGCGTCATCAGCTTAGTAACCATTGCTGATCTAGTACTGATCCACGACATGGAAGTTTTACAGACACTTGTGCGCAAACAGGCTTGCAACGGGAGTACAGCGCAGACGGATTACTGATGGAGGTACGCAGCCGGACGGCCGTCAAGGGAGGCTGGGTCGGCGGCCGCATGTGAGCTAATTCTGTACAGTAGATTCAAATTCAAACGTGGATATTGGAGACATGTGCAATATGATTGGGCAGCATGTGCATTGCTTGGTACACACTGCAATTAGTCAATGGATAGTCCGGACTTTTGAACTGTACATTGGCTGACTGCACAGCAGCACACCTGAATGCACTGCGATATACTTCTAGATTTGAGTTTGCTGGCCGATTTTCATGAAAAGATATTTGTAACAATCGGAGAGTGGATTTTTGCCGCATGTGAGACTTGTTTTGAATGTCAGCCGCTTCATTTGAAACTCTTCTGTCTTCTCCTTCTCCAGTCCTCAGGCACCTCAAATGTGCCCTGCCAAAGGCCCCTCTTCCCCAGCCGAGCACCTCTCTCCAGCTGTGCCAGCTCAGCGAGATGCTTGCCAGCGTACTGCCTGCATAATGCCATGAGGTCATGAGACACTGATTGTCTTAATCTGCAAGAATTCTTGGAGTGTGCAATCTCCTCCGCTCTCAGCTCCTGTTCACATCACCCAGCGCAGCGCAAATTTGAATGACTCACCGCTTAGCAGAGATCATGCCAGACAGATTGGGAAGTAGTGGGCGGTCATGTATCTCTGCCTCACCAGACAACAATTTCAAGAAATGTTCTGCTGCCAAAGGAGTCCAGCTGCAATTTGTCAAGATGTACAGCACATTTGTGTGCGGCGTTACATGTCCTGCTTTTTATGGAGCATGCGAAAGTCCACTGAATCTGTGTGGAGTGCCATCCAAATTTGCCAAATTGGCAGATTATCATTTCAAGTTCTTATTTTGGTTCCCAAGGGGCAGGAAAGTACCTGTACACCACCGCATGCCCACCAGCCACCAGTGCAGCTGACAGGTCATCGCTGCGCCAGGTCAGCCACCCGCGGATGCTGCATCGCGCAACAACCCTCCCATATCGGTCACGTGCCCCCTGCTGCTCGCACGTGACCCTTGAAAAGCTCACCAGCCGTGACAGCGCCCGACTTGCCTCCTCGCCTGACACAAGACACAGAAACGTTCATGACCTGCGCATGGGCTTGTGCAAGCATCCTCTATGCATGCAACTGGGTGTAGGGCTCCTCTGAGTGGTGAAAGCTCAGCAGCATCAGAAAGCTTTGGCCACTGGGTCAGATTGCAAGCATAAGGTGCTTAGCCCAATTTATCATCCTCTGCTGGAATGCGTTTAGTGATGCCAGAACTATGACAGAAAATGAACTTTAATTGCTTGCACATTCCCGTAAGGCTGCATGCATTGCGTGCCATTGAGAAGAATACACTTACATCTTGATCACAGATAACTGGTGGATCAGGGAGACGGACCGCAGAGGTAGAGCCTGCCAGATGACCGTCTGCAGCTTTGATCCCTCTCAGGGGCATCGATGCCAGCTAGTCGCACAACATGTTCACCAACCTGCAAAGACATGCCCTGACTTAATCCGAGTTGCAGAATTCCATTTGTTCCATTTAAAAGCTCTTTGCAAACACCTGGTTGAAATTGTCTGAAAAGAAGTGTTCAGCCAGGTGAGAAAGGTCACACTGACCATCAGTGTGTCGCCATCTGTGACCTTGGCATAGCCAATCAGCGTTAGCTTGGGTCTTGGCTGGAGAGACAAACTCACATCGTACAGTAGGATGCTGAAGGGTAATAAAAAGAGGAAAACCTTCAGGAGAAGCACTAGTGTCTTCGTGTGGGTTCTGTGCTTCTTGACTGCGAGCAGCATGGTCGATATTACAGGAGGGACTCAGAAACTCAAGCTAGTATACTGTGCGAAATAAAAGAAAGCGAATCACCCACAAGCTCACCTTCACGCCTTTTGAACAACAGATTTCTAGTCATAGGATGGATGAGCAGCTTATTAGCGCATTGTTATCCCTTTCGATGCCCTAACAATGTAAAATCAGGACAGATATGGTCATAGTGATCTTATAACGAAAAAATGGTTTGGATTTCAGCGCTGGTCCAGAATTATCAAGCCATTTGCTCTACATTGGACTTCCATCCGAGTCGCTATTGAGAATGCACATACCAAGATACCAATGCGAAATCACAGCAGTCACTCAAGGAACCACATACAAGGATTCTAGTGCGTTGAGAGTGGACACTCTGAAGAAAAATGGGAGAAAGAGAAGTTCCGAAAGCTTATGTTATTTCAACCCTGCCGGAACGCACACCTTGCATGTTAATCTCCCCAAAATAATAGCTTGCAGCACGGCATACAACTGTGAAGTGTTTTTGTTGAGATAATTGGCAGCAAATCGTGCAGCATTTGACTGGCAAATACTCTTCAAATACCAGAGCTTTTTCCAGATCATCGTATGCGTTGGAGCCTCTGCACTGCCACATTCCAACTGGGATTGTCACAACAGAACACAGAAGACAAAAGCAGGAGACAATCGTGACATTCTCGTTCCGTGACATCTACAGGTCGGCTTGCCGCACCTTTTCTCCCAATAAAGTTAGTCCACTACTTGCACACATAGCACCTCCTAGCTCTTCATTGACTAGCTCTTCATTGGCAATGCTTGAAGGAGGATGTCAAGCGCAAAATTTTGATAAGAAACTGCATGCTGGTGCAGGCAGGGGCAATGAGTGCACCCAAGATCCTGCAACCACTGGCGACTGTACACGCAGGTGTGAAATACAACTGGAGTACAACCGCATGGTCAGATCTTCCTTGTTAGAAGTCTTTTCTGTGCCCAGCACAATCAGGTCAGTGAGGCTCATTTGGCTCTGCCTAGAGCAGAACCCGGACATGCAAACCTTTTGTTCATAGCCCCTGCTGACGGGGGCGGTGCAAATACTGAGCACCGTGCCCACGGTTGACTGGGTCTTGCGTGGATCTGGCGAGTCCATCAAGGGAGTATGTGTGGCAGCCTTTGCCTGCAGCTTGCCTGCAGACGCACCTTGCCTCGAGGCAGGAAACTAGAGATGGACCTTATACCATACACATCTGAATCTCTCACCTTTGATCAGATTGTGGATCTGTTACTGCTCCGAGCTCCAGAGGCTGAATTCCACTTGCTCGATTTGTATTTGGGCAGGCCATATCCTGGCGTCCCCACTTTCGTCGGTGTCACATGGTACTGGGCGGACTCATCGTAACAAATGGAGTGGTCCGCACATAGGCACATGCTTGAAGATTTCCAAGTCTGCAATTTCATCTGTATGTGGATCTGCTGTTGTTTCAAGCTCTCCAGCTCCTGTTTGCAGCTTGATCCACTTCTGGGCAGGCCACAACAAGTGTGGACAGGATTCCTCTGGCGCTCCTCTAGATTGGGCGGACTGATGATAAGAAGTCATCAAGCTTTAAGTGCTTTGTTATATGTAGCAGGCCAGAACGGTGCCAGCTCAGGCGCATGTGTCCTGGAGCTGGCTGCCACATCAGCGCGCGACTGCGTGGCAGCTGCCCTGTCAGACGGCCGCTGCCAGCTGTACGCGGTGTCGGGGGCGACGATGGATTTTGCGGGGGAATGCGTCGGCCACAAGGGAGCCATAACAGGCAACCCTTACTGACTGGGATTGTTGGATTCTTTATTTGTCTGCACACTCATCAATTCATGCGCGCAGCTAATGCTTGATCAGAACTGGCTTGTAATTTAGCCACGCTCGCTGCCAGCATGCACACCCTGATAACGCCCCACAAGCTTTCAACGAGAAGTATTGTATATTGCACACATTGCAAGAAATTACGAGGCAGCCCTTTCTCTCTCACATGGCGCTCTCATCGCCTTGTATGTGTTCACTCATATGTGCTTCATTGATAAGAAGCAATAAGCATGAAGTTTTTTGTCTTGGGGGATGACATGTGCAGATCTCAGAGATGGCAGCTTTGTCCCTAAGGCAAACGAAATTAATGTGTGTGCAATTCCAATCGGCTGAAGATTGACAGGGGTTCTGCCTGACAGGGCTAAGGCTGGATGCGAATGACATGTGCAGATATCAAAGATGGCAGCCTTTGTCCCCTAGGTAAAGCTTCGATGCGTGCAATTCCAATCGGCTGAGTTGCAGATACTCTGCCTGACAGGGCTGAAGCTGGATGCGGCTGCCCCTGATGTGCTGCTGTCAAGCTCTCTGGACGGCACTGTTCGTGGGTGGGACCTACGTAGCGGCCAGCAGATCCAACAGTGCGCTCCCTGCTGTTCCAATCTCCCTGAGGCTATTCTGCCAGACAGTAGGATCCTCGAGGTCTTGCATCTGTCATGCAAAGGGAAGACACTCCACACCAAGATGCACACGCGCGTTCTTTCATCAGCTCATTCACAGGGGTGCCGGCCCTGTGTTGGGCTAGGTGATGATTGGGGCTGGCATGGCAGTGTGCACTGTGCTGGGCAGTTTTGCTCGGATTAGGCCAGGAGCAATAATCTTCTGTCTCTATACTCTGCTGGCAGCTGTGTAGGTGGCGAATGGGTGCATGAGCAGTACTCCTGATGACAAGTCCCTTTCACCATCATAGCTGGCAGCAGGATAGTCAGGGCGTCTGCCAGAGGAAAGTGTGTCTTCGCATCAATGCGAGATCGCAGGATGCGACTGTGTGCTGATATATTGTCAGATGCAGATTTTCAAGTGAAGTTTTGATAGGCTGGCGGCGCACCCTGCTTGAGGCACGCCTTGTAGAAACTTCCAAACGCCAAAGCGCCTTTTTGGGTGACTTTTGCTTGAGCCAGCAGCTGCTGTGTGCAGGCTTGCAACAGGGAAGGGAATGGGCATGAACTTGTATCAAGGGCCAGCAACTGAAACAGACTCAATGCGCAGACACTGAACAGTTCAGCCCAGCGCTGTTGGATGCAGATCTGCTGCATGGGAAACATTTGAGCTGAACTCCTCCCCAAGCCCCAGCCACTTGAGCAGAGCAGATGCATGAACACTGAAGTCTCAACCCAGTAGCTGCTGTGCGCAGGTTTGCGGCGGGGAAGGGAATGGGTTTGAACGCGCTCGCAGTCTCTGGCGACACGCTGGCGGCCGGGTCGGAGGGGTGTGTGTACTTCTGGGACCGGCGATCGCATGAGCAGCTGGCCTGCTTCGATGACACGCACCCAGAGGCGGTCACGCAGGTGACTCACTGAGGCTGGTGTATGTGCACAATGTGAGAAGAATAGGAATACTGAGGAGTCCTTAATAAGGACCAAGAGAGAAGTACCAGGAGGTGTGTTTGGATGCATGGCGACCGATTGTCTTTTGTTAGTCGCAAGCAAACCGTGGTGTGACCTTTCCTGCTAACTTAGAACCCCCTGACTAGGGTTTGGGTTTTAAAAATAGGTCTCCTTTGTCGTCATCAGGATATGAATCAACCTCATGCATGCATGCATGCGAGCTGCAAAGAGTTGTGGTGTACCCTCTTCTCCTTGCTTAAAAAAGCACGGCGAAGGGTTAGGTTGACTTTGGTGGTGATAAGACCTGCAGAGCATCAATCTCAGCAGAATGGAAGAGCGTCAAAGCTCAGAGGCCATGCTGCACGTTCCTCACGAATTTATCCGATTGATATGCGCACTCAAGCTGTGAAAGTATCAGTCCTAGTTGTGCTTTTCCTGCAGAGAGGCAAAGTGTGTCTGGAGACAAGCTGCAGATCAAGGCTGCCGTATTCCGACCCCTTCTTGAATTCGTGATATCCATGCATGCCTCAATCAATCGTGGGCACTGTTTTCATTATTTTTACCGCCCCCACCAGCTGGATTTGTAACACTAGCTTGTGCTGGTTCACTCAGGCATTTGTTAATTTCTTGCAGGTGCTGTACCACCAGAAGAACTTCATCAGTGGGTCCATGGACGGCCTCATTAATGTGGCAGACTTCAGCGATGTTGGCCTGAACGAAGATGACAGCTTCAAGGTGACTCACCATGCCACATCAGCAGTGACTCACTGTGCCACATCGGCAGTGTTGATGAGAACAGTTGTTGGGGTTGAGGAGACATAAATTTGCCCTTCTTTTAACGTAATCAAGGAAGGACAAATCATGCTGAGTATCAGTACATTGATAGAACTGACCTTACTTCTCACCGTGGCAGACGCCTCCAGTAATCTCTCCTACGCGCAACCCTCTGTCCGTCTGCCAAGATTTGGCTGATAACCCGCATCCCTGAGAAATCCCCATCAAATTGACAATCTTTCCAGTATTTGTGACCTCTTCAAGGGCAAATGGGCAATGCAATGCAGCTTCATGGCATTGATCACATAAGCAGACAGTCTGAGCTGTCTTCCTGGCTAGCGTAGGAACTGATCGATGCCTATTACAAAAGGGGGGAGCCCCTTGCTTGCACAAAAGAGTCTCTTCTGAGCACAGGCCAACAGTGCATGCTCTGTTTTGTGCAGGCCGCGTTGAACCTGGACGCATCTGTCAGCCGCCTGGGATTCTATGGGGAGCAGCAGGAGCACCTCTGGTGTCTGAGTCACACAGACACACTGCACCTTTGGGACTGGCAAACCGCCTGCGACGAGGAGGCTGAAGGTAGTTTAAATGCTTCCATTCCCTCCATCTACGCTCCTGCTACCTTGTTCTTTGTTTGTCCTGCAGATGTGCTCCTGTGGAATATGAAGGGCATTTTGTGCAGTGTCTTGCATGCATGCGGGTTGTTCTGTTCTGCCCTGCCAAAGTGAGATGCTCTGCTTGCTGAAATGCGCCTGACTCTTGTAGACCTGCTATGCGTGCCAGAATTCATTTCCCATTGCCTTGGCATCACCTGGGGACTCTAGTTCAACTAAATCAATTCGCTTCTGCCGCGCTTTGGACAACTCGATCTCGGCTCCGCCTTAGCGTTTGAATCGAAATTTCCTTCCCATTTAATTATTTATTCCCCTGGGCATCACATCAGCACAGAGTAGTTCCACCAAGCATTGTGTCCTATCTTTGAAGGAACCATGAAAAGGACAAGTTTTGAAAAGGGACTTATTGGAACTTGTCTGTCCGGTGATGTGCAGGGGGAGAGGGCTCACTGGCGGATGTCATGAACGTGAAAGAGCAAGTGTCAGAGGGGCAAAGCAGTCTGCCATCAGTCGACTACCTGGTTGGCTGCAGCTACAGCCTGGGTGCGTCCTGTGTCTTCTTCTGATGATGAACACAGTCTTGTAAATGTACTTATTGCAAAATTTTCCTGCCAAGAGGCATGGTGCATTGTTTGTCTGAATTTACAAAACTGCTTACACTAGTACCTGCTTTTCTGAATAGCCAGAGATGTCTGAACGTGTCTGAAGGGGACTTGGGAACAGAATTGATGTAGAGGCAACAGGAGGAACTCCTCATTGCAAGTCTTTAGTGCAAGCTTGGCACATAGACTGTCCATGCAGCAGCAGAAACATGTCACAGTTGTCTGAGCTTGCAACGCATTGCGCAAGAGACCTGTTAAAGACCTTTCAAAGACCGTTATTGACCTTTCACAGACCTTTTGAAGGGCTTTTCAGGTAGCTCTATCCCCTGAAGAAGCCTTGAATATGTGCAGGCGCGTTGTCTATAGCAGCAGGCGGCAGCTGTGGCAGCGTGGGCATTTTTGATGTGTCTGTGCCCAGCCGCTCTGGAGAGGACTGCTCCTTCTCTGGGTGCAGGATGCTGCTCAAGGGCGGGCACTCAGATGTGCGCAATACTCCTCTTCTTATTTTAAAGAAAGACAGACATTGCATCATATTTTTATTTCAGGAGAGTTACGAAGTCTGATGTGCGCGCTGAGATCTGCGCAAAGCATTGTTTCTCAATGAAGAATGCATTCCAGTTTAGAGAAAGAAATGCAAACTCTGCCGTGGCTGTTTCCCAGGAGAGCCGGGCACCATTCTAGCATCTTTTGTGCCCGCGTGCTTCCTTCCTGCAGGAGATGGCATGCTGTAGTGTGCTGTGCGTGAAATTTGCTTACATGCATATTTGAGTAGCACTTCTGTTGCACTTGCTGAATGTCAATTGACGTCCCCTTGGACTCTCAAGCAACGGCACGCTTTGCCTGCCGCTGATTATAGTTCATCCCTGGCTGAGTGTATCTTACGCTGCATGCGCAGGTGGTCCGGTCAGCTCTGTGGCCATCAGAGCGCAGCCCGGTGTTTTTCACGGCCGGTGAAGATGCGCGTATCTGTGCATGGTCCACTGTGGCCGGATTAGAGGACGGTGCCGGCAAAAGAAGCCTGGGTGATGCTGGCGAATCACAGCCTCAGAAGAAGAGGAAAAAGCAGAAGGGAACTTAGCATCCTGTAGTGCACTGGGCAAGTGTATGCAACAGTTTTGCTAGTATCCTAGAGGAACAATAACGCTGTGTATCATGCCTTGGATGATTCAATATGGGGCTCTCAGAACAGGGCTGCGGGGGAGTCACTGCCTCAGAAGAAGTGGAAGAAGCAGAAGGGAAGCAAGGTACGTCCTGCAGACTCTGTCTGTCGGACAAGCTGCAGTCAAAGGATGCCACAATCCTACCCCCTGTTGGACTCGCCAGATCCAAGCAAGACCTAATCAAGCGTGGGCAGGGAACACGGAGCACGTGCTCAGTGTTTTTTTTTGTCTTTACACCGCCCCCTGCCAGCCGGGGCTTATGCATATATTGACATCGTTTGATGTTGATGCACCCATATGACCAAGGTAGTAAGTCTAGGAGGACTCCTAGAGTTACTCCCCCTGAAACGAATTTGTCATGACTGATCACTGTGGCAGACACCGCTGGCATGCCTCTGGATGCGACATGAGTTAATCACTAGTGATGGCGCAAGCCTTGGTGCCTACGGGCCGTATATACTACTAGTAGTACTGATCAGGCGCTGTATCGATAATTGCAATTGCAGTATTCAGTGCCCCATCCGATGCATCCGCAAGTCGCGGCATTTAAGGTAAAAGCTCTGTAGCTCGACAGATCCGGTATATAAATTCTCATCATGCTAGCAGCTCTGCTGGACTTTCAGCTGGAGTCACTGATTACCCCGGTGGCCCCGGCCCACATTGCCAGCACATCTCCCACCATGCCGTGACCTTGCATGTCAGGCTGACATCCAGAACGCTGCCTTACGTCATTGGCAATCAAAAGCGAGATTTTACGAAAGGATCCAAGCAGGTTCTGGCATGCATGCTGACAATTTAGTCATTGTTGCGCAATATGAGTGACACGACAATGGTCAAAACAATTCTCTATGTGCATGAAGTCCTGAACAAGATAAGCGCAATTGTGCTACAGGGACATCCGCTCACTACAATTGTGCTCAGTCGCATTGATCCGAGTCCACTCGCTGCTGTGCTGCAGAGTTGGGATTGCACAAATCGTTGCATGGTGTCTTCGAAGGAAGTGAGAAGCAGTGCTAGAATTAATATCTGATAACATCCAAAGTTGTCCCATCGCTGCAAAATAATCAGATGCCTCTCACTGTGCGCGATGGAGCCCTCCTTGCTGCCGGGATGTGGTTTGCTGGAGCTAGCACTTTCTTCTACCGAAGGAAACAGACTTTGCCGTTTAAGGTGCACAGACTATTTCAGTGCTCAATGCTGTGTCGCCTTGCGTTGTGACGTCTGCTAGTACTGACGCTGGAGTGTTGGGACCAGGTGGCTTACTTCCTCTCATGGCCCACCCTTGGGAGTGCTGTCATCCTGGTGATGACGCCAAGTGAAGACAAGATGAAGAAGGTGCGACTTTCACGACGCACTTCCCACAGTCCTGGCAGAGCTGGTGCTGTCTTCTCCTAAGAAGGGGCTGCACTGGTATTGCCAGCTGTGTGCTGTCATGAGCTGCTTGCACAGCAAAGAACGGCTGCAAAAGCGAAGCGGCTCTGTGCGCAACAGAAATTTGGGATTGCTTTACTCCAAGCAAGCAAGGGCTGCGCTGATAGTCAGCATGTTTTGCGCATGCCGTGCCATCTGACTTGCCTGCTTACCTGCATCAGTCATAGGCAGCTCCAGAAGTCTTGTCATGCTCAGTGCCTTGGCTATTCGTCTCAGAATGCTCTAGAATTATGCTACAAGTCAGCTGCTCACTATGCTCTCTGTAGTTCCTTTATATGGCTTATGAGGATGACGCATCATATTAGCACTTGCTGAGCTGCGCAGTCTTATGCATGCGCGTCATGCTCCTAGAGACACACTGTTCCGTGGCATTCTCCTTTAGGATGATTGAGAGCCTGGCAATTGTTGAGCTGCGCAGTGTCATGCATGTGCATCATGCTCTCCTAGACACCTGCCCCTGCATTGTTTGTAAGGAGAATGCAAGCTGATTGATTGCTGAGCTCTGCAGTGTCATGCATGCGCAGGAGCTGGCCAAGACTGGCACGGCTGACAGCGCGCGGGTGGAGGAGATCCGGCAGCTGACTCAGCTTCAGCTGGACAAGATCAAGCAGGCAGCTGCGCAGGGGAAGCTGCCGGGCAGCAGCACTCAGAGCTGGCAGCAGGCGGTGGATGCTGTGCGCAGTGATGAGTCGCGATGATGTCACAGCTTAAGTCTTGGTTTGTAAACTGCCAGCAGAGCAGGGCTGTGCCAGCAGAGCGCGAACCATAGGACCTCGCACGAGCATCCAAGATTGTGATTGCTCTGGGAGCACTTGATGCAGATATGATCTGCTGGAAACAAGTAGGACTTTTGCTGGTGCTGGCAGCAGGTTGGAAATAAGGCAATCAAAGACCGTACTAAGATGACTGAAAAGCTCTTGCATCTGGTGGCCTTGCGCATGCTATCTGAGTACTGCCACATTCATAAGCTTCAGAGGCATTTGGCATTGCACAGCCGATGCCGCAGCCGAAGCTTGATTTTTAGATTGGGGAATGATGGCTGTGCGCAGATGGGTTGTATATGCTTGATGCCATGTGCATGAGATGGTCTGACCGGGTGTCACCCCGAGGCAATAATTAAGGCACCTCTACGGTATACTTAGTAAGGGGATTGATGGCTTGGAATCAGTGAGATCAAGTGCAGCGTGCTGGCCCCAACAGCGGGCTTTGCTGGGCCAAAGCTTTGGAATCTGAATGGGTCCCACATGTCAGTGGAATGCTTTCCACACAGTCTGCGCGAAGGCTTTCAACTGGCTTAAAAGAGCTTCTTGCAATTGTTTGAAGCCTTGCAGGCATACTCCAGCCTGGGAGCCAAAAACCACCGCAACTGTACACAAGATCATAAAAACAGGTCTCGAATAGTAAATTATATTAGTAAACTAATAGGATTTAGCAATGGCTTCCACTATATATATTGGCTTCCATCAGCCTCCTCAGTGAGCTCGCTACATGCATGTTGCCCTTGGACATTGCACACTGCCAGCAATCAGACTATGAGGACTGGCGTGGTACAAAGGACATACATAGGACGGAATCTGATCAGGCTGCCAGTAAAGCGCTTTACTGCTAGCCGTGGCGACTGCTGCGGCCCGTGACAGCGGCTGGCTGGCTAGCTAGTTGGCTGATCAGCCAAAACTAACTGCGGCGCGCCCTGAATGTGTGAGATCTTTCCATTGCTATGGTGACACTTGAACTGCAATTTTTCAGCCATTGAACGTGAATGATCCTCCTTTCCAGTGTGTCAATGTCCCGCCTGAGAGGCTGGCCTCCGGTTTCCTAAGTTGGCTTCAGACAAAATTGGCGCGTTGGGGTCCGGCGTGTGACTCACTATGACTTACGGATGAACAGGAGCCCAACTCTAAATTGTAAACTGTGCTTTGCAGAGCAATCTTTTCACGTTGAGGGAACGGCGAAGTCCTTCTCGAGGAGCCCTGTCCTCTGCCACAGCGCACCATTTGGTGTGACACAGACCGGACAGTGAGCGCGGGTGCTCATGGCTTGCAGCCACCCTGTCCGTCTGCAGCTCCTGCTATTTTGTGCCATATGCATTGGTAAGCTCCTGTTTATCTTCAGCGCAGCCCGTTCCACGTTATCCTACATCCTCGCGCTAGCTTGCCTATGAGTCATATTTGGTGGATGGCAGTTCGTTACAGGAAACGTTGTCAGTGCACCCGGAGTAAGGCTTACAGTGCATGCTTCATTGCTGGGTGGCTTTAGACGTAAGAAAAGTTCTTGGAGGCCTGTTACTGGCTGTTGCAGCAAGTCCTTCTCGCCCAAACTGAGGTCTTGTGTGTTTCCACTTGCAGGAATCCAGAGTTGCGCTAAAGTGAGTATTCAAGGACCTCCGGAACTATGTTCGTGTTTTGATACTGACCTTTGTAATTTCGTGGCTATGGTTCCAAAGAACCTCCTTCCTTGACGGTGTTCTTGTGTCTGGAACCTTGTTGGACAGTGTCTATCAAGAATGACAACATTGCAATTCACATGTCTTCCACTTACTTACCAGCTATCCCTGCCTTTTGGGAGCGCTTAATTCTAACAGGGTGAGTGAGGCTGCCGAAAGGACAAAATTGAGATTCACGTTGTACCTGACTCACTTTGTGGCCTTCCCTCTGGCTGAAGGGCACCAAGCTGGATTTAGTCACAGCTGGCAAGGAAGCCGTGAAAACCGTCGTCAACGAGACGTTGCCCCAAGGCCTTCTGGATGTAATCGCTCCGGTGGATGAGAAGCTGAAGGCCATGGTCAATGAGACATATGCTGCATTTGAAGGTAGGATGGGAGCGCCACGCTTGATCTCTCTTTTGTTTCTTGGCACAGCCTATTTTATTCTGTAAAGATTTCTGGTTGGTGTGTGTAGGCAAAAAGAAGCTCGACTTGAAGCTGAAGCTCAACAAGCTCAAGCCTCAAGCTACCCCTACGCCGATGGTCACACTCCCACCACCAACCAATAT
>JADEYI010000846.1_pt1 | contig 32061 bp, 32 predicted proteins | sample 8542331 | NCBI WGS metagenome assembly JADEYI01 (sample SAMN16510988, study PRJNA670497) | mine drainage metagenome | isolation source: biofilm near Copperflume 1 | place: Germany: Marsberg coppermine Kilianstollen | collected 2018-02 | reverse complement strand
ACGCCAGCTGTTCGAAGGTCACGCCTGGCTGCCCGCCGGGGCCTGAATAGTTACAAAAAATCAATCCGCCACCTCCACGGCTCCGAAGAACCACCAGGGGCCGAGAGATCACAGGGAGGGCCATGAGACGGCGCGGGGTCCATGACAGGTGGCGGGCCAAGGCGGCTGCGGTGCTGGTCACGGGCAGCCTCTTCGGAGCGTCAGGCGCGGTGGTCGTGCTGCAGGGAGCAACCATCCCTGCAGGCGCGACAACGACGAGCACCTGTTCGGGACCGGACGGCTTGGGCTACTGGCAGGTGGCTGCGGACGGTGGGGTCTTTGCGTACGGCACCGCCAAGTTCTACGGCTCGACGGGAAGTCTCCACCTCAACCGGCCAGTCGTCGGCATGGCTCCGAGCGTCGACGGTCGCGGCTATTGGCTGGTGGCTTCCGACGGCGGCGTCTTCAGCTTCGGTGACGCATCATTCCAAGGATCGACCGGTTCGATTCCGTTGAATGCTCCGGTGGTGGGCATGATTCCGACGGTGGACGGTCAGGGCTATTGGCTCGTGGCGCAGGACGGCGGCGTGTTCAGCTTCGGTGACGCAACCTTCTATGGCTCATTGGGTGGGATATCCCTCAACAAGCCGGTAGTCGGCATTGCCAGTACCAAGGACGGCAGGGGGTACTGGATGGTGGCGTCGGACGGTGGGGTGTTCACCTTCGGAGACGCCCTCTTCCACGGATCACTGGGTGGCACCCGCCTGAATCAGCCGGTGGTGAGTATCGCCGCCACCCGAAACGCCAACGGCTACGAGCTGACCGCTAGCGACGGTGGGGTGTTCAGCTTTGGTGACGCCAGCTTCTACGGGTCCACCGGCGGCCTGCACCTCAACCGTCCTGTCGTCGGTATCGGTGGGACCTTCTTCGGTAACGGATACACGCTCTCGGCGTCCGACGGAGGCGTCTTCAATTTCGGCGATTCGAGCTTTTGCGGATCTGCAGGTTCCCTCAGGCTCAACCAGCCGGTCGTCGGCATGGCCTTCTTCTGATGACCTCGACTAGCCGTCACTCTGCTTCGTCCCCTTTGAGCAAGGAGCATTGAATGCCTGAAGTAACCCGTCGTCAATTTATTCGCAACGCATCGATCGGCGCCGCCGCCGCAGGGGTCCTGGCCGTCGGCGGCCCCGGAATTCTCAGTGCTGTCGAAGCCACGGTGGGTGGCTCCCCCACCGCCTTGCCTGCCAGCCAGGAGCCAGATGCCCAGGAGGGATCGGACGTATTCGCCCGCGTGATCGATGCCAAGGCGGGCCATATCAAGATATTCGTCGGGGAGAGGTCAGTCGACTACACCGATCAGGCCCTGGCCCAAACGCTGCTCCAGGCAGCTCGGTGACCGCCCGTCCCATGACCGCCGCAACATCAACACTCCACGAGGTGAGCTGAGCCCATGTCCTCCCACAGAGAAGCACCGGCCATTTCCAAGGATCCGGTGGCCGACAGCACCGACGTCTACGCCTTCGTCAGCCCGGATGCCCAAAGCACAGTGACCATAATCGCCAACTACGTTCCGCTTCAGGAGCCGGCGGGCGGGCCGAACTTCTTCGAGTTCGGAGACGACGTCCTGTACGAGATCCACATCGACAACACCGGCTCGGGCACTCCGGCCATTACCTATCAGTTCCGATTCACCACCACGATCACCGACCCAGGCACGTTCCTGTACGCCACGGGACCGATCACCTCGCTGACCGACCCGAACTGGAACCGACGCCAGACCTACACCGTCACGAAGGTCCAGGGTGAAGTCTCCACGCTGCTGACTCCGATGGGTGGCCCCAATCCGTTGTCCTGTCCGCCCTGCAACATCGGCCCCCGCTCCACTCCCAACTACGCCTCTCTCTCCGGGGATGCCATCTACCGCCTGTCGAGTGGGGAGATGGTGTTCGCAGGCCAACGGGCCGAGGGATTCTTTGTGGACCTCGGCTCCATCTTCGACTTAGGTGACCTACGTCCGCTCTCGCCCGACCAGGTGATACCCGGCTTGGCGGCAGCCGGGATCGACACGATCGCGGACAAGAACGTCCACTCCATCACCATTCAGGTACCCATCAGTTCTCTCACCAGCAATCAGCAGACGCTGACTGGGCCCAACGACCCCCACGCCGTGATCGGCGTGTACACCACCGCCAGCCGTCAGACGGTCACGGCGATCAATCCAGGGACAGGAACACACACCAATTCGGGGCCGTTCACTCAGGTGTCCCGTCTGGGCAGCCCGCTGGTCAATGAAGTCGTGGTGCCGATGAACCTGAAGGACTTCTGGAACAGCCAGCCCCCCGTGAACGACTCCCAGTTCGCCGCCGCCGTCCAGCATCCGGAGTTGCAAAACCTGCTGCCGGCCCTGTACCCGGGAGCGTTCCCCAACCTGCACGCCTACACCAAGCCGAGAGCAGACCTGGTCGCCATCTTCGCCACCGGCATCCCGGGATCGGTCATCGGACCGTCGTTCGGCGTCGGCACCTTCCAAGGGGGGAACGTGATTGCCGAAATGTTGCGGCTCAACATGGCCATCACCCCCACCGGCCCCGGCGGGGCGGGAACGAGCACCCTGGGCCTGCTCGGTAACGATCTGGCTGGGTTCCCGAACGGACGGCGAGTGACCGACGACGTGGTGACCATCGAGCTGAAGGCGGTGGCCGGAGCCACCATCCCGTTGGTGGACCACACCTTCACGCCCGATGCCGCCGTCGCAGCGGTCAGCCAAGGTGTCACCTCGAACTCAGCGGCATACCAGTCCAGCTTCCCGTATCTGGCCGATCCCTACCCTGGGTTCTCCAACCCGGCGACAACCCCCTCCAGCAATCACAACACCAGCCCGTGAGCGCCCGATGTGTGGACTGACGGAAAGATGATGCCGCTGACCTCAACCCCCGACGAGGAGCCTTTCGTCGATGACTTGAGCAGTGACTCCCCGGAGTCCCTCGTGCTCGACATCGGTGACGATATTGGTGCCCTCATTCTGTATGCCGATGAATCCTGCCTGGGCAGAGAGATCGACGTCACTCCGGTTGGTCATCCGCACAGCCATCAGATCCACACCATGATTCGTCGCCGACGGTCAGTGGACAGCGAATTCATCGCCGGCGTCTATCCGGAACTGCGCCAGGGGACCTATACCGTGTGGGGCCTGGATGAGGGTGCGCTCGCAGAAGTGACCATCGGAGGAGGGCGGATCACTGAACTGGATGTCGGCGACTGCGCGGGACCCGGTTCCGACCCTGGGCCCTCGTCTCGGTAGTCGAGGCCAGGGTCTCCGCTCGGACCAGTCCTTCGTCACCGGGTCGTTGCCCAGCTCACCCCGACGAGACCGGGTCTCAGAGGGGTGGCGCGTCTCGCACTGCGATTCGGTGGGCTCCCGGTGCGAGCGCACCAGGGCGCGGCCATTTCAGCGGACGGACCGCCGGGGGCCCGGGCACGCGCTCAGGCCGGGGTGAACGCCACCGGCAGGGAGATGGGCGACCGAAACGCCATGCCGTGGATGTGCAGGTCCTGGTCGGGGGCGGGGTCGAGATGGAGGTCGGGCAGCCGGTCGAACAAGGTGTTCATCGCCACCCGGGTCTCCATCCGGGCCAGATGCATCCCCAGGCACACGTGGATGCCGAAGCCGAACCCCACGTTCTGGCGGGACTCGCGGAACAGGTTGTACCGGTCGGGCTCGGCGTACTTGCGCTCGTCGCGATTGGCCGCACCCAGCAGGAGTGCGATGTCGGCACCCTCTTCGATGGGCACCCCGGCGAGCTCGGTGGCGCGCGCGGCCCTGCGCAGGATCACCGTGACCGGCGGCTCCCAGCGGATGACCTCCTCGAACGCCGGGGTCATCAGCTCCCGATCGGCAACGACGGCCCGCAATTGGTCGGGATTGGTCAACAGCCCGTAGAGCAGACTGCCCGACGCCCGGTACGTCGTCTCCACACCAGCCGGTAGGAGCAGCCGCAGGAAGGAGTAGATCTCTTCGTCAGTGAGCTGGCGTCCGTCCACCTCGGCCACGACGAGCTCGCTGATCAGGTCGTCCGCCGGCTGCTGCCTGCGTTCCTCCAGGATGCCGGCGAAGTAGTCACGAAGGGCCTCGGAGGCAGCCATGCCGCGCTCCCAGTTGGCGGCCACGCTGGTGATGGCGATGGCCCACCGCTGAAACACGGGGAAGTCCGAACGGGGCAGACCGAGGATCCGGGCGATCACCTGGACGGGGAAGTTGAAGGTGAGCTCCTGCACCAGGTCGACGTGGCCCTTGTCGGCGAACCCGTCGATGAGCTCATTGACCACGCACTGCACGAGGTCCTCCTCCCACCGCTGGAGGACCTTGGATCGGAAGGTGGGCGAAACGAGGGCCCGGTGCACCCGGTGGTCGGGCTCGTCCATCTGCAGGATGGTGCGGCCCATCACCGCCCCCATCACGCCCTCGTAGACGGTCGAGGAGAAGGTCTCGTTGTCGCGCAGGACCTGGACCACCTCGTCGAATCCGAACACCGTCACCGGCGGCGGGCGGTCGGGGTCCGCCGGGGTGGCTCCGTCACCGAGGTCCACTGGGCCCACATGCACGGGGCTCTGGCGGCGGAGCTCGTGCATCCTCGGGTAGGGATCCCGGATGTTCCCCGACACCGTGTCCTGCAGTTCGAACGGATCGAACCGGTCGGGCACCTGGTCAGCCCCGGTGTTGGCGGTCATCGTCGACATAGTGGCCTCCTCGTGCGCGGACACGGGCCTGCTCACCATCTGGGGTCAGGTGCCACGCTCTCCGGCCAAGTCTAACCGAACGTTCGTTAGAATGTCACCCCCCACCGTCGGCCGGGCCGCATTCGACGCCAGCCCCATTTGGCCCGACAATGGGTTCCGTGCCCTCGTCCGCCTCCCTCGACAAGACACCGAAGCGACCCCCGGGGTCGGGCCAGCGCCAGCACATCCTGGCCGTGGCCTTGTCGCTGATGGCCCAACACGGCGTGGACGGCACCAGCATGCGCGACCTGGCTGCGGCCACCGGGCTCAACGTGGCGTCGCTCTACCACTACTTCCCGTCCAAGGGCGACCTGCTGGTGGCCGTGCTCGAGGAGCACGGTTTCGTGGACAACCTGGCCTCGGCGGCGCCCCCTACGCTCTCCCACGACCCCACAACGGGCCTCGCCGACCTGCTCACCGACATCCTCCTGTCCATGCTGGAGGTGGAGGACTTCGTCCGCCTGATGCTCGGTGAGGTGATGCGCGGGGATGCGACCGCCCATGCCGTGGGTGTCGACCTCTTCGCCGCCACCCAGACATCGTTGGAACGGTGGCTCGACGAGGCCCGACCCGGCCTCTGCGACCCCGAGTCACGTCCAGCCGCGGCGCGGATGCTCCGGGCCATGATGGTCGGCGTCTTCGTGGAGCACATGGCCGGCGTGCTCAACGACGACGGGGGCGACCCCGCCGAGGTCTTCCGCCAGCGTGCCCGCGAGGCGGCCGCCCTCTTCGAGGGCAATCGGCCACCCGACTGAAGCCGGGTGGTCCCGGCCCCAGGTCAGGGCAGGCGCTCGATGACCGTGGCGTTGGCTTGGCCGCCACCCTCGCACATGGTCTGGAACCCATAGCGGCCCTCGACCGCTTCCAACCGCGTGAGCAGCGACCCGGCCAGACGCACACCGGACGCTCCCAGCGGGTGGCCGATGGCGATGGCTCCGCCGTGAGGATTGAACCGCTCGGAGTCGGGGCCGAAGGCATGGGCCCACATGAGGGCGATGGCGGCGAAGGCCTCGTTGCACTCGATGGCATCGAAGTCGTCGATCTTCATACCCGAGCGCTCGAGCAGGCGGTGGGTCACCGGCACCGGGGCGGAAAGGACGATGGCCGCGTCGTCGGCGGCCACGGCAAAATGGGCCAGTCGGGCCCGGATCGGCAACCCCAACCGCTCGGCCACCGACCGTTCGGCGATGAGCATCGCCGCCGCGCCGTCGGTCATCTGGGAGGAGTTCCCCGCCGTGATGTCGGGCGCGGTCTCAGGCTCCCAGGACTGGGCCGGCGGCAGGGCCCCCAATGTGGTCATGGAACCACCTCGCCGGATGCCCTCGTCGGAGGTGAGCTCCTCGCCGGTGAGCGACCCGTCTTCCGCTTTGATCGGGACAGCCACTGCTTCGCGGGCAAAGACGCCGGCGTCCCACGCCGCCGCCGCCCGCCGGTGGCTCTCGAGCGAGTAGGCGTCCATCTCCTCCCGGGTGATCCCATAGCGATCGGCCAGCACCTGGGCCACGCGGAACTGGGCCCACAACCGCCCTTCGATCGCCGACAGGAACGACGGAGGGAACGGGCCCGTTCCCCCGCGGGCGTTCGCGGCCATCGGCACCCGGCTCATCGACTCGACGCCACAGGCCACCACCATGTCGTAGTGGCCCGCCACCACCCCGGCGGCGGCAAAGTGCACCGCCTGCTGTGAGGACCCGCACTGGCGGTCGACGGTGGTGGCCGGGACGTGCTGGGGCAGCCCGGCCGACACCCAGGCGTTCCGGGTCACATTGGTGCCCTGCTCCCCGACCTGGCCGACACACCCACCGATGACGTCGTCGATCCTGCCCGGATCCACTCCCGCCCGGTCGAGGAGGGAGCTCAGGGCGAAGCCGAGCAGATCGGCCGGATGCCAGTGCTCCAGCGCCCCTCCCCTCTTGCCGAACGTCGTCCGCAGGACATCGACGACGACGGCGTCGCGACCTTCTGTGCTCATGCTCGCTCCCCTTCTTCTCGCGCCCCGTCGCCCATCGGAGTCCCGCACCACCGCGGCGCTCCCTCCGTGGGGCGGGAAGACAGCCGCTCAGCCGTCCGCCGATAGCATCTCGGCCATGTCAGATCCCCAGACCCTCCTCTACGAGGAATCAGACGGCGTGGCATGGGTCACCCTCAATCGCCCCGCGGCCTACAACGCCTTCGACTCGGTCATGCAATCGGAGCTGCGCGACCTGTGGTCGATGCTCCGCAAGAACGACGATGTCCGGTGCGTGGTCCTCACCGGAAGTGGGGACAAGGCATTCTGCACCGGGCTGGACCGGGGCGAGATCCAGGACATCGACGAGCTGCCCGAGGGGAAGCTCCCGGGCTACAACACGCCGTGGGACTTCGACGACCCGGGCAAGAGCGTCTGCCCGAAGTCCAACGACCTGTGGAAGCCTGTCATCGCCGCCGTCAACGGCATGGCGTGCGGAGGGGCCTTCTACATCCTCGGTGAGGTCGACTTCATCATCGCCGCCGATCACGCAACCTTCTTCGATCCCCATGTCACCTACGGCATGCCGGCCGCCTTCGAACCCATCTTCCTGCTCCACAAGATGCCCTTCCAGGAGGTCGTGCGACTGTCCCTGCTCGGTGCCCACGAGCGGATGTCGGCCCAGCGGGCCCACCAGGTGGGGCTGGTCTCCGAGGTCGTGCCCCTGGACGAACTGCACTCCCGCACGGCGTGGGCCGCGCAGGCCATCGCCGACCAACCGGCGCTGGCCGTCGGAGGCACGGTGCGGGCCCTGTGGACGGGCCTGGAGCTCACCCGCCGCCAGGCACTCGACCACGCGTTCCTGTTCACCAACATCGGCACCGACGCCGCCTCCCTGGCCGAAGGCCAGCAGCGCTTCTCGTCGGGAAACCGGATCGATTGGCGACTTCGTTGAGCTGATCAGAGCACGGCTCCTTTGATCTTGAGATCGAGGATGGCGTCCATGTCCAGTCCCAACTCCTCGAGGACCTGATCGGTGTGCTCCCCGTGCTCGGGGGCACGGGTGAGATCTGGGGGCTCCTCGTCGAACTGGATGGGAGAGGGCACCATGCGGAAGGTGGTCCCCGACGCCGATTCGACATCGCGCAGATACCCGTTGGCCAGCACCTGGGGGTCGTCGAGCAGCTCCTCGGCCGTCTGCACCGGGGCCGACACCCCGTCCACCTCGTTCATGACCGGCTTCCACTCCTCCAGGGTCCGGCTGGCGAAGATCTCGTCCAGGGTCCGACAGCACTCCTGGCAGTTCTCCGCCCTCGCCACCGAGTCCACATAGCGGGGATCGTCGGCCAGGTCCGGCCGGCCGATCTTCGTGACCAGGTCGGCCCAGAACCGATCGGACTCGAGCATGACGAGGGACAGGAAACGGTCGTCCTTGGTCTTGTAGTTGTTGATCAGCGGGTTCGGCATCTTGGTCCTGTCCCCGCGGGGCATGCGGCTGAAGCCGAACAGATCGGCGGCCAGCACCGTCGCCCCGATGGACCAGATCCCGTTGGCCAGCAGCGAGTTGTCGACGATCACCGCCTCCCCGGTCCGCTCCCGGTGGAAGAGGGCGGCGGCGATCCCACCGGCGATGGTCTGGCCGCCGATGACGTCCCCGAACCCCGGCCCCGGTTGGCTGGAGGGGTATTCGCCGGGGGCGGTGATGATGTCGGCCCCGCCGCCGCGCCCCCAGAAGGTCGAATTGTCGTAGCCGCCGCGTTCGGACTCAGGCCCCCGCTGGCCCAGGGCCGAGCCCCGCACGTAGATGATGTTGGGGTTGGCGGCCCGGATGTCGTCCACGTCGATCCTGAGCTTCTTGCGGGCCTGGGGACGGAAGTTGGTCAGGAACACATCGGCGGTAGCGGCCAATTTGAGCAGGATCTCATGGCCGTCCTCGCTCTTGAGGTCGAGGCCGACACTTCGCTTGCCGCGGTTGGGCAGCTCGATCATGTGGTTGACCCCGCCCGGGCCACTGGGCACCAGTCCCGAGTTGACCAGACCACGCTGGGGGTCGCCCTGCTCGGGGTGCTCGATCTTGATGACGTCGGCCCCCCACTCGGCCAGGACGGAGCCGGCGATGGGCACGTACGTCCACGCCGCCAGCTCGACCACCCGGATGCCGTTCATGATGCCCTTCACGTTGTGCTCCTTTGCCCGTCGTCTATTCGGGGAAGGCAAACGCTGAGATGTCCAGCGTCCCGACGGCCATGGCTCCCATGGTGCCCCCGTCGGTGAGGATGTTCTCGCCGGTGATGGACGAGGCGGCCGCGGAGTTCAGGAAGATGATCGGATAGGCCTGTTCCTCGGGCGTGGCCCGGCGGCCGAGCGGGATCGGATAGTTGTCCATGAACGCCTTGCCCACCTGGTCCTCGAAGTCCGGCATCATCGGCGTGTCTGTGGGGCCGGGGCTGGTGCAGTTGATCCGGATGCCCAACTTGCCGAGCTCGAAGGAGCGCCAGATCGTCCAGACGATGATCGCCTCCTTGGACGGGGCGTACCCGCTGGCGATCTCCTCAGGATGGTCCTCGATCCACTCCACGGTGTCGGCAAAGCCGTCGCAGGTGACCAGCGGCATCCACTTGGCGATGTTCCCCATCCAGCCGGCGCCGGCGCCCGACGAGATGCTGGCGATGGCTGCGCCCTCGCTCATGTGCCCCACGACCAGGTCGGTCAGGTGTCGCATCGATGCGAAGTTCACCACCATGGTATCGACATCGGAGAACCGACCGCCGGGGAGGCCGGCGCAGTTGAACAGGCCGTGGATGGTCGCGCCGATGGCCTCGACGGCAGCGGCGATGGCGTCCGAGTCGCGGAGGTCGACCGAGTGGTAGCTCGCCACCTTGATCGGAGGTTCCTTCAGATCGAGCACATGGACCTCGGCACCCAGCTGGTCCAGTTCCCGGACGGTGGCCGCCCCCATGCCGGCACCGCCACCACCGCTGACGATGACGCGCTTGTTCTCATAGCTCCACACGGATGTCATGCTGATCCCTTCCTGCTGCTCACCGGGGCAACCCGAGCCCGTGCTCGGCCACGATATTGCGGTTGATATCGCTGGTTCCCCCGGCGATCGACACGCCCGGCGCGGCGATGAAGTTGCTCGTCCAGGCGCCCTCCAGCCCACCGGAGCCGAGCAGGCTCACCGCCAGGTCGGCCAGTTCCTGGGTCGCCCGGGCCCACATGAGCTTGGCCAGGCTGCCCATGGCCGGAGAGGGTTGGCCGCCACGGCCAACGGCCTCGAGCTCGCGGGTGGTCATCCAGCGCATGCAGGAGATAAAGGCATAGAGCTGGGCCAGCCGGTCACGCTCGACCGAGGTTGCCTCCACGCCCGACTGCCGCGCCTCGGCGAGCAGGTCGTTGAACCGGGCGGTCAGGCCCAGGTGGAGACGCGCCACACCGGCCCGCTCGTGGCTCAGGGTGGTCATGGCCACGCGCCAACCCTCATGGATCGGCCCGAGCAGCGCCGTGGCCGGAACCCGGACATCGGAGAAGAAGAGCTCCGAGAACGCCGCTTCGCCGGTCATGGTACGCAAGGGCCGGGCTTCGACGCCGGGGGATCGCATGTCGACCAGTAGGCAGCTGATCCCCTTGTGCTTCGGAGCGGTGGGATCGGTGCGGGCGTAGAGCTGGCACCAGTCGGCATACTGGCCGAGGCTGTTCCAGGTCTTCTGGCCGTTGATCACGAACTCCCCGCCGTCTGCGAGCGCAGTGGTCCGGAGGGAGGCCAGATCAGATCCGGAATCGGGCTCGGACATGCCCTGGCACCAGATCTCGTCGCCCCGGAGCATGGGGGCCAGGTAGCGGTCCTTCTGCTCGGCGGTCCCCACGGCCATGATGGCCGGCGCCACATTGGCCACCCCGATGACATTCACCGGTCCCGGTGCCTTGAAGCCCGTCATCACCTCGTGAAATGCCAGCTGCTCGGCCACGGAGGCGTCACGGCCCCCGTACTCGGCCGGCCACGAGATGGCCGCCCAACCGGCATCGGCGAGCACGCGGTTCCAGGCCCGCAAAATCTCAACCGTCTCGGTGCTGACCATGCCGGCCTGGCCGGCCGCCACCACCTCGGGCGTGAGATTGGCCCGGAGCCAGTCGGTCAAGGAGCGGCGCAGCTCGTCGTGGCGCTCCGGGCCGGGGGACCCCGGGTCGGGACCGTCCCCCGGGGCCCGGTCGGGCGCCAGGGCTAGTGAACCGTCGATGCCCATGGCCCCCCTTGGTCGCCATCCCGTCGGCACGCCGTCCGTGCCTGCTCGGAGTGCGAGGCTATCCCACTCCCGCCGGGCGCGACAATCCCGTTTTCAGTGCTCCGGATCACGCATCCTCGAGCAGAATGGCTCGCTCGGGGCAGTTGGCGACGGCGGTGCGGGCCTGGTCCTCAAGGCCGGCCGGCACGTCGGGATGGATGACCGTGCTGTAGCCGCGATCATCGCTGTCGAAGAGGTCGCCGGCCAGGGAGTAGCACCGGCCGTGGCCCGTGCACCGTTCGGTGTCCAACACGATTCTCACTCCTCCATCCTAGGCCCCGACCCCGTCGGAGGCGCTGAGGGCGAGCTGGCCTCGTCACACCGCCCACCGGCTCGGAAACGGCGTCGCTCCCGTCACCGCGGGCAATCGACGTTCAGGCGTCGGGGTCGGCTCCCAGCGCCGGCAGGCAGAAGCGGAGGATGTGGGACCGGGCCCGCTCCTTGTCCATCGGTCGGCGCTGGCGCACGTGGGGTCCAGCCACGCTCCACACGAGGTCGAAGATCGAATAGGCGTCCGGGAACGGGTCGGTCTCGGGAAACGAGCCGTCAGCCGAGCCCCGACGGATGGCCTCCAGCAGGGGTGAGACCAGCCGGTCCTGCAGGGACGCCTCCTCGGCCTCGTAGCCAACAGCCTGGCGGGCCACGCCATTGAACATGACCAGGCGCTGGATACGGCGGCGGTCATAGGCGATGGCCAGTACCTCATCGATCCACCCGCGGACGGCATCGACGGAGGTGCGGGCCTCCTCGACCCTTCGGGCCACCGTGTCCACGTCGGCTCCCGATGCGGTTCGGAACATGGCCAACAACAGGTCGTCCTTGGATTGGAACTGCCGGTAGAAGGCACGGGTGGACAGCCCGGCGCGTTCGAGGATGTCCTGGACGCTGGCCCCCTGAAATCCGTTCCGCCGCATGACCTTCAGCGCCGCGTCCATCAGCTGGCTCCGCTCTGCCTCGGACTCCGGAGTGGACCGGGCAGCGCCGGAAACCGCATCGTCGGCGACAGCGGGCATCCGGCCAAGGATACCGGCGCACCGTCCGGAGCGCCGGAGCCGCAGCCACTCGCACCCGGGTGGGGGCCCAATGGCGATCTCTGCGCCCGCTTCCGGGTCTCGAACCTCGGTCAGTCCCGACAGCTCAGCCGAACAGATAGTCGTCCATGGCCCGGTGGTAGTTCCAGATGGTCATCTCCTGAGCGGTGTTGAGGCGGTGGCCGTCGTAGGCCCGTGAATGGAGACCGGCGGTCACCTCCGACATGTTGGAGAAGTCCTGGCTCAGGATCTCGCCCATGTCGCCGTCGCGCCAGTCGTCGAAGAACTGGGGTGGGGCGGTGGGCAGCCCGCCGGCGGGCGGGAGCTCGAGGCCCTGCACATCGAAGATGCAGCGGTTCGGGTCGGTGGGGTGTGGCCGGGCCCGGTAGGCCAGACAACAGCCCATGTCGATCAGGAACACCGTGTTCGGGAACATGTGCCAGTCGTACATGGCCCCCTTGAGCTGATCGTCGGTGACCTCGGGGTAGTCGATTCCGGCGGCGCGGGCGTGGTCTTTCCGGAGTCGCTGGTAGATGGCGTTGCCCGCCGGGCCGTCGGCACCGTCGGTGGTGACCAGTTCGGCCGCCGCCGCCAGGTCCGTCTTCAGGTAGAGGGCCCGGAGCTCGCGCAGCGAGTACTCGACGTTGCGGTGGATGGCCCTCGGGTCGGCCCGGTAGGCGGCCCGGAGTCTGGTCGAATCGCCCTCGGGCCCGTAGCGGAAGAGGTCGGCATGCCGCGAGTGCAGGCGGAAGAGCTCGTTGAAGGTCGACCCGTACTGCTCGCACTCGGCAATGGTCGGCGGTGTCGGGCGCTTGTCGGGACGCAGGAGCTGCGGGTGGGTGCCCGGCACGTGCCAACTCTCGATGAAGGCGTCGAGGGACGTCTTCCAGTTGGCGGGGAGCGCGACCGACTTGTACCAGGCGATCCGCATGTCCTCCAGCTTGAAGCCGTCCAGCCGCCGAGGCAGGGGGCCGAGGAAGTCCTCGAGCGGCTCGGGGTCAGCCTGCATGTTGATGAAGACCCATCCGCCCCATTCCCCGACCCGGCACTCGGGGAGGCAGAACTCCTCGGCCGGCCGGGGCTCGAAGGCGGCCGCGTCCGCCTGGAATTTGATCGAGCCGTCGAGGTTCCAACGCCACGCATGGAATGGGCACCGGAACTCGCCGATTCGGCCCTGCCCGTTGACCAGCCTGGTGCCCCGATGCCGACAGGCGTTGAAATACGCCTTCAGTCCGGCATCCGTGCGAACCACGACGATCGACTGGTCTCCGACCTCGAAGTTGACGTACTGGCCCACCTGCTCCACCTCGTCGAACCGGCACGCATTCAACCAGGTGTTGGGGAACAGGCGCTCGAATTCGAGACCGAGGAACTCAGAGTCCACGTAGCGGTGCTTGGGCACGAACGCGGGGCCCAATCGCCATCGCTCGGGCACCTCGGGCGCCAGTTGGCGATCAGGCAGGCTGGTCGTGGTCATCGGCGCCATCCATCCCCTCGTTCATCCATCCCCGAGCCAGTTCCCGATCCGGTGGGCCAGCGCGGGGTCGGCGTCCTCGCTGCCCGGCTCCTCGGACCACCGCCAGGCCGACGCCTCGATCCGGTGATGGCCGAGGAGGGCCTGAGTCCCGTCGAGCATCGTGGCGCCATCGGCCGTTCCCACCAGGAGCAGGCGCGGCGGGGCACCGTTGGCCCACACCGCGTCCGGGAGGAGGGCCACATGCCCCGGGGACGCGTCGATGCACACCACCGAGGTCGCAGCTCCCGCCCACAGCAGGCCGGCCCCCAGCGCCACCACCCCTCCCTGCCCCCAGCCGATGAGCACCGGCTCTTCGAGCTTCAGGTCGTCGAGGAGATCGCACACCTGCACCACGGCCTTGGTCAGGGAGATGCGATCGGTCCCGTCGAATCCGGGGAGGATGCGGTACCAGCAGATGCCCGCCACTTCCATGCCGTTGGCGGTGTAGGCGTAGTCGCCGATCGGCGCCACCACCCTTCCCACCGCACCGCTGGCCATCGCCACCCCGGTGAGGTCGTCAGGGGCTTGGCCCTCGCGGTGGAGCACCACGGTGGGTGGGCCCGCGGCCCCTGCCGGGGTGTCACGGTACGCGAGCTTCATCGTCCACGCCGCGTTCGGGGTGAGCGGTTGGCGGCGTGCACCCCGGCCAGGAACCCGAACACCATGCCGGGGCCGATCGTCGAGCCTCCCCCGGGATAGCCCTCGCCGAACACTCCGTCCACGCAATTGCCGGCACCGTACAGCCCGCCGATGGGTGCCGACGTCCCCAGTATCCGCCCGTTGCTGTCGATGCGCGGCCCACTGTTGGTGTCGAACGTGGTGCCGACCAACGAGATGGCGTGGAGCGGACCGTCGGCGTCGATGGGATACATGAGGGCGTTGGGCAAGCCATTGTCGGGCGCGGCGGGCCCGTGGAAGGCGAATTCGACGGCCTTCGACCCTCGACCGAACTCCTCGTCGTGTCCCTTCTCGGCCATGCTGTTGAAGCGCGAGATGGTCGTGGTCAGCGTCTCGGCGAAACCGGGCGCCAACGACACGGGGGCGATTCCAGCCGGCATGGCGGCAATCGTACGGTGACGAAGCCGGTCACCCAGCGCCTCGGTCAGCCCCGCCACTCCTGCACCCGTCGTGACATGATCGGCGACGGCGCCGGGCGGAGGGATCGGGTAGCGGCCGCCGAAGCGCTGGGCCGTCCGTTGGTCAAAGACCATGAACATGACCCGATTGATGTACTCATCGCCGGCGAAGACATGGTGCACCCGTCCCCGGGATTCGTATTCGCGCTTCTCGTCGATGGCCCGGACTCCGAACCGGTTGACCAGGATCATGCTGTCGCCGGGCACGGCCCACACGTCGAGGACGGAATTGGCGTAGTCGTCCACTGCCTCCAACACCTGTTGGTTCCACCAGCCGTTGTGCATGCCCCCGAACTGCGCGCCGGCCCGGGTCCCCATGTCCACCAGGTCCCCGGTGTTGGAAGGGACCCCCGACCCACCGGCGATGGGGCCGTGGAGGAACCGCTGGCGGAGCTCAGGACTGTGGGCGAACCCCCCGGAGCCGAACACCACCCCTCCGTGGCACCGGATGCTCCGGCGGGATGTCCCGTCGTCCACCACTGCCCCGGTGACCTCGCCGCCGTCGAGCACCAGGTCGACGACCCTGTGCTCCAGCCGGACCTCGGTGGAGCGCTGAGATGCGAAGTCCATGAGCTGCCGGACCAGCTCGCCCCCGTTTCCCGCCCCGCCACCGGGCGCCACCGGCTGGATGCCGCGGCCCCGTACAGCCCGGTTCTCCGCAAATTCGTAGTAGTCGGGGAACATCTGGCCGTCCCAAGTGGACCAGGGCGCCTCCATGTGCACCGCGCCGATGTCGGCCAGACGGCCCATCACCTCGGCGCCCCGGTCGTAGTACGTCTCGAGCAGGGCGTAGTCCGCCGGCTGGAGTCCGAGGCACGGAGCATCCGGGTCGTAGGCGCCGGGATAGCCCACCCGGGCCATGTAGCCCAGTGCGTGGTCACGGGGGTCGTCGATCCCGGCGGCCCGCATCACCGAGTTGGCGTAGATGTGAGCCACACCGCCCGAGCACGCGGTGGTGCCGCCGTGGACCGACCCCTTCTCGCACACCACCACCCTCCCCCCGCCACTGAGGGCCCCGGCCGCAGCCGAGAGCGCCGCCGCACCGCTTCCCACCACCAGCACGTCACACTCTTCGGGAGGGACGGATCGATGGGCCATCGGGGAGGGCAGGGCACCGGGCCGGTGCGCCACCCCGGCCAACTCGACCACCCGTTCGCCCAGGGAGAGCCGGTGCGTGTTTTCGGCCATCGTCGACGCCCTCCCGAGATCCAACCGCATGCCCCCCGGACCGTGCACGTTACGATACCAGCGCCCGATAGAGCCACGGGGGGCCGGGGGTTGACCGCAGACATGGGACTGAGCGCAGACGACCAACTGGCCATCCAGAAACTGGCGGCGCGTTACAACCACGCCATCGACAGTGGCGATGGCGTGGCCTACGCGGGCACCTTCGTCGACGACGGGGTGCTCGACGCCGGCGAGCTGGTGGTCACCGGGCGCGCCGCCCTCGAGGAGTTCGCCTCCTCATTCGCCAGCTCGGTGCGGAGTCCGCGCCATGTGGCCACCAGCCTGCTGATCGAGGGTGGCGACGGCGAGGCGGTCCTCTCGGCCTACGTCCAGATGTACGCCCTGGTCGGCGATCCTCCCCACCAGGCCATCACCGCGTCGGGGACGTACGGCGACACCCTGGTGAAACTCGAAGACGGCTGGCGGTTCGTCCGCCGCACGTTCACCGCCGACACCTGAGGGCGAGCCGGCCCACCCACTCCGGCCGACGTCGGGGACCCACGCTTCAGGAGCCAACCGGGTCCGGTGTCCCGCTGTCCCCTTCACGAGTCGCCTGCGCCTGCCGCTCGGCCACCTGGCGCGGGAGCAGGCCCTTCCGGGTGGCCATGAACTCGCGCACGTCGGTGGCGGCGCTGGCGATGGTGGTGAAGTCCGCGGTGCTCTGCAGGTGGACGCGCATGCCCATGGTCTCCCAGGCCCGCTTGACCCCGGCCTTGATCGTCAGGATGGTGGTCAGGGGCATCTGGGCGATGGTGGCGGCGGTCTCCTCGACCGTGGCCTCGAGGTCTGCCCTCGGGACCACCCGGTTGACCAGTCCCCACTCCTGAGCCTGCTCGGCGGACAGGGTAGGAGACAGGTAAAGGTACTCGTAGGCCCTCTTCCAGTTCATCAGGGCCCACGGCTCGACCAGGGTCTGGGCGCCGGGGAGCCCGAATCCCTGAGGCAGCGGCATCTGGAAGTAGGCGTCGTCCGAGGCGATGGTCAGATCGGTCAGATAGCCATAGATGGTGCCGCCCCCCAGGCAGTAGCCGTGAACCTGGGCGATGGTCGCCTTGGGGAACTCCCACAGGTTCAGCGGCGGCCAGACGAAGAGGTCGTAGTTGTGCGACTTCCAGGTCCGCTCCGGCGTCGGTCCGGTGGTCGGGTACACCTTGGCCATCTCCTCCGGCTCGACGATGGCGTGCCCGGCACAGAACCCCTTGCCGTTCGCCTTCACGATGAGGACCTTCACCTCATCGTCGCGATCGGCCCACTTCAGCGCGTCCTCGAAGTCCCACACCTGCTGGGCGGTCTGGATGTTGGCCTTCTCCGGCATGTTGAGGACGATGCGGGCGACGCCCCCCTCCTTCTCGTAGATGATGGTGGCCATCTCTGTGCGCTCCATGCGGGCTCTCCAGATCGTTCGGGGTTTGTACGGGGTGGACGGGTTCGTCGGCGACCGCGGTCGGGCCACCAGGGTACTCAGGGGCTGTCGATGTGCCCGATCTCGTCACCGACCAGGTAGGACTGCCCGGTGCGGCCGACGATGTGGATGACACCGGAGGCCGGGCAGTCGACGTCCATCTCCACCTTGTCGGTCTCGAGCCGGTACAGCACCTGGCCGACCGTCACCTGGTCACCCTCGGCCGCCAGCCACTCGACGATGGTTCCCTCGGTGACGGCCACGCCCGCCTGGGGGATCCTGATCGGGGTTCTGCGATCATCACTCACGTTCAGGATCCGCCCCCTCAACTGTGGCCGACGAGCGCTCGAATGCACTCGGCGATCCTGGTTCGCTCCGGATAGTGCCGCGCCTCCAACCCGGACGCATAGGGGACGGGCGAGTACACCGCACCCAGCCGTTCGACAGGGGCCGACAGCCGCCCGAAGAGGTCGTGCGACACCATCGAGGCGATCTCCGCGCCCGGGCCGGCGAACTGGGTGGCGGCGTGCACGACGACCACCCGACCCGTCTTCGCCGCGCTGGCCAAAATGGCCTCCTTGTCCAAGGGCACCAGGGTCCTCAGGTCGAGCACTTCGACGCTGATGCCCTCTGCCGACAGCACCTCGGCTGCGGCCAGTGCCTCCGGAACCTGCCAGCCCCAGGTCACCACGGTGGCGTCCTCCCCTGCCCGCTTCACATCGGCCACGCCGAGCGGCAGCTCGAACCGCCCGGCCGGCACCGGCCCCCGGATGAACAGCAGGGACATGGTTTCCATGAAGATGCACGGGTCATCGTCGAAGATGCACGAGTACAGGAGGCCCTTGGCATCACGAGGGGTGCTGGGCACCACTACCTTCAGACCGGGGGTGTGCATCATCCACGCCTCGAGGGACTGGGAGTGCTGGGCCCCGAACTGACGTCCTCCGCCGACCGAGGTGCGGATGGTGATGGGAACGTTGGTCCGGCCCCCGGACATGTAGCGGAGCTTGGCGGCGTGGTTGGCCACCTGGTCCATCGCCACGGCGAAGAAGTCCATGAGCATGACCTCGGCGACCGGGCGCATCCCGGCCAGCGATGCGCCGATGGCGGCTCCAACGATGGCCTGTTCGGAGATCGGGGTGTTCCGCACCCGCTCCCGGCCGTAGCGGGTGGAGAGGCCCTTCGTCCCCTTCATGACCCCGCCGATCGGGTCTTCGATGTCCTCCCCGATCACGAAGACCTCCGGATCCTCGGCCATGGCCAGGTCCAGGGCCTGGTTGACGGCCTCCGACATCGTGATGGCCGGGTCCTCCGGTGCGCCTGCCGGCTCCTGCGAACGGCGGTCCATCATCCGGGGAGGTCTCCCTGGCTGGAGAACACGTCGGTGAACAGCTCGTCGGCCCCAGGCGGCGCTGCGGCCTTCGCCGCCGCCACCGCCTCCTCCACCCTGGCGGCGACGTCGTCCTCGATCTCGTGCAGCACGCCTTCGCCGATCCCCCGGTCACCGATCAGCCACCGGCGGTAGCGGGCCACCGGCTCGTCCGCCTCTGCCCGCGAGTACTCGTCCGCATCCATGTACTCGGTGGTCGACCCGAAGGTGTGCCCGCCCAGTCGGTAGGTCATGCATTCGAGGAAGGTCGGGCCGCCGCCGTCCCGAGCTCGCCCGATCGCCTCACCGGCGGCCTCGTCCATGGCCGGGACGCTGTTGCCGTCCACCGTCCGGGCCTCCATCCCGTAGCCGCGAAACCGGTCGGCCAGGCTGCGGGTCCGGGTGAAGTCGGCGAACCTGGTGTGCTCGCCGTACTGGTTGTGCTGGCACACGAATATGACCGGGACCTCCCACAGTGCGGCCAGGTTGCAGGCCTCATGGGTGGCGCCGATGCTGGTGGCTCCGTCCCCGAAGTTGACCACGGTGACCTGGTCGGTGCCCCTCAGCTTGCTCGACAGGGCCAAGCCCACCGCGATGGGCAGCCCGCCGCCCACGACGCCGGTCGTGACCATGAGCCCCGACTGCGGGTCCGAGAGGTGCATCGGCCCACCCTTGCCCTTGGAGGTGCCCGTCACCTTTCCGCACATCTCGGCCACCAGCTCGTCGAGAGGGATCCCCTTGGCGATGCAGTCGTGCATCCCGCGGTAGGTGGTGACCATGTAGTCGTCGCGGCGCAGGTGCTCGCAGACGGCCGCGGGGATGACCTCCTGGCCCCGCACTCCGTAGTAGGTCATCCGGAACTCTCCCGAGTTCAAGCCCAGGACGATGCGGTCCTCGGCGGACCGGATGGTGCACATGGTGCGGAAGATGCGAAGGGCGGCGTCATCCGACAGTCCACTGGTCGACGGCCGGGAGGGAGGAGTGCCCCCATCAGAGGTCATCAGCCCGCCTCCCCCGTGGCCCTCAGTCCGACGGCCGCTTCCAACCAGGATCGCAACACCTTGCGGTCCACCTTGCCGAAGTCGTTGTACGGGATCTCGTCCACCGTCACCAGCTGCTCGGGGATCTTGAAGCTGGCGATGCGCCCCGTGCAGAACTCCCGCAGCTGCTCGGTGGTCAACGGCTCCCGGACGACGGCGGCAGCGCCGACTCGGCTCCCCATCTCCGCATCGGGCACTCCGACCACCGCCACGTCCCGCACCGCGGGGTGGGTCCCGACCACTGCCTCAACCTCCGAGGGGGAGAACTTCTCGCCGCCGCGATTGATGGTGTCGGCGAGGCGCCCCGACGGGTACAGGTAGCCGTCCTCGTCGGCGGACACCATGTCGCCCGTGCGGAACCATCCAGCTGGGATCGACGGGTCACCGGTCTGTGACTCCGGGATCACGGTGTTCTCGCTCTTGACCCAGAGCTCGCCCACGTCTCCCGGCGGCACGGTCTCGAGTGTCGTGGGATCGACGATCCGGACCTCGATGCCCGGGAGCGGGCGGCCCACCGACGTGAGCCTCTTGGCCGAATGGTTCCCGGGCCCCAACAGGGTGATCGAGCCCATGGTCTCCGTCTGGCCGAAGGTGTTGGCCAGTGCCACACCGGGGAGGGCCTCCATGGCCCGGCGAATCAGCTCGGGGGATGCGGGGGCGGCCCCGTACGTCAGCGCCGTCAAGGAGCTGAGATCCGTGGTGGCGAAATTCGGATGGTCCAGGATCCGGTGCAGCATCGTCGGCACCAGGAACGAGGTGTTGACGCGGTGCCGTTCCACCAGCGCCAGCCACTCGCCGGCATCGAAGCGGGTCTGGGCCACGGTGGTCGAGCCCTTGGCCAGCGCCACCACCAGCCCCAGCATGCCGCCGATGTGCACGAACGGCACGCACATCAACGCCACGGCGGGGACGGGGTCGACGGTCGGCGAGTACGCAGCAATCCGGGAGGCCACCATCGAGTGCGGGAGCGGCACCGCCTTCGGGGTCCCGGTCGTGCCACTGGTGAAGAGGACGACGGCTGCCTCACCGGGGTCGGCTTCCCGGATGGGCCCGGACCGGTGGCCTGCGCCACCCAACAGCTCCTCGGCGCCGAGGACCATTTCCTGCCCGGCTCGACGGAGGGTCCCGGCTGAGGGGGCGCCGGCCACACCGATCGGACCCGCCTCCGCCACCTGCCGGAGGACCCGCAGTTCATCAGCCGTCAGGCGGGGGTTCATCAGCGCGGTGGCCGCTCCGGTGTGGGTTGCGCCGATCAGGGCGGCGACCGACACCAGACTGGTGTCGTCGACCAGGGGGATACGCCATCCGGATTCGGCACCGGCCGAACGGAGCGCGGCGGCACATTCACCGATGGCCACCTGGAGCTCCCCGTAGGTCGTGTACGTCCCGTCGATGACCACGGCCACCCGGTCGGGGTCGGTGTCGGTGACCCGCTCGACGATCCGTCCGAGGGAACTATCCGGCGACATCGGACTCCGACCTGGCGGCTCGCTCGTCGAAGGTAGCCGACCGAGAGCGCCCGTCGTCATGCTCCCCGGTCATCACAGCTCCCCTCCTCGTCGACGCGGCGATCCTAGAGTCGGAACGGAGACCACGCCATCAGCGTGTGCCGGACGTCAGGCCAGGGGGTGACGTCGCCGGCGAGGGAGGGGGCCCGGATCTGACCGCGGACGGCGTCAGTCCGTCGGTTCGCTGCCGACCACACCCACGAAGCTCACGCATTCCCCCGGGCCGCCACCGAGGTTGTGGGTCAGTCCCAACGTGCGACCGGAATCGGTCACGCTGGCGATCTGGCGCTCCGGTGGCGCCTGGCGTCTCAACTGGAGCCAGCACTCGAAGAGCATGCGCAGTCCTGAGGCACCGATGGGATGGCCGAAGCTCTTGAGCCCGCCGTCGGGGTTGACCGGAAGCTCGCCGTCCCGGTCGAACGTTCCGGCCAGGACCTCCTTCCAGGCCGTTCCCCGCTCGGCAAAGCCGAGGTCCTCCATGAGCACCAGCTCCGTCGGTGTGAAGCAGTCGTGGACCTCGGCCATGGCCAGCTGGGTCCGGGGATCGGTGATGCCGGCCTGCTGATAGGCGTCGGCGGCCGATCTGACCACCTCTTCGAAACTGGTGTAGTCGTAGTTGGGGTCGATGACCCCGGCAGCTGGACCAGCCACGAAACTGAGCCCCTTCACGTACAGGGGCGAGTCGGTGTAGCGGGCCGCGTCCTCGCTCCGGCACACCACCACCGCGGCGGCGCCGTCACTGACCCCGCTGCAATCGAAGACGCCCAGCTGCCCGGCCACCAGGGGCGAGGAGGCGATCTTCTCCATGGAGACCTCCTTGCGGAACTGTGCCCGTGGATTGACGGCGCCGTTCTGGTGGTTCTTGAAGGCGATCCGGGTCATGACCGACTTGAGCTCGTCGATGTCCACCCCGTACTTGTGGGCATAGGCCGGCACCAGAAAGGAGAAGGCCGCCGGCGAGCTGAGCCCGGCGTTGGTCCCGTCGCCGACCTGCCGGATTCCGGTGAGGCCGGAATACCCGGAGTCCTTCAGCTTCTCCACGCCCACCGCCATAGCGAGGTCGTAGGCACCGGAGGCCACCGCGTAGCAGGCATTTCGAAACGCCTCCGAGCCCGTGGCGCAGAAGTTCTCGACCCTGGTCACCGGCTTGTAGTCGATCTTCAGCGGCTTGGACAGGGTGATCCCGGACTGTCCCGACCCCAACGTGCCCAGCCAGAAGGCGTCGACGTCCTCGAGCGCGATGCCCGCCGAGTCGACACAGGCCACGGTGGCGTCGGTCAGGAGGTCGTCCGCACTCTTGTCCCACAGCTCGCCGAACGGCGTGCAACCCATCCCCACGATCGCCACCCGATCACGAATCCCCCTGCTGGCCATGTCAGCCTCTCCCTTCTCGGCGCACCGCGGCGGGCACGGCTCCCTGGCCGGCTCCGACCTGGTCCGGGGCCGCGACGCCGTCGGACACCGGCCGCGCCTTCCAGAAGTAATTATGCACACCTTGGGCGGTGTAGAAGCACCGGAAGGTCATTTCGATCCGGGTGCCGATGGCCAGGGCGCCGAGGTCGACGTCGGTCATCTCACCCCGATACCGGCCGCCACCGTCGAAATCGATGACCGCCCCGACCATCGGGGGGGAGAGGCTGTAGGCCAACTGGTCGACGGTGTAGGTGGCGACTGTTCCCCGCACGTCGGCCAGGCGCAGTGGCTCCATGCGGTCCACCGAGTGGCAGGAGAGGCAGACCCGGGTCGGGGGGAGATGCACGAATCCGCACTCGAGGCAGCGGCTGGCCGCGAAGCCGAACTTCCACCCCTCGTTCCGCCGCATGGCGGGAGCGTCAGGTCGTTCGGGATCCGGTCGCCGTGGAGGTTCACGTCGGAGGTTGCCCCGCCATGTGAGATACACCGCGTAGGGAAGATCGGTGCGGCCATGGTCTACGGCGTCCGCCACATCGACCAGTCCGGCGTGGCGCCGAGCGGCCTGGACCCCGGGCAGTGCGGGCGTGGTCCGGAGCACCACCGCGTCGGCGCCATCGGCCACGCACAGCACTGCGATCACCTCGCCGGATGAAGCCCGCTCCAGCACGTCGGCCAGCCCGGTGGCCGACTGGGCCGCGCCCAGGTTTCCGACCCGGGCGGCGTAGTCAGGTGCCACGCGCTCAGCCGGAACGCCGAGGGTGCTCCGCAGCGAGGCCACCGCCCGGGCGTGCAGGCCCGCCACCACCAGGTGGTCGATATCGTCGACGGTGAGCGCGGCTCGGCGGAGCGCCTCGGCAAACGCCTTCCGGGCCAGAGGAACGAGGGCCTCCTCCCCGAAGCGGTCCTCCCACTGCCGGGAGGCCGTCTCCCCCGGGACCCGCCATCGGTCGAGGAACTCGTCGGTCACCGAGGCCTGGCCCAGCACATCGGCCACCGCACCCTCGGATGCGAACACGAAGGCCGCGGCGCCGTCTCCTCCCTGGCTCTCCTCCGCCCCGCCCGGCAGTCCCGTCCGCAGGTCGGAGAGGACCGCTATGGCCGGGTGGCGCTCGCCGGCCAGGGCCGCCATGCGCATGGCGGCCCAGCCCGAACGGACCGAACCGCAAAGGTCGTAGGCGCCACTGCCCGACGGAAGGCCCAGGGCTGCGTGGACGGTGGTGGCGTTGGTCTTGTCCAGGTAGGCCGGATCGGGCGTGGAGAAGAACAGGTCATCGGGGACAGGAACACCGGCAACCTGCAACGCCCGCCGGGCCGCCTCCACCCCGAGGGTGGTGGTGTCCTCGTCGTACGACGCCACCGCACGGGTCCCCCGGCCGGGCGACGTCCCGAATGCCGCCCCGATGGACCCGCGTTCGAGACGCCAGTAGGGAAGGTAGGTGCCCCACGAAACAATCCCCGAAGCCATCAGTGCTCTCTTTCTCGTCGTCCCACGGTCGGTCGTCCCACCGGTCGTCGCCCCACCTTCAGTTCCCGACCCCGGCCAGACGGGCGGCCTGGGCCTGCAGCGCAGTCCGGTCCGGCTTCCCCATGGCCAAGAGGGGGAACTGGTCGAGGTTGACGACCAGCTCCGGGGTCTTGAACCGGGCCACACCCTGGGCCGAGAACCATTGCCGGCATTCCTCCACGTCGAGGGCACCGTCCCCGACCACAAAGGCGGCCACGCGCTCCCCGAGCCGATCGTCCGGGCATCCGACGACCACAGCCTGACGGACACCCGGGTGCAGCTCGAGAAGTCGTTCCACCTCGGCCGATGCGATGTTCTCCCCCGCCCTGATGATCACGTCCTTGCACCGGCCGACGATGGTCAGCCAACCATCGGCGTCGAGGGTCCCCAGGTCACCGGTGGCGAACCACCCGCGGCGCACGGCTTCGCGGGTCTGGGCCTCCTCGCCATAGCCCACGAAGAGCTCGGGGCCCCGCAAGAGGACCTCGCCGCGCGCTCCCTGCGGAACGGTCCGACCGCTCACCGGGTCCACGATGCGGATGACGCAATCGCCCACCGAATGCCCGTCGGTGTCGCGGGCACGGTCGGGCCCGTCGGCGGCCGTGCAGGTGGTCACCGTCGGTGCTTCAGTCGATCCGTAGGTGCGCTTGACAGTGGCACCCAGGCCCTGGCGGGCAGCGTCGATGAATTCGGGGGTCACCCCCATCCCGCCGCACGAGACCACCCGCAGGGTCTTCGCCCGGGCCGACAGGTCGGGGACGTCCATCATTCCGAGGAAGAGCGTCGGGGGTCCGATCATGAACGAGACGGAGTGCTCGCCGGCCAATCGCACCCCGAGCTCGGCATCCCATTTCTCCATCAACACCACCTTCATGGCCGCTGCCCCCGGGACGAGCACCGAGTTCAGCAGGCCCGAGACGTGGGCCAACGGCGACGGCATGAGGGCGACGTCGGTGCTCGTCAGCCCATGGGCACCCACCATCGAGCGGGCCTTGTAGGCCAGGCCGCGATTGGTGTGCAGCACCGCCTTGGGATGACCGGTCGAGCCCGACGTGAACAGCACCACCGCCACATCTGCGCCGCGCCCGATCCCCACCGCCACCGGCCGACCCGACAGGAGGGTGTCGAAGTGCGGATCCCCACTGCGTACACCGATCGTCCCCTGGTGCTCCGCCAAGGGCATGCCCGCGGCGGCGAACGACGCCGTCGGCTGCAACGATGCGATCATCCGGCCCACCTCGGCCGGCCCCACCTGGTGGTGGATGGGAGCGGCCACAGCACCGAGCCTCCAACAGGCGCGGAACAATGCGATGGCCTCCCACCAGTTGGGCAATTGGAAGGCGACGACGCCACCTTTCCGAACCCCGATCGACCGGAGTCCACCGGACAGCCCGGCAACCACCCGCTCCAAGGTGGCGGCATCGAGTCGGACGACGCCGTCGACGACGGCCAGACCAGTTGCGGGCCGGTGCGACGACAACAAGTGGTCGAGCGTCGGGACATCCCATGCGCCGTTCGGGCGCAAATACCGCGTGGCCTCAGCCTGGCGGTAGGTCGATCGGAGGATCACCGGCTCGGGACGGGCCCCTCCACCGCATCGGGCACGGCCAACCGGACCGGTGGCGCGTCCTTCCAATTGGGGATCCCGTCGTCGGGCTCGGCCACCGGGTACTTGCTCTCGTGGATCTCAGCCCAGTGGGAGTGGTTCAGCTGATGGAGGGTGAAGCAGGCTTGCAACGAGTTGTAGAAGCCCATGTTGTCCACCGTCTGGTTCACAGACTCCTTGATCATCAACGCGGTCATGGTGGGGACCTGGGCGATGCGACGGGCATAGTCCAACGTCCGCTCCGACAGCTCGTTCGTCGGGAACACCTTGCTCACCATGCCCAGCCGGTGGGCCTCGTGCACGTCGATGGCGTCGCCGGTCAGCATCATCTCCTTGGTCCGACGGGGCCCGAACTCCCACGGGTGGCCGAAGTACTCCATGCCGCACATCCCGAGCCGGGTGCCTACGACATCGGCGAAGTACACGTCATCAGCGGCCACGATGAGATCGCAGGCCCACATGAGCATGAGGCCGGCCGAGTACACCGACCCCTGCACCTGAGCCACGGTGATCTTTCGCAGATTCCGCCACCTCAGGGTGTTCTGGAAGTAGTAGTGCCATTCCTGGAGCATGCGGGCCTCGGCCCCCTTGCGGGTGGCGCCATTGATGGTAGAAGTGCGGTGTTGGTTCGGTCCGGGATCGCGTTCGGCCCTGGCCTCCTTGGACCCCATGTCGTGTCCGGAGGAGAACAGTGGTCCCACTCCGCCGAGGATGACCACCCGCACCTTGTCGTCCTCTTCGGCCCGGCCCATGGCGTCGTCGAGATCGACGAGCAGTCCACGATTTTGGGCGTTGCGGGTCTCAGGTCGGTTGAGCAGGATGCGGACGACCTCACCGCCCTCGAGTTCCTCGTATGTCACGTATTTGTAGTCGGCCATGTCCGGACCTCCTCCTCGTCGTCACCGGAGCCGGTGCAGCGCCACGGTATACCTCGTTTCGAATCAATCCCCCCGTGGGGGAGGCGAAGGGCCCGGCGGCGGCCGGGCACCGCACCCTTCGACCGGGCCGGACCCCAACCGTCAACCGCCCCACGTGGGCGCCCCGTCAGTCGACGATGCTCAATGCCACCTTCGGGCACGACCGTACGGCCTGCTCCACCTTCGATCTGAGCCCCTCGTCGGGCTCCTCCTGGAGCACGTACAGGAGGTCGTCGTCACGCACTTCGAAGACCTCGGGGGCAGCCGCCATACACAGGGCATTCGATTCGCAACGGCCCCGGTCGACGATCACCCGCATGGGCGGGAGTGTACCGAGAGTCCAACCTGGAGGCCACCTCCCAGGCCAGCGGCCACGTACCGAAAATGCCATTTCCGCTGACCCTGCCCCGCTGGTAACATGGCAAGACAGGTTCCGGTGAGGTACTGGAAGGTACGCAGTTGCACCGCCGCCAATCTCGGGCTGTTCGGAACCGGCGGATGCAGCGAACCAGAGAAAGGCGACAGCCATGTCTCCGCGAACGTTGGATTTCCCGGTCTTCGATGCTGACAACCACATGTACGAGACCACCGACGCCTTCACCAAGTACCTTCCACCGGAGTATGCCGGCCTCATCAAGTACGTCGAGGTCGACGGGCGCACCAAGATCGCGGTGAACGGCCTCATCAGCAACTACATCCCCAATCCCACGTTCGAAGTGGTGGCGGCTCCGGGGGCCCAGGAGGAGTACTTCAAGAGCGGCAATCCCGAGGGCAAGTCGCGCCGGGAGATCATGGGCAAGCCCATCCGCTCCCTTCCGGGATTCAGCGCGCCCGAGCCCCGTCTCCAACTGATGGACGAGTTGGGCATCGATCGGGCTCTCATGTGGCCCACCCTGGCCAGCCTTCTCGAGGAGCGGCTGCGCGACGACCCCATGGCCACCCACGCCGTCGTGCATGCCCTCAACCAATGGATGCACGAGCACTGGACGTTCAACTACGAGTCGCGCATCTTTCCGACGCCCGTGATCCACCTCGGAATCGTGGAACAGGCCGTCGATGAGCTCGAGTGGGTCCTCGAGCGGGGGGCGAAAATCGTCCTCATCCGCCCTGCTCCCGTACCCGGGCTGCGGGGACCTCGCTCGATGGCTCTGCCCGAGTTCGACCCCTTCTGGAAGCTGGTGGTCGAAGCCGGGATCCCGGTGGGCATGCACGCCTCGGACAGCGGCTATCAGCGGTACATGAATGAGTGGGAAGGGGTCACCCGGGGTGAGATGACGCCGTTCAAAGGCGGATCCGGGTTCATGGCCATCATCGGCCACCAGGGCCGGCCCATCATCGACACGGTGGCCTCCCTCATCGGCCACGGGTTGTGCAGCCGGTTCCCCGAGCTGCGATTCGCCCCGGTGGAGAACGGCAGCAACTGGGTGCGCCCGATCCTCCGAGACATGGAGCACGCCTACGCCTCCGCTCCGAAGTCCTTCGACGAGGACCCGGTGGAGGTGTTCAAGCGGAACATCTACGTGCATCCCTTTCACGAGGAGGACCCGATGGGCCTGATCGAGCTCCTGGGTGTCGACCGCGTGCTGTTCGGTTCGGACTACCCGCACCCGGAGGGGATGGCCGATCCGCTCAGCTTCGTCGACGAGCTGCAGGCGCTCTCCCACGCCGATGTGGCCAAAGTCATGGGTGGCAACCTGAACCGGCTCATGGGCTTCGAAACCGCCGCCTGAGCCGAGTCCTCGTGGTCGACAGTGCTGACGCGTACGTCGAGGTCCAGCACAGGCTGATCGCCGTGATCAGGGACCCGGCCACCGACGTCGGGACACCCGTTGCCGCCTGCCCGGGGTGGTCCGTCCGGGACGTCGTCGCCCACCACGTGGGTGTCGTCGTCGATGTCGCTCAGGGGAATTTGGGCGATCTGGGCATGAACCTCCTCGATCAGTGGCACGATCCCGAAGTCCAGCGAACCCGAGACACGATGACCGCTCGCCAGGTAGACGAACGACGGAGCCGCCCGGTTCAGGAGTTGACGGATGAATGGAACCATGTCACCGGGGTGGTGGCGCCCATGATGCGGGGCGAGGTGGCCATTCCCCCATCCCTTCCGCCCTTTGTCGGGTACGTACTCATCAATGATCTCGTCGTGCACGAGACCGACGTCCGTGCCGCGCTTCCCCTCGGCCGGGCACCGGCGAGCCCGGCGTTGTCGCTGGCCTTGGCCGGCTACTCGTTCAGCCTCGAGAACCGGATCCGTCAATGTGGCGCGCCGTCCCTCGTCCTGGCCTATGACGGCAAGGAGCGCCGACTCGGGGACGGAGAGATCGGAGCCACTGTGCATGCCGATCGGCACGAGCTCGTCCGTGTGATGGCGGGAAGAAGGACCCGGGATCAGATCCTCGGGCTCGAATGGGAGGGCGATCCTGCTCCTTACCTCGACATTCTCTCCGAGTACGGTCCGGTCACCCATCAGAGCGAGGATTGACAGCCTGCTCCCCTGCCTCAGCTGATCGATGCGGTTGCTAGCTTGTGTCGGTGAGCGACCGCGACGAGCGCGACTTCTGGGATCGTCGCGCTGCCGCCTGGGAGCGACGGGCCGATGCGCTCAGCGCCTTCTCCGACGGCTACGGAATTCCGGCCATGGACGCGCTGCATGTCGAACGCGGGGAGGTCGTCCTCGAACTCGGGTGCGGACCGGGAACGACTGCGATCGAGCTGGCGGCGCGTGTCATGCCCGACGGGCGCGTGGTCGGCGTCGACATCTCTCCAGCCATGGTCGCGGCTGCGACTCGCCGGGCCGCCAGTGCCGGGGTGAGCAACGCCAGCTTCGTTGCCGTTGATGCCCAGACCGGCGACCTCGGCGAACACTTCGACGCCGCCTATTCGAGGTTCGGGGTCATGTTCTTCGCCGATCCCACGGCGGCGTTTGCGAACATCCATCGTGCGCTGCGGCCCGGAGGGCGCTTTGCGTCCGTGGTGTGGGGCCCGCTGACCGACAATCCGTGGATGTTCGTTCCCACGCTCGCCGCGGCCCAGGTGCTCGAGGCGGATCTGACGATTCCCGGTCCGAGCGAGCCAGGCCCGTTCTCTCTCGCAGAAGACGGACGTGTCGCCTCGCTTCTCCATGAAGCCGGGTTCGTCGACGTCACCGTGGACATCGTCACCGATTCGCGCATCATCCTTGCTGCCACCGCAGACGATGACGTGTGCACCTTGCTCGAGGTCGGCCCGCTGGGCGAGGCATTCGATGCGGCCGATGCGAACATCCGACAGGTAGCGGTCGACTCGGTCCTGGGCGCCATCGAGCCCTACCGCGACGGTGACGCCTGGCGGCTTCCCGGTTCCGCGCTGAAGGTGACAGCGCGCAGGCCGTAGCATGTCGTCCGTCACCGACACCCACGTCGAAGCGGCGATTCGCGATCGGACGAAGCGGTGCGCTTCCTCGACTCTGGCGTGGTTCAACGCGATTCGCAAATGAGCGGGGTCTGGCGCTTGCGAGAGCAAACAGCTGGCGCGGCGCGGGCCAGAAGGATGTCCCGCCGACCTGGTGATAGGGGGCAGTCTGTCCTTAGATTTTGTGGGAGTTGTGGGTCCACAAAGACGGTCCATAAAGACGGGACGACTCCCCGGGGCTACGTCGGTCGTCTCAATCTGTGACTGAGTCGGAGACGAACCTGTTGGGAGTTGCGGCTCAACCGGAGACTGCGTAGAGCTTCCAGGTCCCCGGCACCCCCTTCAGCATGTGCTCACCTCGGTCATTGAACTCGATGCCCGAGCCAACCACGAGGTCCTTGACGGTGCCCGAGACAAGAACTTCGCTCGGGGAAGCCAAAGACCCGACGCGAGCTGCGATGTGAACGGCGAGGCCGCCCAGATCGTTGCCTCTTACCTCGCATTCACCGGTGTGGAGACCCATGCGCAGCTCGATACCGAGGGCTCGGGTGGCGTCGATGATCACCTGGCCACAACGGATGGCTCGGGCCGGACCATCGAAGGAAGCGACGAAGCCATCTCCCGTCGTGTTGACCTCCCGACCTCGGAAGATCCGAAGCTGTTCGCGGACAATTTGATCGTGGCGATCCAACAAGGACCGCCACCGTTGATCGCCAAGCGAGGCGGCATGTTCGGTCGATCCGACGATATCGGTGAAGAGTACAGAGACCAGCACTCGGTCGATGTCGGTTACCGGTCTCGTACCGGTCAAGAACTCGGCCACTTCGTCGAAGATCATCTCCTGCTGGCTGAAGATCAACATGTCGTGGCCCGGCAGCGCCACGAACTTGGATCCCTCAATGTGCTCAGCCACATAACGCCCATGAGCCATGGGCAGGAAGCTTGGATTGTCGGCGCTCAGGACCAGCGTGGGCGCCCGGAGGAGCGGGAGCACCGGGCGAACATCGAGGTTCCGAAGCAGGTAGTCGTACTGTGCGGCCGCGGTTCTCGGGGTGACCGACGACCGGAAGAGGCGAGCAAGAGCATGGCGGCGGACTGGGTCTTCCGGGCCAGCTGCACCAGCAAGCGAGAGAAACTCCGGCGTGCCCCAGTGGGTCCGGAGGAACTCGATGACCAAATCGAGCGCCTCAGGTGTGAAACCGATCGGATAGTCGTCAGCGACCAGATAGCGGGCACTGGTATTGCACAGCACCAGGGAATCGACCCGTTCGGGATGGGCAGCGGCATAGAGGATCGCGATGGGGCCAGCATCGACCGTGGCGAGAATTGATGTCTGCTCGGACCCGACCGCGTTGAGGACGCTTTCGATGTCTTCTGTCCACTCCTCCCATGTTGGTATGGCGTTACGCGGCACACCGTCAGATGCCCCTGTGCCTCGTCGGTCGAGAAAGATCAAGCGGCGTAACGACGCCAGCCGTCTGAGGAAGTCGGCAATGTCGGGGTCCTCCCACGCCATTTCGACGTTGCTGCCAAGCCCGTTGAAGAAGAGGAGGTCGGAAGGTGCCTCTCCGAGGACCTGGTAGGCAACGTCAGCATCCCCGACGGCCACGTACTTGGTGTCCGGACGGCTCATGAGGCAAACAGTCTGACTTGCATTCCAGCTCGATGTTGCAACTCTTCTCCGGCGAGGCTGTGCGGCGCCACGAGCCTCGTCCTCACTGCAGACGCCATGAACGATTCGCTGCCCGAGGCGATCGACCAGACCATCGCGTTCATCAACCAATACGTCGAGCGCTGGCTGTCTGTCGGGCAGCGCTTGACCATCTGATCGTCCGAGGGTCGAGTCGCGACCATTTGGACCACGTTCGATAACCGCCGCTGACCCGGTGATCTGGGGCAGGCTGGCGTCTGTGGATGCCAGCGACGAACGCGACCGTTTGGCAGCGCGCCCTCTGGCCGTGCAGCGTTCGAGGTTGTTCGACCAGCACGCCGGGGCCTACGACCGGTTCCGGCCGA
>JADEYI010000845.1_pt1 | contig 32202 bp, 26 predicted proteins | sample 8542331 | NCBI WGS metagenome assembly JADEYI01 (sample SAMN16510988, study PRJNA670497) | mine drainage metagenome | isolation source: biofilm near Copperflume 1 | place: Germany: Marsberg coppermine Kilianstollen | collected 2018-02 | reverse complement strand
CTCGGCCGTCCGCGCCATGCCGCAGTAGTCCCACACAATTTTTCCCAGCTCGCGGTGAAAGGAATCGACGGTGCGCTTGCCTTGGATCGAAAGCAGCTTGTCGATGGTCTGCCGCACGGAACTCACAACGCTTTGAACTTCCGGATGAGAATCTTCCACCTTGGAAAATTTGTTCGTTGCCAGATAGTTGCCGACCGTATAGGGGATGATGAAATAGCCGTCCGAGAGGCCCTGCATCAGCGCGCTGGCTCCGAGACGGTTGGCGCCGTGGTCGGAGAAGTTGGCCTCGCCGAGCACGAAGAGACCGGGGATGGTGCTTTGCAATTGATAGTCCACCCACAGGCCGCCCATCGTGTAGTGGATGGCGGGATAGATGCGCATGGGCACCTTGTACGGATTTTCGTCGGTGATGCGCTGGTACATATCGAAGAGATTGCCGTAGCGCTCGCGGATGGTGTGCTCGCCAAGGCGGGAGATGGCATCGGCGAAGTCGAGATAGACGCCGAGGCCGCCGGGACCGACGCCGCGACCTTCATCGCAGACGGCCTTGGCGTTGCGGGAAGCGACGTCGCGGGGGACGAGATTGCCGAAGCTGGGATAACGGCGTTCGAGATAATAGTCGCGTTCGGACTCGGGGATTTCGTTGGGAGCGCGCTTGTCGCCTTTTTTCAGCGGCACCCAGATGCGGCCATCGTTGCGCAGCGATTCGCTCATCAAGGTCAGCTTGGATTGATAGTCGCCGGAAACGGGAATGCAGGTGGGGTGGATCTGGGTGAAACATGGGTTGGCGAAGAGCGCGCCGCGCTTGTGCGCGCGCCAGCCGGCGGTGACGTTGGAGCCTTTGGCATTGGTGGAAAGATAGTAGACGTTGCCGTAGCCGCCGCTGGCGAGAATGACAGCGTCCGCAATATGAACGCTGAGCTTGCCGGTGACGAGGTTGCGGGCGACGATGCCGCGAGCCTGTCCGTCGATCACGATGAGGTCAAGCATTTCGGTGCGCGGAATCATGGTGACGGTACGGGCGTGAATCTGGCGTTCGAGCGCCTGGTACGCGCCGAGAAGAAGCTGCTGGCCGGTCTGGCCGCGGGCATAAAAGGTGCGCGAAACCTGGGCGCCGCCGAAAGAGCGGTTGGCAAGGGTGCCGCCGTATTCGCGGGCGAATGGCACCCCCTGGGCGACGCACTGGTCGATGATGTTGACGCTGATCTGCGCCAGGCGGTAGACGTTGGCCTCGCGGGCGCGGAAGTCGCCGCCTTTTACGGTGTCGTAAAAAAGGCGGAAGATGCTGTCGCCGTCGTTGGGATAATTTTTGGCGGCATTGATTCCACCCTGCGCAGCGATGGAATGCGCGCGGCGGGGCGAGTCCTGAAAGCAGAAGCACTTGACCTTGTAGCCCAGTTCTCCCAGGGAAGCGGCGGCAGCGCCGCCGGCCAGGCCGGAGCCGACAACGATTAAAGAGTGCTTGCGTTTGTTGGCCGGGTTGACCAGCTTCATGTCAAAGCGGGCCTTGTCCCATGCTGCTTCAATGGGGCCTTCGGGAATTTTGGCGTCGAGTGTCATTTATTTTACGTACCCCAGCAAAATGCTGATCGGGATGGAAATGTATCCGAGAACGATGAGGACGGCAATCGCCAGCGCGGCTTTTTTGAGCAGCGGAGTATGGCGAGGATGCGCAAGGCCGACCGACTGAAACATGCTCCACAGACCGTGGCGCAGGTGAAAGCCCAGCAGACAGATGGCGAAGATATACCAGGCGGAAACCCACCACACCTGAAAGCCTGCGACCAGATTGTGGTAGACATCGCCGGGAATGAACGCCGCCTCCGGATGAAGGTAGCCGGCGGTGAACTGCAACAGGTGAAAGACGATGAAGACCAGGACGATGGGGCCGCTCCAGTACATGGTGCGGGAGGCATAGGAGGAGTTGATCGCTTCTTTGCGCGAGTAGCCGAGGGGACGGGCGCGTTTATTGCGTAGCGCCAGTTGCACGGTGGCGGTAATGTGCAGGATGATGGCGACGATCAGGGTGATGCGCACGATCCACAGAATTTCGCCAATGCTGTGCAGAAAATGCGCGTAGGAGTTGATCTTTTCCGGGCCTTCAAAGACCTGTAGATTGCCCAGAAGGTGACCAATGACGAAGAGAAACATCATGGCTCCGGTGATCGCCATGACAACTTTTTTGCCGTTGGTCGATTGCCAGAAACTTACCACCCGGTTCGGACGCGGGCTTACCGCAGTAGCACTCATCAATTTCTCCCAGCCTTATCGAGAGACCATGAAACACAAGAAACATTGTTGCGGGCGGCCAGGGCCTGACCTAAAAGACAACCCGCACTAAAAAAGAATTTTGCAGCAGTTGGCGCCGTTGAAGGGTCAACACTTATTATTGGTTCGCAAGTCCAACCGCGTCAAGGAAATGAGCGGACAACAGGTGACAGGATGAAAACGCGGCGACACGAATGCGGCGGAATCCGGCTAAGGCGGCCGATGAAAAAACCCGGCGAGGGCCGGGTTTTTTCATTGATCCGTATCTACTGAATCTACTGACACTGGGTGTAGGCCATGTTGGCGGCGGTAGCGCTCTGATTCGGGTTGAGCGCAATCGCCCCGCCCTGCGCCGTAGTGGTGACGCTGAGGCGGCTGGTCTGGCAGTCAGGAACTCCGCCGGAGCCGGCAATCTGAGCGAAGGATTCCGCCGCGTAACCGGGCGGCGAACTTTGCTGGGTAAACTGCGCGGTCTGCTCGGAACAGGCGACAACGTTGGGCGCGCTAGCCGGCAACTGCATGGAGAAGGAAGAGCAGTCCACACCTGCCGGGCAGGCGGAGGCGCTCTGCGTCAGCATGGCCTCATTGTAGGGACTCTGGGAGGGCAGCAGCGGCACGGTGATGGTAGCGCCGTTGCCGGCAAGCTGCTGCGTTGCATCCGCCTGCACGGCGACTGCAACGCCCGCTGGAGGACGACCGGCGTTCTGGGTTTCGATCACTCCCAGAAGCGTGCCCTGGGCCGATCCTGGAACCAAGGGAATCATTCCGGCGACCTGGCCGGCCTGAATCCCGGTTTCCACGCCGGCGGAGTAGGCGACGTTGGCGCCATCGACGCCGACAGCCACCAGATCGTATGTACCCTGGGGGACGGGGCACAGAACGAATGTGCCGTTGCTGCCGGCGACGGTTCGCATCAGGATGCGATCGATGCCGGTGGTTGCGTCCTTCTGCTCAAGCGCCACGACGACCTGGCCGCCGTTCAATGCCTGGCCGGTGGAGGAGCTGACAACACTGCCGCTGATGGAGCCGCCGGTAGAGGGAATCAAGCCGACATGCACCACCGGGCTGAATTCATATCCGCCGTCCGGGGTGGGAAGAATGGAGGAGCATACGTCGAAGTTGACATCGACCGTAGGCTGCTCGGAGGCATTCATGGCAATGCTTGCGTTGGCAATCTGGCCGGCGGAAATTTCGATGCCGGCTGTCGCCGCCTGCGGCAGTTTCAGATCGTAGAGGGTGTGGTCGGTGCGGACGAGACAATTGGAATAGGAGGCGCCGCAGGCATTGTTCGACACTGTCGAGGCGGCGGAGTCGGACGCCAGAAAAATGCGGACCTGCTGATAGTTGCCTGCCGCCACCGCCGCGTTGACGCTTAAAGCGGCCAGGAAACATTTGCTGTTCGCCTGCCCCAGCAGATCAATCTGCTGCGGGGCCTTCGAGAGACCGGGCGTGAGATCGACGAAACCCGGGTCGTTGGCGGCCGCGTCGGGATTCGTGCTGGCTTTGACATCCGCAATCGTAATGTAGACGTGGGCGAACGTGCCATTGGGAGCTCGACAGGCGGCCGGATCGCTGACCATGACGGAAAGCGAGGTTGTGGGTGTAGTGCTGACAGTTACAGGCGTGGTGACAGGGGTGGTGACCGGAGTGACGACAGGCGTAGATTTGCCCGAACCGAAGGGCGCACCACCGGCGCATCCGAAGGTAAAAAAGCATAACAGCAAAGCCGCGCATGCGGGGGAAGGCAGCGAGGGGCGCATTCAATCTCCATCTTGCAAAAATTACGGCGAAAAGGTGGTTGTGCCTGGATACGTGCACGCACGATGCCAATAATTCGCCGTGAGTTGTCAGTAAACTAGAACAAATTGGATGTGCCTCGTAACTTACTCTCGGCGCATAGATATGGCTGAAAAAATAGCGGAACGGCTATTACCAGAACAGTTAATCGTTCCATTTTGGGAAGCCGGGAACGAGGCAAAAATGTCTGGTAACGCGGTAGTTTTTACATACCGCAGCCAGCGAATTGTGCATCCTGAGGACGTGCCGGGGGGAGCGCGTTCGGCGGGATCCAGGTGATTGAAAGCCGATGCAGAGACATCGGGCAATTTCTGCGCTACGTTGCGACCCGTTACAATATGAAGCAATGTTTCGTTCTATTTTTCGCTTCGTGCTTACGTTTCCGGTAATGCTTCTCGGGCTGACTGTATTTGCACAACAAAATGTGCCGCCAGCGCAGAATTCCACCCCATCGACGCCACCAGCGGCCTCAGCTACCCAGCAGACGACGGGACAAACGGAGGCGCTGCCGGACGATCCTGGAACAACCGCCCACGTAGCCGCGCCGCTGGCACCCGATGGACCGACGGCCGTGCTGGACACGACCATGGGAAGAATGATCTGCGGGCTGTATGCGAAAGAGGCCCCGGCTACGGTTGCGAATTTCGTGGGACTGGCCACGGGAACAAAGGAATGGACAGACCCGACCACCCATAAGAAGGTGCAGGGCCGCTCGCTCTACGCGGGGACGACGTTTCATCGGGTGATCCCGGGTTTCATGATTCAGGGCGGTGATCCGCTGGGCACGGGAGCGGGCGATGCCGGATATTACTTCAATGACGAAATCGTGCCTGACCTGAACTTCGACGTTGCGGGCCGTCTGGCGATGGCCAATGCGGGGCCGAACACGAACGGCTCGCAATTTTTCATAACGGTGGCTCCGCAGCCTTCCCTGGACCAGCATTATTCAATCTTCGGCCAGTGCGATGCGGCAAGCGTGCTGGTTGCCGAGTCGATCACCGAGGTTCCCCGCGACAGCAGAGACAAACCGGAGGATCCAGTGACGATCAACAAGATCACAATCGTGCAGCCGGGAGAGCCGATGCCGCCCGCACCGGCAGCCACGCCAGCGACAAGTCCACCCGCAGCCGCACAGCCCTGAGCATGGCGAAGGAATTTCCACAACACTTTTCAATCTGAAGGAGCCACGAATTTATGAGTCTGACACCCGGAACATACGCGATTTTCCAAACATCCGAAGGCAAGATAGTTTGCCGGTTGCATGAAACCGATGCGCCAAAAACAGTTGCAAATTTCATCGAACTCGCCGAGGGCAAGCGGGAATGGACCCATCCAATGAACAACAAAAAATCTAAAGACAAGCTGTTCGATGGGACGATTTTTCATCGGGTGATTCCTAAATTCATGATTCAGGGCGGCGACCCGGCAGGAACGGGATTCGGCGGACCAGGCTACAAGTTTGAAGATGAAACGAAGGGATCTCCGCACGGGTTCGATAAGCCGGGCAAACTGGCCATGGCGAACTCCGGCCCCAACACCAATGGCTCCCAGTTTTTTATCTCCGTCGCTCCGACACCGTGGCTGAATGGAAACCACACCATCTTCGGCGAGGTAGTGGAGGGGCAGAACATCGTGGAAAAAATCTCTGAAGTAGACCGCGATCGCACCGACAAACCGCGCAAGCCGGTTGTGCTGGAATCGGTTGCGATTGAGCGGATTGCATAATCGGCCTGCAATTTTGATGGGCCTTACATTTGGCTTTGTTCCCGTGCCGTGCATCCTTTCAGTTGTTGCCGAATCGTATTGAATGGATGATGTGGCACGGGAGGGACGATGAATCAGGAAAAGAAGATTGCTTTGATTACAGGGGCCAATAAGGGAATAGGCCTGGAAACCGCACGGCAGCTAGGGCAGCTAGGGCTGACTGTGCTGGTGGGCGCACGCGATCTGACAAAGGCCGAACAGGCCGCGAAGACGCTGCAAGGCGAAGGACTGGACGCGCAGCCAATCCAACTGGACGTGACCAGCGCGAAGAACCGAGCCGCAGCCGTAAAGCTGATCGATGAGAGCTACGGCAGGCTGGATATTCTGGTCAACAATGCCGGAATCATGGTTGACGGAAACTGGGCCGGGAACAGCACCAGCACGCTTGCTCCCGAAAAACTTCAGCAGACGTTCGACACCAATTTTTTTGCGCCGGTGGCATTGACGCAGGAGTTGCTGCCTTTGCTGCGAAAGGCCCCGGCGGCACGTATTGTGAACCTGTCCAGCATCATGGGGTCGCTGACGCACCACAGCAATCCCAAGTCGCCGATCTATAACATGAAGCCATTCGGCTACGATGCTTCGAAGACGGCGCTAAACGCTTTCACGGTACATCTTGCGCACGAACTACGCCGGACGCCGATCAAGGTAAACTCTGCCCACCCCGGCTGGGTGAAGACCGAGATGGGAACGGACGCCGCGCCTATGGATGTGGTGGAAGGCGCCAAGACGAGCGTTCAACTGGCGACTCTGCCCGAAGACGGCCCGACCGGCACCTATGTCCATATGGGCGAGGCGCTGCCCTGGTAATCCGGACGCAACAATAAAAACCCGCCGCATGCGGCGGGTTTTTTGTTTGGGATAAAAATGGGGTCTAAACGCCGATAACGCCGCACAACTCCTTAACCGAGTCTGCGCTTTTTTGCAGGCCAGCCTGTTCTTCCGGAGTGAGCTTGATCTGGATGATCTCTTCCAGGCCGCGAGCGCCCAGCTTGCACGGCACGCCGATGAAGAGTCCTTGAATACCATACTCCCCTTCGAGATAGACGGCGCAAGGCACGATCTTTTTCTTGTCTTTCAAAATGGCTTCGACCATTTCGACGGCAGCGGAGGATGGCGCATAAAATGCGCTGCCGGTCTTCAAATACTTCACAATTTCAGCGCCGCCATTGCGGGTACGCTGGACCAGCCGCTCGATGGTCGCCGCATCCATCAGTTCGGTAATGGGGATTCCAGCAACCGTGGAATACCGCGGCAACGGAACCATCGTGTCCCCGTGTCCGCCCAGAACGAATGCGGTGACGTTCTCGACGCTGACTTTCAACTCGTCCGCAATAAAAGTACGGAAGCGGGCCGAGTCCAGTATTCCCGCCATGCCAATGACACGCTCGCGGTTGAACCTGGAGAGTTTGTAGGCGGCCTGCGCCATTGCGTCGAGCGGGTTCGAGACAATAATGAGAATGCAGTCCGGCGATGCAGCGACGACTTTGCTGACGACATCCGACATGATCTTGTAGTTGGTATGCAGGAGGTCATCGCGGCTCATGCCAGGCTTGCGCGGTATACCGGCAGTGATGACGACGATGTCCGAGTTCGCGGTGGCGGCGTAATCGTTGGAGCCGACGGCATGGACATCGTGCTTTTCAATCGGCATGGCCGACATTAAATCGAGCGCCTTGCCCTGGGGCACGCCTTCCACGACATCGACCAGAACGATGTCCGCGAGTTCCTTGGCTGCGATCCAATGGGCAGTGGTGGCGCCCACGTTTCCGGCGCCCACAATCGATACTTTCTTACGCATAATTCTCCTTTGATGATTGCTTCCGTTAGCAGGACGGTCCCGTGAATCAGGCCAGGATGCTATTCCATGTTTTCGATCATGCGAGTGGCAAATTCACTGGTGCCCACCTTGGTCGCACCCTGCATCTGCCGCTCGAAATCATACGTCACGAACTTCTGCTGGATCGTCTTTTCCATCGACGTTTCGATCAGCCGGGCAGCCTCGTTCCAACCGAGGAAGTCAAAGAGCATGACTCCGGAGAGCATGACGGAGCCGGGATTGATGACGTCCTTATCCGCATACTTGGGCGCGGTACCGTGGGTGGCCTCGAAGACAGCGTAACCGTCGCCGACGTTTGCTCCGGGCGCAATGCCCAAGCCGCCGACCTGCGCGGCGCAGGCATCGGAGATATAGTCGCCGTTGAGGTTGGAGGTGGCGAGAACGCTGTATTCATCGGGACGGACGATCACCTGCTGAAAGATGGAGTCGGCAATGCGGTCGTTGATCAGCAGCTTCTTCTTCCACTTGCCGTTTCCATGACTGGTGCTGATGCTGTCGATGACCTGCTTGACTTCCGCATGGATTTCATCGCGGAATTTCTGCGGGGCATGTTCCAGGCCGGGCTCGATCAACGCGGCGTTCTGCTCGATCGACAAAGCCGGGTTCGATTCCAGATTGCCCAGAATCCAGCTTTCGCGCTCAGTGACGACGGCATCACGAAATTCATCGACCGCGACCTGATACCCCCACTCGCGGAAAGCACCTTCGGTAAATTTCTGAATGTTTCCCTTGTGCATCAGGGTGACTGACTTGCGCCCATGCTTCAACGCGAACTGAATCGCCACGCGAACGAGACGCTTTGTGCCGGTAATGGAGATGGGCTTGATCCCGATGCCGGAATCTTCGCGGATTTTTTTCTTTGTACCGGCGAGCATGTCATTGTTCAGGAAGTTGAGGAGCTTTTTCGCCTCGGCAGTTCCCTGCTTGAACTCGATGCCGGCGTACACGTCTTCAGTGTTTTCGCGGAAGATAACGATGTCCAGCTTCTCCGGATGCTTTACCGGGCTGGGCACGCCCTGGTAGTAGCGGACCGGACGAATGCAGGAATAAAGGTCGAGCGTCTGGCGCAAAGTGACATTGAGGGAGCGGATGCCGCCGCCAACCGGCGTGGTCAGCGGGCCTTTGATGGACACGCGCAGATCGCGGGCGGCCTGCACGGTGTCGTCGGGCAGCCAGTTCTGGAAGCGGGCAAAGGCTTTCTCGCCGGCAAAGATCTCAAACCACTTTACCGCACGCTTGCCGCCATAGGCTTTATGCACGGCGGCATCGAAAACTCTCTGCGAAGCACGCCAGATGTCGCGTCCGGTGCCGTCGCCTTCAATGTAGGGAATGATTGGATTGTCGGGAACCTGAAAGGCTCCGTTGGAATATTGAATCGGCTCGCCGTCTTTCGGGAGGGCAATGCCGCTGTAGCTTGCCTGCATCGAGTTCTTTCTCCAATGCGAATAAGGTTCTCTAACAGGCTAACATTCCGTTTCCAACATGAGCAAAAGGCAGGCGACAGGTCTACCATTAAATAGAGCGACAAATACTTGCACGTTTGAATTGCATGAATTTAGCGATTGACCGCAGCCGGCAATCGAAGCCGGCAATATTGAAGGCCCAATGAAAATCAATTTCACACCAAAGTTCGCATATCGAACGGCCGCATTGCGCGCAATATTTTTCTGCGCGGCGCTGACCTGCCTGTGGATGCCAAACTGCCAGGCACAATATTCCGCCAGCCAGTCGTCCATGGGAACAGTGCAACATGGGCTGCCGACCTATCTGCAACATGCGGGGATTGCCCAGAACCTTGGGAACAAACTTCCCTTGTCGGCGGCTTATGCGAACTCCGCCGGCAAGACGGTCTCGCTGGGTCAATATTTTGGAAAGCGTCCGGTAGTGCTGGCGGAGGTTTACTTCAGCTGCGGCATGTTATGTCCGCAGGTCATGCACGGCGCGGCGCTGGCACTGAAGCAAACAGGACTGAAAGCCGGCCGGGATTATGACGTGGTGGTGGCAAGCTTCGATCCAAAAGACACGCCCCAACAGGCCGCGGCGGAAAAACAGAGATTTCTGGATTGGCTGGGCGATCAATCGGCTGGCACAGGGGTACATTTCCTGACGGGGCCGCAGACTTCCATCGACGCGCTTTCCAACGCCACCGGATTTCACTACGTCCGCGTGCAGGGCCCGGATGGGAAGATGACTCAATTTGCCCATTCGAGTGTCGTGATGGTGGCGACGCCGGATGGAAGGCTGTCCAAATATTTTTCGGGGATTCAATATGAGCCGCGCGATCTTCGCCTGGCGGTGGTAGAGGCCTCGAACCGTAAAATCGGCTCGGCTGCGGACCTGTTCCTGCTCTACTGCTGTAGCTACAATCCGTCGTCGGGACGATACTCGGTCGCAATTCTGCGTGTTCTGGGATTGGCGGGAGCGGTCACGATCTTGATTGTCCTGGGAATGTTGTTCCTGTTGACGCGCAAGCCGCGGGGCCGCAAGTTCCCGCCCTCTTCGCCGACTGCGGCGTAGCTGCCGCACGGAGGGCGGTTCGGGTCATTCTTCCTGAGCCAAACATTTTCTACAGAGCAGCGTCGAGCCCAGATGCCGCTGCCTGCCCTGCTGCTCCACGACCCAGGGGCGGAGGCTCCACGGAGGCCGGTGACGCACGTGTTGCGCGTGCCCGCATGACAGGTCCGCAACCCAGTCGTCCTGCTCATCCTGATGGAACCCGACGATCGTTTGTGGCACGCCTGGCTTCATCTGATTCGAACTCCACTTTCAGATTATCTGCTTTGTGCCATGTGCCTGAGGGGCGCAATCCAGGAGGCAAGGCATAATGGAGGCTTGAGCAACCTGAACCCAGGCAATCAACCCGCCACACAACGATTCGATGTCGTTGTCCTTGGCGCCGGCGCTGCCGGGCTGATGTGCGCCCTGGAAGCGGGTAAATGCGGCCAGCGTGTTGCCCTGCTCGACCATGCGGACCGTGTCGGCAAGAAAATTCTCATCTCCGGGGGAGGCCGCTGCAACTTCACCAATATTCATTGCGGTGCGGAAAACTTCCATTCGTCCAACCCGCATTTTTGCAAATCCGCGCTGGCCCGCTATACGCCGGACGATTTTATTTCTCTGGTAGAAAAGCACAACATTCCGTATCACGAGAAGACGCTGGGGCAGCTTTTCTGCGACCGCTCCGCCCAGCAGATTGTTTCGATGCTGGAGGAGGAATGCCGCGCCGCAGGGGTCAGAATTTTTTTGAATACGTCTGTGGAAGCGGTGGGGAAGAACATTGGCTTCGATATCCGCACAGCGGATTCGACGTTCTCCGCAGCGGCGCTGGTGGTCGCCACCGGAGGTCTGTCGATACCAAAGATGGGCGCCAGCGCGCTGGGCCATCAACTGGCGAGGCAGTTTGGCATAGCAGTACGCGATTGCCGCCCCGCGCTGGTCCCGCTGCTTTTTTCTGAAAACGATCTCGCTCTGTACAGTGACCTGGCTGGCGTATCGACCGAGGTGACCGCACAGGCCGGGTCCAGGCATTTCAGGGAAAAGATGTTGATCACGCATCGTGGGCTGAGCGGTCCGGCGATACTGCAAATTTCCTCCTACTGGAAGCCCGGCACGGCGCTGCAAATTGATCTTGCGCCGGATCAAGAGTGGAACGCCGCGCTGCGCGATCCGCATCTGCCGCGCAACGATGCCACCGCGAAAAATCTACTGCGGAGCATTTTGCCCCAAAGGCTGGCGGAGCGCTGGCTGGCGCTTAACCCGCCCGCCGACTGGACGAACCGTTCGGTCGCCTTATGGGAACAGCAATTGCACCGCTGGACGATCTTTCCAGCCGGGACTGAAGGTTACGCGAAGGCCGAGGTAACTGCGGGTGGGATCGACACGAACGAGCTTTCAGCCAGGACGATGGAGTGCAGAAAAGTTCCGGGATTGTTTTTCATCGGCGAGGTGGTCGATGTGACGGGTGAGCTTGGCGGTTTCAATTTTCAATGGGCCTGGTCATCAGGATTCAGCGCGGGACGGGCCTTTGCCGGGTAGCTGCAAGCACAATCAGCCTACTTATTTTGGCGCAGGCGCGGGCGCGGTATGGTCGCGCTTATGAAACAGCTTGCGCGATATGTCTGGCCAGAACTCAACGCCAAGTGAACCCAGCGCTCCTTCCGCCGTCACCGTAGCGGCCCCTTCAAACGTCAGGCCCACGCCTCGATCCTCGCTGGGATAATACAGATTGGAAATGCCGCCCGAGACAATGTTTCCGAGGACGTTTGCATAGTTTGGCCCCCAGGTGCCGTTGTCATATTTCGTCCACACGGTCGTAGAAACCGCGTATTTAAAGCGACTCCATACGCTGCCTTTTCCTCTACGGAAATAGCGAGCGTCCTCGTGAAAGAGGACAGGGAAAATCGCATTCCCCCAAAGAACGCCGTCGGCGCTGTCCGCGTAGGCCGCGCCGTATCGTTTGGCATAACCAGCCGCGCCCTGGCCGTAACCTGCATGGTTGTCTGTCGCCTGTCCAAAGCCGGCGAGCGCGCCGGCGGCGAAAAACTCAAAGGGATCGACAGCGCTGCGAAATGCCAGACGAAATTTCTGCTTTGGAGATAACGGCGCTGCGTCCTGAATGTCCGTGGTGTTGAAGTTGGGGATCACACCCAGGATGCGCTGATGCTCCTGCTGACGAAGCTGCTGTTCGGCCTGATCGCGGCGGGACTGCGGCGTTTGGACAGTGGGCTGCTGTGCGTTATCGGGTGCGGCGTTCTGCGGTTCGGGAGCGGGCGGCAAATCCGACACCTCCGCGTAGGCGAGAGGCGCATCCGGCTGGGAGGAAGACGAGGTTTGCGCAAACAGTCCGCCGCTCGCACAAACGAACGCGAGAGCAGCCAGACAAAAATAATGCCAACGAAAGCTGTATCCAGTCAAAATAATCCTTTACGTGCATAAATCAAGAGCCTGGAACAGTTAGTCGCAACTCCGGGAACGCTATTCAAGATATTTTTGCTTGAGGAGATGCGTACATAGAGACGCGAATCGCGCCGGGAAAGTTGCGGAATCTTTCAGGGGGGCAATCTGGCGTGCAATCTGGCAGTTTCGATCCGGCGAAATAGAAAAAGCACGGCCAGGGCCGTGCTTTTTCTATTATTTACTTCAAGATGAATCGAGCGTCTAAAACTTGTTCCAAAGGAACTGGTTATAAACGTCATGGTGGTACTGGACTTCAGGGGCCTTGACAAAGGTACCCAGCAGGCGTGGGCAGCGATCCGCCGACCCCTGCTTCAGGTCCGCATAGCGCGCCTTGACGTCGTCGCCCAACAGCGTGGTTGTCCAGTCGGACGCGCGGAAGTTCTCAAGGGCGGTGTAGATGTTGTCGGGAAGATAGCGTTCTGCCTGGCGAAGATTTTTGATCTTTGCCGTGGATCCCTGCAATCCGGATTTGAACACCGAATACAGAACCAGATATGGGTTCGCATCCGGGCTGACGGAGCGGACCTCCACGCGAGAACTCTTTTCGTTGCCGATCGGCACACGAACCATGGAGCCGCGGTCGGTAGCCGAGGTCTTGATCTGGTTGGGCGCTTCAAAGTGCGGATCGAGGCGGCGATAGGCGTTCACGCTGGCATTCAGCAGCAGGCAGATGTCGTTGCCGTGAGTCAGAATACGATCACTAAACGACCAGGCAAACTTGCTGAGTTTTTCTTCTCCCTTCGGGTCCCAGAAAAGGTTCTTTCCTTTTTTGCTGACAGAGATGTTGGTGTGCATTCCGCTGCCGTTTACGCCGACCACGGGCTTGGGCAGGAATGAGGCGGTGAGGCCCATTTTGGTTGCGACCTGACGGCAGACCAGTTTGTACAGTTGGATCTGGTCGGCTGCCGCAACCACCTCACTGTAGCTGTAGTTGATTTCGAACTGAGAGGGCGCGACCTCCGGATGGTCCTTTTCATTTTCAAAGCCCATAGCACGCTGGACTTCCGCCGTGGTGTCGATGAAGCTGCGCAGCGGATCGCCTGGCAGGGAGTGATAGTAGCCGCCGGTATTGACGTACTCGAAGCTGCCGGTTTCGTGGTAATGCTGTTCGGCATCGACGCCATCGAAGAGAAAGCCTTCAATCTCATTCGCAGCATTCAAGGTATAGCCTTCGCTGTCGAACTGGTCCTGGGCAAACTGCTTGAGCACGCCACGGATGTCAGCAGAGTAGAGCTTTCCGTTTTTATCGATGACTTCGCCGAAGACCAGCACCTTGCCGCCGCCAAAAAAGTCCGCAGGCGCCCAGTAGAAAGCGCTCCAGTCGATGCCGAGACGCAGATCGCTTTCCCGCTGCGCGGTAAATCCACGAATCGACGAGCCATCGAAAGTAAGGTTGTCCCAGCTTTTGATGAGAAATTTCTTGTCGTAGTCGAGCATGTGCAGACGGCCTTCCAGGTCGCTGAACAATACGGTGACCGCCTTGATGCGTTTCTCATCTGTCAGATACTTGAGACGTTCTTCCTGGATGGTGTGCGGAGCGACGCGATTCTTGCGCTGCTCTTTGGCCTGCAGGTTCAACTGCTCCAGTTCCTCATAGGAAAGCGACAAAAAATCACGAAGTTCGTTGAGCATGAATCTCCCTCAGAATTCGATACGCTGGCTTCGTCCTCTGCAAAGATACAAAGGCTGAGACCAGTTTTTCGATGAAAATGAATCTCTTTCTGAAACCTTACGTGATGCCACCTATTCGCGTAAACAACTGTCGATTTCCTTTATTCGTCAAATAGCTTTTGCTTATGCAGCCTGGATTCTATTCTGCAAAAACGTCCATGCAAGTTGATACACCCCCTGCTCCTGAACGTGGCGGCGATAGCAGTCCTGGTTTTCTTCAGGAGTGAACATTTCCCCGAACAGTCGATCGCCGACGGTAGAGTTAAAATTGGAAAAGCCGGTGGAAACAGTCAAATGAGTCATGAAGGAATTCGCATCGTATCGGAAGAGACGGCTCGAACAGCAGTATCGCGGAATGAGATGGAACTGGCCGCCGATGCGATTCAACCCACACAGGTGCGCGTAAATCAAACGGAAGGCACGGGCGTCGATATCGCCTGGAAGGACGGGCATACGAGTCATTGGACGTTTGCGTGGCTGCGTGATGCCTGCCCCTGCGCCACGTGTGTGGAAGAGCGCGAAGCCACCGGACGCGAACCTGGCCAGCCAAAACCAGAGCCGAAGGCGGCGCTGCCGATGTACAAGGCCGCTGCGCGACCCAAAAAGGTGCATCCAGTGGGACGCTATGCCGTCAGCTTCGACTGGAACGACGGACACACGAGCGGCATTTATTCCTGGCATTATCTGCGGTCAGTCTGCCAATGCGACGGGTGCCGGCCGATCGCTTCTACAACGGGCGCAAAATCGTAAAGATTTCCGCAACGGACGCCGCGCGCAGGGCGTGCTGGCGATTCGCTTCCTTCAGAAAACCTTCCTGGACGGCACGGTCGAGCATCGCAAACAGCGGCTGCCAGTAATCCGCGACGTCGAGAAGAATGATCGGCTTCGTATGCAAACCCAACTGGGCCCAGCCGAGCACTTCACATAGCTCATCCAGCGTGCCGTAGCCGCCGGGAAGCGCGATGAAAGCGTCGGCCAGTTCCGCCATCATGTGCTTGCGCTGGTGCATAGTCTCGACGATATGGAGCCTGGTCAAGCCGCGGTGGGCCACTTCGCGCTCGGCAAGCTGCCGTGGAATGATGCCGATGACCTCTCCACCAGCGGCAAGGACCGCATCTGCAACCACGCCCATCAGGCCGACATGCCCCCCGCCATAAACGAGCCGGAAGCCTGCCTGCGCCATAGCTGTGCCGAGTTCCAGCGCGGCAGCGCGATAGGCATTTCTCGATCCTTTAGAGGAACCACAGTACACGCAAATCGTCTTCAGTCGCGGCATCGTCGCTACAGGATATCGCGCCGGCGGGACGCCTTTGTCCGCGCGATACACTATAGGGTTGCGGCAGTTTTCCATGCCGCAGTCCCACATCGATACGGCCGCCCAGGAACCAGCAGGAGTCTCATTTTTCGTGTCCCGATTGCTTGAGAATATGAACCCGCAGCAGCAGGCTGCGATTGAAAACGTCGATGGTCCGCTGCTGATCCTTGCCGGGGCCGGTTCGGGCAAGACACGGGTCATCACGCATCGCATTGCGTATCTGATTGAGGAACGAGGCGTGCCTGCCGACGCGATTCTGGCGGTCACGTTCACGAACAAAGCCGCCGCCGAAATGGCGGAGCGCGTCGAGCGGCTGCTGGACCACCGCAGCCTGGCGCGACCGTTGCTTTCGACCTTTCATTCCTTCTGCGTGCGCGTGCTGCGGCGGGACATTGAAGCCTTGCGCTCCCCGGGCCAGGGAGGACAGGGGGTGCGTGGGCGCAGCCGGGACTTTGTCATCTACGACGAGACCGAGCAGCAGGCGCTGATCAAGCAGGCGATGCGCCGGCTGGGGCTGGACGACAAGCAGTTGACGCCGCGCATGGTGCTCTCGCGCATCTCCTGGGCAAAGAACCATATGCTCGATCCGCAGGAAATCTATCTGCAATCAAAAGATCCGAAGACCGAGCGCATCGCCCATCTTTACGAGATTTACAACAAGGAACTGGAGCGCGCCAACGCGCTCGACTTCGACGATCTGCTGCTGGAAGCGGTGCGCCTGCTGCGCGCCGTGCCAGAGGTGCGCGGCCACTATAACCGGCGCTTCCGCTACATTCTGATCGACGAGTACCAGGACACCAACCGTCCGCAATACGAGTTGATGAAGATGCTGGCAGGCGAGGAAAAGAACATCTGCGTGGTCGGCGACGAAGACCAGAGCATCTATTCCTGGCGCGGCGCGGACATAAAAAACATTCTGGAGTTTGAAAAGGATTTTCCCGGAGCGAAGATCATTCGCCTGGAACAGAACTACCGCTCAACGCAGATGATTCTTGAGGCTGCGGGGGCGGTGGTATCCAACAATATTCAGCGCAAGGGAAAAAACCTGTGGACGGCGCGCGACGGCGGCTCGCTTATCGGCTATTACGAGGCACTCGACGGCGAAGGCGAAGCACTGTTTATTGCCGACCACATCCAGAAATACATGCGCCAGACGGGCGGCGAAGCAGAACCGCCGCGCATCGCGGTGCTGTACCGCACCAATTCACAGTCGCGGCTGGTGGAAGAGGCGCTGCGCCGTTACGGCATCCAGTACACCATGGTGGGCGGATTTTCCTTTTACGACCGGGCGGAAATCAAGGACATGCTCAGCTATCTGAAGCTGGTGCTGAATCCGAGCGACTCGATCGCGCTGCAACGCTCGATCAACACGCCGCCGCGCGGCATCGGCAAGACGACCCTGGAAACGATCGAACGGCTGGCGCTTGAAACCGGCGTGAGCACCTGGGAGGCGATGCGCGACACAATCGGGCAACGGCTGGTTTCGGCACGAGCGGTGACTGCGCTCGAAGGATTCCGACGCATGATTGAAGACGCGCGCGCCATGCTGACTCCTGGATTTGCCGAGAAGCTGGAAGCAGACATTGCGACGGCGGCCGGGACGCCCGAGGGGGATGAGCATGACCTGTCCGGCGACGCCAATACGAGCTTTGATTTTGGCATGGGCGAAGCCGACGCAGCAGTGAGTGAAGCCGGCAACGATCTTGCCGCATCCTTTGACCCGGGGGAGTTTTCACCCTTTGCAGCAACCGGTGCAGCAAAGAAAATTGTTTTGGCTGGAGAGATGCGGGCTGGAATCGACAAGCTGCCCTCCGCGGACGAAGACGCCTTTCGCAAACCCGGCGATGCGGCCACGCTGCCGGAGCTGATCAAGTTCCTGATCGACCGCAGCGGATACATTCGCGTGCTCGAAGACGAGGCGACGCCTGAGTCGCAATCGCGGATCGAAAATCTGCGCGAGCTGATCAATGCCGCGCAGGATGCGCATGAGCGCGGCGAGACGCTGATGGAGTTCCTTGACCATGCGGCGCTGGTCAGCGACACCGACAAGTATGACCCTGAATCGCGGGTGACCCTGATGACGCTGCACGCGGCCAAGGGGCTGGAGTTTCCGCTTGTCTTTCTGGCTGGAATGGAGGAGGGCCTGTTTCCCCACTCGCGCACGATCAACGACGGCGAGGGACTGGAAGAAGAGCGCCGACTCTGCTATGTCGGCATTACACGCGCGATGGATGCGTTGCTGGTCACGCGCGCGCGTTTTCGCCGCCGCTATGGAAACGATTCGCCGGAGCACTCGACGCCGTCACGTTTCCTGGGCGAGATACCGGGGCATTTGATCCAGGACCTGAGCGTTCCCGCGCCCACCGACACCTGGGGAGGATACGCGGCGCGGGCCACAGGCACCGCAGGTCGCAGGGCCGGGCACGACGCTGAGGGCGATTCCCACTGGAGCTATGAGGACGAGGATCAAAGGCCGCAGACAGCAGGATCGCCGGGGATAGCAGCGCCAAAGCCCCGTAGTGTATCCGGACCGGGCAGCGGTTCGCTCGACAATATAGCGCAGTTTTTTGGAGCGCGCGGGCAGAAATTCCAGCGGCCCAAACTGCCGGTCGCGGAGCCTACCGGCTCGACGGGATTCCGCAGCGGCCAGCGCGTGCGTCACCCAAAATATGGAGAAGGGGTTGTCTTTCGGCGGGAAGGCGAAGGGGAGGACGCGAAAATTACGGTACAATTTCATCGGTTCGGCGTAAAAAAACTGGTGGAAAAATTTGCGCAGCTGGAACGGGTTTGAAGGCTGCATTTTTCGAGAAACATACCGGCACGCATAACAACATAAAAGTTCCGACAAAGAGAGAGAGTTTTCCAAACCGATGGCAAATACAAAAGCAATGACCGACACAACAGAACGCAAAAAAGTAAAGCGGACGGCACGCAAGAAAGCCGCTCCCAAGGCAAAGCGCACGACCCCGCGCGGCTCCAACAAGCAAAAGCTGAAGAAACTGACGCGTGGAGCTGCCAAGCGTTAGGAGACTTGATTATTCAAGATAACGCTCGTCATGACTGTGCATAGCGAAGGATCCAGAGGGTGATAGCACCGTGTATCCGTTGAAAACCCTCTGGATTCTTCACTCCGCAGCTCTCCATTCGGAATGACGTTCTCGAACGATTGTTATGCAGTGAGAATGGACTTTTCAGGAGCCAGACCCTGTCGAAACAGATCTTCGCCACCAAATCCATCGACAAGCTGGTTCTCGACTCGGAGAATCCCGAGACCAGCCTGAAGAAGACGCTTGGCCCGGTGTCATTGACAGCGCTCGGCATTGGAGCTGTCATCGGGTCCGGCATCTTTACCGTCATTGGAACGGCGATAGCGGGCGAGCCGTTCGACACTTCTTCCATTCTGAACACCCCGGTGCTGGATTATCTGGTGCGCCACACAGCAATGCTCGGACGTCCGGGCGCGGGTCCAGCGCTGGCGGTTTCGCTGCTGCTGGTGGCGGTGGTATGCGCTTTTACCGGGTTATGCTATGCGGAACTGGCCTCGATGATTCCGATCGCCGGCAGCGCCTATACCTATACCTACGTCATCATGGGAGAGCTGGTGGCCTGGATCATCGGCTGGGACCTGATCCTGGAATACGCCTTCTCGAATATGGCGGTCAGCGTGGGGTTCGCAGCGCACCTGGTGGCGCTGATGGACTGGTTCGGGATTCATCCGGCATTGCGCTGGATTTCTCCGGCCTATCTACCCAGCGGACTGCAAAGCCTGGGCGGAGGAACGCTGTACCCGCCGGGCTGGCATTTTGGCTTCAATGTTCCCGCCTTTCTGATCGTCATGCTGTTGACTGTAGTGCTGGTCCGCGGCATCCGCGAATCGGCGGAAACCAACAACATAATGGTGCTGCTGAAAATTGGCGCAGTACTTTTGTTCGTCAGCTTCGGCGCGCATTTCATCCACACCTCCAACTGGCATCCTTTTTATCCGAATGGCTGGTCGGGCGTGCTGACCGGCGGTTCCATCATTTTCTTTACCTACATCGGTTTCGACTCCGTTTCCACGGCGGCGGAAGAATGCAGGAACCCGCAGCGCGACGTGCCCATCGGCATCATCGCCACGCTGATCGTCGCCACTATTCTTTACGTCGCCGTCGCTCTGGTGCTGACCGGCATGGTGCACTGGCAACTGCTGACGGAGGACGCGGCGCCGGTGGTGAACACGCTGCGCCGGTTGTATCTTGAAAACCACAGCGCATCCCTGCATTGGGTGGAGCTGGTGGTGATCTTCGGCGCGCTGCTGGGGATGATCTCCTCTATCCTGGTCTTCCAGATCGGCCAGGCGCGTGTATGGTTCGCCATGTCGCGGGACGGCCTGCTGCCGGCGCTGTTCAGCCGCGTGCATCCGCGCTTTCGCACGCCGGCAGCCGCCACCTGGATTGCGGGGCTCTTCGTCGGGCTGCCGGCGGGGTTGCTGGACATCGGCACCTTCGCTAACCTGTCGAACATCGGTACGCTGTTTGCTTTTGTACTGGTTTCGGCGGGAGTGATCATTCTGCGCTACAAGGATCCACACCGCCGCCGCGCCTTTCGTTGTCCTGGCGGCTCGGTGATCCCGCTGCTGAGCGTGTTCTTCTGCCTGCTGCTCATGGTGGGTCTGCCGATTCTCACCTGGGTCAGTTTTTTCATCTGGCTGGGCATCGGTCTGCTGATCTACTTCTTCTACAGCCGCCATCGCAGTGAGTTCGCTCCCGCCAAACGGTCGGGCCGGTAGTGGCCGCCCGAGAAAAATTCGCTTCTCCATTCGGCGAGCCGCTTGCTGGCGTCGAAGACTGGATTCGCGGCCTTCCCAAAGCGGAGCTGCATCTGCATCTTGAAGGTACGATCGCTCCGGCAACGCTGGTCGAAATGAGCCAACGCAACGATGACCAGCCGCTCACGCTGGAGGCGGCCAGCGCTCTCTATGTTTACGAGGACTTCAGCGGATTTCTAATGGCCTTCAAGGCGATTACCGAACGACTCCGCACGGCGGAAGACTATGAGTTGATCACCTATCGCATGATGGAGGCGCTGCACGCGCAGGGCGTCGTCCACGCCGAGGTCTACGTCTCGGTTGGGGTTGTTTATTACTGGCGGAAGATTGAGTTTGAGCCGCTGTTTGCGGGCATGGAGCGCGGACGGCTGCGCGGCGAGCGGGACTTTGGCCTTTCACTTTTGTGGATCTTCGACGCGGTGCGCCATTTCGGCGTAGAGGAGGCAGCGCGCGTTTTTCACAAGGCCGCGGAAATGCGGCAGGAGCATCCTTCCATTATTGGCATTGGGATTGGCGGCGATGAGCGCCGTACCGGGGCAGAGCCGTTCCGCGAACTATACGCGGAGGCGCAAGAAGCCGGCCTGCACCTGACCGTCCATGCCGGAGAGACCGTTGGACCGGAGGGGATATGGTCGGCGCTGAACATCGGTGCGGAGCGCATAGGCCATGCCCTGAGCGCGCGGCTGGACGAAGAGCTGCTGGAAGTGCTGTCGCAAAAGCAGGTGCCGCTGGAGCTCTGCATGACCAGCAATCTGCGTACCGGCTGCTGCGCCCGCATCGAAGACCATCCTGTCCGCGAGTATTTTGAAAACGGGTTGATGGTGACACTGAATTCCGACGATCCGGCGCTGTTCGGCAGCAGCTTGTGTGGGGAATATGTTCTGGCTCACCAGCAGTTTCAATTGACACTGGAACATTTGCGGGAGCTGGCGGGAAATTCGATCGAAGCCAGCTTCCTGCCGCCGGGACGCAAACTTGAGCTTCTGCGGCGGGTGGAGCAGTATCCGGATGCCGTGACCAATTAGCCACCTTACGAAAGAGTTAACATTTGCCAATTCTTCATCGGTCATGCGGCTGATTTGCGGTAAGATTTTGTCATGAGAAGTCTGAGTACGCGACTTGCCAGATGCTGTAGCTCCGGGCAGAAAGCGAAGCATATCAAGATGAAAAAGAAAATATCGGCTATGGCATCAGCACCTTGGGTCCGCATCGTTGGCTGGAGTTCGGTGGCCACCGGAGCGGTCGCGGTTGGCTACTTTGTGGGACGGAACCTGCGGGCGCGGTACGTTCAGAGCCATCGCACACCCTACGATTTTTATTCTCATGCCGGAGACAACGGCAACACCATTGAATTTGGCGTTGGAATATAAGAAATTTTACTTTTCCCTGGCCCTTCCATGCCACGTTCTATATGTTCCATTGGGACTGCCACTGCTGACCATTTCGCAGCTTATATGTGGCCCCAATCTGAATCAACAACAAGATAAAACTGGGCAGAATAACGAATAGGCTGGATTCCCAGTGCCGGATATCCAACATCCGCTCAAAATACCAAAAATACGCAATGAGAACCAAAGAAACTGTGCGGGCGTTGCTGGGCTTTGATTTCAAGGCGATGGCAAGACTGAATATCATTGCAAGAAAGTCATATATCAAATGAGGAAAGCAAGCCAGTGCGGCAGTCAAAAGACACGCCAGAAGTATCCGGCCATCCGTGTTTGATCCATCTTTGGCGAAATATGCGGCAGCGCCACATGCAAGGATTACGGCACCGGCATATGGAAGGACTGCGGTCCATGCTGGGGCATGGGGGAAGTGCGCCAATATCTGCTCAATGAGTGCCATGATGTTTGCCCATCCCAGCGTAACGCTGCCGTTCCGAGAGGCCGTGCGAAACGGCTCCAGCGCAAGCGTGCTCCAAGGCGTGTTCAGCCACGCATCTGCAAACAAAAAGCCCAATAGTGGCGCAAACATGGAATAAGCCAACAGTTTCCACTTTTTCCTGAACAACAGGAAGATGACCAGCACGGGCGGAAAACTGTATTTTTCATAAGCAATCCCCAAGAGCAAACCTCGCCCCGCTTGTGTGGCTGCGACGGCCCATAGTCCTACGCAAACTAAGGCCAGTGCATCGCTCTGTCCGTTTGCGATGGTCACTCGAAGCGGGGTGCTGATAAAAACCAACACAAACAAAAGCCAGGTTTTGCGTCGATCCAAGTCATATAGGCGGCCGACACTGACACCCAGCACCAGGATGAAGAACACGTTGCATATAGCCCAAATTATCCTGGCTTTGTTAAATGGCAGAAGCCCCAAAGGCAAAAGCAATACATACAGTTCATGCAGATAATTGGGGACCTGGCTCAAAATGATGAGATGGCGCGGGTCGCCGGATTTGTAGATTACCCACGGATCACGGTGGAGTAAAAGCAGGCGCGCGCCGCTCCATTGAAAATCCATCGAGGCCCGGATCGAGTTTCTTATGGAAACTGCCAGCGACAGGAGGGCCATCAGCAAGCCAAATGCGAGCGCTACATTTGAGGTAAGTATTTCGAGCAGGCGGTCCCGCTGTGTGATCGCACCAGGATCGGGCGAACTAGACATTCCAGGGCCATTGGCGGATGTTCTCATTTTCCCGGACTGTTTTTCTCGCACTTCCCCGCTCCTTAGTTCACGGTCGATTCCGTTTTCCGCCTACCACAGCCGTTAGTTATTGCCACAGCATGTCCGAGAAATGATGCCGGTCATGCAATAAAGTTTCCAGCATTCGCTTATATGTGAAAGGCCCGGATTGCTCCGGGCCTTTCGTGTTTTTAACCTGGCGTTCTTATGCTTTGCCCGCCAGTTGCCGCAGGACGTAGAGCAGAATGCCGCCGTGCTGGTAGTAGAGAATTTCCTGCGGTGTATCGATGCGGACGGTCGCGGAAAATTCTTTAGGCTTGGCGCCAGAGGCCGTTGCCTTCACCGTCAGCCTGCGGCCATTGGAAAATTTTGACTCCAGCATGGCGCGCAGACCGTGAATGTCGAAGACCTCTTCGCCGGTGAGGCCGAGCGATTCGGCGTTCTCGCCCATTTCAAATTGCAGCGGCAACATGCCCATACCGACGAGGTTCGAGCGATGAATCCGCTCGAAGCTTTCAGCAATCACGGCACGGACACCCAGCAGCTTCGGCCCCTTCGCAGCCCAGTCGCGCGACGATCCCGATCCGTACTCCTTGCCAGCGAGAATGATCAGCGGAGTCTTATGCTCGGCGTAGCGGACGGAGGCGTCGAAGATGCTCATCGGCTCGCCTTCGGGCAGCAGGCGGGTGACGCCGCCTTCAGTCCCCGGAGCCAGTTTGTTGCGCAGACGGACATTTGCAAACGTCCCACGCACCATCACTTCATGGTTGCCGCGGCGTGAGCCATAGCTGTTGAAGTCCGCGGGCCTCACACCGTGCTCCGTCAGGTACTTCCCTGCCGGGCCGTTCAGCTTGATCGACCCAGCCGGAGAAATGTGGTCCGTGGTGACGCTGTCGCCCAGAACGGCCAGGACGCGCGCGCCGTGAATGTCTTCAACGACGCCTGGCTTCGCAGTCATTCCATCGAAGTAGGGGGCCTTGCGGATGTAGGTGGAATCCGACTCCCACCCATAGGTTTTTCCGGAGGGAAACTTCAGTTTTTGCCAGTTGCCGTCGCCTTCGCTGACGGTCGAGTATTGCTTGTGGAACATTGCAGAATCGATGGAGCCGGCGAGCGTTTCCTGTACTTCCTGCTGCGAGGGCCAGATGTCCTTGAGGTATACCGGCTTGCCATCTTTGTCTTTGCCCAGCGGATCGCGGTCGAAGTCGTGATCGATGCGGCCAGCCAGGGCATAGGCGACGACCAACGGCGGCGACATTAAATAATTCGCGCGCACTTCGGAGTTGATGCGGCCTTCAAAATTGCGATTGCCGCTGAGAACGGAAACAGCAACGAGGCCATGATCGTCGATCGACTTGGCCACGTCCGGCGGCAGCGGGCCGGAGTTGCCGATGCAAGTCGTACAGCCATAGCCGACAACGTTGAAGCGCAGCTTGTCCAGATATGGCATGAGGCCGGCCTTGTTGTAGTAATCCGTCACGACGCGTGAGCCGGGCGCGAGCGAGCTCTTGACCCAGGGCGGAACCTGCAATCCCTTTTCCACGGCCTTTTTCGCCAGCAGCCCCGCCGCCAGCATGACCGAAGGATTGGACGTGTTCGTGCAACTGGTAATGGCGGCTATCACAATCGACCCATCGCCGAGATACTTATCTACGTCCAGCCCGAACCGTTGCGCGACTGAGGCTGCATGGCCCGGTTCGGGCGTTCCCTCAGAGCTGCCAGGCCCATTGGCGGACGCATGTCCACCCTCACCATCCCAGCGCTGCACCTGCCGGTCAGCGCTGGCATTACCATGCGGCCCCTTCAGCGCAGACAACTGTTCTTTAAAGCTGGCGCCCACATTGTTGAGAGGCACACGGTCCTGGGGACGCTTCGGTCCGGCAACACTTGGCTCAACCGTACCCAGGTCGAGCGAGAGGGTTGCGGAATATTTTGCCTCTGGGGTGTCGGAGGTATGGAAGAGGCCCTGCTCCTTGTAGTAGGCCTCGACCAGGGCGATCTGCTCCTTGCTGCGCCCGGTGAGGCGCAGGTAGCGCAGGGTCTCAGAATCTACCGGAAAGATGCCGCAGGTCGCGCCATATTCCGGGGCCATGTTGCCGATGGTGGCACGATCGGCAAGGGACAGCTCGCTGATGCCAGCACCGTAAAACTCGACAAACTTGCCGACGACGCCGTGCTTGCGCAGCATCTGGGTCACGGTCAGGACGAGATCAGTGGCCGTGGTGCCTTCACGCAGCTTGCCCGCGAGCTTAAAGCCGATCACCTGCGGCACCAGCATGGAGACGGGCTGGCCGAGCATTGCGGCCTCCGCCTCAATACCGCCGACGCCCCAGCCCAGCACGCCGAGGCCATTGATCATCGTAGTGTGCGAATCCGTGCCGACCAGCGTGTCCGGATATGCCTGCGCGAAACCCCTGGCGTTCGGCTGCGTGGTGAACACAACGCGCGCCAGATACTCCAGATTGACTTGATGGCAGATCCCCATGCCCGGCGGCACGGCGGAAAAATTGCGGAAGGCCGCCTGGCCCCACTTTAAAAACGCATACCGTTCGACATTGCGCTGATACTCGATCGCGGAGTTGATGGAGTACGAATCGTTTGTACCGTATTGATCGACCTGCACGGAATGGTCTATCACCAGTTCCGCGGGTTGCAGGGGATTGATCTTTTCAGGATCGCCGCCGAGTGTGTGCATGGCATCGCGCATGGCCGCGAGATCGACGATGGCGGGCACGCCGGTAAAGTCCTGCATCAGAACGCGGGCGGGCATATAGGCGATCTCGCGCGACGGCTCGGCCTTTGCGTCCCACCTGGCGAGGAATTGAATGTCGTCGGCAGTGACGCTCTTGCCGTCCTCATAGCGCAGCAGATTTTCGAGCAGGATGCGTAAGGAATACGGCAGGGATTCGAGCGCGACGCCGTGCTGGACGAGTGCGCTGAGTTTGAAGATTTCATAGGTACTGTTGCCGGATTTCAATTCCGACCGGCTGCCAAAGCTGTTCATAACGTGGCTCCTCATAAAAGGCGTGGCGGGCACGCGGAACGCTGATGCCCGACGAATCAGGAATGTGCCGCAACAATTCTACGGCTCGGTCTTGAGAAATGAGGAAAGCGGCCTTTAGCCGCGGTCAGGCTTGCCGCGGTGCCAGCGTTTCAGGAACAGAATCTTGGGAGTGAAGAGCATATCGACCCGGCAGCCCATTGCCGCCTTCCTCTATGGTAGCGCCAGGGATGAGGAATATAAACATAAAATTCTCGCATAGCATTTTGAGCCGACCGGAATTTTGTCACGTGTTTCAAAGTAAGCGTATTTGGCAATTCGTATCGTCGCGGACCTGGATATCTTGGCGCAATTTTGATTTACCACCAGCGCGGTTCCTGCTGTGCTCTACACAGCGCTAATCGACAGTCTCCAGTACAGAGCCACTGATTTGAACCGCAGGATATGCTTCGATGTATTCCTCGCCATTGCATCCACGGTAGGCGACGGTACGGGCAGCGAAGTCCACGTCATAGCTGACAACTCCCGCGCGCCAACTAGCCTGGAGAAATTCTGGAAATGTGCTTTCTCCGGCCTGATCGATCCGCAGCACTGTGATCAGGGCATCTTGGTCAAATGCCGGCACATCCACAGCGCCAGAGACAAGGGGCGCACCCTGCATCACGACTGGCCCTTCGTCAGTGAGGAACAGACTTTGACAAGCTGGTAGGGACCAGATGTTACGGGTGGCTCCTGCCAGCCGCAACATCTCGGCCAGATAGGGAAATCCTCCCACCTTGGGACGGCCTGCGGCCGCTTGTTCCATCGCCCTCATTAAATTCTCGATTGCCTTGCTCATGACATTTTCCTTTCGGTGCAGTGTTCTTTGGGATGGGTTGATAGTTGGTCAAGGGGGCATGTTATTCGATCGGAACGTCCCGGATCTGATGGTGTTCTGCAAGTTTTGAAAGCAGACTTTTCAGAGCAGCTCTTTCGCCGACATCGAGACAAGCAAAGAATTGTACGTCGTTCTGATCGGCGATCTCCGCAAGTTCGGGAAGCTTGCGCCTGCCCACGGGCGTCAGAGACAGCAATTGACCCCGATTGTCTTCGGGGTTCACCTTGCTCCTGATCCAGCCCTTTGCCTGGAGTTTGTCAATGATCTTCGAGATCGCTCCCCGGGTCATTGTCGAAGTTTCGGCAAGCTCGCCTGGAGTTGCTTGCTCGCGGTCATAGAGATGACGTAACAAGACCCATTCGGCAACGGACGTTTGCCTCGCATGCAGGGACCGGGCGAATTTACCCGAGACCGTGTTAGAAACACGCCGGAGCCAATATCCCAGATGGCTCTCAAGCCCGGAAATGGAGCGTTCGGCCTTAGATATAGTTTCCATAGAAACTATTATGGTGTCTATGGAAACTACATGTCAAGCATCTTTACGGTTTACGGAATGCGGGGGTTTCGTAACAGCCTCGATGTTGGCCCCGATCAACGGGCTCAGCCGCGGTTTCTCAAATCGCCGCGCTTGATGATCCGCAGATGGATGGGCCACGTGCGACCCACGGCCTTCCTGCACCATGCGTGCATAAGCCTCCGGCCATTGGGGGATTTCCGCATTATCTTCGACCCAGTGCACAAAGGAGGCCTCATCCGACCATTTGACCAGTTGCGGCATGGCGCGAACATGCGCCCCTGAGCCGCGAAAGGCTTTCATATGCCGTTCGGTTTCCCACGCCGTCAACGTCCAGAACGTGCGATTCGCATCCAGGAGAAGTCTTCCACCGAGGAAGCCGGCTGCGCGAGCGACCTGCTGCCGCGACCGCATGGTTCTCCAGATAAACGCAGGCATATACCAGTTAGAGCGGACTCGAAGACGCGTGACCGATACAAGCATGATGTTTGCAACTTACAATAATGACTTTAGCGAAGTATAACGGAGCAGGATAAGCATGAAAGTTCTTGTCATCGGCGGAGGCGGCCGGGAACATGCGCTGGTGTGGGCTATTCGCCAGTCGCCAAAAGTTCGGGAAATTGTCTGCGCGCCGGGTAATGGCGGCATCGCCGAACTGGCGCGGTGCGTAGCGGTCAATCAGAAGGAATTACCCGATCTGGTCCGGCTTGTGGTTGCCGAACAGCCGGATCTGACGGTGGTGGGACCGGAGATTCCGCTGAGCCTGGGCCTGGTGGATGAGATGGTGCGGCGCGGAATGCGCGTCTTCGGGCCGACCAAATCCGCGGCAATGCTGGAAACCAGCAAATGCTTCGCGAAAGAATTTATGCAGCGCCACCAGCTGCCGACGGCAGGGTATGCGGTGTGTCATTCGACAGAGGAAATTCCGAAGGCGCTGGCGCATTTTCATGCTCCGCTGGTGGTCAAGGCCGACGGGCTGGCGGCAGGCAAAGGGGTGGTGATCTGCCAGACGAAGGAAGAGGCCGAAAGCGTTGCGGAGCAGATGCTGGGAGGCACTTTGCTGGGCGCACCAGAACATCAAGTAATACTTGAAGAATTTCTTACAGGTGAAGAATTATCTCTACTTTTCCTATCCGATGGCACGCACGTTTTGCCGTTGGCCGCGGCCCAGGACCACAAGCGTATCGGCGAAGGCGACACCGGGCTGAACACCGGCGGGATGGGCGCTTATTCCACCAACGAGCTGATTGAGCCGGAGATGCGCGATTGGCTGACTACCCACATTGCGCAGCCTGCCATCGATGGCATGGCAGCCGAGGGCGCTCCGTTCCGCGGCGTGCTGTATTGCGGTTTGATGATGACCGCGCGAGGGCCGATGCTGCTCGAGTTCAATGCGCGATTCGGGGATCCGGAGACGCAGGCGATTCTGCCGCGCATTGTCAATGGAAAGGATGGCGGTCTGCTTGAGGCCCTGGAAGCGGCCGCCGAGGGCCGACTGAGTCCGGAGATGCTGCAATGGGACCCGCGGCCTTCAGTGACGGTGATTGCCGCGTCGCAGGGATACCCAGGCAGCTTTACGGCTGGATTTCCGATTACCGGATTGAGCGAAGACCCGAAGGAAACAGGCGTGACGATATTCCACTCTGGAACGTCGAGGGTAGATGGCGCGCTTGTCAGCTCCGGAGGACGCGTGCTGGCGGTGACCGCCGTGGCCGAGACGCTGCGGCAGGCGTGTGACCGCGCGTATGCCGCGCTAGGGAAGATTCATTTTGAGGGCATGTATTACCGGCGGGACATTGCGCATCGTGCGCTGAAGGAGAAAGCATGAGTTCGCCAGCAATCACACTCCAGGAACTACTGATCGACAACGAAGCCGCCACGAAGAAATGGGCGGCATGGTTTCACGCCAACGAAGCGGCGCTGGAGGCACCCTGCGACATTTACAACAGCAGCACAGTTCGCGGCCTGTTGAAACATATTTTTGCGGTGGAACTGCGTCATTCGCAGCGACTGCTTGGGGAGGAAGTGGTCGCATACGACGCCATTTCAGCGGGATCGCTGGCAGACTTGTTCGAGGTGCATGAGCGGGCAGTCAGCAATCTACGGACATTTCTGGCAGCGGCGGACATGGCCGCGCTAGAGGAAATCATCCAGCTACAGACGGTCTCCGCGGGAACATTCCATGCCTCACGCCGCAAACTGTTCGCTCACATTCTGCTGCATTCGATGCGGCACTGGGCACAAATGAGCACGTCGCTGCGAGAAAACGGTTTCAAGACAGACTGGCCGAAGGATTTTCTATTTTCGGAGGCGATGCTCTAAAAACCTGACGACAGAGTCGCCGGCCGTGCTGAAATGGTGGGCGATGCAAGTGAATATTCAGCCATCGAGTTTCTTCGTCACCAGTTCGTTCAACAGCACGGGATTTGCCTGTCCTTTGGAGAGCTTCATAACCTGCCCGACGAAGAATGCTGAGACGGTCTTTTTTCCGCCGCGGTATTGCTCAACCTGTTTTGGGTTGGCGGCGATGACTTCGTCGATCATTTTTTCCAGAGCGCCAGAGTCGCTGATCTGTTGCGGTTTTTCGCGCTGGTAGACTACGCCGAAATCTTCGCCGGTCTCGAAGCAGCGATCGAAGAGCTGCTTCAGCATCTTGCTGGACAGCTCGCCGCATTCGGCCAGATCGGCCGCCTGCGCAATTCCCTGCATAGAAATTGGCGACTGGGCCAACTCCATGCCGGCAGTTTTTAAGCGGCCCAACAACTCCCCTTGTACCACGTTGGCAACGCGCTTCGGATTCTTCGCCGCCTTTGCCGCGGTCTCAAACTGATCGGCAAATTCGCGCGTGCCGGTGAGCACCTGCGCGTCCTGTTCGGTGATTTCGTAGTCGGCGACCATGCGCTTGCGCCGCGCTTCCGGCAGCTCCGGCATGTGGGCGCATATTTCCTGTTTCCATGTCCCGGAGACAAGCAGCGGCGGAAGGTCCGGCTCGGGAAAATACCTATAGTCATGCGCCTGCTCCTTCGAGCGCATCGAATAGGTGCGGCCTTCGTTTGAGTTGTAGAGGCGCGTCTCCTGCACGACGCGACCGCCGGACTCGATAAGCTCAATTTGCCGCGTGATCTCATACTCCAGCGCCGCACGGATGAAGCGGAAGCTGTTTACATTTTTGACTTCGGCCTTGGTGCCGAATTTGGGCGCGCCTTTCAAGCGCACGCTGACATTGGCATCGCAACGCAGGGAGCCTTCCTCCATGTTGCAATCGCTGACTGCGGTATAGAGCAGAATTTCCTTGAGGCGCGTCAGGTACTCATATGCCTCGTCGGCGGAACGGATGTCAGGCTCGCTGACGATTTCAATCAGCGGGGTGCCGCAGCGGTTCAGGTCGATGTAGGTGCGCTCGCGCGAGTCGTGAAAGCCATCGTGCATGCTTTTGCCCGCGTCCTCCTCCATATGCAGGCGGGTGATGCCGATGCGCCTGGTACCCTGCGGAGCGGGCACGTCGATCCAGCCATGCTCGGCCAGCGGCTTATCGAACTGCGATATCTGATAGCCCTTGGGCAGGTCGGGATAGAAATAATTCTTGCGCGCAAAGATGGAGGTTTCGTTCACCTGGCAATGAATCGCCATCGAGGCCAGCGTGGCAAACTCGACCGCGCGGCGATTCAAAACCGGCAGCGCGCCGGGCAGGCCCAGGCATACCGGGCACACCTGGGTATTGGGCGCGGAGCCGAACTGCGTGGAGCAGCCGCAGAAAGCCTTTGTTTCCGTCAAAAGCTGGACATGAACTTCAAGCCCGATTACAGGCTCATATTTCGCAAGGATTTCCGGGGAAAGCTCGGTCGTGGCTGGCATGGCTGACTTTGATTTTAGCAAGCGGATGGGCGTGTATTTCTGTAGCCGCTAACGCCGCGCCACGATTTGCAGGTGCTCGGCCTCAATGAGCCGTTTCGCCTGCCCGCGCGCGTGGCTTGACCACGGCCCCAGGGGATCGAGTCTGGAATACATCATCCAATGGGGAAGCGCGCGGCGGTGTTCGCCGACCCGCTCATAGGCAAGCGCCAGGTTGTAGTGGGCGTCGGCATATTTTGGCACCAGGCGGATCGCGGTCTTGTAAGCCTGGATGGCTTCTTCCAGCCGCTGCAATTCGTCCAGCGAATTTCCCAGGTCGAAGAAGGCCAATGCGTAATTTGGATCGGCCTCGGTCGCACGGCGATACACCGCCTCAGCCTGCACATAGTGCCGCTGGTTGTAATAGATGGTGCCAAGGTTGATGAGAGCGGCCGCGTGAGCTGGATTCAACTCAATGGCGCGGTTGTACAGTTCGATGACCTGCCGCACCGCTCCCTGATCATCTTCCATGCGGACCGCTTCATAAAACAACGCCGCGGCCTGCGCCTCGCTGTAGCGCTGGCTGGCGGCTGCCCCGACGACGGTACAAAATTCATTGGAGCTTTGAGCATCGAAATCGAATACCAATTGCCTCGATATGGGATCGACAATTGCTCCCTGGTGGCGGAAAATGACCCGCGAGCCGGCGTAGACCATGCCAGCCTCCAGCAATGGGTTGGCCATGCCGGACACTCGCTGCATAGCGGCAACCGATGCGGAGATACGCGAACTGCGTATCCGCTGCGAGGACAAAAGCCGCAGCTTGCGCAGTTGGGAGAGTTGCTGAAATGTGTAGGATTCCAGGGAATCGACTAGGCCGGCCCGCTCCCAGCCTTGCAACTGGCGAGCAGATACTTGAAGAATTCGCAGTACATCCTG
>JADEYI010000844.1_pt1 | contig 32226 bp, 25 predicted proteins | sample 8542331 | NCBI WGS metagenome assembly JADEYI01 (sample SAMN16510988, study PRJNA670497) | mine drainage metagenome | isolation source: biofilm near Copperflume 1 | place: Germany: Marsberg coppermine Kilianstollen | collected 2018-02 | reverse complement strand
GCATGGCGGCCTCTCGCTCGAAGTTGGCGAGGCGCAGCTGGCCTGTGCGTGGGTCAGGCGCGGTGTCGAGCATCTCCTTTATCGCGCAGTAGCGTGCCACTGTAGAGAAGCGCAGATCACGGGCTTTGTAGACAGTACTCATACCGCCTATGCCAAGCACCATCTCCACATCGTAGCGGTTCTGCAGAACGGTGTTGCGCGGCAGCGGCGCAGTACCCGGCATCACGCCCGTAGGTAGCGTGTCACTGATATGCTGTAGCGTATTTTCAGCGCTACCACTCTCTTTTGTAGATTGGGAGCCTGCCTCCGGCGGAACTCCCCCCAGGCGTTTTATGAGCATGACGTATCTCTCCAGCTTCTTATGGTCCTACTGATTATATTAGCCGCCCCATGATAGGCACAATAGCCCTAATGTCCCATACATCATGGGCTATTAGTTCAGCTATCAGGGGTCGGCTGGGAATTATCAGCTGTGGACCTTGAGTTAGTAACAGATGTTACGCATGGGTGGGAAAGGCAAAAGCTCGTAAGGGAGAGGGGTTCTCTTTCGATGTGCATTAGCATTTCTCTCCTCTTGCGTAAGTTGAATTATGCGTTGGTGGCAACCTTAGCTGCCGGTTCGGTAACTCTCTTTAGCACTCCACAAAAAGAGTGCTAGATTCATGCCTGCAAACCCTTGCAAAACAGAGAAGATTGTTTTATAATTAGCAGTCGAGAGCATTGTTTGCTAATTGTTGAGAGAGCAACTCTGCTAGCACCAAGAATGACACAAGGAGGAACATGGTAATGGCTGAAACAGCAACCCAGATAAAGACCGGCATTCGCCCCCTCGGGGACCGAGTCGTGGTCAAAGCCGCAGAGCGGGAAGAGCAGACCAAGAGCGGTCTCTACTTGCCCGATACAGCAAAGGAGAAGCCGCAGGAGGCGATTGTAGTCGCCGTAGGTCCGGGCAAGCTCCAGGATAACGGCACCCGCACCCCCATAGATCTCAAAGAAGGCGACCGCATTCTCTTTTCCAAGTACGCCGGCACCGAGATCAAGCAGGGTGACGAAGAGTACCTGATACTGCGCGATAGCGACATCCTGGCTGTTATAACCAAGTAACGTTGAGGTCTGAGCCTTGAATTGCAGCTACCATTTCAGGCTCAACTTCATAGCGCTGAGTTCATAATTCAACACTCACAATTCATAATTCAGGAGGAATAACCAAGAATGGCTAAGCAAATAGAGTTCAGTGATGATGCCCGGCAGTCTATCCGCGCAGGCGTGGATGCTGTTGCCAACGCAGTAAAGACTACCCTCGGACCTAAGGGCCGCAACGTTGCCCTGGATCGCAAGTTTGGCGCGCCTACTGTCACCCACGATGGCGTGACCGTGGCCAAGGAAATCGAGTTGAAGGACCCATTCGAGAATATGGGCGCACAGATGCTCAAGGAAGCCGCCAGCAAGACCAACGACGTAGCGGGTGATGGCACAACCACAGCCACAGTGCTCGCGCAGGCGATGGTACACGAGGGGCTGAAGAACCTGGCGGCAGGCGCCAACCCGATGCTCCTCAAGCGCGGTATCGAGCAGGCGACCCGAGTTGCAGTTGACCACATCAAGAGCATGGCAACCCCCGTACAGGGCCGCGAAGACATCGCCCACATCGCCACCATCTCCGCCGCCGATCCTGAAATAGGCAACCTGATTGCCGATGTAATGGAGAAGGTAGGTAAGGACGGCGTTATCACCGTTGAAGAAAGCCGCGGCTTCGGTTTCGAGACTGAATACGTCGAGGGCATGGAGTTCGACCGTGGCTATCTCTCACCCTACTTCGTCACCAACACAGAGAAGATGATCGCCGAGATTGACGACCCTTACATCCTGATCACCGACAAGAAGATTTCGTCTGTGCAAGAGATCCTGCCTGTCCTCGAGAAGATGATCCAGACGGGCCGCAAAGACCTTATACTCATCGCAGAAGACGTTGATGGCGAGGCCCTCGCCACACTGATAGTGAACCGACTGCGCGGCACAATCAATGTGCTTGCTGTGAAGGCCCCAGGCTTTGGTGATCGCCGCAAGGATATGCTGCGCGACATCGCTATCCTGACGGGCGGCCAGGTAATCTCAGAGGAGATTGGCCGCAAGCTCGACAGCGTTACGCTGGAAGACCTCGGCCAGGCGCGCCGCGTCCGCTCCGACAAGGACAGCACCACAATTGTTGAGGGCAAAGGCGACGAGGCAGCTATCAAGGCACGCGTTGACCAGATGAAGGCTCTCATTGACACCACCACATCGGATTACGACCGTGAGAAGCTACAGGAGCGACTTGCCAAGATGGCAGGCGGCGTAGCAGTAATCAAGGTGGGCGCAGCCACAGAGACCGAGCTTAAGGAGAAGAAGCACCGCGTTGAGGATGCTCTATCCGCAGCCCGCGCCTCCATCGAAGAGGGTATCGTCCCCGGCGGTGGTGTATCGCTCATCAACACGATCCCGGCCCTCGACGGCATCGAGGCGGAGAAGGGCGACGTCGCTACAGGCGTTGCTATATTGCGCCGCGCTCTGGAAGAGCCTCTGCGCCAGCTTGCTATAAACGCAGGCGAGGACGGCTCAGTAGTCGTGCAGAATGTGCGCCGTCTCCAGAAGGAGAAGAACGACAAGAACATCGGCTACGAAGTGCTGAGCGACAGCTACGTAGACATGCTGGAGAAGGGCATCACTGACCCTGCAAAGGTCACCCGCTCTGCCCTTGAGAACGCATCATCTATAGCCGCGATGATCCTCACCACAGAGGCCCTCATCACCGACATCCCCGAAAAGGAGCCTGCAATGCCAGGCGGCGGTGGCATGGGCGGCGGCATGGGCATGGATTACTAAATCCGCTAAAGCTCAGTGTTAGCACAAAGGAAAGGTCGGCCCATCGAGCCGACCTTTCCTTTGTGCTGCTAATGTCGCTGCCATGATACAAAAGTATTATACGATCGTACAGTATGATACTTTTACCTCTAAAAGTATCGTGCCCTCATGGCTTACCCTCTGCAAGAATATCCATTATCTCGCCTGCTACGTATAATCTACCTTCAGCGCCCCTATACATGGCTTCTAAGATGCTCGTTTCAGTGAGCTTATTCACATTTTGTTGAGCACTACGGTGAGTCGCCGCCATAATTTGTTGACCTGCCGGACAGTCAGCACAGGCGATTCGAATAGATTATCTGCCAGGTTGAGAAGCCTGAGTGTACCGCCTATCTTTGTTAGCCGCCCTCGCCAGTCTTCGCGCAAGTCTTGAAGACGCTTGGCGCGCTTGACCGCATCCGCCGCCTGCTTGGCCACACCACGCAGGAAGAAGAGCACCCACTCGTGCCATGCCCCACGCTTACTAACCGCAAGCAACAGATCATAGTAATCCCTGGCCGCTAGCCCCTAATCCCCATAATATGGTAAGATTATGCGAAATCTCTTGCTGATTTTGCGGTGAAGATTACACTATCGGGCATGCCCTTGCCCGTACGCTCGTACAATATGCTTGCAGAACTCAACATCTCCAACTTCGCTATCATAGATAAGCTATACGTGCGCCTCGGCTCCGGCTTCAACACACTAACGGGCGAGACGGGCGCCGGTAAGTCTATTATCATTGACGCCCTGGGAGCGCTTCTCGGCTCAAAGACGGGGCCGGAGTTCGTGCGCCATGGCTCGCCCTCTGCACGGGTTGAGGGTCTCTTCGACCTTACTACGATGCAACCTGCTCCTGTAGAAGCATTACGCGCCCTTCTGGTAGAAGGCGGCCTCTCTGATAATGAAGATGGCAAGGATGATAGCCTCATTATCGCCCGTGAGATAAACGCAAGCGGGCGCACAGTGGCCCGGGTAAATGGCCGCATGGTTAACCTGCCCACTTTGCAACAGATAGGCGAGCTTCTTGTGGACGTTCACGGGCAGAGCGAGCACGTCTCCCTCCTTCGTCCCGCCACCCATATTGACCTGCTTGACGAGTATGCGGGTCTCGCGCAAGAGCGCCGGTCTATGGCAGAGTTGGTATCGAGCCTCAAGGGGGTGCAGAAAGAGCTTCGCGACCTCCAGCGCGATGAGAGAGAGCTTGCCCGCCGCTCCGATCTCCTTGCTTATCAGGTCGAAGAAATAGAGAAAGCAGCCGCGTTACCCGATGAGGATGAAGAGCTTGCGCGCGAGCGCTCCCTTCTCGCCAACTCCGAGCGCCTTTCCTCCCTCTGCGACTCTATTTACGCGCTCCTCATAGAGGCCGATGAGGAGGCGGGCTATGCCGCGCATAGTAGCAGTAGCCGCAGCCACGCTAATGCGCCTACGTCCTCGGTGCGCGACGCGCTCGGCGACGCCTCTACTATGATGGCCGAGCTTTCCCTCCTGGACCCGTCAATGGAAGAGCATAGCAGTAGCCTCAACGTCATTTATGACAGCGTTGAGGAACTGGGCCGCACCATGCGCACCTATCGTGAGAGCATAGACCACGATCCCTCGCGCCTTGAGGAAATTGAAGAGCGCCTTTCCTTATTGCACGAACTCAAGCGTAAATACGGCCCCGCTCTTGGCGATGTTATAGCTTTCGGCGAACGTGCTACTCAGGAGCTTGATGCCATCACCCACAGCGAAGAGCGCGTCGCCACGTTGCAGGAAACGAGCGAGCGCCTTGCCGCACAGATTGGAGAGCTTGGCGCTCGTATGACCGCCACCCGCGAGGGCGCAGGAGAGGCGCTTGCTCGCGCCGTTGAGGACTCGATGAAGCACCTCCTCATGGGGTCAGGGCGCTTCCAGGTGGAAGTAGTCCAGACTTCCTCAGCCGATGGAGTGCCTTTGCCAGGCCGTGAAGGGCGCTGGGCATACTCGGACAAAGGCGTTGACAAGGTAGAGTTTCTTATTTCGCTAAACCCCGGCGAACCGCTCAAACCCTTGGCCAAAATTGCCTCAGGGGGGGAGACTTCGCGCCTCATGCTGGCCCTCAAATCTATCCTTTCAGAAGCTGATCTAACTCCCACACTTGTTTTTGATGAGGTGGATGTGGGCGTGGGCGGGCGCAGCGGTGCTGTGGTCGGTGAGAAGCTATGGGCGCTCACCAGCAGCCACCAGGTATTGTGTATCACCCATCTGCCCCAGATAGCCGCCTTCGCTGATAACCATTACAAAATCACCAAGCAGGTGGTAGGCGAGCGCACACGTACCCAGGTTGACGAAGTTGCTAACGAAGAACAAGAGCAAGAGATAGCCGCCATGATTGGTGGTGCCCCCGTATCTCGCGCCGCACTGGAAAATGCTCGAGAAATGCTGGCCGATATCGCCAGGTTAAAGAGAGGCGAAGGCTCAGGAGTGGGAGGTCAGTTCACCGCAGTTCGTTAGCAACTGACCAACCCTACGAGGCTCGACCTCTTATCAAGGAGAAAAATTTGCTCACCCGGTTAGGACATTATGCCGATAAAACAATCGAGCTTGGCTGGCTGGCAGCGGCGGTATTAGCCCCGCTCTTCTTCAACGTGTATAGTAGCCGTGTATTCGAGCCTGATAAGATCTCGCTCATACGCTCTGTCGTGTTGATCATGCTCGCCGCCTGGATCATAAAGCTGCTGGAAGGTGGCGTTCGCGCCTATTCGCAGTCCACCGCGCCGACTCGCACGGGCAAGGTCGTGGCTGCTACTCAGGGGGCAGCCGAAAGCGGCCTGCCATCATGGCTGGGCTTCTTACGCGTGCCGATGATAGCGCCGGTACTTATCTACGCCGCCGCCTATCTCCTCAGTAGCATATTTACAGTTACGCCTGACGCCACCATCTGGGGCTCGTACCAGCGACTGCAAGGCACCTACTCGCAGTACAGCTATATGCTCCTCGGCTTCCTGGTGATCGCCAACATGCGTACCCGTGAGCAGCTTGAGCGGCTCATCAACTTTATGCTCCTCACCTCGCTCCCCGTCGCCCTTTACGGCCTCTTGCAGGCTGCGCGGCTCGACCCTTTGCCCTGGGCGGGTGACACGGCGACTCGCGTGGCCTCCTCTATGGGCAATGCCATCTTTGTGGCTGCCTGGCTTATCATGGTGGTGCCTTTCTGCCTCTACCGCATCTTCCACGGCTTCAGCCTTTCGATAGCCGCACGCCGTGATGAGACCGCCGCCGAGCTTGCCGAAGTAGACCGCTCCCGCGCCTCTCGTGCCTCTCGTACCATCCGCTCCGCAAACGTTCTCGACTACGGCTGGGCTGTGGTCGCCAATAGCTTTGGGGTGCTGCTGATCCAGTCTTTCGCCTTTTATGTGGCCCTCAAGATCATGGCCGGCCTGCCTTATCCTGATGCCCGTATGTGGTTCGCCTTGCCTGTGGCTCTCGCCGTCTTCTACGCTGGTTGCTGGGCTATCGAATGGCTCGGCAAGCATCGCGATGACCCCTTGCAGCGCGCTATCTATATGCCCGTTATCGGCTTCCTTGTCTTTTTCAGCGCTATATTTGCCTTTGTATTCGATTGGTCAATAGACCGCACCACTATCACCACACAACTCACCCTTGACGGGGTAGGCTTCATGTGGGTGCTTTTCTTTACACTCCTATGGGGTTCGGTAGCCACAGCAGCATTTGCCCTTTCGGGTGGCACACGCGAGCGTTCTACGCAAAGCTCCGATAGTGGCATAGTACGTAGCGCACTCAATGTTGGCTATATATTGCTGCTCGCGGCCCAGCTAATCTGCATATATCTTACCCAGAGCCGCGGCCCCTGGCTGGGTCTGGGCGTGGGGATGGTTACTTTCGCGGTGGCAATGTGGCTCACAGGGCGCAAGATTCAGGTGCGCTGGATGAACAGACTGGGCGGCACAGTATCAGCCGTCATGGTCGCCCTTGCTATCTTCGTGGCTCTGCTCAATATTCCAGGTTCGCCTCTCTTGTCGCTAGGCAACATTCCAGTCGTCGGCAGGGGTATAGAGCGCCTCAGCACGATAACCCAGACCAACGAAGGCACAGGCCGGGTGCGAGAGCTTATCTGGAAGGGAGCCACCGACCTGATCCTATCCGACCCTGTTCGCACCATCATAGGCTGGGGTCCAGAGGCGATGTATGTCGCCTATAATCCCTTCTATCCACCGCAGCTTGCCCAGGTCGAGCTGCGTAACGCCACGCCCGACCGCTCGCACAACGTCGAGTTCGACCAGTTAGTGACTATGGGCGTTGTGGGGCTGATCGCTTATTATTTTCTGCTTGGAGCTTTCTTCTTCTACGGCATCAAGATCGCCCGCCGGGCCACAAATGCTCGCGATCAGTTGCTGACAATCGCCCTCATAGCGGTTATTGCCTCACACTTTATCGAGATACAAACAGGCATCCAGATAGCCTCCACATGGACCTATTTCTACCTCGTGATAGGGATGATGGTGGTCTTCGGCTTTTATCTCAACGGCTACCTGCGCCCTTCCACATCTGACCTGGAAGTGCCTACGACCTCTGCAAAAGCAGTCGCGGATGGCGCGTCGTCGGGCGGCGAATCGCTCGGCTCCGCTCTGACCAGGCAGACGCGCGCTTCGACTCTCGCTGCTTCTCCCGCAGCGACTGCCACTCTCACAGGCGGCAACGGCAAAGGCTCCGGCCTGCCACAAACCGGTGTGAAGAGCAAAGCCCGCACAATGAACAGCAATTCGCAAGCCCGCACCAACACTACAGGTACGCAGCAGGGCCGCAATGGTGGAGCGCCTGCCGATGCGCGGCGGCGTACACTACCTTTATCTTCCAGCCCTTCTGAGTGGGTAAAGAACCCTGTTATGCTGGCGCTCTATGGCACAATGGCTGTTGTAGCTATCTGGATGATCTTCGCGGTCAACGTGGCGGGCGTGCAAGCCGATACCCTCTATAAAGAGGGGCTTTCATACGACAGCGCACAGCGGTGGGCTAACAGCATACAACTCTATCAGCAGGCTATACAGTTACAGCCGAACCAGGATTACTATTACCTCTTTCTGGGCCGCTCCTGGCTTGAATACTCCAAGCTAACCAACCAGGAGCAGAGCAACGACCGCACAGGCCAGCCATACAAAGACCAGGCTGCCCGCGATGCCGAGAGGCTCTATCGCCTGCAGCAGAGCGAGAAGGTACTTCTACAGGCCCATGCCCTCAACCCGCTCAACACTGATCACTTCGCCAACCTGGGTCGCCTTTATCTTGATTGGGCAGACGCAAGCTCGACGGGGGGCAACGACCCGACGAAGGCTCCTTTAGCAGTAGAATATATGCAGAAGGCGCGAGACCGTACACCGGGCAACGCCCAGCTTTGGGATGAGCTTGCGGTGGCTTACTCACGCAACAACCAGTTCTCCCAGGCTATTGATGCTCTCACGCAATCTCAGTACAGTATTGATCCCACCTTCGCACGTACTCCTTTCATCAGAGCACAGCTTTTCCAGGAGCGCGCTCTTGCTGTAAAGAGCGACTTGCAAGCGGGTACGCCACTGCCAACTGACGGCGAGAACGATTACGGCAAGCTTGTGCTGGCGGCGGGGAAAGCCTTCTCCGACACGGTAGCTCTTGACCCTGGCACCTTTGCTGACACCGCGCAGAATGTGCAAAGTCGCGTAGATTTCCTTGCCGATGCCGCCCAACCCTTTACAAATACTACTACGAGCAAGATTATAACCAACGTCACAGCGCTCGACCCGCAGACCTTCCGCAACGTGCTTACCTCTACACTCATGACCGCGTTACAGCAGCAGGTCCCGAAGCGTGAGAAGCGCGTGACCGATTTCATGAAATCGAACGGCGGTTACAATGGCGGGGCGAGCGCTGTTCCGACTACCACTCTACAGATCCTTCTGCAGAATCCTGAGTGGGCTGCTGTCCAGACGTCTGGAGGCAGCGAAGAGTGGATCAACTCTACTTTAGCGCAAATCACCACAGATGACGCGCTCACTTATCTTATCCTCGGCTACTGTTACACAAGGACAGGTGCGAAGGCGCTGGCTACCCAGGAACTGGAGCGTGCCTCGCTTCTCTCACCGAACAACCAGGTACTCAAAGATATGACCCAACCTCAACAGCAGCCAGGCCAACCGACGCCGACCCCAGGCCCACAGCCGTAGAGGGGCTATTTAAGGAATAGAGCTGATAGAGGACCGACAATTTCCTACAAGTCCATGTACGTTAGAGGCTATTCACCTACGCGTACACCGCACATCTCCAACAGGTCTTGGCTGTAGCGAACAGGCCATTTTGTCAGTTTGCGGCGAGGGTCGTTGGGGGCGTGGGTGTCTGAGCCGGATGAGGTGAGAAGCCCTCGGTCGGTGCAGAGCTTGAGGTACCAGGCCACGTCATAAGTCGAATGATAAGGGTGCCACACCTCAAAGCCCATCAGCCCGGCTGCTATCATGCTGTCAAGGGTCGCCTGATCTGGTGGGCTGAAGCCTGGTTCCGCCCGTGCCGGGTGCGCCAGGACAGGTATTGCTCCCGTTTCGCGTGCCCTGCTGATCATATCCTTCATTTGCGGCAGGGGAAGGAAATCCACGCCCACTGCCTTGGCAAGCTCGTGCGCCTCTTTCATGTTGGGCGCGTACTCATGCTTGATGATAGCCTGGAAGACGTGGTAAGGCGCGATAGGCTGCCCGGCGTGGCACAGGTTGAGGATCGCGGGGTCGAGCGGCTTGCCTTGCTTTGCCAGCGCCTCCACGCCGCTGGCGCAAATCTCCGCGTATCGCTGCTTATTCTCCTCCAGAGGAGCCAGGAACCTCTCAGCCGTAAGGTCCACGTTGTAGACGAGCATGTGGTACTGTGTCTCGTCCCACAGGCACGACACTTCTACCGCCGGAACTACATGTATGCCATAACTTGCGGCCTCCCTTTGCAGGGGTAGTACATTGTCAACGCGGTCGTGATCGGCCAGAGAAATCACCGCCAGGCCTTGTTCCTGAGCGGCCTTAGCGAGGGAGACAGGGGTAAAGCGCCCGTCTGATGAGGTGGTATGCATATGCAAGTCCACTACCGAGTCGTGCGGGATGGTTACGCCTGATAAGCGCCCTGTTTCAGCTTTTCCTGCTATATTGGTCATCAAACTATTTCCAGGTCTTCCTCTACGTCTTGTACGCCCTCAACTTCGCCTGCCACCTGTTCAGCCTGTTCAATGTCATCAAGTGAAGTGACGTTGCCGTGTAGATAGACCACGCCATCGCGCACCTCAACCTCTATATTAAGTTCTGCGGTGTAAGCGTCGGCTGCGAGCGCGTAACGCACCTGCTCGGCTATCTCGTCATCGCCCGCGAGCCGCAGTGGGTGGTCTTCAGGCTCGGTAGGCTCTTCAAGGGAGGTGGTGGAGAAGCCCCCCACAATGCGTGCGTTGTTGAGCGGCTTGGTGGTGAGTGGCGGGTCAGTTGGGGGAAAGTATGGCTCGCCTTCCTCTACAGATTGTATTACGTCGGTGGTGCCGGGGTCGGACATGAAATCAGGCTCTTCGCTCTCCACCCGCCAGGAGTCGTCGAGGTCCAGCACGTCCATATTTGTGCTCATGCGCTCTCTGCCGAGGCTTGGGTCTACCATCATGTCAATTGCCGCGTCATCAGGGGTGTCGCCTTTGTCAATATCTCTTTGAGTGTAGCTGCTGGGGCTAGCCATCGGGTTAGCAGCGTCTACCTCATCATCAGCCGGTGCCTGTACAACTCTCTCCGAGAGGGTATCGCGTTGCTCAACAGGATGCGGGCCTATACCTTGCTGTGTGCGGTCGTCACGCGAGTCTTCGTGTCGCGCCGGATTAGCTTCCATGCTGTTCCTCCATTAAGGATGATTGTGGTCATTGTACCATACGAGGGATCAGGGGTTAGGGGGTTGGTCCGTAACAGCTTCTAAAGAGGCAAGCGCAGCACCCGACCTTCCAACTCACCTGGGAGATTTGCTTCGATCAGAATGAGTAACTCACCTTACGCAAGGGGTGAAGAATGACACAGGGAACAGGGTTCTCTTTCCGCAAGCTATGCCTTTCTTCACCCCTTGCGTAAGGTGAGTTACAGAGTTATCCACATCCCTGCCTTTTTACCCCTCTCCGAACTTGCAAACAGATGGAGACTGTTTATAGCGGGGCAGGGCCTGCTGTATAATACCAGCCATGACTGCACAACTCGATTTAGCGCGAAGCCAGCTTGCGGTCGAGCCGGAGGTAGGGGTGGAGGTACATTCCGGCAACTCTTTTGAGCGCAGAGACATGCTGTGGCTGGCTGCGGCTACCCTGGCAATTACGATAGTCACCTTTTTGTTTGGTATCTGGGGGAGCGATGGGCATTTAGCGCCTCCCCTTGACGATACTTTTATACATTTCCAGTATGCCCGCCAACTGTCGAATGGACACCCATTTCAGTATAACACGGGTGATGCGCTCTCATCGGGCGATAGCTCGTTTCTCTTTCCTTTTCTGCTGGCTCCGGCTTTTGCCTTTCTTAACGGCCTCAAACCGCTCCTTTATGCAGACCTGCTGAACTTTGTTGCTCACCTTACGGCGGTGTTGCTGCTCTATAAGTTGGCGTTGCAGGTGGCAGGGAGGCCGGTGGCGCTCTTCAGCGCGGGCTTCTTGCTCCTGGATGGAAGGCTCAACTGGACCTTTCTCACAGGCATGGAGACGGGCACTTACACCGCTGCGTTGGTAGCTTTCTTCTGGGCATGGCTGCGCGGTATGCGGCTGGGACGCTTCGGGTGGCTTGCCACAATAGGCGTACTGACGGCTCTGCTGCGGCCTGAAGGGCATATACTTATCTCTGTGGTCTGCCTCGCTACGGTAGGTTGGCTCTGGCGCTCTGGACGGCTCTCGATGCGGCACTTGCTTCTCCTTGTGCCTGTGGTGGTCGGGCTATTGCCTTACGCCGTCAACCTTGCCACAACAGGCTACTGGCAGTTCAATACAGCCGCCTCCAAGTCTGTCTGGTATATACCCTATATGCCCCTGTATGAAAAGCTATCGCTCAGCGCAGGCTATTTCCTCCTGATCATGAAGGATGTTTATCTGGGGCTGGAGGTCGGGCGATCCCCCTTCCCGCTGCTGGGCATCTTGCTGGCGGCGCTGGGCGTAGGTGTGGCCCTCACAAACGCGCGCTACCGCTTCTTGCACAGCATGATAATATTTACTTTCATCGGCGGCGTGGGCCTTGCGCTTCTGCTGCCTCCCACTCATTTCTACCGTTATTATCACCCCTACGACTGGATAGTCTGGCTGTACATCTCCATAGGAGTGGCGGCGCTGGTCAACTTCGCGTTACGTCTCGTGTACGCGCAGAGGGATAAACCCCTCGCTCAGGAGCTAAAGCTCAAGATGCGAAAGCGTGCGCTCACTGTGGCAGCAATAGCGCTGGCTATTTCCTGCTTACCGCAATTCATCAGCTTCATATTTGCATTCGGCGACAGCACGCGCGATATTTACTACCAGCAAATGGCCTTCAGCCAGTGGCTAACCAGCCACACCCCTGCCGATGCGAGCATAGCAGTAAATGACGTGGGCGCGCACAAGTACCTTTCAAACCGTTACACGGTTGATGTGGTAGGACTGACCACCGATTCGCTGCGGGGGGCGGCTTTTAGCGGCTGGGGCACTATCTACGATGTAATCTCACGTTTGCCAGGAAAGGAGCGGCCTGGTTATTTGCTGATCCACCCTGATATTGCCGTCAACAATGTCAATGAAAGCGTCAGCCAGCAGTTCCTTACTCCTCTCTACTCGGTGACGGTGCGCAATCCTATCATCACAGCAGGGCCTACAGAGGAGCTTTACAAGATCAACTGGGATTATGCCCTGGCCGATCCGTCGACCACTTATCTGCTCCATGTTGGCGAAAAGCCATTGGACACGCTGAACGTGGGTGACCTGGTTGATGAGGGGCAGCACAGCTATAAGATAGCCGCCGAACAGCCGTCCCTTTCGGAGCCGAAATCGCTCGTGACAACAAGCAGCTACGGCAAGAAACAGCTTGCCCTTACTGAGAGCGGGCGGATACACACCGGCTGGGAGGAGTTTACAGTTAAGAGCACGCCGGGTAAGTCGTTGGCGCTGGTGTCACGAGCCAGGTTAAGCTCAAACGCCAGCCAGTCGCTTGAGGTCTCTGTCAACGGTCGGCAGGTGGGAACCTGGACAACCCAGAATAGCGGTGATGCCTCCTGGCAGGAGTATGAGTATATTATACCAGCGGAGTTTATCACCGGCGACCGTACCACCCTCCGCCTCACCACAGGCTTCGACCCCGGCGGCGCAACCTCCACCAGCTATAGATACTGGGTTTATGCGCGGTAGGGGCTCGTGAAACGCCTCACATTTCACGAGTCTAGGGCTAACACACCACCCTTACTGCGCTTCCAAAACCTTTATGTGGCTGTGATTTTGTTGTGCGCGTTGGCGGCGTTTTTGCCTGCGGTTCGGGGCTATTTTGTGGCGGACGATTTTGTGCTGCTGTCGTGGACGCATAATCACTCTATTAGCGCGGTGCCCGGCTTCTTCGATCCTCAAACTTTCTGGTTCTACCGGCCCTTCGTCAAGCTGTTCTACTGGCTAGGCCAAACACTCTTTGGCCTCCACGCCACTCCTTTCCATCTCTTTTCGCTGCTCGTGCACGGGTTGAATGGCTATTTGATATACAGGGTGGTTCGAGACGAAGGTAGCTGGATCGCCGGACTTGGGGTGGCGCTACTCTTTTTGCTCAACCCGCACAGCGCAGAAACGGTTTCGTGGATAGCGGCTGTGGGCGATCTGGTGGGGGTCGCCTGCATATTGGGTGCGCTTATACTCTTTCGCCGCTATTGCACCCAACAGCGGCTGTCTCTTCTTATATGCTCCCTTGGCCTGTTTGCTGTTGGCTTGTTGTGGCGGGAAACGGTTGTTATGCTGCCTGTGCTGCTCGCGATTGATATTGCTATATTCGGGCGATACAAGCTGCTATCCCCTCGGCGGCTTTGTCTTGCCTTTATGGTATATGTGGCCTTGCTGGTGGCGTATTTACTGGCGCAAGGCATTGGGCGCTCAGGCGGGCAGGCGGCATCGCGTGGTGGGCTTACGTTTCACCCGCTCAACCTGGACTCTGTGCTTCTCGGCATTCTTGCGTATGCGCATGGCCTGGTGCCGGGTGGAGATATTCTCGCCGGGCTGCCGCTCGATACTTTGCGTGTGCTGGTGTGGATAGAGTGGGCGGTTATCTTGCTTATTGCGCTGCTGTTGTGGCGCTTCGGGGAGAGGCTTGCGCTATTCGGGCTGCTCTGGATGCTTGTTACGCCGCTCCTCTTTGTCTTTTTCAGCCCGCCGACCGACCGCTATTTTTATCTGCCTACGGTAGGTTATGCGATCTTTGTGGCTGCTTTGCTGGTGAGAGGCGCGGAGTTACTCCAAAAGCTGCGCTCGCCTGCCCGCTCCGCCCGGTTAGTGCTTGCGCGAAGCCTGATTGGAGTGCTTTTCGCTGCGTTGCTCCTCTGGCAGGGAGTGGGGTTGTTGCAGAAGGTGAGTGCGTGGAAGGTGGCTGGGGAGGCCACAGGTGGGGTTTTCCGTGATGTTCAGCAGGCGGTGCCTGACCCGCATGACTACTCGGGCTTCTATCTGACGGGTTTGCCCGATGTGATGAATGGAGTGCCTGTTTTCCAGAACAGCCTGCCGCAGGCTATCCAGCTTATCTACGACAACGCCACGATTGATGCGCGCTCGCTGACCTGTGGTGCCTTGCAGCAAGTTGAGCTACCGAGATACAACTTTCTCTTCAACTACAAAGTCAACGGCGCACAACAATTCTCGAGTAAAGAGGCATGTAGATAAATCTGCTGCGTCCGGTTAGTAGCAGTGTTGAAGATTAGCTCTCTGGTAGAGCATTCTGCCGTAGAAACTCTGCTATCTCTGCTTTACCCAGCCGCCCTTGCGCTACTTCTAACACCATGTCTGCTGTTTCATCTTCGTCAGCGATCACTTCTATTCCATTCTTGTCGAGAAACGCCAGGGCAGCATATAAGCCGGCTCGCTTATTCCCATCAATAAAGGCGTGATTCTCAACGAGGTGGAAGAGATATGCTGCTGCCATCATGAACAGCTCTTCGTGCAGGAAATTACCCCCAAATGAAGCTTTGGGCATTTCGACAGCTGATTGCAACAGCGCTGCATCGCGTATTCCTAAACTGCCGCCGTACCGGTGAATCTGATCGCGATGTAAAGCAATTATCTCAACTAAGGAAGGTCGGATCGGCCATTACTCGGCGAGCCGTCTGAAGGCGTTGCTGTAGCGGCTGTTTATCTTCTCCATCATTGCCTGAAACTCAGCGTCTACTTCTTCACGGACAGGCGCAATAATGAGGACATTTCCGTCTGCGCTAAGGTCTAGAGGTGTATCCATACCTATGCCGAGTTGCTCGATCAATGCCTTATCTACGACTAGCGCTTTTTGGTCCCCGTATTGTACTAAAGTTGTCCGCATAACTTTTCACCTTTCTGTTTGTTGCCGAAGACATATTTCCTCTAATTATAGCCTAAAACTTCACCAGCTCCTCCAACACCGCCTGTATCTTCTGGGTGGTGGGCATAACGGCGTCGAAGAGGTTGGGGTGGCAGGGAGAGGGCACGTCGGCGGTGGCTATGCGGCGCACCGGAGCATCGAGGTAGACGAAGGCTTCTTCGGCTATCTGGGCCGCAATTTCGCCGCCGAAGCCGCAGGTGAGCGTGTCTTCGTGGACGATGAGCACTCGTCCTATCTCTTTGACCGCCTGCATGACAGTTTCTTTATCCCAGGGCACTACCGTGCGCAGATCGAGGATGCGCGTCTCCGCCCCCGCTGCCTGTGCCACGGCGTTTGCTGCGTCGAGAGAGCGGTAGACGGTATCTCCCCAGGTGACAATCAGCGCGTCGTTGCCTTCACGCGCAACTCGTGCTTTGCCGAATGGCAGCATATAGTCGGGGCCGGGATAGGGCATGTTAGCCTCGCGTGAGCGATAAAGCAGGCGATGCTCCAGGAACATTGTAGGGTCGTCGCCGCGCAACGCCGTACGCAGCAGACCCACAGCGTCGGCTGCTGTAGAAGGGTATGCAATCTTCCAGCCGGGCAGATGAGCAAAGACTGCTTCGCCGCAGACCGCGTGCCAGGGGTCGCCGCCCATTAGCTGGTATCCCACAGGTATACGCAGCACAATTGGCCCACCAAAGCGGCCATGCGTGCGCCAACGTATGCTGCCCGTGTCGGTGATTTGCTCGTGGGCGGGGTCGGCATATTTGCGGAACTGGATTTCAGGCACAGGTCGCAGCCCATTCATCGCCATCCCGGACGAGCGGCCCACAATGCCTTCTTCATTCAGGCTCGTATCGAAGACGCGCTCCTCGCCGAAGCGAGCTTGCAAGCTGTCGGTCACGCGGTGTACACCGCCGAACGCGCCTACATCCTCTCCAAAGACGAGGATTGTCATGTCCCGGCTCATCTCGTCTTCAAGCGTCTGCTTGATAGCCTGCTGCATCGTCAGGCGTGGGCCTTCAGTGATTGGCTGGGTTGCAGGCACAGGATGCTCAGGGGCGAAGAGGTGCGTTCTCGCGTCGTCGGGCGAGGGATCGCGCCCTTGCGCCCAGGCAGCCTCGGCCTGAGCGCGTGCGAAGTCGCTAGCCTGCTCCTGCATGGCCTCTATCTGCGAGATGGGTATGCCATGCTCTTGCTCAAGATACGAGATGAGCCGGGCGAGCGGGTCACGCCGCGCATCTTCTGCTTTTTCTTCCGCGCTTTTGTAGGCCGCGGGGTCCTGCCAGTTGTGCCCTGTGAGGCGCGGCACCTTCACATGCACCATCTGCGCTCCACCGCCACTTCTTGCGCCTGCAATCGCTGCCTGAAGCGCCTCATAGAGGGCAGCAATATCCCCACCTTCCACGGAGCGAATATCGAGGTCCTGGAAGTTGCGCAAGTTCTCGACTATAGAGGACGCGCCTGTTTGGTAGCGCCAGGGCACCGAGAGTGCGTACTGGTTGTCCTCGATGAGCAGCACGTAAGGCAGGTGGCGTGGGGCGGCTATGTTGACCGCGCTCCAGAAGCCATTGGTGGAGGTAGCGCCGTCGCCCGCGTGCGCCAGAGCGATTGCCCCCTTGTATTCTTCCTGCTGCATTATGTTGGCGCGGTACTCGACAGCCTGTGCCCAGCCCACCGCCGGAGTAAACTGCGCGCCCACGTCGCCCGACGCGGGAAGCACTGTCACGCCACCCGGCTGCTTGTGGTTGAAGACCACACCGATGTCGCGCCCACCTGATACTCCTTCCAACTTGTGCATATTGCTGGCGAACGCCTCGAAGGGTGTGAGGCCGACGCCCAGCATTAGTGGCCGGGACCTGTAGTAAACGGTAGCGCCATCATGCGGGTGCTTCAAGAGGGCTGCCGCGATGAGCTGCGGGACCTCGTGCCCTTTCGCCCCGAATTGAAACTTGAGCTTGCCCTCGTGGGGCTTGTCGGGATTGGGCCTGTATTCTTTGCTGACCTCCATGTCGTCCATAGCGCGTGATACAAGGGCGCGCTCAAGGATCGAGAGCCACCATTCAGGGGTTGGCTTGCTGAGGTCTGCCGGCGCCGGGAGTGGCCGCCACTGCGTACCCAGTGAAGTGGTTGGAATTACTGCTGACATCACAACTCCTCATCGCGTTAGAAATTGAAGCATCTCACTATATGATACCAGATGGACTCGTGAAACGTGAAACGTGAAAAACCGCCCGGAGGCGGCTGGTCGGCATGTATGCATCTGTGATTTCTTGCTGCTAGGCGCGGTTTTCTTCGTGGGTCTCTTCTTCTTTCTGGTGCACTGCTGCTGGGACGGGCCTGGGCGCTGGGGTCACTATCATGACGGCAGCCTCTTTCTCTTCCAGGGTTGCCAAATGGCCCTTGTTGAGTTGGGCTCCGGTGGCGTTTTCGGCAACGTGCGCCTGCGCGCTGCCTGCCCTCTTTCGCATATTGTAGAGGCCAATGCCTGCCGTCAGCATTACCACCACCCCTATGCCTATTACAGTCTGCACATACCCAAACGAGTCGGCGAGAACGCCCGCCAGCAGCACCGGGACTATAATGATAACATTCTGCACCGTATAAAAGGCGCTGAATACGCGTGCGCGTATATCCTCGGGCGACCGCTCTTGTAGAGCCGTTTGCGCTGGAACAGAGATGAAGCTGTTTGATAGGCCAAGTATCAGGGTTATCAGGCCCATGAGAGCCAGCACAACCGCTTCTGATGGTACATGGTTGGACAACTTGTATATCCCTGTCAGTACCGGGTAGGCAAGCGAGAAGACCACGAGTGTTATACCGGCAGCCATCAGACCCCAGTTTATCATCTTTTCCCGGTTGTTCGGGCTGGAGATCTTGCCGACCATGATCACGCCGAGCACCAGGCCGACACCGCCTGGCACGAGTATATAGAAGAGGCGGCTCTGGTCTATATTGAGCACTTTATTGAGGAAGAGAGGGCCAATTGTGCCCAGCATCATGAAAACAGCTATAGCAATGGACCAGTAGATGATGGCGCTTATGATCACAGGGTCGCGGCGTATGAAGCGCCCGCCTTCAACAAGCTCGTCCCAGGCAGCATGAAAGCCGCTCCGGGCGATCTCGGTCGCCCCGGCTGCCACCGCGCTAACTCCTACGTTCTCTCCTCTTTGCCGTCGTGCCGCCGCTGTATCGGCTGGCCTATCCTGGGGCAGGAAGTAGGTGAGCGCAGCCGCCGCCAGGCAGAAGATAAATATGACTATGTAGAGGCCGTTGAAGTTGTTGTTGAATACAGTGGCAAGTAGCAGTGGGCCGAGAAGCACGAAACCCCCTAGCTGCGTGGCGGGAAGGGTCAGGTTAAAGAGCGAATTGGCTGCGACCAACTCCTCTTTTTTGACGAGCAATGGGATCATCGAGGCTTCGGCGGGGTTGAAGAATTGGCTGACCGAAGAGAATAGCAGGGTTGTTATATAGAATATTGGTAGTACGGCTCCCGCCCCCCAACGCGTGTCGGTGAGCAGATAGCCAAGCACCATGACGCCGCGGCCCAGGTTCGTTAGCACCAGCACTGTCTTCTTAGAGTTGCGCTCGACGAATACTCCAGCGATAGCTGCAAAAAGAATTGCGGGCACAGTGAAGGAAATAATAATGCCTGATGTGGCTGTGCTGGAGCCGGTAATTGCGCTCACCTGTAGTACAAGGGCGATATTGACTATCTGCTGCGCGGTTTGCGACATAATTTGAGCCATCCAGATCTTCAGGAAGTTCCGGTTCTTCATCACATCAAGCATCGTGGCATTATGTTCGGTTATCGTTTGTTCATTGATCATAGAGAATGCCTATCTGGTAGTTGGTCTGCTGTAACTTCTGGCCTCCTGGACCGCCAATGGTAATCTATAACTACTATGCGTCCGCCTGCTCTGTACTTTCCTCGCGGCTCACCAGCTTTTTCACGTGACGCTCGAACTCCGACCTCGGCAGCAGCACTTTGTGGTCGCATTTAGCGCAACGTATACCGATATCCGCACCCACCCTCACAACGCGCCAGTCGTAGCTACCGCACGGGTGCGCCTTGCGCATTGTGTACACATCGCCGAGCCGTATGTCCATCGGCTGCATACTTCACTCCTCAAACCCTCTCTTTTGGTGTGCGAACGCTATTATAACATAGAGGTTCCCCGCATTCGTAAGTGTTCAGAGTAGGGGTGCAGGGGATACTCCCCTGATGGGGTATCAGGGGTGTCCCCTAATCTCTCCTGATAAGAGTTCCCCCTCCCACACGTGGGAGGGGGTTAGGGGGTGGGCCTTGCCTTTGTACAATGCTAGTGCCCTGCTTTACTCAACCCCAACTCTGAACATTTACTTCCGCGAAGCGGGTTGACACCCCAGAGAAGCGCATGCTATCATCGTTGGGCATATACGCTACACATTACAGGAAGGTTTCTTATGAAGATTGGCCCTAATGACCTGGTGTTGGACGTGGGAAGCGGGCACAGCCCGAACCCACGCAGTGATATTCTTTGCGACAGATATATAGAAGACGATACAGAGCGCGGGGGCTCTATACACGTTGACCGCCCGCTTATCGTGGCCGACGGCCACAACCTGCCCTTCAAGGACAAGGCGTTTGACTATGTGATTGCCTCACATATTATAGAGCATATGGACGACCCTGCGCGTTTCTGCTCTGAGTTGATGCGCGTGTCAAAACGTGGTTTTATAGCTTCGCCCACCGAGCTTGCTGAACATATGTTCTACTGGTCTTTTCACAAATGGTATGTGAATAAGATCGGCAACAAGCTGGTGCTGCACCCCAAGGTGAACGTGCCCAACATCTTTGGCGAGCTTTTCGACTATCTTTACGAGTATAACCCCTGGTTCGCGCGCTTTCACCGCTCCGTGCCTGATATGTTCTGGATGGAGTATGAGTGGGACGGCACGATTCATCTCGAACTCTGCGATCGCTCGCCGCTCAACCTGCAAGACCCCCGCGCCCTCAAGAAGATGGTGACACCCCGCGAATCGCCTGTGAAATCACTCAAACGAAGCGCCGTGACTGTCATCGATGAGTTCTTACCTAAGGCCGGGCATGACCTCATTACGAAGATGCGCCGCCGGAAGCGTGCGCCCGCCCGTAAAGTGAACCTCGAAAGTATCCTTGCCTGCCCTGCCTGTGGTGGCGATGTGAAGATGCTGCGCGACGCGGTCAAATGCACCGATTGCGGGCGCACTTACCCCATAGAGCGCGGCTTCCCGATGATGCTCCTCGACCAGGAGATGCGCAACAGGCCTGAAGACGGCGCCTCTTATGTTCGCGAAACTGCGGCAACCGGAGGGGCGAGGTAGCAGACTAAGATCTGCTTCGTCAATCATGAAAACTATGGAACTGTACATTGCTGCCTTGCTTTGCCTGTTAGTGCTCACCCTTGCCTCCTGCGGACCGGAGACACCGACCCCTGTGAAGCCTGCTCCTTTGGTGGTTATCTCACCGACCGTTGTTTTGAGATCGCCCGCGCCTGTGCAGGCCACCGGCACTCCCACTTCGGCGGCCACGACCGCCCCTACGGGCACGTCTTTGCCGCTGATCACAGCCTCTCCCATTACGCCCATTCCTACCGACACGCCACCGGCGATGAGCACTTCTACCGAAACGGCGCAGCCTGCAATCTATACTACTCCCGGTACTGCCCCTACTGTAATTGTTAACCCGGGCATCAATATCATCAGGCAGCAATATGATGACGCTCTTGCGAAGTGGCGTGCCCAGAACGTCGAGGCGTATGAGGTGGTGGTGCAGTATTCATCATTCGCTCCCTACGCCGGTACATGGGACCTCAAGGTGAGCGGCGACAAAATTGATGTGGTTAGCTATTCGAAGGATGGCGTAGTGCCTGCCACACCCACCGCCCCCACAACCGGCGACACCCTCAGCTTTCTCACAATAGACGCTCGCTTTGCGGTGATAGAGCACAGGCTGACCGCTTTGCAGCTTCTGGGAGTAGACGCAGAGGTTGATTACGTGGTGACGTTCGAGCCGACCCTGGGCTACCCGATCTCTATCGAGATCAAGCAGAAGCCCGGTGTAGCACGGCCCGATGTTGAAAGCAAGACGGTGGTGAAGAGCCTCACCATCCTCAAGCGAGGCACCCCGGTCGTGCCACAGGCAACTGTAGCGGCAACGCAGCAGGCTACTACTGTTGCTACGCCGCACGTTGCTATCACAATCACGGCTGCGCCTTAGGGCCGGTCTTAGAAGCTGCGTAAAGATTAGACACTATAGATGAGATTATGGCATCCGTCGGGCGGCACCCTAATCTCATCTCCCGCTCCCCTTGTTACATAATCGCGAAGATTCTATGATATACACAGCGCTCCAGACGAATTACGTTTCACGTTTCACGCTTCAGGCGTCGCATGCCACATTAGCAGTTGTTCCTGGAGCGTCACCTGAGATTGGACCACTCCTGTTGGTCTTTCTCGTCGCGCTACTCTTCTCCGTGCTTGCCACTCCAATGCTCAGGCGGCTGGCGCACCGCTACAATGTGCTCGATGCGCCTTCTACACGTAAAATCCATGCTAACCCGGTGCCGCTCCTGGGCGGCGCGGCTATTTACCTTTCAGTGATAGCCGGCCTTGTAGTCTTCGGCCAGCTCGGCTATGTACAGCAGATCGCCACTATCCTCATAGGCGCAACTCTCATGTCTATGTTCGGGGTCTGGGACGACAAGTGGGGACTGCGCCCTTTAGCCAAGCTCTTCGGCCAGGTACTTTCCGCCTCCATACTCTTCTTCTCAGGCGTGAGCGTGCAGTTCTTGCACAACAATATTCTTAACTATATCGCCACAGTCGCCTGGGTAGTGACTATCACTAATGCCTTCAACTTGATGGACAACATGGATGGGCTAGCGGGGGGCATAGCTGCTGTTGCTGCCGTCTTTTTCTTCTTAATCGCCACGCTGACAGGACAATACCTGGTAGCGCCCCTTGCCGCTGTTATACTGGGCGCATGCGTTGGCTTTCTCTTTTACAACTTCAATCCCGCCTCGATCTTCATGGGTGACACAGGCTCGCTCTTCCTCGGCTTCATGCTGGCAGCCGTTGGTATCAAGCTGCGCTTCCCGCCACCGTATAGCCAGGACATAGTCACCTGGATGGTGCCTGTGCTCGTGCTCGGCGTGCCTCTCTTTGACACTGTGCTGGTGACTCTATCGCGCATCCGGCGCGGCGTACCTATCAGTCGTGGGGGCAAAGACCACTTCTCTCACCGTCTGGTAGCTCTGGGCCTCACACGCCGCGAATCGGTGCTCGTTCTTTACCTTGCGCAGGGCGCGCTTGGCGTGGCGGCGCTTGTTGTCATGCAGGCCACTATCCTCGAAGGGTATATAATCGGGTTCGTGGTCTTTATCTGTGCTCTCGTTATGGCATACAAACTTGAGCAGCTTGACCTCTCAGAGACCAACCCTGCGCCCCCCGATACACCTGCCCCTGTGCGCCTCTCCACGTGGTTCTCAAAAGGCCATAAGTGAGCTTGCCTGCGCATGACCCGCGATCCGAGCAACTCGCCACGCCACACGAGGCGGTGCTCGCCTCGCCACGCAAAGAACAATGCGGCCCAATACGCGCCGTATTCTTCGATGCGGGTCTTACTCTAATCTATTCTGACCTGCCCCTTGCCGAACGTATCTCAGCCGTGGCAGGCGAGCGCGGTTGCCCACTTTCATCCAGCGCTGTTACTGCGGCTATGCCCCTGGCGCAAGCCACCCTTTTCAGAGCGCACCGCGACGACCCTGATCTATGGTCATCCGATGCGAGGGTACACCAGCTCTGGCTCGATTTTTACCGCGCCATCCTTCATTATGCAGGCATTGACGGCGTAAGCCTGCTGGCAGGGGAGTGCGCCGCTGCGATCTACGCCGAGTTCAATGCTCCAGGAGCATGGAGGCTTTATCAGGATGTTCTACCTACGCTTGAGGAACTTCACCGCAAAGGCTACGTTATCGGAGTAATATCAGACTGGTCGAGCAATCTCCCAGCCGACGTCCTCTTGCCCCTCGGCGTAGGCCGCTACGTTAACTTTATGGTGGTTTCGACTATAGTGCGGCATGCCAAGCCCGGCCAGGACCTTTACCGCGAGGCGCTCGCCAGGGCGGGCGCAACTCCCCACGAAGCAGTGCATATCGGCGACAATTACATCAACGACATCCTGGGAGCCCGAGCCACAGGCATCCAGGGCGTATTCCTCGACCGCAATAACCGCCACTCGGCTCCTCTAGACTGTCCGCGTATTACAACCCTTGCAGAGTTGCCCCATCTGCTGGCAAGGCTCAGCGAAGCGTAGTAAGGATTTGCAACAGGAGGCCAGGGGATGGGTGCTCCCATAGCACAATATTGGGGGTTGCGACCCTCATCGTGCAAAACCCGCCGCAAAAGCCTTTATGAGAGGGGTTGCCCCGGAGCTATTTGCCGCGCCAGCTATCCACCATTGACTTTACTGCCGCCGCGTAGGCGGGTGGGTTGTTATCGTCCCCGTAGGGCGCATAGACCGGCACTATCGTATCTACCGTCTTCAGTTGCCAGCCGTCAATGTACAGTTCTTTGATTAGCTTGTACCAATCTTCGATGCCGCTCGCCCAGCTACTATAGCTCCTGTAGCCTTCGTAGTTGTCGTAGCCTTCCGTCCATCGTATATTGCCTATAGATTTGGTGAAGCGGGCGACTCCTCTCGTGCCGCAGCCGCTCTCGTGGACAAAAAAAGCCAGGGCGTAAGCGGGGTCAATCCCGTACTTGACGCCAAAATCGTAGATTGTCTGCCCCAGTCCAACGGCGGGCGAGCCATATTGCGTCAGCACACGCTCAATCTGGCTTACGCTTATGCTGGGGGCGCTCATAAGGAGGTAGCCGTCTGCCGGGGCAAGTGGCGGCTGGGCCGCCTGTGGCGCGATCTGCGGCTGCTCCCCTGTTCGCGGCGCGCCGCTTGATGTGTCTATAACGGGGACCGCAGCCTCGACTCCAGCCACACCTTCTGCCACGTCGGCATAACCACTTATGCTTAACGAGCTCTTCCCGTGCGCTGTCAGCACCGGAGTGAGCATTGCGATTGCAACCGCAACGCCCACTCCTATCGCCAACGCCCACCTCCAGCTTGCGGGCCGCTTCCCGGTGGCACCCTGTAGAGGCGCTTCCCCGTACGGCACAACGTTCGCCCTCGGAATCAAAGTCAGTTGCCCGCGTGGCTCCTGAACCTGCATTGCAGAGATGGTGCGCTGCTTGTAACTCCCAGTTGGGGGTAAATGCCTGCGCTCTTCGCCCATGCCCAGCAGCCTGAATGCGCCGGTGCTGTCTCGTGCGCACCTTTCGGCCTCGTCTAGCTCAGGAAGATAGTCAGCAACCGCATTGGCTGCCCGGCTCACTTGCTGCTCTCCTGTGGCGCAGCGTTTGCTGCTCCCGTCCCAGCTGTTGCGGACGCCTTCTCCAGCGACTTCTGCAACGCTGCGCGCTCTTCAGGAGTAATCAGCTTGAAAGAGGTTCCGTCGTTGAGGTAAATAAGCTGTTCGTTCTTGACTGACACCACGAGGTCAGGCTTGCCGTCGCCATTCACGTCCTGCGCGGCGGCTTGCACCGGCGTCAGGTCCTCACCCTGCCCAAAGAGGTATGGACCAACTATAGTGGTAGTCTTGGTGCTGTCGCCGCCGGGCAGTTCCAGCACGGTCACTCGGCGGTTCAAGTTCATAGCCACGAAGTGTGTTGGCGCGCCCGCGGCTTCCCCATGCCCTACATATGCGTCCATCTGGAAGGTGCGCGGACGGCCATACTGCAAGTCGTCCAGCTTGACCTGGGTCCACTCGACGGCGGCGCTTACTGTTCCGTAGAGCACCAGCGCGCAAAGCAGCCCACCCGCCACTATCCCGACGGCTCTTGCCTGAACGCCCCTCGGTTCGCTTTGCGCGCGGCTTTTCTCACGCCGTGCCTCCCTTTGAGGAGAGGTGACCCGTGACGGTTGCGGCTCTGTCTGCCTGAGGGGGGCCTCTTTAGGCCGTGCAGGCGCAAAGACCTGGCGACGTGGGGCGGGCATCGCTCTCAACTGAGGAGTGGCCGTGAATAGTTCCTCCTCCTCAAGGGCCTCCAACGGCAGCCAGTTACCCCGGCTGCGCCCCCTCTCGTCTGCCTCGTCCCACCTTTGTGCGCGAGCGTTGGCACCGTTAGATCGTGTGTAAGCCATCTCTCTATTCCTCCATCTATCTCTAAAACAACTCTGATACATCTCTTACCGAGAGATTAGGGACTGGTGATCTACTCTCCTAAACTGCTAGCCCCTGGTCCATAGCCCCTGGTCCATAGCCCCAAACCTATTAGTTCGCCGATACGTAAGGAAGGGCTAGCAGTGCGCATTGCGAGCGAAGCAGCCTCCCCATGAATGAGTTGGGGTCGGCAATTGCGTCCGATTCGTCCCTGGTCGCCACTACAAAGACCTCTTCCTCTGGAAGGTTGATCAGCAGTAGGGATGGAACTGTGCGCCTGATGAGATGGCGCGGCGCGTTTTCCTCTGCCCAGTGCGGTGCGCTTGCATAGGTGAGCCCTTTACCATAGTTCGATTTCATCTTGTCGCCTCCATATCAGCTAGAAGAACTAATGTTCTGATTACTTGAACACTATAGTTTAGAACGGGTGTTCGTGTCAACCCACTTTTCCACCAACTTTAGAGCAATTTATGGAACACCTTTGAGCAGACATATGGCCGCTGTGTTACAATCGGAGAGATAGTCGCGGGCAGAGGAGATTTATGAAGAAAGTTGTGCTATTCGACTTCCACAATACTCTCGCTACTTGCGACGGGTGGCTCGACCTTGAGATCAGAACCCTGCCTGCCCTTGTCTTGCAGCGCCTGGCTGCGGAAGGTCTCCGCCCCCAACCTACCTCCGAGGTGTTGAACGAGGCTCTACGCCTCTTCAAAGAGCTTCGACAGCGCGTGCGTGAGAGCGGCGTCGAGCTGAGCGCTGTCGAAGGCGCAACGCAGGTGTTGGCTGAGATAGGCATAGAGCTACCGGAGCAGGAGATAGCCTCCGCCGTTGATCATTTAGAGTATGCCTGCCTTCCACAAGTAGAGGTAGCCTCCAATGCTATTATCGCTCTAGAAAGGCTGCGTGCTGCGGGCTGCCGGCTGGGGGTTGTTTCGAGTGCGGGCTACCCGCCATTCGTCGAGCTTGCCCTTGAGAAGCTGGGACTACGCACCTTCTTCAGCGAGGTGATTACAAGCGCAGGAGAGGGCCTCTACAAGTCGGACCCGACGATCTTCCAGAGGGCAGTGGCACGCTTAGCTGGCACACCTGAAGAAGCCGTTCACGTTGGCGATCACGCAAAATACGATGTGCATACAGCAAAGCAAGCAGGCCTCTCGGCGATCTGGTATGCGGCCCACGCTCGGAGCACCGCCGAATTGCACGGGCAATCCTGGGAGAAAGTGGCCTGCGAAGGCGCTGAAGCCGATGTGGTCATCACTGACCTCGCAGACCTCTACCCAGCCGTTGAAAGGCTGTAGAGCCAGGTTTTGGTACGCAGTGACATTTGCGGCAGGGGGGCAACCTGTTGATCCGCCGATAATGCATAGTTGGTCAGCTTCCTCCCTCCGCCCGATTGACGCTCGCCTCTTTTCTTTGCTATAGTGTTTAGAAGAGTGCATTCTGGCGCTTACATGGACGCAACATAGATGGAGGAGCGGTTTACGATTATGACTACCGGTGAGAAGGCAGAGACAAGGGGCTTCGGGCAATCGCTGGCGAACAAGACCAGCGACTTCCCTGGCTGGTACAACGACGTGGTAATGCGCGCCGAGCTAGCAGAGGATGCCCCGGTGCGCGGCTGTATGACGGTTCGCCCCTATGGTTACGCCGTCTGGGAAAACGCGCGCGATGAGCTGGACCGCCGTTTCAAGGAAACCGATGTGGTAAACGCTGCCTTCCCTCTGCTCATACCTAAGAGCTTTCTCCTCAAAGAGGCCGAGCATGTCGAAGGCTTCGCGCCTGAGGTGGCCTGGGTCACTATCGGCGGCGACGAAGTGCTTGCCGAACCACTTGCTATTCGCCCTACTTCGGAGGCAATCATAGGGCCGATCTACGCCCGATGGATCCAATCGTACCGCGACCTGCCGGTGCTGATCAACCAGTGGGCTAATGTCATGCGTTGGGAGAAGCGACCCCGCCTTTTTCTGCGTACCACCGAGTTCTGGTGGCAGGAAGGCCATACCGCACATGCAACTCTCGATGAAGGCGAGGAGCGTACCTTGCAAATGCTGGAAGTTTACCGCTCCTTCCTGGAGAATGAGCTTGCTATCCCGGTAATCGCGGGACTCAAGAGTGAGAGCCAGAAGTTTCCGGGTGCGCTCCGCACCTACACCGTTGAGGCGATGATGGGCGATGGCAAGGCGCTTCAAGCAGGCACTTCGCACAATCTGGGCGACCACTTCGCCCGCGCTTACGACATTACCTTCCTGGATGAGAACAACACGCGCCAGTACGCCTGGACCACCTCCTGGGGCATGTCCACGCGCATTGTCGGCGCAGTGATAATGGTGCATGGCGACCAGCAGGGCCTGATCTTGCCGCCCCACGTCGCGCCTTATCAGGTGGTGATCGTACCTATCTGGCGCAAGGACGAGCAGAAGGCCGAGGTCATGGCCGCAGTGAACCGCGCAAGCGCTGCCCTCAAGACAGCAGGAATTCGTATCAAGGTAGACGCAACTGAGGCCAAAAGCCCAGGGTGGAAGTTCAATGAATGGGAGTTAAAGGGGGTGCCTCTCCGCATCGAGCTAGGCCCACGCGACGTAGAGAACAACAGCGTGGTGCTCGCCCGCCGCGATAACCGCGCCAAAGCATCGGTCTCGATGGACGAGCTTTCTCAGCGCGTGCCTGAATTACTTGAGGAAATACAGAAGGCGCTCTTCGACCGAGCTCTTGAGTTCCGACAGGCGAATACGCTGCATGCTGCAACATACGATGCGCTCAAGGCTGGCATTGAACAGCGCCAGTTTGTTGATGTCTTCTGGTGCGGCGATCCCGCCTGCGAGGAGCGTATCAAAGCGGAGACAAAAGCCACGAACCGCTGCATGCCGCTCGACCAGCCGGGCGACAGTGGCCCGTGCGTGCTCTGCGGCGCTATGAGTGACAAGCATTGGATCTTTGCCAGGGCGTATTAGTTACTTTATCTGATGTGACTCTCTATGATGGTATACAGACAGCTTAGGCGAAGGGGTGGCTCACAGGGCCACCCCTTCGCGCTCGTTGCGCTCCTCACTATCACCCTCATCCTGGGCTCAGGCTTCCTTCCCCGGTATCCCGTTGCCGCCCCACTGGCCGAGCCCGTGCCTTCAGCCACGCCCGGCGCATTCGTTCCTATCAACTTGAAGATTGGCCTGCACACGCGCCTAACCGACGAACCCGACCCAGAGAAGATCAAGCAGGAGTTCAGGATGCTCCGTGAGATGGGCGCGACCTGGGCAACTGAGTTCTTCCCCTGGGCCTACATCCAGCCCTCTGACCCCAATCGCTTCGATTGGACCCACGCCGATGAAGTAGCTGATGCCGCGCAAGCCGCAGGCATAACGCTGCTGGCGCGTCTGGATGGAGTTCCTGACTGGGCCAAACCCCCCGGTACCACCTGGCGCTATCTTGATCCACAGCACTACAACGACTACGGCGATTTCGTTTACGCCTTTGCGCAGCACTTCAAGGGGCGCATCTCCCGCTATATCATCTGGAATGAGCCCAATACCGCCGCCGAGTGGGGGCAGCGAACGCCTGACCCACAGGCATACGCCGACCTGTTGAAAGTCGCCTACACCAGCGCAAAGCGAGCCGACCCCACATCCATCGTGATCCTTGCGGGCCTTGCCCCTAATCTGGAGGGCGAAGGCAGCACAACAGCGCTCAACGACCTCGTTTACCTCGATAAACTCTACAGCGCGGGAGCCGCCCCCTACTTCGATGCTGTGGCTGTACATGCCTACGGCCTTCTCGCCCCGCCCGACGACCCTTCAGGCCCCGCAAAGCTTAACTTTGCCCGCACTGAAGAGGTCCACAAGGTGATGCAACGCCGGGGCGACGGCAGCAAGCCTATTTATATAACCGAAGGCGGCTGGAACGACAGCCCAAGATGGTCGTATGCTGTCAAGCCCTACCAGCGTGTCGAATATACGCTGCGTGCCTACCAGAAAGCCGCCCAGGATTGGCCCTGGGTGCAAGCTGTCTGCCTCTGGGCGTCGCGCTTCCCCAAAAGCCAGTACACCTACTTCGACAACTACAGCTTCCTGACCCCCGACTTCATCCCCAAAGCCGTCTACCTGGAGGTACAGAAGTACGCGAAAGGCGGAAAATAAGGTGTCCGACTCTCCAGCCTGCACCCTTGCTCTTTATTTCGTAACTCATAACTCGTAATTCCTCGAGAAATGCGCCGCACATCAACCGACCTGCTTATAATAGCTATCCTTGCCCTGATATTGCTGCTGGTGTGGGCCGGGCAGCAGCATGCCCCCGACCGCTACTTACAGCAAATACAAAGCAGCGGCGTGCTGCGAGTGGGCATGGACCCTACTTATCCTCCTTTCGACGCGCTAAATGGCGGCAAGGTAGCAGGATACGATGCTAACCTGGCGAGCGCAGTCGCTAAGGACCTCGGCGTGACAGTAGAGTTTCATAGCTACGCCCTCGATACCCTTTACGACGCGCTCGCCACAGGCAAAGCAGACATGCTCGTATCGGCTTTGCCTTTCATCTATGAGCGTCAAGCTGATGTCAGGTACTCAGTCCCTTACTACCAGGCAGGACAGGTGCTGGTTGTGCGCGCCGGTGACACCCGCATCACCTCCCTGCCTGACTTGAGCGGCAAGAAAGTAGGCGTAGAACTTGGATCTGTCGCCGACACGGAAGCGCGACGTGAGAGCTCTCGCCTCGCGGGCATGCAGCTTAGCTCTACCTACCGGTCGGCGGAAGAAGCTCTCTCCGCCCTTGTCAAGGGCGAAGTAGATGCTGCTATCACCGACAATTTATCTGCCCAACTCTTTCTGGGTACTCACTCCGGCTCTCTATATATAATCTCATTGCCGCTCACAGATGAGCCGTATGTAATCGCCATGCCTGTTCGCGCCACCGGACTATCCGCCCGCGTAGATGCGACTATAGAACGCCTGCGCGCCTCAGGCGAGCTAGCCCGCCTCATGGGCGCGCCCTGAAGCTGATTTAGTGGTACGGCAGCTGCCGGGCGTAGAGTTGCTTCTCTGCGGCTTGTAGTATTATGCAGCCTTTTACTCCACTCTGCCACTTACCCGCTTTGGTGTAGAATGAAACATGGGAACCAGGACAGGCGCTTGGATAGGTCGGCTTTCTCAACCACGAAATCAGTAGAGAGGTCTCACATGAAACTTCGATTGCCACAAGTTGTGCTACTAGCGCTTCTCAATTTCCTACTGCTTGCCGCTCTTCACGGGTCCGAGCAAGCAGCGCTCCCAGCGAGCATACCAGGCCAGGTTGGCCCTTCCTCCAACAGCGCAGATTGGCCGATGTACGGACATGACTGGAGCCGCACCAACTACAACCCTGCCGAAAAGACGATCAATGCGAGCAACGTGAGCCAGCTTGTCTCGCGCTGGCAGTCGCCCGACCTCGGCAGCAATGGCACCCCACCTTCGGGCGCGCCGAGTGTAGCCAACGGCAAGGTGTACGTCGGCAGCAGCCGTAGCTCAGGAGACAACTTCTTCGCCTTCGACGCGGCTACAGGCGCGCAAGCCTGGACTGCCAACGTAGGCTACAAGAGCGATTGCTTCAACGTTGGCATCGGCTCTACTTCGGCTATATCAGGCGCAACGCTGGTGGTGGGCGGCGGCGATGCGGCTTATTATGGCCTCAATGCTAACAGCGGAGCGCGCCTCTGGCGCAACGCCATGAACGTCGGCAGCAGCGGCTTCGCCTGGACATCTCCTCTGCTGGCGAATGGCAAAGCCTATGTAGGTATAGCCTCGCGCTGCGACAATCCATCGGTGCGCGGTGAGGTGCGTGCCCTCGACCTGCAAAACGGCAGTCAGTCAGCTACCCAGTATTTTGTCCCAGCAGGAAAGGCGGGCGGAGGCATCTGGAACTCGCCTGCCCTCAGCCCCGACGGTGGCACCCTCATTGTCGCTACCGGCGAGGACTTTGCGGGCTATAATGGCCCTTATAACCGTGCTATAGTTTCGCTCGACTCGCGCACCCTTGAGATAAAGCAGTCGCACCAGCAAGGCAGCCTCAACCAGGACGCCGATTTCGGCACGACCCCTATCGTCTTCAGTGACAACCAGAAGCGCATTCTCGTCGGCGCAAACCACAAAGACGGCGTTTTCTACGCCTATGCACTAAACAACATCAACGGTGGGCCTATATGGTCCCGCCAAATAGGGGTCGCAGTGGGGATGATGGCTGCCTATGATCCCACCTTCGGCGATGGCGGCACCCTCTTCATCCAGGGCGGTGGGGCCAGGCTCTACGCAGTTGACCCCGCCACAGGCAAAGATCGCTGGCCTGATGTGGGAGTTGGCGGGCAAGACAACATGGCTGTCGCCAACGGTGTCATCTACCTCAACGAGGAGGGCGCGCTCAAAGCGCTTGATGAGAGCAATGGACGTCTCCTGCGTACGATCACCCCTGTGCGCTCAGGCGCAAGCAACAGCGGCGTAGCTATCTCCAATGGCGTCATCTACTGGCTCTCCGGTAATTACCTCAACGCCTGGGGCTTGCCCGGTGGCGCCCCCGCCCCACCCGCCTTGCCCGGCACAGGCACTCAAATGTTCCCGCAAACA
>JADEYI010000843.1_pt1 | contig 32266 bp, 23 predicted proteins | sample 8542331 | NCBI WGS metagenome assembly JADEYI01 (sample SAMN16510988, study PRJNA670497) | mine drainage metagenome | isolation source: biofilm near Copperflume 1 | place: Germany: Marsberg coppermine Kilianstollen | collected 2018-02 | reverse complement strand
TTCTGAGCGCAGCGAAGAATCCCGGATCCGGGACCCATGCGCTGCGCTCAGGGTAACAGCAGAGCCTGGTGCAGAGGTTCCCTAGCGGGTCACCATCGTCTGCGCCGCCTTGATCAGCTTTTCGGTGTTTTCATCGTCGCCCAGGACCAGTGGCTCGGGCACCGCGATACCGCGTTGGCAGGCCGGGCGCGCCTCCATCCGGGCGATCCAGGCCTGCAGGTTGGTCAGGCCGTCAATCTTGACGCCGCTCCATTTGTAGATGCGCACCCAGCACCAGTTGGCGATATCGGCGATGCTATAGTCGTCGCAAAGGAATTCGCGTCCGGCGAGTTGTCCTTCGAGCACTTCGAACAGGCGCCGGCATTCGTTGTGATAGCGCTCAATCGCGGACGGCAGCTTCTCCGGGAAATAACGGTAGAAGACGTTGGCCTGGCCCATCATCGGTCCGATCCCGGCCATCTGGAACATTAGCCATTGCGTGACCCGCGACTGGCCTTTTTCGTCCTTGGGCATCAGCTTGCCGGCTTTGCGCGCGAGGTAGAGCAGGATCGCGCCGCTCTCGAAGATCGGGAAGTCGCCATTGCCGCGGTCGACGATCGCCGGAATCCGGCCGTTGGGGCTAAAGCGCGTAAACTCGGGCTTCTTCTGCTCGCTCTTGCTGAAGCTGATCGGATGCACAGTGTAAGGCATCCCGACCTCTTCGAGAAAAACGGACACTTTCCAGCCGTTGGGGGTGGACGCGGTGTACAGGTCGATCTGGGGCGTACTCATGGTTGATTTTCCTTATGGCGGCGCCGATGGCGCGGCCGGCGCAACGGCATCCGGTATTCGGTCGGCTCAAGCAATAGACCATAGTGATTCTGGAACGAACCGTCAAGAAACAGACCGACGCATCCGCTATAGCTTCATCCAATCCGATTGATACATGCAGCCAGTTGGCCGCATGCTCAGCCATCTGCTGGAATGAACATTCCAACATACTCGCGCGATCGATCCGCATTCGGTGGCGCAAAAAGACCGAAGCTGAGAAAGATGATTACCCAAAATATCTATGCTGTGCACCGGCTGTCGTCATTTCAAAATCACAAAGATTTTCCAAGGCTCGTCCGAAGGTTGGTCGGTCTCCATGAGGAGCGCTATAGCTATTTCGCGGTGCCGAACCTCGTCAGTTAAAAATTTTCGTTAGCCGCACCTGATTTGCGGAAGAAGTGGGACAAACTGGCGTCTGATGTTGAATCGCGGAAAGAGTCGGAACATTATGGCGGCGGACCCGACGAACGCTGCGTCTATCAGTCCGTCCGCATTGATTGACCCGGCCGTGATGTCGACCGCGGCTTCGTCATTCGCAGGCAGCACGAATCTTCCGCTGCCCAGGAGGAGCGGGGCATGAAAAGATATCTAGCCGAGCTGATAGGCACTTTCGTACTGGTCTTCGGTGGATGCGGCGCTGCGGTCCTTGCCGGCAGCCACATTGGCTTCGCGGGCGTGGCGTTTGCCTTTGGCTTTTCACTGCTAGTGATGGCTTATGCAATCGGACCGATATCCGGATGCCATATCAATCCTGCCGTGACGTTTGGTTTGCTGCTCAGCGGTAAATTTGATGCTAAGGATGTTCCCGGGTACGTCATTGCGCAGATCGCGGGCGCGATTATCGCGGCTGGCGTGCTCTTGATCATCGCAAGTGGGACCAGCGCCGGCTACGATCCCTCCACCGCGGGATTCGCAGCTAACGGTTACGGGACACATTCACCTGGTGGCTATAATCTGACGGCAGCATTCGTCACCGAAGTGGTGCTGACGTTTTTCCTGGTCTTTACCGTGCTCGGCTCGACCGATATTAAAGCGCCGGTGGGTTTCGCCGGAATCCCGATCGGGATCGTGCTCGTACTGATCCATCTGGTGGGAATTCCGGTGACCAACACTTCGGTCAACCCGGCCCGCAGTATCGGACCCGCAGTGTTCGTCGGCGGATGGGCATTGGGCCAACTTTGGCTATTCATCGTGGCCCCACTGATCGGCGCGGCAATCGCCTCGATGCTGTACAAGGTGGTCGGTGCTTCTGAGCCGCTGATCGCGGTGCGCGTTGCGGAAACCGCGCTTCCGAGCGAGCAGGCGGAACGCGCCCGCTAGAGATTTTGCAACAGCGATGGAACCTCTGCACAAAGTTAGGTTGTCATTCTGAGCGCAGCGAAGAATCCCGGATCCGGGACCCATGCGCTGCGCTCAGGGTGACAGCAGAGCCTTGTCAGAGGTTCCCTAGCCGAGCACCGGAATATCCGGCCCGCGCCATGCGCCCACGCGCCGTAGGACGTTCGATCGGGCGTGCGATCGGCTCAGCTGCGGCTGGCCGAGCGCATCTTTGCCGCCGCATTCTGGACCGCCTTAATGATGTGTGCGGGGCTGATAATACGCTTGCCGCGCAAGCATTAGTGGTTATTTTTTATTCACGAGGAAGCGAAAAAACCATTATGAATGCTAACCGCCTGACCGAAAAACTTCAGGAAGCGCTGAGCCGTGCGCAAAACGCCGCAGTCGCCGCACATCATCAGGCCGTCGACGTCGAGCATCTGGCGTCGGCGCTGTTCGATGACGGCGAGGGGTTGGCCGCCTCGATCCTGAAACTGGCGGGCGCCGACCTGGCGGCGGTGCGCGGCAAACTCGCCGACGAATTGCGCAAGCTGCCCGCGATTACCGGCAGCGGCGCCGACGGCGGACAAGTCTACGTCACGCAGCGCCTCAACCGTCTGCTGACCAGCGCCGAGCAGGAAGCTGGCAAGCTTAAGGATGAGTACGTATCGATCGAGCATGTGATCATCGCGATGCTGGCCGAGCCAGGCGCGGCCGCGCGGATTTTGCGCGACGCCGGCGTGACCCACGACAAGCTGATGACGGTGCTCAAGCAGGTGCGCGGCAACCAGCGCGTGACCTCGAGCAATCCCGAGGCGACCTACCAGTCGCTCGAACGCTATGGGCGCGATCTGACCAAGCTGGCCGCGGCGGGCAAGGTCGATCCGGTAATCGGCCGCGACGAAGAGATCCGCCGCGTAATCCAGGTGCTCTCGCGGCGCACCAAGAACAATCCCGTCCTGATCGGCGAGCCGGGTGTCGGCAAGACCGCAATCGCCGAAGGGCTGGCCCAGCGGATCGTCTCGGGCGACGTGCCCGAGGGGCTCAAGAACCGCCGGCTGGTCGCGCTCGACATGGGCGCGCTGGTGGCGGGGGCCAAGTTTCGCGGCGAGTTCGAAGAGCGTCTGAAGGCGGTGCTCAAGGAGGTGCAGGAGGCCGACGGCGAGATCATCCTGTTCATCGACGAGCTGCATACGGTGGTCGGCGCGGGCGCGGCCGAGGGCGCGATGGACGCGTCGAATCTGCTCAAGCCGATGCTGGCGCGCGGCGAGCTGCATTGTATCGGCGCGACCACGCTCAACGAGTACCGCAAATATATCGAGAAGGACGCGGCGCTCGAGCGGCGCTTTCAGCCGGTCAAGGTTGACGAGCCGAGCGTCGAGGACACGATTTCGATCCTGCGCGGGCTCAAGGAGCGCTACGAGGTTCATCACGGCATTCGTATCAAGGACTCCGCGCTGGTCAGCGCGGCGATCCTGTCCAATCGCTACATCGCCGACCGCTTCATGCCCGACAAGGCGATCGATCTGGTCGACGAGGCGGCGGCCAAGCTGCGCACGGAAAAGGAATCGATGCCGGTCGAGCTCGACGAGGCCAATCGGCGGGTGATGCAGCTCGAAATCGAGCGCGAGGCGCTCAAGCGCGAGACCGACGCCGCGTCGAAGGAGCGGCTGGGCAAGCTCGAAAAAGAGCTCGCCGAGGCCCACGAGCGGCGCACGGCGCTGCAGGCGCAATGGCAAAAGGAAAAGGGCGGGATCGAGCAGTTGGCCAAATACAAGAGCGCGATTGAGCAGACTCGCCACGAGATCGACAAGGCCAAGCGCGACTACGATCTCAACAAGGTCGCCGAGCTTCAATACGGCAAGCTCGCGAGCCTCGAAAAGGAGCTCGCCGCGGCCGAGCAGGCGGCCGACCACGGCACCGGGTCGCGGCTGATCAAGGAAGAGGTCGACGAGGAGGATATTGCCGAGGTGGTCGCGCGCTGGACCGGTATCCCGGTGTCGCGCCTGATGGAGGGCGAGGTGCAGAAGCTCGCGCATCTCGAGGAGCATCTGCACAAGCGCGTGATCGGGCAGGACGAGGCAGTCTCGGCGGTGGCCGACGCGGTGGTGCGCGCGCGGGCCGGCCTGCAGGATCCGAATCGTCCAATCGGGTCGTTTATCTTTCTGGGACCGACCGGCGTGGGCAAGACCGAACTGGCGCGGGCGCTGGCTGAGTTCCTGTTCGACGACGAGTCCGCGATGATCCGCATCGACATGTCGGAGTACATGGAAAAGCATTCGGTGTCGCGGCTGGTCGGCGCGCCGCCGGGCTACGTCGGCTATGACGAGGGCGGGCAGTTGACCGAAGCGGTGCGGCGGCGGCCGTATGCGGTGATCCTGTTCGACGAGATCGAAAAGGCGCACGCCGACGTCTTCAATATCCTTTTGCAATTGCTCGACGACGGCCGTTTGACGGACGGGCAGGGGCGCACGGTCGATTTCAAGAACGCGGTCGTGATCATGACGTCGAATATCGCGAGCCAGACCATCCTGGGTTACAAGGGCCGCGACTATGAGAAGATGAAGACCGAATGCCTGGCCGTGCTGCGCCAGAGCTTCCGGCCCGAGTTTCTCAACCGCGTCGACGAGATCGTGGTGTTCCATCCGCTGTCGAAGGAGCAGTTGCGCCAGATTGTCGATATCCAGCTCGAACGGCTGCGCAAGCGGCTCGCCGATCGCAAGATCGAACTCGAGTTGACCGACCAGGCGCGCGACTACTTCGCCGAGCACGGTTACGATCCGGTGTACGGCGCGCGTCCGCTGCGGCGCATGATCCAGCGCGAACTGGAAACCGCGCTCGGCCGCAAGCTGCTGCTGGGCGAGATTCGCGACGGCTCGCGCGTCACGGTCGGAGCAAACGCGCGCGGCCTGGAGCTGACCTCGCAGTTGATCGAGCACGCCGCCGCCTAAGCGCGACGGCGTGGGGGCGGGGCCGCGGACCGCCCGTCATCGCTATCGAGGCACCGGTAATCGATGCGCCCGGCCGCCCGGCCGGGTGCTCTCGCGGGCGCGTGCGGTTTAGTCTCGAGATAGAAGCTAAGCTACATTAACGACAGTTGACGAATTACACTGGCTAACAGTATTCTGGATCTCGCAGACGGACGCGGGCGCCACGATCAAGTGGGGCCGGTCCGGGAAACAAGGGTCAATGGAGGACGTTTAGCGCGGCTTCGCGAGGTTCTTGGGCCTGAATCGGCGCCGCGAAAAGTTAAAGCGATGGATAAGAGTTTAGCTGAATTCCCGACGAGCAAGGGCACCCGCCCGACGCGCAAGGCGATTTGGATGAAGCGTGTGGCGCTGGCTGGCGTGAGCCTGGTGGGGTTGGCGGCTGCGATGAGCGCCACGGCGGCCCTGGCCGCACCGGCGCTGGTTATCAAGATGACCGACAAGCCGCCGATGTACGAGCCGACCAAGGCGACCGTGAAAGTCGGGGATACCGTCGAATGGGTCAATGACGCCAAGACGCTGCATTCGGTGACCGCGGATCCCGACAGCGCGCAGAAGCCGGGCGATGTCTCGCTGCCACCGGGCGCGCAGCCGTTCGATTCGGGCTTCATGCAGCCCGGCGCGACTTTCGATTATACGTTTAAGGTCGCCGGGACCTACAAATATCTCTGCCTGCCCCACGAAAAGGACGGCATGATCGGATACCTGGTGGTCACCAAGTGACCCGGCCGCACGGTGCGGGTTCGCGCTGATCGCGCGTGCCGACGCAGCCGGCGGACGGGGCTAGCCGCGCATGCCGGACAAAGCGATGGCGCGATTTGATCGCGGCGCGGCCGGCAGGCTATGGTGCCTGTCGCGCCGCCGGTAAGCGAAGTCACGAAGAGGTGGACGGACCTTAACGCGGGTCGCAGCGGGTCGGCGCAAAAAGCTGGAGCGGGAGCGGAATACGGATTGAAATGAAGCGCAGCTCAAAGATTTCTCCTGATATACGCGGCAACCGCGCCAGCGCTTGCGGCGCGCTCGCGGCCGGCGCATTTGCGCTCGCCGCGTCGATCGTGGCCGGCGCGGCGCCGGCGCACGCCTTCCCGTGGAGCATCGATATGTTTCGCGGCGCGGCGGTGCAGCCGCTCTCGGTCCCGCCGCGCGTGATGCCCGCGGGCGTGCTACCAGTTGACGGTATTCACTACAACATTCATCCGGGCCAGCCGGCCAATCTGCCCGGCATCAATGAGCAGGCGCTGCCCGAGATGAAGCTCGAGACCATGACGGTCAAGCTGCACAATCCGCTGCAGCCGACGCCGCTCAACCTCGCGCACGGCCGCGAATTGTTCCTGGCCAACTGCGCGCCGTGCCACGGCGTGGCCGGCGAAGGTAACGGATCGGTGGTGCATCTGCTGGCGCATAAGCCGGCCAACCTGATGACCGGGGTGAGCAAGAACCTGCCCGACGGCTATATCTACGGATATATCCGCAACGGCGGTATCTGGATGCCTGCATACGACGACGCGATGAACTCGACCGAGCGCTGGCAGGTCGTGATGTATCTGCGCGACCTCGAACAGAACTATCATCCGGAGCAGGCCGGCGCGGCACCCGCCGACGCGTCGGCATCGGGCGCGGCGAATGGCGCGGACGCGCCCGCATCGTCGGGCATGACCATGGCGCATTAGCCGTTCGCCGCTTACCCGCGGTCGTGGCGGATGGCGCGTGCGAACGAGGATTTTACAGCCGGTGCTTCGAACTCAACGGGGCGCCGGTTTTTTTTGCCATGAGCGCCGCGAGTCGCCGGTGGCGAGCGGCGAGATTGCGTTACGCAATGCCGTGAAACCAAGCGCGCTGTGTATCGTCGTGAGCCAAACGGTTTCGCGTGCCCCACGATGTCGCTTTAATAATACCGCAACGCGACAATGCCATAAGGTCGATTCATCCGTGCGCAAGCGATTCGCGACCGGCAACCGGGCATTTACGCGCGGGACGCGGCGAGGGCATTGAGGTCGGATGAATATGATGATGCGTGCGGCAATAGCCATCGTGATTATGGCCGTGATGATCGCGGCGGCAAGCCCGGCGTCGGCGGCGGCCGATCCGGCGCTAAGCGCAGCGCAACTGATTGAAATCGCGGTCGAGATGAATCCGCAAATCAAAGCCATGCGGGCGCAATGGATGGCGGCGGTCCATTCGATCCGGCAGAATTATGCGCCGGCCGATCCGATATTTTCTTTCCTGAACGTTGACAGTCCGAAAAATCCCTTCGTTGGAGCGACCGATCAGAGCTTCGCCGTATCGCAATCATTGCAGTTCCCGGGCGAGGCGCTGCTGCAGGCCGATCAGTCCCGGCGTACGGCCGAGATTGCGAGGCTGACCTATGAAGCCGCGCTGCGCGATCTGCGGGCGCAGGTCGAGACGACGTACTACCAATCGTTGCTCGACGACGCGCTGGGGCAGGTTAATCAGGAGATGATTGCCAGCCTGACGCAGGTGCTGAAGGTCACGCAGGTGGCCTATTCGGCCAATCAGGTCACGCAGACCGATTTCATCAGCGCCGAATTTGATCTGACCAATCAACAGTTGGTGCAGGATCAGCAGCAGGTCGCGCGCGCCAATGACCGCACAACTCTGAACCAACTAATTTATCGCCGGCCCGACGAGGCCTTGAATCTCGATGAGACGCTCAAGCTGGAGCCGTTGACGGCGCCGCTCGATGAGCTGGTGGAACGCGCCACCCAGATGCGGCAGGAAATTCTCGCAACGGCGCTGACCGAAAAGAACAACGCGACCGCGCTGACGCTGGCGAAGATGGAGTATTTGCCGAACTATACCATCGGTTATGAATTTGACCATTTCTTAGTATCATCGGCGGGTCCCACGGCGACCGCGCTGCAGGATCATTCGCTTTTCTTTTCGCTCAGCGTACCGATCTTTTTCTGGATCAAGCAGCGCGAGGATGTGACTCGGGCGAATTACGATCTGGACGCGGCGCGCGACAATGCCGCGCTGATTCGCAGCCAGACGGCGGCCAGCGTCACCACGCTCTACCGCACCGCGCAGATTAGCTATCGTTCGGCGACGGTCTATCATGAGACGCTCATTCCGCTGTCGCGTCAGGATTTCCAGGTCGCGCTGGTCGCGTATCAGTCGGGTAAAATCGATTTCGTGACGCTGGTGGGGGCCTTGCAACGCGCCTTCAATGCAAGGATTGGCTACTTGCGGGCGATCAATCAATTCCTGGCGACTGAAATCGCGCTCGAGCAAGCGATTGGCGGGCCGGTCTCCAAGTGATGCGCCGCAGATTGGCAGGCGGCCGCGCGTGCGTGATCGGAATGCGCGGATGGCGCATCGCCGCGGCGATCGCCGCAATCGCATTTGCGATCGGCGGCTGCACCGGAACCGTGCCGGGCCCGGCCGCGGCCACCACGCCCACGCCGGCCGCCCCGCGGCTGGTGGCGCAGGCCGACGGCCGCACGATCCTTGAGATCCCCGGTCCGCCGGTGCCCGGGCTGACGACCGCCGTGGTGCGGCAAATCGAACTGCCGGGCGTGCTCGAAGCCAACGGGCAGGTGGCCTTTGACGATCGGCGCGTCGCGACGATCGTATCGCGCGTGGCCGGCCGGATCGACGCGACGCGCGTCTCGCAATGGGACAACGTGCGCCGGGGTCAACCGATCGTCGCGCTCTACAGTCCGGACTTCATGACCGCCGAGGCCGAATATATCCAAGCGAAGATCACCGCGCGCCTGAGCGTGGCGCCGGCCGCGACCCAAGCTGCGGGCGCCGACTTCGGCGCGCCGGTTGCGGTCGAGGGCAACCTGGCGGGTGCGATGGTCATGGCGGCGCGGCGCAAACTCGAACTGCTCGGCATGGACAGCGCCGATATCGCGGCGATCCGCGAGCCGAACCCGACGGTCTGGATGCGCGCGCCGATCAGCGGCACGGTGATTGAGAACAAGGCGATGCGCGGCGCGGCGGTGGCGGCCGGCGACCCGCTCTACGCGCTCGGCACGCTCGACGACGTCTGGATCGTCGCCGACATTTACGAGGACGATCTGGCGCGGATCCACGTCGGGCAGCAGATGCGGGCGACCACCACCGCCTATCCCGACGCGGTCTTCACGGGCGTGATATCGCGTATCAGCCCCGACCTCGACCCGACCACCCATACGCTGCAAGTCCGCTGCGCGGTGCGCAATCCGGGCGCGCGGCTCAAGCCGCAGATGCTCGCGCGGGTGCGTGTCGTGACCAACCCGGGCGAGGCGATCGTTGCGCCGATCGAGGCGCTGGTCTTCGACACCAACGATTATTTTGTCTATGTGGCGCTGGGCGGTGGCCGCTACGAGCGCCGGCGCGTGCGGATTGGTTCGTGGAAGGAGCAGGGTGCCGTGCGGGTGATCGCCGGACTGGCGGCGGGCGAGCGGGTGGTGGTGGCCGAATCGATCCAGCTCAATTCGATTTGGCATCAGGCCAACGGCGAGAGTTCCTAGCCGGGAGGATCCGCCGCGATGATTAGTTCACTGATGCGAATTGCGCTGAGCCAGCGCGTCGTGGTCGCCGGCGCCGCGCTGATCCTGCTGGTGGTAGGAATTTTCGCCTTCACCCAGCTCGATATCGAGGCTTATCCCGATCCGGTGCAGCCGATGGTCGAGGTGCTGACGCTGCCCAACGGACTCAGCGCCGAAGAGGTCGAGCGGCTGGTCACGGTGCCACTGGAATTCGGGCTATCCGGGATGCTCGGACTGCAGGCGACGCGTTCGATCTCGCTCTACGGCCTCTCTGACATCCGCTGCTACTTCGATTGGGACAGCGACTACAACTTTGACCGCACCCAGACCATCAACCAGCTCACTTTCGTTACGCTGCCGCCGGGCATCAGCGCGGGAATTTCACCCGAGAACCCGATTGGCGAGATTTATCGCTACACGGTTGAAAGTCCGGATCACGATTTGCTCAAGGAGAAGGAGATCGAGGACTGGGTACTCGAGAAACAGATCAAGACCGTGCCGGGGGTGATCGACGTCAGCGGCTTCGGCGGGCTGACGAAACAATACCAGGTCGAGGTCGATCCGCAGAAGCTGACCTATTACCACGTGCCGCTGACCACCCTGACCAGCGCCATCGCGAACTCCAACACCAACGCCGGCGGCAATTATCTGACGGTCGGCGAGCAGGCCTTCGACGTGCGCGGCATCGGCTTCATCAAGTCGCTCGATGACATTCGCAATATCGTGCTGTCGGCGGCGCAGGGCACGCCGATCACGGTCGCCAACGTCGCCCAGGTAAACAGCGGCTATGCGCCGCGGCTGGGCATCGTCGGGATGAACCATCGCGACGAAGTCGTCACCGGCATTGTGCTGATGCGCAAATACGGGGACACGCTCAAGACGATCGCCGGCGTCGAGGCCAAGGTCAACTGGCTGAACAGCTCCGGCGTGATGCCGCACGGCTACAAAGTGGTGCCGTACTACGACCGCCGCGGGCTGGTGAAGACGACGCTGCGGACGGTCTTCGAGAACCTGACGATGGGCATCGTGCTGGTTTTCCTGGTGCTAATTTTCTTCCTCGGTGACACGCGCAGCGCCTCGATCGCGGCGATCAATATTCCGCTCGCGCTCTGCGGCGCGTTCCTGCTGATGTGGCTGGGCGATACGCCGGCCAATCTGATTTCGCTGGGAGCGATCGACTTCGGCATCATCATCGACTCGACGGTGATCGTGATGGAGAACATCCATCACCATCTGACGGATGAGCCGGGCATGAGCGATCGCCCGGCGCGGCTGCGGATTTTGTCTGCGGCGCAAGAGGTCGGCGGCCCGATTCTGTTCTCGACACTGATCTTCATGATCGCGTTCCTGCCGCTGTTCACGATGCACGGGGTCGAAGGCGCGATCTTCTCGCCGATGTCGCACACCTACGCCTACGCGCTCGGCGCGGCGATTCTGCTGGCGGTAACGCTAACGCCGGTACTCAGCTCGTTCGCGTTTGCGCACGGGATCAAGCGCCGCCGCCAGCGCCTGTGGGGCCTGATCAGCCGCTTTTACCACGGCGTCTTCGTGCGCATTTTGATCTGGCCGCGGCTGACGCTGAGCGTGATCGCGATCGGCGCGCTGCTGGTGTTCACGCTCTTCGGGCGGCTGGGCGGCGAGTTCCTGCCGAAGCTCGAGGAGGGCAACATCTGGCTCACCGCCACGATGCCACTCACGATTTCGCTCGACCACGGCGCGACGCTGGTGAACCGTATGCGGCGCGATCTCAATGCGTTTCCCGAGGTCACCACTGTCGTTTCGCAACTCGGGCGTCCGGACGATGGCACCGAGACCACGGGCTTCTTCAGTTGTGAGTTTTCGATCGATCTGAAGCCCGCATCCGAATGGCCCGCGGGTGTGACCAAGGACGATCTCGTGCGGCGCATCAACGGCCGCCTGCGCCGCGACTTTCCCGCGGTAAGTTGGGACTTCTCGCAGAATATCGAGGCGAACATCAACGAGGCGCTGTCGGGCGTGAAGGGATCGAACTCGGTCAAGGTGTTCGGTCCCGACCTAGCCGTCGATGAGCGGATCGCCAACGAGGTGGTCGAGGTGATGGGCGGCGTGCGGGGGCTGGTCGATCTGGCGGTCTACCGTTCGCTCGGCCAGCCGAACCTGGTGATTACGCCGGACCGGGCGCAATGCGCGCGCTACGGGCTCAACGTGGGCGACGTGGCGGCGGTGATCCAGGCGGCGATCGGCGGGCAGGCGGTGACGCAGGTGCTCGAGGGCGATCGCCGCTTCGACCTGGTGGTGCGCTGGCAGAAACAATATCGCACGAGCCTGGCGGCGATCCGCGGCATCCGCATTCCGTTGTCCAATGGCGGCGAGATCCCGCTCGGCCAGGTGGCCCGGATCGAAACCGCGGAGGGCGCCTCATTTATTTACCGCGAGGGCCTCGAACGCTACGTGCCGGTGCGCTTCGCGGTGCGCGGCCGCGACCTGCAGCGCGCGGTGGAGGACGCGAAGAACACGGTGGGCGCGCAGGTCAAGCTGCCCGAAGGCGTGCATCTCGAATGGGCGGGCGAGTACGGCGAATTGCAGCAGGCCAATCGCCGGCTGATGGTGGTGGTGCCCTTCGCGCTGATTCTGATCGCCGGCGTGCTTTACGCCGCGACCACTTCGCTAATCGATACCTTCGTGATCATGGCGCAGATCCCGGTCGCCTGCATGGGCGGCATCCTGGGATTGTATCTGACCGGCACGCCGTTCAGCGTGTCGGCGGCGGTCGGCTTCATTTCGATTTTCGGCATCGCCACGATGGACGGCATCCTGCTGAGCTTCTACATCCGCCAACTCTGGACGGAGGGCCATGCGTTCGTCGAGTCGATCATCATGGGATCGGATCGGCGGCTGCGCGCGACCATGATGACCGACCTGGTCGACGCGCTGGGCCTGCTGCCGGCGGCGTTCTCGACGCGGATTGGCGCGCAGACGCAGCGTCCGCTGGCGATCGTGGTAATCGGCGGCGCACTGGCGATCATGCTGGTGACGCGCCTGCTCCAGCCGGTGTTGATCTACCTGTGCCATCGGCGGCTGCGCCGGGCGGACGTGTCGGCGCTCGCGCTGCCACCGCCATAGCCGGCGGCGATTTCGCCTGCGGCGTTGGCTCAGCGGTAGCGGATCGTGGTAAATCCGGCTCTGGAGGGCATTACAGATGGCGGCGACAATGGAACTTCTGGCCAGCGGCTACGGTCTGCTCGAAGGACCGCGCGTCGACGATCGCAACCGGCTCTGCTTCAGCGACATACCCAACGGCGGCGTCTATCGGCGCAGCCCCGACGGCAAGATCGAGACGCTGATCGCGGGACGCAAGGGCGTCGGCGGTATCGCGATTAACGAAGGCGGCGGACTGGTCTGCTCGGGCCGCGGCCTGATCTATTGGAACGAGGCGACCGGCGTGAGCCGTGACCTGTTCACCGAATGGGAGGGCAAGCCGCTCAAGGGGCTTAACGATCTGCAGCCCGACGACCACGGCAGCATCTACGTCGGCTCGCTCGAGTTCGACGCGCTGTCGGATCAGAAGCCGGTACCGGGCAACCTGTTCCGCGTCGATCCCGACGGCAAAGTCACCAAGCTGTGGGAGGGTATCGAGGTCACCAACGGCCTTGGCTTCAGTCCCGACCGCAAGCTGCTCTACCACGCCGATTCGACCACCCAAGCGGTCTGGGCGTACGACGTGAAGCCCGATCGTTCGGTGGCCGACCGCCGGATCTTTGCGAAGGTGCCGGACGGCTGGCCCGACGGACTGGCGGTCGATGCGGAGGGCGGCGTGTTCGTGGCGACGGTCAAAGCGGGCGAGGTGGTGCGCTTCAAGGCCAACGGGACGATCGACTTTCGGCTCAAGATTCCGGCCAAGTTCGTCACCAGCCTGACTTTTGGCGGGGCCGATCTGCGCGACCTCTATATTGTCACGGCCGACAACACCGACGACAAGCCGAAGAAGGGCACGATCTGGAAGACGCGATCGGAGATACCGGGGCTGCCGGTGCCCAAGTCGCGGTTCAAGTAGAGCGGGCGCGGGCCCAGGTTTACGATGCCCTCGATACTCGACGGAATCACGGTAGTCGATCTGACGCAGAATATCGCGGGCCCGTACTGTACGCAGTTGCTCGGCGATTTCGGCGCGACGGTAATTAAGATCGAACGGCCGCGCGGCGGCGATGACGGGCGCCGCTTCGCGCCGCATTGGGACGGCGAATCGACCGTTCATCTGGCCAATAACCGCAACAAGCAGAGCGTCTGCATCGATCTCGACGACCCGCGCGGCGTCGCGATCGTGCGGCGCCTGAGCCGCGCCGCCGACATCTTTGTGCATGCGATGAAGCCGGGCAGCACCGAAGCGCGCGGGCTGGGCTACGACGATCTGGCGGCGGAAAATCCGCGGCTCATCTATGCCTCGATCAGCGGCTTTGGCGATCGCGGCCCGATGCGTAATCTGCCCGGCTACGATCCGCTGGGCCAGGCTTATTCCGGCATCGTCAGCATGAATGGTCATCCGGGGGGCGCGCCGGCGCGGGTGGTCGTGCCGATCATCGATATGGGGTCGGGCCTGTGGCTGTTCAGCGGCGTACTCGCCGCGCTGATCGATCGGGCACGCACCGGCAAGGGTGCGCGTGTGCGCACCAGCCTGCTTGAGACGGGCGTAACCTGGACGGCGCTGATGATGACGAACTACCAGGCGACCGGCGAGGTCCAGGGGCCGGCCGGTTCGAGTTCGCCGGCGGCGGCGCCCTACGAGGCCTTTGAGACGGCCGATAGCTGGGTGCTGATCGCGGCGGGCAACGATCGCCTGTTCGGCCAGTTGTGCGAGGCGCTGGGGTTGCCCGAGCTGCCCGCCGACCCGCGCTTTATCGGCAATCACGAGCGCGTGCCGCGCCGCGCCGAGCTGCACGAAATTCTGGCGCGCGAGACCCGGCGCCATTCGCGCGACGCGCTGATCGCGATTTTGCGCGCGGCGGGCGTGCCGGTCAGCCCGATCAATACGCTCGACCAGGTATTCGCCGACGAGCAGGTCAACACGCTCGGGATGTTCGCGCCGGTCGCGCCCGACTTTCGTATCCCGGGGCTCAAGTTCGTCGATATTCCGGTGTCGATCGACGGTGAGCGGGCGGTCCAGCGGCGGATGCCGCCGCGGCTGGGCGAGCATACGGTGGAAGTGCTGAGCGCGGCGGGCTATTCGGCGGCGGAGTTGGACGAGCTGCGCGCGGCCGGCGTCACCAACTGAAGTCAGCGCGCGCGATCTTCCTGGCCAATGGCGAGCAGGGCGCTGGCGGCGACGGTCAGGGCGAAGGCGCCGAGGCGCAGGGCCGCGGCGAGCGGATCGCTGGGCAGGCTCTCGCCGAAGGCGATCATCCCGCCGGCGATCGGCACGATATTGGAGCAGGCCGACGACAACGGCATCGCGATAATCCCGCGCGCGGCGCAAAACGAATTCTGCAGCATCACCAGCCCGGTGATATTGGCGGCGCTGGCCGCGTAGGTCCACGGGTTGGCGAAGACGCGCAGCAGCACAGCCTGTCCGGCCGCCGCCATAAAGGAATCGGTCAGGGCCTTGGTATAGAGGCTCGCCATACCAAAGGCGATGCCCGATGCGATCGCCGCGGCCACGCCGTTGCGGCGCAGCCGTTCCAGCATAGCCGGGAGCGCCGCGGCCACCGCCGCGATCGCGGTCAGCAGGAGCAGCGCGCGCACGCGGGCCGGCGCTTCGGCGACGCCGGCCTGGAGTGAAAACGCCAGGATTACCATCGCGAGCACGATCCCGATGATCCCCGCCCATTCGCGCGGAGCGGCGCGTTCGCCCAGAAAGATCACGGCGAAGACGACGAACAGCGCGATTCCGCCCTGCATCATTACGGCGACCAGCGAGACCGGCGCGTTGCTCAGCGCGACCAGGTAGAGTGCATAGCCGGCGGCCTGCACCCCGAGACCGCCCAGCCAGATCGGATCGCGGAGCCAGCGGCCGATCGAGCGCAATGTTCCCGCGCCGCGCGCGGTGGGCAGGGTCGCCGCGCGGCTTTTCATCATTAAGAGTCCGAGCGCCAGCAGCAGGCTCGCGACCAGGCCGAAGACCAGGCACCAGGTCAGAGCCGATCGGCTATCCATCGACTTCGGCCATCCTGCCGTCGGGAAGAATTTCGAGCCGGCGACCGGCCCAGATGACCTTGTTGCTGAGCAGGCTGGCGAACCAGATGGCGGTCATGCAGAGGTCCTTGAACGGCACCAGCCACAGATCGCGCAGCAGTTCGGGCACCAGCAGTACCCGCACCAGCATCAGCGCGGACATCCCGATACGTGCCGCCAGCACCAGGATCAGCGCCTTGATCGCGAAGGGCTGGCCGCCGCTCGCCGCGAGCAGGACCAGTGCCCAGAACGGTCCGTGAGTGACAATCGTCGCGAGGCTCAAGGGCCGCGCCGTCCGGTAGGTGCGCGCCCAGCGCACCTGATGGTTCCAGAAGTCGGCGAAAGTGCGCTCGTAGGCGATGGTCGTCACCAGCGAGCTCGACAGATGGACCTGGTAGCCACGGTCGGCCACCAGCCGGCCGAGAAAGAAATCGTCGGCGAGGACGTCCTTGATTGCGCGGAAGCCGCCAATTTCCTCCAGCACCGTGCGTTTGATCGCGATCGTCGCGCCGAGCGCGTAATGGATCGGCTCGATCGCCGCCGAGAGCATCACCTGCGGGGCGAAGTCGGTGTTCACGGCCAGCGCCTCGAGGCGTGAAGCGATCGAGCCGAGCGGCCGCGCGCGATAGAGGCAGGTGACGATCGCGACACGCGCGTCGCTCGACATCTCGCCGACCACGCGCCGCAGATGGTCGCGGTCGACGGCGATGTCGGCGTCACTGACCAGCACGATTTCGGCATTGGGCGCGCGCTCGGCCAGCTTGATCAACTTGGCGACCTTGCGATTGGCGCAGCCCGGCTCCTGGCCGATGACCATCGTCATCGGCGTGAAGTGGTAACGCTCGCGCAGGGCCACCGGAGCCTCGGCCGCGCGATCGGAATAATCGGCAACCCCGAAGAAAAATTCGGCGCGCGGATAGTCGAGTTCGAGATAACTGATGAGGCTCTCGAGCAGCGTGGCGCCCAAGCCGCGCAGCGGCTTAAGGATCGCGACGCGCGGCGCGATCTTCGGTATCGGCGGCGCGGGCGAGGCCGCGCGGACGGCGAAGCGCAGCGCCGCGATCGACGCCACGACGTAGTAGCCGAGCGAAGCAAGGACACACAGGCCGGCCACGCCCGTCACGATACGGAGCACGGTAGACTATTCGCCCCGATAGGGCGTGACGCCCGGTCGATTGAAGATCCGCGCCCAGTGGACGGCCCAGGATCGGGTGCGCGGCAAAGCGGCGCGCCCGCGCTGCGTGTGCGCCATGGCGAGCGGCTTCAGGCGGCCTGCACGCGCTGCGCTTCACGCGACTGGGCCCGCCGGGCGCGCATCGTCGACAGGAACTGCATGCCTTCCTTGAGCAGGCGTCCGCACTCCTCGCTCGACGAAGCCATCTTGCGCACCGCCTTGAAGATATACTTTGGGCGAAAATAGAAGTTGCGGTAGAAGCGCTCGACCGACCGGTAGATCTCATCGTTGGTCAGGCCGGGATACTGCACGGTGCACTTCTGGTAGCCCGATTCGTCGAGGAACGGATCGACCGCCAGGTAGCCGTTTTTGGTCACGTACTCGAACAGCTCGGTACCCGGATAGGGCGAAGCGAGCGAGACCTGGATGGTCTCGCAATCCATCTCGCGGGCAAAGCGCATCGACTCTTCGATGGTGTCCTTGGTCTCGCCCGGCAGGCCCAGAATAAACGTGCCGTGAATCAGGATACCGATGTCGTGGCAGTCGCGCGTAAAGCGGCGCGCGCGGTCGATGCGCACGCCTTTTTTGATATTTTTGAGAATTTCGGAATTGCCGCTCTCGTAGCCGACCACGAACAGGCGCAGGCCGCTGTCCTTGAGGATCTTGAGCGTTTCGTAATCGACGTTGGCCCGCGAGTTGGTCGACCAGGTGATGCCGAGCGGCTTGATCAACTCGGCGATCTTGCGCGCGCGCATCGGGTCGGCGGTGAAGGTATCGTCGTCGAAGAACAGCTCCTTCATCTTAGGGAACTTGGATTTAAGCGTCGCGATCTCTTCGTAGACGTTTTCGGGGCTGCGCACGCGGTAGGTATGTCCCTGGGTCACCTGGGGCCACAGGCAGAAGGTGCAGCGTGCGGGGCATCCGCGGCCGGTGTACATCGAGACGTAGGGATATTGGCAATAGGGACTGTTGTAGCGCAGGTAGTCGAGATTTTTCTCGTACACCTCGGACACGAAGGGCAGCGTGTCGAGTTCCGCGTTGGAGAGAATCGGGCGGTCGGGGTTATGGCTGATGACCCCGTTCTTTTGATAGCTGACGCCGCCGATCTTCGACCAGTCGAGGCCTTGCGCGACCTCGAGCATCGAGAAGTCGAATTCCTTGCGCGCGGCGATATCGATCGCCGACGAGAGCTTCAGCGTCTCGTCGGGACGGGCGGTCGGATGGCCGCCCACGAACGCGATTGTGCAATTCGGATTGGCTGCCTTGATCGCTTCGGCGGTGCGCGCGTCCATCCGCAACGACGGCGTCGAGGTGTGGATCACGACGAAATCGTAATTTTTGGCCTCCGCGACGGTCATCTCCGGGGTATAATTATGCGGCGGCGCGTCGAGCAGGCGCGCTCCCGGGACCATCCCGGCCGGATAGGCGAGCCAGGTTGGATACCAGAACGACCAGACCTCGCGCGTCGCCTGGTAGCGTGATCCCGCACCTCCATCGAAGTCGTCGTACGAAGGAGGATTGAGGAAAAGGGTCTTCATTACATCCATGCGCGGGTCTCTCCGGGGGTGCCTGTCCGAATGGTTAGGGCGACTATACAAAGGCTCGCGAGTGAAGGCAAGATAAGCGGCAAAATTCCTTTGCTTTCAATACTTTTTTGGCAAGAATGATAGCCATATGCGGGCCTTTCAAACCCTGTTGCAATTTGTCAGATGAGGCGATTGCCGGGAGCGCTTGTTACCTGCGGCACACCGGGGATGAGATGGTCGGCATCGATCGGTGGCACCGGCATTTTGGTCGTCACGAAGGCGAGAATCCCGCTCAGTCCGCCGATCATTGTGCTGGCGAACCACAGCAGGCCAAGCGCGATCGCGTCGGGTTGGGCCACGCCGGCATAGCCGAACAGCACCAGATACGCGGCCTCGCGCACGCCCAGACCGTTGAGCGTAAGCGGCAGGCTGGCGAAGACGTTGGCGATCGGCACGCAGAGCATAAAGGCCGCCAGCGGCAGCTTGAGACCGAGTCCGAGGGCCAGCAGATATTGGCATCCGGCGAGCGAGGCCTGCAGGATAAGCGACAGGATAATCGCCGGGATGGTCGCGAGTGGGCGGCGCAAGTACGGCAGGATCGGATCGGCGAAGCCCGCGACGCGGACGCTGAGGCGCGGGACGAGGCGCGCGCCGATCGGCGCCATCAGCCATCCGGCGAGCGCCGCCACGCCGGCGATTACGGTGGGGCGCACGATTGCCGGGGGCAGGGCGACCGCACCGAGCGTAAGCACCGCGACGGCGGCAAACCAGAACAGCGCGAGCAACCCGACCAGGCGATCGGCCACCACCGACGCGATCGCCGCGGCGATGCGATTGTGGCGCCGTCCCAGGTAGAGCGCGCGCGCCGCGTCACCGCCAATCAAGCCCGGTACGAACAGGTTGGTGAAGACGCCGACGAAATAGTAGGCGAGATATTCGCGCCATCGGCCGCCGATCGCATTGAGCCGCGCGAGCAGTTGCCAGCGCCACGACGACATCACCTGGCCGGCGAGATAGAGCGCGATCGCGGCGGCAAAATAATCCGGCCGCTCGTGACCGAGCGCGCGAATAACCGGGCGCGGGTTGAAGCGCCAGAGCATCACGGCGATCACCGCGGCGCCGAGTCCCGCGCGTAGCGCGAACGCGCCATAGGACCGCTTGCGCGCCGCGGCGATCGGGGAGGCGTTCGAGGAAAGTTCCGCGTCGTTCATCGGACTAACGCAATTGCATTACCGCGCCGGCGGCGACGGCGCGGCACCCGCGCGCGTGATCGCGAGCTTCTTGCGATCGGACGCGATCACCCGCCATGGTCCGAGGATGGGCGCGAGCTGGTGCAGCACGAAGCGATCGACGACGAAGACCGTTGGACGCGGATCTTTCCACAGCCGGATCAGCGCGTCGCGGCGATAGAAGAAATACTGGTCGGCGTCGGCCACGTGATCGGCGCCAAAGGCGAGTTCCGTGCGATCACCGACCAGGATCACCCGCCGGCGCGTATAAAACGGCAACGACTGCACGTAGCGCGGAAAGCATACCAGGCGTGCGTCGGGCGCTGCATGCTCGATCGCGCGGGCGAGTTGCGCGTAAGAGCGCAGCGGCTCGGCCAGGATGCGCCCGTAGCTGACGGCGATCAGCGTGGCAGCGGCCGCGGCGGCAAAGATCGTGAGTCCGATTGCGTTGCGGCGCCGCGCGAAAGCGATCGCGCAGCCGATTCCGCCCGCAATCAGAATCGCACCCGCGGCATAGATCGCCGGCCGCACCATCAGCGGATACGGCGCGCGAAACCGTGCGGCGAATATACCGACAGCGATCGCGAACGCGCCGGCCAGCGCGAGCAGCGGGCCGATCGCAATCAGCCGGCGCCGCCCGCGCGCATCAATTTCATCGGCGGCGGCAAGCACGCCATCGGCAATCACGATCGCGAGGGGCGGAAAGGCCGGCAGGACGTAGGGCGCGAGTTTCGCGCTGGCAAGTGAGAAGACCACGAAGATCGTCGCGCCCGCGATTAGGCAAAAGCGCCGCGCCGGATTTGGCGCGCGCCGCCGCCACGGCACGAACGGCAGGGTGAGCGTCCACGGCATCAGACCGGCCAGCATGATCGGGACGAAGTAGTAAATCGGCTGATCGTGACTGTAGCTCGGCTCGAAGAAGCGCCGCAGATGCTCTCCGATAAAATAGAAGTCGAAGAAGCCGGGCTCGCGGATCGTGATCATGACGAACCACGGCGCCGCGATCGCCGCCGTCAGCACGCCTCCGGGAATGATTCTGAAGCGGCGGATGACCCCGGCCAGATCGCGCTCGCGCCACAGGAAGATCGCACCGATGACGACCGGCAGCGCCGCGCCGATCGGCCCCTTGGTCAGCATCGCCAAGCCCATCGCGAGGTAAAACAGCCAGCACCAGCGGCCGCCGTCGCGCCAATGCATAAAGAAGGCGTAGAGCGCCGCCGCGATGGTCGCGGTCAGCAGCATGTCGGTGGTCAGCACCTGTGCCATCACGGCGTAGAGCGCACTGGTCGCGAGGACCACGCCGGCCAGCGTCGCGCGGCGCCGATCGAAGTTGGCGAGCGCAAAGCCGAAGGTCATCGCGACGCCGGCCAGCGCGGCGAGCGCACCGGCCATCCGCGCGGCCAGCTCGTTGACGCCGCCGAGACTCATCGCGAGCGCGGTCAGCCAGTACAGCAGCGGCGGTTTCTCGATATACGGAACGTAGTTGAGATGCGGCACGATAAAGTTGTGCGTCGCGAGCATCTCGCGCGCGATTTCGGCGTAGCGGCCCTCGTCGGGTTCCCACAGGCCGTAGGTGCCCAGATGAAAGAAGAAAAGCAGCGTGGCGAATCCGCCGACGCCGGCAAAGGCAATCGCGATTCGGCGACGGTCGTGCGCCGTGGAGGTCGCGGCCGGGGCCGGCGATCGGCTGGCACCGGCCATCAATCGCCGGCCGCGCCGCCGCCCTTGCGCAGATCGAACGCGCCGCTCAACTCACCCGCCTCGATGGTGATCGCGTTGACCGCACCCAGCTCCGGCACCAGCTTGAGCCGGTAGCCCATCGCGCGCAATTGATCGATGGTCTGCGGCGGCATGCTCGCCTCGACGAAGACCATATCCGGATCGGCCTGATCATGAATCCGCGGCAGGTTCAGCGCGGCGGCGGGACCGAGATGGAACGCCAGTACGTCGAGCGCAATCTGGGTGACGCCGCTGATGATGGTCGGTCCGCCGGCGCCGCCGGCGACCAGCGCGGGCCTTCCGTGCTTGAGCGCGATCAGCGGCGACATGCTCGACAGCGGCCGCTTGCCGGGCGCGACTTCATTGTTTTTTTCGCCGGCCAGCTTGAACGCGTTGGGCACGCCCGGCGCGACGCCGAAGTCGTCCATCTCGTCGTTGAGCACCACGCCGAGCGCGGGCACCGCCAGTTTGGCGCCGAAGATCGTATTGACCGTGGTGGTGACGTCGACCACGTTGCCGTAGCGATCGGCGACGGCGAAATTCGACGTGCCATGATCGTGCGCGGCGGCGCCCGGCGGCGCGGCCATGTGATGCAACGCGCGGTCGCGGGCCTGCGCGAGATGCGCGGGCGACAGCAAGGCGGCGACGGGCACGTTGACGAAGGCCGGGTCGGCGTACTGCGCGCGATCGATAAAGCCCTCGCGCATCATCTCGATCAACCGCGCCAGATAGGGGGGCGAGTCGACGCCGAGGCCCGCCACCTGGCCGGTCGCCATCATGCCGAGAATCTCCAGCACCACCCCGCCCGACGACGGCGGCGGCATCGTATAGACCTCATAGCCGGCGTAGGGCAGATGGATCGGGTCGCGCCAAAGCGGGCGGTAGCCGGCCAGGTCGGCGGCGGTCAGGATACCGCCGTGCGCCTTGACGAAGCCGGCGAGCTGTGCGGCGATCGTGCCGTGATAGAAATTCGCCGCCGGATGGTCGCCGAGCGCGGTCAGCGTCGCGGCGAGATTACGATTGTAAATCATCGCGCCGGCCGGCTCAGGATGGCCGTCGGTGGTGAAGTAGACCGAGCGAAAGGCCGGGTCGGCCTGGATCATCGGTGCGACGAACGCAATTTCCTTGGCCAAATGCGGATTGAGCGCAAAGCCGTCGCGCGCGAGCTTGATTGCCGGCGCCGCCACCTGCGCGAACTTCATCGTGCCGAAGCGCGTGAGCGCCGCGTCGAGCCCGGCTACTTCACCCGGCACCGCGATCGCCAATGCGCCCGTGCGGGCGAGATCTTCGTCCGGCTTTCCGTTGCGCATATACATGTCGGCGCGCGCCGCGCCGGGCGCCGTCTCGCGATAGTCGAGCGCGTAGAGCTGATGGGTCTTGGCCCAGTAGATCAGCATGAAGCCGCCGCCGCCGATGCCGCATGATCCGGCGTTGGTCACGCCGAGGACGAGCGATACCGCGGCCGCCGCATCGACGGCGTTGCCGCCCTGCTTGAGCATCGCAAGGCCGGCCTGCGCGGCCGGCGCGCTCTCGGCGACGACCATTTCGCGCGGGGCGCTGGCGGCACGCGCGCGCGGCGGGCTCATCGCGACAACCGCGAAGCAGAGGAAAACGGCGGCAGAGCGCGCGGGATGGCGGCGCCGGCGCGGATTGAGGCGGAACGTCGAATCTACGGACATGGGGCTGTTACTAACAGCCGTGGCGCGCCAAGAAAAGCCGGGGTTTCCGCTGCGCCGCCTCCGATGTTAGATTGGCGGCAGCACCCGGACGAATGCGGCGGCGCGGCTCGCGCAGGAGGCAGCAGGATGAACTTCACCGATATCATCTATGAAAAATCCGATCGCGTGGCGACCGTTACGCTCAACCGCCCCGAGCGCATGAACGCCTGGCGCGGCCAGCTCGAGCACGAGATGCGCGCCGCGATGGACGACGCCGAGCGCGACCCCGAGATCGGCGCGATCATCGTGACCGGTGCGGGCAAGGCGTTTTGCGCGGGTCTCGACATGGGTGCGCTGACCAAAATCGCCTCCGACGCGGGCCTTGGCGACGAACTCGAGCACGCGCGCGCGGGCGATGGCCTGCATCCGAATTTCCGCGGACGGTTCGCCTGGCTGCTCGCGATGAAGACGCCGATTATCGGCGCGATCAACGGCGCCTGCGTCGGCATGGGCTTCGCCAACGCGCTCCACTACGACATCCGCATCGCCTCCGACCGCGCTCGCATGGGCACCATCTTTCCGCGCCGCGGCCTGGCGCTCGAGCTCGGCGCAAGCTGGCTGCTGCCGCGGATCGTCGGCCTGGCCAACGCCGTCGAGCTGGCGGTGACCGGCAAGCTGGTCGACGGCGCCGAAGCCTATCGCATCGGGCTGGTCAGCAAGGTCGTCGCGCACGACGAACTGCTTCCGGCGGCGCGCGCGCTGGCGATCGAAATCGCCACGCAATGCTCGCCGCTCGGCGCCGGCGAGGCCAAGCGGATGGTCTACGAGCATCTGTTCACCGATATGACCACCGCCTGCATCGATGAAGACCAGACCGCGATTCGGATGACCCGCTCGCAGGATTTCAAGGAAGGCATCAAGGCGTTTACCGAAAAGCGCGCGCCGCGCTTCACCGGCAAGTAAACGGCGCCGGCGGCGCGCCCCCCGCGCGGCCATCCATCCGATCGAATATCGAATAAAAAACGGTGCCGTCCGCGCAGCGGACGGCACCGTATAATTGTTCCCTGTTTTTTTCGTCGGTGCGATCTCGCGCGATCGATCTACTTCTCTGATTTCTCGCTCTTTTCGGGCTTCTCCGGCCGATCCAGCGGATGTTTGAACTTGCGCCCCGGATGGCGAATCGTGAGCACCGGGCAATGCGCCTTGCGCACCACGCGCTCGGCCACGCTGCCCAGCAAAACGTGCGCGAGACCGCTGCGTCCGTGCGTGCCGAGCACGATCAGATCGACGCCATCGTTATGCGCCGCGTTGACGATCTCCAGAAACGGCGCACCCACCTTGAGCATCCCGCGCGACTTGAGCCCGCCGTCGCGCATCCGCGCGGTCAACTGGTCGAGTTCGCGCTGGGCCAGCAGGCGCTGCTCCTCGGCGATGCGGTTCATCGCGCTCACGTCGAGTCCCGGGCTGAGTTCGCTAACCATCACCGGCGCCAGCGGCTGATCGACGTGCATCACGACGATCTCGGCGCTGAAGCGGCGCGCCAGCTCTTCGGCATAGGCCAGGGCGTGATTCGAGTCGTCAGAGAAATCGGTGGCGGCGAGGATCTTGGTGAATGTCGGCACGCTGCGAAACATACGCCCGGCGCATCTTTCGGGCAAGTGCGGGGGCTCGTCCCAAGCCTGCCGGGCGGCCGCAGGCGCTCGCCCCAGGCCGCGATCCTCGACCGCGGCCCCCGCTCTGGACTAGACTCCATCCGTGGCTTCACGACGCCCAACTTCCGGAGCGCCCGACCCGTTCGCGGACTTTACCCGCGCGGTCGATGAACTCTTCGACGATCTGCTGATCGCGCGCTGGCGCGAGCCGCGTATGCGCGTCGGCCACGGCGCGTCGGTCATCGACCGCGGCGCCGACTACGCGGTGCAAATGGCGGTGATTGGCCATGACCCCAACGCGGTCGAAATCGAAGTCAGCGAGCGGCGCCTGGTCGTGCGCATCCCCGGTCCCACCGGCTTCGCCGAACGCACCTTCGACTTTGCCCAGCCGATCGAATGCGACGGTGTCAGCGCGCGCTGGCGCGACGGCGCGTTGCTGATCGTGCTGCCGAAGAAACCCGGCCGCCGCGTCGCGGTCGAGTAGGCCGCTCCGCCGTCCCTCGCGCGAAAGGTCGCGCTGCGCACCGAGTCAGCCCTCGCTTAAGTTACCCCTCGAATCGAGTCACGATGCCGCAAAAATCCGATCATGATCATCCCGCCGACGCCGCCGACCGCGCGGGCGTGGCCCCCGTAAACGCGCAGCCCGCGGACGCGCTCAAGCCCGCGCCGGCTCCGGTCGAGCTCAAGGCGGCCGAATTGCGCGCCGCCTCGCCGCTCGGACCCGACGAACTGGTGCGCATGGCGCGTGAGGCCGCCGCCGGCCACCTGCTCGGCCAGGCCCGCGCGCTCGACGCGATTCGCCTCGCGATCAATATCGATGCGCCCGGCTACAATGTCTTCGTGTCCGGGCTGCGCACGCGCGAGGAGCGCGACTCGATCCTGCGCCTGGTGGCGGAGCGCGCTGCGCTGATGCCCACTCCGGGCGACTGGGTTTACGTCAATAATTTCCGCAGTCCCGAAGCGCCGATCGCGATCTATCTGGACGCGGGGCGGGGCGGCGCGCTGCGTACCGGGATGCGCGAGCTGGTCGACTTCGTGGTCGATCAATTGCCCAAGGCGTTTCGCCGCGAAGACTTCGAGCAGGAGCGCACGGCGTTGCGCGACAAGTACAACAAGCGCGCGCAGGAGCTGTTTGGCACTTTCGAGACGCGGGCCCGCGAGCGCGGCTTCGCCCTGCAGAGCGCGCAGGGCGGCGGGGTGATTTTTCTTCCCCTGATCAAGGGCAAGCCGCCCGAATCGCCCGAAGAATTGCAGCGCGAGATGGCGGCGATGCCCGAGGCGGAAAAGGATCGGCTGAGCGGTGTGCAGTCCGAGCTGCAAAACGAATTCACCATCCTGATGGCGCGCCAGCAGGAGCTGATGCATGAGCTGATCGGCGATATCCGCGCGATCGAACGCGCCTTTGCCGCGCGGCTGATCAATCCCGCGGTCGACGCGCTCAAGCAGCGCTTCGACAACCCCGCCGTGACCGCCTATCTGGCCGACGCCGCCGATCACATGCTGACCCATCTCGAACTCTTCCGCGAGGCGGGGCCCGAGGCGCCGCCCGCGGCGGGCGATCGCGCGCCGGCCGCCGCGCCCACCGACGAAATTGCGCGCTTCGCCGATTACCAGGTTAATCTCTTCGTCGATAATGCCAGGGGCACCGGCGCTCCGGTGGTCAGCGAGGACGCGCCGACCTATCGCAACATCTTCGGCACGATCGAGCGCTGGGTCGATCCGACCGGACGTCCGGGCACCAACTTTACCCGCATCATCCCGGGCTCCTTCATGAAAGCGCACGGCGGCTTCCTGGTCTTTGATCTCGAGGACGCGGTGGTCGAGCCGGGCGTCTGGAAGACCCTCAAGCGCAGCCTCAAGACCGGGCGGATGACGCCCGAGACCTTCGAGCCGTTCGCCTTTTTCGCCGCCAGCGGGCTCAAGCCCGAGCCGATCGAGGTGCGCGCCAAGGTGGTCGTGATGGGCGGTGCGCAACTCTACAACATGCTCTATTTTTATGACCCGGAGTTTGCCGCGCTGTTCAAGGTCAAGGCCGAGATGCGCCCGGTGATCGACGCCGACCGCGCGGCCGCCGGCCACTACGCCGCCCGCGTCGGCGCGCTCGCGCGGCGCGAACATCTGCCCGAATTCGACGGCCCCGCCCTCCAGCGCATCGTGGAATTCGGCATGCGCCTGGCCGGCGATCGCACGCGCGTGGTCAGCATGCTCGAGCCGATCGACGACCTCGCGCGGGAGGCCGCCTACTTTGCGCGCGCCGCCGGCGCCGCCGCGATCGTCACCGCCGCGCACGTCGATCGCGCGCTCAGCGAGCGGGTGCTGCGCCGCAACTTTATCGAGGAGGAGATCCGCCGCCTCATCGCCAACGGCACCCTGGTCGTCCACGTCGACGGCGCGAGCGTCGGCCAGATCAACGGCCTCGCCGTGCTCGACGTCGGCGGCTACAGCTTCGGCCGGCCGTCGCGCGTCACCGCGTCGGTCGCGCTGGGGCAGGCCGGCGTAATCAATATCGAGCGCGAGGCGCGCCTGTCGGGCTCGACCCACGATAAGGGCATCATGATCCTGGGCGGCTTCATGCGCGGCCGCTTCGGCCAGCAGGCGCCGATCGCGATGTCCGCGAGCATCTGCTTCGAGCAGTCCTACTCGGGCATCGACGGCGACAGCGCCAGCTCGACCGAGATCTACGCGCTGCTCTCGGCGCTGAGCGGCGTCGCGATTCGCCAGGATCTCGCCGTCACCGGTTCGGTCGATCAGTATGGCGCCGTGCAGGCGATTGGCGGCGTCAACGACAAGGTCGAGGGCTTCTACCGCGTATGCCGCGCGGTCGGCCTCACCGGACGCCAGGGGGTGCTCGTGCCGCGCGCCAATATCGGCAACCTGATGCTCGAGGCCGAGACCGCCGCCGCCGTCGAGGAGGGGCGCTTTCACGTCTACCCGGTCGATAGCATCGACCACGGCATCGAGATCTTAACTGGCGTCAGCGCGGGCGCGATCGGCGATCCCGGCACGATCAATTTTCTGGTCGCCAGCCGGCTGCGCGAGATGGCCGATCGGCTGCGCGATCGCGCGCCCTCCGACACCCGCGTGATCCATGAAGCGGCGCCGTCGCCCGAGCCGCCCGGTCCACCGGCGCCGCCGATGCCGCCGCGCTGACTCCGTCGCCGGCCATCCTTCGGCGGCGCCCGCCAGCATCGCGCACGAGACCCGCGTGACGCCGCCCGCGCGCGCCGCTACGATAACCGCCGAGGTTCCGCTTGATGCCTATCGATCTGCGCCTGGATGCCGAAGAAGTTCCGCTGCTCATCGACCTCTACGAACTCACGATGGCCGCGAGCTACTTCGCGCTGGGCATGAACGGGCCCGCGAGCTTCGGCCTGAGCGTGCGCCGCACCCCGCCGCGCCGCGGCTTTCTGGTCGCCGCCGGCCTCGAGCGCGTGCTCGAAGCGCTCGAGCAGTTCCATTTCGGCCCGGCCGCGATCGAGTATCTCGATTCGCTCAAGCTCTTCAGCCCCGAGTTCCTGGCCTTTCTCGCCGCGATCCGCTTCACCGGCGACGTCCATGCGCTGCCCGAGGGGACGATCTTTTTCGCCGGCGAGCCGATCCTCGAAGTCCACGCCCCGCTGATCGAGGCGCAATTGCTCGAGACCATCGTCATCAACCAAATCGCGATGGCCTCGATGACCGCGAGCAAGGCGGCGCGCTGCGTGATCGCGGCGCGCGGACGCCGCCTGGTCGATTTCGGATTGCGCCGCAGCCACGGCGCCGACGCCGGCCTGATCGCCGCGCGCTCGAGCTACCTGGCCGGCTTCGTCGGCTCCTCCAACGTTCTCGCCGGGCGCCGCTACGGTATTCCGCTCTACGGCACCATGGCGCACAGCTACGTGATGGCGCACGAGAGCGAGCCCGAGGCCTTCGACCATTTCGCCACGATGTTTCCGCAATTGAGCACCCTGCTCGCCGATACCTACGATACCGTTCGCGGGGTCGAGAACGCCGCGCGCATCGCGCGCCAGCTCAAGGATCGCGGCTTCAAGCTCCAGGCGGTGCGTCTCGACAGCGGCGACCTGGCCGACTTGAGCGTCCGCGCGCGCCGCATCCTCGATCAGCACGGGCTCACCGACGTGGCGATCTTCGCCAGCGGCAATCTCGACGAACTGCGCATCGCCGAGCTGCTGCGCGCCGGCGCGCCGATCGACGCGTTCGGCGTCGGCACCGAGATGGCGGTGAGCGCCGATGCGCCGACGCTCGAGGCCGCGTACAAGCTCGGCGAATACAACGGTGCGCCACGGCTCAAAACGTCGCCCGGCAAAACCAGCCTGCCCGGCCGCCAGCAACTCTTTCGCGCCTTCAATCCAGCCGGCGGATGCTATGCCGATCTGATCGGCCTGGCCGACGAAGGCACCACTACCGTCGCCCACGAGTTCAAGCCCGCGCCGCATACCGTGACCGCGATGCTCACGCCGCAGATGGCCGCAGGCCTGCCGGTCGCGTCGCGCCCGACGCTGGCCGAATCGCGCGATCGCCTGCTCGGCGCACTCGCCGTGCTGGGCCCCCGGTACAAGGACCTCGAGCGGCCCGACATCTATCCGGTGCGCACCACGGCAGCGCTCAACGCGCTGGCGACGACTGCGCGCCTGCGCGCCGAAAAACGTCAGGTGTGAGGCGCGTCGGCCGCTCCGCGGCGGCGCTCTGTCAGGAAGAGGATTGGTCGAAGATTAAGCGGCCGCCGCAATCGCGGCGCAGGCTTGTGCCGCTACGCCAGGGCGTGCGCGGCCGCTGTCAGGCAGGCCTCGGTGGTCGCCCAGTCGATGCATGGGTCGGTCACCGACACGCCGTATTTCAGCGCGCCGCGATCGCCCGCCAGCGGCTGGTTGCCGGCGCCTAAGTTGCTCTCGATCATCACGCCCATGATCGACCGGTTGCCCGCGCGAATCTGCTCGACCAGCGCCCTCATCACGGCCGGCTGCTGCGTATAATCCTTGCCGGTTTGCGCGTGTGAACAGTCGACCACCACGCGCGGTTCGAGTCCGGCCTTGGCCAGCATCTGGCGGCATTCGTCGATACTGCTGGAGTCGTAGTTCGAACTGCGCCCGCCGCGCAGCACCACATGGGTGTCGGGATTGCCCGCGGTGCGGATAATCGCCGTCACGCCGTCCTGGTTGATGCCGAGGAAGGAATGCGGCCGGCGCGCCGATTCGATCGCGTTGACCGCAATCTGCAGATTGCCCTCGGTGGTGTTCTTGAACCCGACCGGCATCGAGAGCCCGCTGGCCATCTCGCGATGGGTCTGCGACTCGGTGGTGCGCGCGCCGATCGCCGCCCATGAGATCAGGTCCGCGATATACTGCGGCGTGATCGGGTCGAGCATCTCGGTGCCCGCCGCCAGCCCGAGCCGGTTGATCTCGATCAGCAGGCGCCGCGCGATACGCAGGCCCGCCTCCATGTCGCAGCTATCGTCCATGTGCGGATCGTTGATCAGCCCCTTCCAGCCGACCGTCGTGCGCGGCTTCTCGAAGTAGACCCGCATCACGATAAACAGCCGCTCGCCGAGTGCCTTGCGCAGCCGCATCAGCCGCTCGGCATACTCGAGCGCCGCGGCCGGATCGTGAATCGAGCAGGGCCCCACGATGCACAGCAGGCGCGGGTCGGCCCCGCTCAGAATCCGCCGCACGGTCTGGCGCGCGTCGACCACGGTCTGGGCGATCGCCTCGTCCACGCGCAACTCTTCCTTGAGGACGCGCGGAGCGATCAGCTCCGTCGTCGTGACAACATGAAGGTCCTGAATTTTACGCATCGGCACAACCGCATGATTCTAGCCGAAGCGCACCCACCGGCGAAAGCCGCCTATAATTGCCCGCGATCGGCCACGCCGACGTGACGGACGATCGTGGTATCGCGCCGCGCGCCACCGGGTTATTTTGGCTGGGCATGGCATCGGACCAGGGAACATCGCCACCGGGCGGCCTCCGCCGCGGATTCTTCCCACGATGAGCCGCTTCGCGATCGCTAACGCGATGGACACGGCCCGGGTCGGCGCGCGGCCCCGGCTTGCGCGCCGCATCCGGGTAGCATATCTCCAAAACAGGCCGAGGGCTCGATTTTGCTTCGTAATCCGCAACCTGCTGGGCAACCGATGAGCGTCGCGCAGCGATCCGTGTGCGCGGGAATTCTGTGATCGCCGGCGACGCCGGGGGTATTCCCCACGACGCGGCCGTTGCCGACAGGCCCGGTCCAGGCGGGGCCGTGCCGCCGCCAGTCGCACCGCCCTGGTACCGCCGCGTCGCCTTCTGGCGCGCCGTCGCCGGGATGGCCGTGGCAATCGCGCTCGGCTGTGCCGCCGTGGCTGCCGAGTTCTCCACCGAACTGCGCACCCGCACCCATCGCGACCATACCCGTATCCGGCAGCTCTCCGCGAATCTCATCCGGATGCGCGACGAGGTCGCGGCGACCGATCGGCAGTTGGCCGTGATGCGCGGGGCGGCGGCGGTGCACGATCGCCTTGGCCAACTGCTCGCCGCCTCCGACGCCCGGCTGATTCGGCTCGCCGCGCCCGGCCACGCGATGACCGCCGGCGGCGGGGTGATTGCACTGAGCGGACGGCTTAAGGGCGCGGCGATCGAACTGAGCGGCCTGCCTACGCCGCCCGCCGATCGCGTCTACCAGTTATGGTGGACGACGGACGGGCGCGGGGCGCTGCGCGCCGAGCCGCTGTATCCAGATCCGACGGGCCAGGCCGCGACGGTGCTCGAACTGCCCGCGCCCGACGAGACAATCGCCGGCGCCGCGGTGACGCTCGAGGCGGCGTCCGCGCCGAGTACCCCTGGCGGCGCGAGCGCGTCGGCGGGCAGTGTCGTGCGGCCGAGCGGCGCGATCGAGCTGAGTGGCGTCGCGATCGCGGTGCGGCCGCCCGCCGCTGCGCCGCGGCATCCGTCGCATCCCGGTTCGAATAGTTAATCAATCCTACTTTACGTTATTGATGCTTGAAGTCCTTGGCCGCCAATGCGTTTGGCGCGGCGCCGGCGCGCGGCGCGGCGGCCGCGGCGCCTTTGCGCGGGCTTGGCGCATGAGCCGCGCGGGCCGCTGTGGCGACTCGCGCGTGAAAAATCCGGCGCCCCCGGAAAATTTTGCTTGCCGGTACTTGCAATGGAAGCGCGCTTCGGGCAAATTGCTTCTTCACTGACGAAGTCTCTGCGCGCGGCCTGATTCTGCGAATCTGCAAGCCGAACATCCGCAAGACGATACGACCGCCCCGAGCTGTGGATAAGCCTTCCACGGCGGACCAAGCTGCGGATTGACAGCGGGCGGCCTGAGCGATAGAGTTTTTGTTTCGTCCGCAAGGGCGCGGGTCTTTGAAAACTGAATAGTAGTGCAAGCCTTTAATCGGGCGGCGGGGGATCGATCGAGATCCAAGGCCCGTCCGATTCCTTGGTTTTTGTTAGCGGTCAGTCCATCATCGCGGACGTTTTAGCAGCGTCCCCGATGAATGAGATATATGAGCTATAATGGAGAGTTTGATCCTGGCTCAGAACGAACGCTGGCGGCGTGCCTGAGACATGC
>JADEYI010000842.1_pt1 | contig 32283 bp, 40 predicted proteins | sample 8542331 | NCBI WGS metagenome assembly JADEYI01 (sample SAMN16510988, study PRJNA670497) | mine drainage metagenome | isolation source: biofilm near Copperflume 1 | place: Germany: Marsberg coppermine Kilianstollen | collected 2018-02 | reverse complement strand
GATCCAAGCAAGACCCAATCAACCGTGGGCACGGTGCTCAGTATTTGTACCGCCGCCCGCCAGCTGGGGCCAAGCCAGCAGTGCAATATACTAATATCATAATGTTTAGTTCGAATGTTGGTGGGCGGTGATCAGACAAAAGGAAGGAATTATTTGCTTTCTATTGCCCTTGTGGTCAAACTCTAAGTCCATGTACATGGGAGGAAGTGAGATCAAGAAAAAAGAGCAAAAAAAATAAAAAAAGTGTCAGTGACAACTGTGGGATTCGAACCCACGCCCTTTCGGACCAGCGCCTGAAGCTGGCGCCTTAGACCGCTCGGCCAAATTGTCCTGATGGGGCTTTCCGATAATCGCTCACCGGTTGATGCAAAGTGTCCATTTTGCACACTAATATACCCAATATGCAATGAACTATGCTCACCTTTGGAAAATAATTCTCTCCTCGCTCATGCGATCAGTTGAATTGAACCCCATTTTGCTTCAATCGTAGGTCTCATCAAGCTTCTCCACTGGCGAGCTATCCTTATCTGGATCCAGCAAGTTGCGAAGGCTCCGCCGCTGTCCAAATGGGTCCTCCTGTTGGGGGGGACCTGTTGACATCATTCAGCTCAGCAGACCATCCAAACTAGCCAGAGAATTCGGCATCACCGTACTTAGAAGAAATGGTTTTGATGTCAACATATTCATATAGCTCAGCCTTGCCGATGCGGTGCGTTTGTATATTACCAAGGTGAGCTCCAGCTCAAAGTGATGGCCATGGAAAGCTTGGTCATCGGAATCCTGGATCAGATCGCCCTTGAAGGCCCACAAGGTGCGAAATAGTTTGCAAAGGATTCACAAGTAGCTGTGATCAGGTCTGTCCATGGAAAGTGTTCACAGGCGATTTTGCTGTACTGTGCAGCTCAGAGATTCAGTGAATAACGTGTAGAACGAGCTTGCAAGATTATCAGGATTCTGAAGGGCTCGTTATTCACACAGGATGCTTGGTTGCTCAATTATGGCCACTCCTGGAGAGCAATGGGGTGATTCAGGAGCTAAGCGATCCCCTCAAGCAGTTGGTGTGGGGCTGCCTGTTGCAGAGACTCAACGACATTCGAGTTTGTCGAAGCAGCAAATCTTTCTCTCAGAATGAAAGGTGGGTCAACGGCAGTCCGATTCTGAACAATACCAGACCACACTTCGTGACATTCCGTTGTGCACTCCAAGGGAACCTCCCTGCAAAATTCTCACTCAAACTTTGGCATGTGTTGCAGATCGGAAGGCAGGAGCAGGAATAGGAGACAAAGGCAGAGCGAGGAGTCTGGTCTTGTGTCACTGGTGTGCACCTCCCCTTTCGTCTGCTGTGGCATGTACACTTCTGCTCTCCACACATGATTTTAGCCCTGGACCCTTCCGGGGAGCATTTAAGTCATCTGCATGTTGCTGCTGGGTCCTTTCGGCCCAATATTGCCTTGTGTTTTGGCTTGAGTGGCATGTTTGTATTAAGCTTGGCACCATGCTACGCGCAAGATGCTGCTGCTTGTAGAATGCATCTGACATTGATATTCTGGGCCTACACTGCAGCCCAAAGAAGAAGCGAATGGGATGCTACGTGACTTTCATGCTGCGGAGGAGCAGGGTCTTCGTGTTGTGGTGAGTGGTGATTGCAATACAACGATTGGCATTGAGTACTGTTTGTAGTGCTGCAGCTGTTTTCCGGCGCAGCTATTTCCCGGCAGCTGTTTTCTGGTCTGTTGAATTTGCATGCAAAAGATTATGTACTGCCCCCAAGCCCATTTCCACCAGATTCAGTGGCTGGATAAGAGACCACTGTGCAAGACATCCAAGGTTCAAGCCTTACAATCCACAACTTTTTTGGGGTGTGACATTTTTTTCTTTTTTTGTCCACCCAGATGGACCCACTACAAGGCAAATGCCTTGCACAGAAGATATTTAGCAAGATGTTGCTGAAGCCACTGACGGTCTAGGCCTGTGAAGTGTCACAGACCAATAATACAGTATCTCTGTGCGGTGAATTTTGGTACTTCTGGTCTGTGCAGGCCTCTGATGCTGTGCGAGATGCGGTGCTCGGCCTGCACGACGCCTCTCTCAGCAGCTATGCAATCAGCGAAGCCCAGGTGAGCACCTCTGTCACACAGTGCCAGCCGTCAGATGCCCCCTGCGCTGGATTGAGCCCTCAGTCCCTTCAAGCAACACTTGCTCGCAATTGTGACCTTAATAGTCTCCAGAAGGAACATCAAAATCTGCAAAATTGCTGCCTCTCCAGCGCATGCATCAGGATCTTGGTATGAACCAGTAGTACAGTCGTTTTGGGGCAGGAGGATTGCAAATGTACAGAGACTTCGCTGCATTAAGTCATGCCCCGAAGGCAATGAAAGCTCAAAATGTGTGTACCTGCTGTGCAGAGGACAGCGCTGGAGGCAATTGCGCGCGCGCGGCAGACGGGCGTGCTGCGCTCGGAGCTGGCCAAGCGGATGGGCATGGAGCCCAAGAACTTTGCCTATGTCACCCGGGTGAGGCACTTCTTACTGGCTTAAAGCGTCTCGGTGCAGGCTTGAGGATGTGTCTGGCATGTCAGAGGACATGGCTAAGAGGCTCTGATCGTACCGATAGAGAGCCCAGGATGCAGGATGTCCCTCTCTGCCTGTCCCTGCTCAACTCGCCTTGTGAGTGGCTGAACAACATCTTCAGAAATCAAGCGGGTTGGTCTGCTGTGTGACTGCACATCACTTGGCCGTGGTGCACAGTTGGCTGCCTCCCTGGCTGATGCAATTGGAAGCTTTGTTGAAGGCAAGTTTTGCACAGGCGCTGGAGGCGCGGAACCTGATCACACAGCAGAACATCAGCGTGAAGGCGGCTGACACAGTCAACCGTATCAACACCAACATCCTGCACCTGCCCCGCTTCAAACTCAATGTTGTCCCAGGCATGATAAAGGTGCGCCATATCCTGCCCAGTGCAGCTTTAAGCAAACCCCCGCAGTGACTAGCTAGAGGTACTTCCTGTCTTAGACATGGTGATGGGTTGCCATGTTATTTATTTAAAAATGTATGTATGGGTGAAAGTGTGCTTGAACATTCTGGGCTGTGCAGGAAGTGGACACAGGGGATTTTGTGGTGGAAGACGAGGAGGCAGAGATGGCGCGCATCTGCAGCTGCCTGGCGGGTGCTTCAGGCGGCGTCATGCTCGAATCTGAGGTCAAGGTGCGCGCATTGCTGCAACTTCCCGTCCTTGATTCCTGCCTGGTCTCGCGCCAAGTCACATCACCTTGAGCGCGCTCTCATATTCCAAATGCCTTGGCCCATATTCTTTGTGGCAGGGCTGTGTGCCATGCGTCCACGCTTACACGAGGCAGGTCTGAAAGATTCTTACAGAAGTATGAGCTGGGGTGTTACGAAACTGATGTCTGGATTTCGAGGCAGGGGTGTCTTTGAGTGAGGGGGCTTGCATGTGGCTGCAGAGGGTGCTGGGCTTCCAGCACACTCAGGGGCACAGGCAGTGGCGGCGGTTCAAGAAGAAGCTGGTGGACACCGGCAGGCTGAAGGAGTCTGTGGGCATCCAGAATGGCGCCTATGCCAGCGTCCTCAAGCTGGAGCAGCCCCTCTCAGCTGCCCCGGTACTGTCATGTCACCAAAATAGAGATAACAAATGCATCCTGGGACCCTGCACAGCTGTATTGCCTGCTTATGTCATATTGCATGAGCCGTTTGGCAGCTACCGCACTGTTGCATATTACTCTATAGCATCCTGCTTCGCTCACATAATGGTGTCTGCTGTGCATCGTGTTACGGATGAATGTTGCAGCAGTTGCTGAGTATAATTTTCATCCCTTGGCAGCATAGTCGTGTCATGTCATGGATTGAAGTCAACCACCTGTGAAGTGACAGAAGTGTGAGTCAGAGCTAATTGTGCAAATTTGCTAAATTGAACCTTGAAATGATTTTCTGGTTCATGTCCTTGCATTTGTATACAGGGCCTGCAAACAGCCCCAGGAGATGGGGACGAACTGGAGCCAGGAGAAAACCATGAGGCAGTGGCGGAGTTGGGCTTTGACAACCAGATCCTCAACCTTGTTCTGGAAGCAGGTGCTGCCTCACCCCCACAAGACCAAGGAACACACTGCACAGGCAATACAATCCCTATGACCGTTGGCCCAGCAAGCATTCGATGAACCCAGGCAGTTCTGGCAGCACACACGCAGGTCTGGGGTTGCATGACGGAACACGTACAATTTGAAAGTCTAGGAAAGTGCATGTGAAGACAGTCAGTTGGATGACATCATCAAGCTGGATGCATGTCTGCCTTTCCTTTCAGCTTTCAAGCTTACCCTGTCAGGCTGGCACCTTCACGGTCCAGTGGAATATGTCTCTGGTTTGTTCTGATGGGGAGGATGACACTGTGCAGGGAGTGAGGGTGTTGCCAAGCACAAGCTGGCCACGCGATTGGGCATGACCAACAAGAAAGCCCACAAGCTGATGGTCGCCCTGAGCAAGCGCGTGAGAATCCGGGAGAGCGACGAGCAGCAGGGCCGCGCCCAGATGAAGGCAGGGCATCCCCTCCCCTTCCTCGGGAATGTCTGCTACCACTATTTGCTGAGCTGTAGCACAAGCTCCTTATAACAATGCTGCCTACTGCTGCTTTTAATTTGGGCAGATGCAGCAGCATTGAGGGCGTCAGTTTGGCGCAAACGATGTCAGTATTTAGCTGAGCGCTCTTTGGCTCTGTAACTACCTCGATCTTCTATCGTGCAGGAAAGCCCTTTGGCAAAGCGTTTGACACCTATTTTTAATTATGATGCGGTACTTTCACTTGGTAGTATGGAATGGCAAGGAGGGTGTCACACGGTATCAGGAAGGTGTTTCAGTCCAGGGAGCCCAAACCGTGGCGAAGGCCCGATCCTATGCACATCTGCAAAGGAGGCATGGTACCAATCAATTCTCTGCTGGCTCCTTTATGGGTGTAGTTCACAATCTGGAGAAGGACAGAATTTGAGGGATATGAGGCTGCTGCAGGTGTGGAGGGCGCCAGAGGAGCTGCTGCAGTATCATCAGCTGACACATGCACCCGCAGTGCCATCTGGCGGCTGGCAAGCGGCAGTGGCGGCCGCTGCAGCCGCCCGCCCTGATTCTGGGGCTGACAACCCTATAGAAGCAACTCTGCCCCTGGCAACAGCCCCACATCCCTCTGTCCCAGGTGTGCTTCAAAGGACTGCAACAGCTTACTGCTCCACCTGCAAGCATGCAACCACTTTGTTGATCTGCAAGGGCATCCAGAATGCACAGGAAGATCGACTATACTCATTACAGCTGCAGGACATTACCTCGATTCTACCTGTACTTGCACGACGTGGAAAATCGCCTGTGTACTTCCTGTACGCATGCTTTATTGCATTTCCCAATGTCGTCCATGTGCGTAGCTTTCGTTGTCCTTGGATTTGGTTTTAGTTTGTCCGTGGATGCTAGTCATCCTCATTGATGTTTGATTGCGTCTGCAGGGATGCTTAGGTCGGTGCCTGTAGGACAAGCCGCCGAGCCTGTCGAATTGGCAGGCTCCTCCGCACCGGATGCCCCTGCCCCCTTCAAATTCCCAGAGCTGCCAGATCAGGCGGATGCACTGGCGCCGTTTGAATTTCCCCAGCCGCCTGATCAGTCGGCCGCGCCCGCCCCCTTCGAATTCCCGGCAGCTCCAGATCAGGCGCAGGCGCCCAGCGCCAGATCAGGCAACGACGGCGCGGGCCCCTCATCCATGCAGCCCCCCTTCTTGGGCGAGGGATCCGACGCACATGGCAACCAGGAGATTGCGAGCGGACCCACCATGTCCACCACTGCCCATGCGTCCAGCAATGGCATGCCTGAGATCGAGCAGGAAGGCATGCCTTCCATTGGGCAGGAAGGGGTGCCGCCGCTGGTTCAGAGCGGTACCATCCAGGTGCACCCCCACAGATTCCTTTCCTTTGCATCATTTAAACTGCAAAACAGAATGAGAAATAGAGACAAATACCTCCTGTGCAGCGTCACATTTGTTCCACAATCACGCTCCTTCCGTCATGCATGCATGGGGTCAGACAGTATATCTTGTACAGAAACACGTCATGCGACATTGTTTGGCTCCTGCGGATCAAGCCGTTGGTCCCAACAACGACGCTTGTGCATCCTCAGCTGCGCCTGTGTGCAAGTTTGGAAGCCCACTGTAACGCTGTGTGCTTGCGCAGATCCTGGGAGCGACGGGTGAGGCCAAGGGAGATGAACAGAAGGTGACCACGCTCTCGCTGCAGCGGCAGCAGCGGCTGGCGGACCGCGTGACCAGCATCAAGTTCATGATGGTCTCCGACGTGCCCGCATTCTTCCAGGCACTCCCTCCCGCCTCCTCTCTGGAATGTTACTTGTGAAAAGACTTGAGATTTTGTTACAATCCAGTGCCATTAGCGTTCGCTCCGTCCTTATTGTGCATGTGCTGTGGTGCTCCAAGCACTCCAAGCTTGCCATGCATGCGCGCTCGGGGCCCGCGCAAAAGCAAGGGAACAGTTTCGGGTCTGCTGATCATGTAGTATTGTTCAAACAAGTAGTCTGGACAAGCAGTATCAGGTCCTTCCTGATCTTCCTTTCTGAGGCACACTCATCCTTCGTCTTCTTTTTTGTCTTCTGGTTCCACCTTGTCAACCTTCTGACCTTGGCCATCTATCCTTTCACCAAACGCATTTACCATTGCATTGTGTCTATTTGAGGTATGTCCTGACTCAAGGGGTGACGTTGCATGCACGCACAGGAGACGGAGGTGGGCATGCGCTCGGGGCACTGTGATCAGCGAACGCGCAATCGCATCATCGATCGCTGCCTAGCGGCCGGCCAAGTCATGCGGCTGCTCGTGCAGCTTCCCGGCAAGCGCACCAAGCACAAGGGGTTCAACGTGGAAGTGCTCACGCGCATCGGCACCCCGCTGGACTTCACCTTCCTCAACGAGGTACCATCCACTAGTTCCTCCGCATTGCATCAAAGGCGAAATGCTACACGCGCTTGCAAAAATCCGCTTCAGGTCAGGGCAGGACTGCCCAAAGTACATGTGCTGAGCGCATTTGTTCAGCTCAAACCAGCGTGGCATGACATCTCATGCCATAGACAAGCACAAGGCATCCCTAGCATTCCTGCCATCGCATCGAATCTTGTCAGTACTTGTACTTGTCAGTACAAAAGCAGCTGGCACTAGGCGCTTTTTCACCAGCTCTTACCAGCTCTTACGGCCGTGGCAAACCTTCTCAATCAACAGCAGTACAAATTGTTTGGTGAAGAGCGACTGATGCAAAGAACTGGCAATCGTGGTGCAGATGAGGCTCCGGCAAAGCCAAATACCTCATGGAATACTATGTTACATCGAACTCTATGTACCTCAGCACTGCTCACCGCGGTGCAGGTGAGGGAGTGCGCGCATCTGCGCCGGGCAGAGCGGTTCCGTAGAGGCCAGGTCTCGCACCGCGGCGCGCAGCTGCGGGCCGAGGGGGTGGACCTCCCGGTGGTGGACCTGGAGGATGGGATCTCCCGGGGGGCCCCCGCCGCCACCCAGGTATGGAGTCCCACCAAGGCTACTAGCACTTGTCGTTCCAAAACTATTAGCAGTTTTGGGGTTCGCCAGAAGTTTGTGTGCTCGCATGTCTGCCAGACAGGTTTCCCTGGCACTGCCGGTACGTTTTCTGCTGCTCCTGCTTTGCTGCACGCGCTTAGCTTGTGCTTGGCACAGGCTGAGGAATGCCACGATTTGCGCTTCAGTTCTGTGAAGTTCCAGGATGGGCGTCGTGCCAGGTTATCACTTGTCTGTAGAGCTGCTGAAGGGTTCAGAGTCTGAGGAGTGTGGGTACTGCGTGGCAGGGGGTGCGGGCCGCGGCTAATTTGGCGCGCTACAACGAGGAGATGGAGTTGCTGACTGAGAACGGCTTCCTTCGCTCGCGCATGGTCCGCGTGCGCCTGCTGCACTACTTCATCTGCCGCCTCATGGGTGCGTTCTGCTGATACCTGCGACCGCTCTTCTGCTAGTCCCTTGCAGGGTGTACAAAGAGGTCTCCTGATACAGGTTGCCCCGATTGGACTGTATATGCGTACATGATTGTAGATGATTGATGGAAGGGCAGAGCAGCACATGCGAATGCATTGGGAGCTTGGGCTTGGCTTCCAGACGCTCATCTGCATGCCGCTGTGTGCTGGCCTGTTTGCGGACCTGGTTAATGTTATTTGGCAGACATGCCGGCGGTTACTTTGGGAGTAGTAAGCCGTGACGTCATCAGGTCCTTGTGACAGCTAGTCATGCAGTGGCATGCTGAAGACGCTTGGAAGTGATCTTTACTGATCCTCAGCAGGAAATGCATTTGTGTGTGGGCTGGCATGCACTGTCCAGCACAGCTAAGCCAAGCAGTAGACTTCCAATGCCATTTTTGGCCAATCGACCTTCTGGTCGATTTGGCTTAGCGATCACTTGGCCACCAGAATATCTCTATCATGTAACCCTGGCACCGGGGTTGACAATGATGATGTAGCGACGGCGTTGCAGCAACATTCAGCCGATTTCAGTCGAAACCAAGCAGAAGCCTAGTCCGGGTCACAGATAATACTCTGCAGCATAGATGACGGAGATTCCGCTGAGTCAATTGGCCACGCGGCCATTGCGGGCGCCACTTGTCCTTCTCACTGTCCTGCTGAGAGCGCTGCATCTGGTGGCAGGCTTGGGGGGAAATGTGCGGAGCAATGCAGACCTGATAAGGGGCAATGGGCTGCCCAACTCGGCCCTGCAGGCTGCAGGCGGGGACAAGGAGGCCGATCTGAACCTGGCGCTCCAGAGTCAGCTCATTCAGATCAAGGAGCTGGCAAACCTGCGCGCCAGGCAGAATCCTGCCTCCACTAGTGCGTGCCAAAATCCCCGTTATTATGTACCCCAGCTGGAGCAGAATTCAGACATACTCACCTGATGTTGTGGTGCGTTGGGCAATACCTGAACCTGGACATCAGGAGTGGAGCCCAAAAATGGAGCCCAAAGTGCATGTCTGCTGGTTGCGCTATGCAGCACCAACATGACATGTTAGTTTGCCTCTTATCCTTCTGCATGCCTGCACATGCGTTCCTGCACAGCTGGCACAGGTCAATCTGGGAATCACCTCATTTCTCTGATATAACCCCGCACATGATCTGGCAAGATGCCAGGCAAGGCATGGAGTCACACTGACAGGGCTTTGCCAGGCGCCATGTGTGTAGTAATTACAGCATAGATTGTGCAAGATACATGGCATTTACGGCATCGTTTCATTTACGGCATCGTTTTTGCCGGGTGTGATTGTTACAGCTTGGTGTCGTGCACTGTGCAGGCAGTCCTCAGGAGGCGGCTGTTTGCGAGGGGCGCCGACTCTCACTGAAGGGACTGTGGGACGCAATGCCTGTGGACTTGTTTTTCCAGGTGGTCGGCTGCAGCATGGACAGGGCCGAGGCAGAGAAGCTGTCTGGGGAAGACAAACGCATGGGTGAGTGCTCCTTCTGTTGTTGCTGCAGAGGACCTCAGCTGCGCTCAGATTCAAATCCAGGCCTATCTCCTGTCGGATTTCTTTGATTTGCGTTCTGTTTGCACGGGACTTGTTGCAGCACCATTCACTCGTGTCTGACAATAGGAGGTGAGTCTGAGAGGGCCAACAGGGAGCTGGACTCTACTTCTCAGCAGTCCTGCCATGATAGCACCCACCTGTGTATGCATCTTAGCAGCTGGTTCTGCATCTTTCTGTGCAGCTGCTTGCTGCAGCGGCGTGGATTTGTGCCTGCGAGAGGTTTCTCAGTCAGATGACATCATAGCCACAATGATGTCAACAATTTCAAATAACGTGCAGGTGAGCTGGAGGCTGGTTTCGTAGAGAAAGTCTCGACCGCGGCAGCCTGCAGTCGGCTGCGTGAGTCATTGGACACAATGCGGCGCATGGGCCTGCTGGAAAAGGAGTCACAGCCTGATCAGGTGCTTACTGATGTTCCTTCGAATATGCTCATCACACCCTCTTCCTGCCAGAATAGGCACGGTGCGTCTACAGACAAGCTACACGCAAGGGCTGCCGCATGTCCTGCTCTTCAATGGACTCGTCAGATTCAAAAAAGCCCAATCAATCTTGGGCCCAGTGCACAGTATTTATACCACAGCATGCAGCAGGGCGTGGGGCATGTGCCGAGCAATTGTGACGAATGACGACCTCCTACTATAATACCAATTGCGTACATCGTGCAATAGAGCTGCTGATGGTTGGAAAGCTGATGGGACCGATGTCTGGCCCAGTGGCGGCTGGCAAAAATCTGATGACTTTCTCTTTTTCTGGGTCAGGCGGCGCAGGGGAGTGCCACTGGCTCCGACGGCGTTGTCTACCTCGCACATGCGTCCATCCAGCTCGAGCTGCCCATCAGCATCTCACATGGTAGGAATTGTAAAGAGACTTTCAGAGGTAACGTATGTTTTACAAGGGTCATGCCGCCGGAAAGGGATTTCCATAGCAGATGTACGGTGATATTTTTGCAGCATGGGTTCATGGACCTGATTGAGTGCAATGCACAAAGGGCAGAGTACACTCTGGATTACTTGCATGCTGGGTACAGTATGGGCCGATTGACGCCGTGCCACATTCACCAAAAGGGCCTTCGGGACACAAAGAGCCTGGTTGCGCGTGCTGACCAGAGAAGTCATGCTTTGTGTTTTGAGCTTAACTGGATCAGCTGGATTGTGTGATTGTCGCAGCCAGGGGAGAGGATTCTTCCGGCACTGTTCAGCCCGGCGGCCTGAGGGTGATGCATCACTACGACCTGGCACAGAAGGCCAAGCTGGACGAATACTGGGCCCGGCTGGAGTATGCCTGCCTTAGCAAGTAAGCTTGTCTCCCACCTCCGTCTTACTTACTCACTATTTGCAGATATCACTAACACCAAAGTCAAACCTTGTCCCCTTTGCATATCAAGTTTTTTCTTTTTCCGCTGCAAAATTCCAGGAAGTTGTAGTCAGCATCGAGTTTGCTTCAAACTGCAGATGTGGCCTGCCCGCAGGCTGCTGCAAATGTCTAACACTGCAGTATTATGCAAGTATGAATACCCGTTCCAGCTGGCTGCTGCAAATGTCTAACACTGCAGTATTATGCAAGTACGAATACTCGTTCTTGCTGGCTGCTGCAAATGTCTAACACTGCAGTATTATGCAAGTATGAATACCCGTTCTGACCTCTGCCATGCAGACCGGTGGCGATGCGGTACTGCTGGCCGGCCAAGCGTGCCCCGGAGGTAGTGTCGCCGCAGGGGTGGCAAATGATGTGGCTCATGAGCGCCGCGCAGGCCCGGCAGCTGCGCGCGCGGATCGCGGCTGAGATGGACTCCGGCCTGGACTGGGTGGCCTGCCACCGCATCGCAACCGACCTCAAGCTCTCCTACACCCAGGCACGGCCCAGTGCTGAAACATCCCACATCTGGCAGATCGTTGGCATGACAGAACTCCTATTGGTACTGAGAACTCCCGGCCATGGCGTGCCCACTGGTGTGGGGCGACAAACGCCCTTAAACCTGCGTTCCTTGAGTTGATGGAGGTGCAGTATTCATGTTGTCTATGCTTGGGTGAGCCCAAATATGGTATAGCGGATTCCATGTCCACTGGACAGAGTGCGTGAGACCGGCACGGCGCTGTAATAGATGTGCAATTGGTACCTATTAGGCCCGGCTGCTAGCATGGTTGGAATGGAAATCATTAATAATCTGGTTTGCTGTGTGTTTGTGTAGATTGGGTGACAAAGTTGCTGTGCAGCGCAGGTGATGAAAATCGCGACCCAGTTCAGGAGCAAGGAGCGACTGGAACGCCTCAAGGCTGGCGCCCAGCCCCTGCCCAAGCTGCCCAAGCTGACCAGGACTGCAGCGGGCAGGCTCTCTCTTCGCCCCAAGCCTGCAGTCCCACAGGTGTCCTTCGAACCCAATACAATGACGCTTTTTCTAATTCCACACTTTCATACTCATTGCAAGGATACATATTTGAGAATTTCCCCCTTAAGCCCTCTCAAAGACAAGCATGCACAGCACATGGGGTCCCCCCCACTGCAAGTCTTTTCGGTCCTCCAATTTGCTGCCGAGTCACTGTACGTCTCTATGCTCTTTGTGCTCCTCGTCTGCAGGGCCTGAGCTCTCTCCGACATCTTGAGGCTCAGTAACGTTACCAGGTTCAAAACTAGTTCCTCAAAGAAGAATCCACCTGATCAAGAATACACCAGCTCACTGAAAAATACGTCTGCTCAAGAAGGATATCTCCTCAAAGACGAATAGATATGCTTAAGAACACATTCTGAATAAGTGTGTGTCTGCTCAAGGATTCCATTGATGTTCAGGTACCAAAGTTGCCGATCCTCCCGGGAGGGCGCAGGCGGCCTACAGAGGAGGAGATGCGCGTGAAACGGGCGGCGCAGTCGCGGCGGCTGCGGGAGCGCCATGCCAAAGAGACCGAGCTCAGGCTGTGAGTTGCCCTGAGCCCCGTTTTGTCTCAGAGTGTGCGCTTTGTGGATTGTCAGGAAGCTTATCTTCCTCGCAGTGTCTCTCGTCTCCGCAATTCTTGCCTGTTAATTACCTTACCTTGTGGGCAGCGACATGTATAAGTCTTGCTGTGCATGAGTGGCTCTTCTACCAGGGCCCTACTGTATTGCGTGGTGGAGGCACGAGCGGAATCACAGCGCCCTGATGATTGGCTCTGTACACCTGCAGGCAGCAGCAGGCTGCAAGGACGCTGGCAGAGGGATTCCCAGACGAGGAGCCGGCTGCGCTGCGAAGGAAGCTGCGCAAAATGACCACGACCCACGAGGAGGACTGCGTGCTTGTACGCGGCTGGGTCAGGTGCGCATGCTTCCGATCGGGGGTGCTAAGTTTGTATTTATAGGGTTGAGGGGTATGTATTGGGGCTGCGTGTTATGCGTCATATTGGAAGGCATATTTGCACAACCATGTGAACTGGAAACAAAATGGATCAGGGTTGGTGCTCCACTCAAGAGGCTCGGGGATGTAAGGAAGCGGCTGAAAAAAAATTTCCCGCAGCCATCTGCTGTCCAAGCACAAGAGTCCTGGGAGCATTGCTCCTTTCATGGGTGTGCTTCAAGGAATCACCGCCCAGTTCACGGTGCAAGAACAGAGCCCACGACCTGCCTTGACATGCAAGCAGAGATTGTCCTGCACTTGTGTCATCCTGACAATACAAGGACCAGATGTTGTCAAAGAGATGCATCGCGCATGGCAGGTGGCACGCTGTGCATGGAGTGGCCCCAGGCAAGCAGTGCTTTCGCAACAGCCGGCGCCTGCTGCCAGACTACCACATGCTGGAGACACAGGCCTCGCGCCGCATCGCCCGCCTCATGAAATCCTCCAAGGTCTCATTCTCTTCCTGTACCAAAGCGCAGCGTATAGATAAGCATTGTGTGAACATGGTTGTGGGATTCTGCTGACTGCCAGTGTGAGGTAGCAGTGCTGGACTCCGGCAGGATCTGTATTGCAGTACAGGATGAGTCGCCCGCTGTATGAACTGCTTGTTTTGTTGTGCTACCTGCGAACATGGGTGTTCATCATGCAGGGGCTGTCATATGAGCCCCTGTTGCATCTCCGTTGATGAGTCCCAGCTCACGGGTGACAGTCCAACATACGCAGTGCTTGATGCTTAGATCTGACTTAGGAAGCTCAGTCCTTTATGCATGGCACTAACACATGTTGTGCACTGCGTAGACCAAGAACTCGATGGAGCGTCTGCTGGCACTGGCCGGCCAGGTGCATGCGCGTGAGTCAGCGCGCACAGCCGCTTCACAGCCTGCAGCAACTTCAGCTCCTGCTGCTGAGGCAAACGGAGATGCTGGTGCAGAAACTGGCACCTCTAGTGAGCCCCTTGCAGATGCTTCTGGAGAGACTGAAGCTCCTGCTGCATTGGGACGCACTGAGGCCCCTGCTGCAGATGCATCGGCACACACTGAAGCTCCTGCTGCCAGCGAAGGCCCAGCAGATGAGGCACCCACCAGTCGGCCAGCCGCCCGCAAGGGCGTCTTAAAAGGTGCAGGTTTCACAACTTGGCAGAACAAATTTTCATGGTCTTTTGGGTAATTGTCAGATGCACACTTTCTACTGCAATATCTAAGTCATCTTGCTCCAGTGACTGCTCATGTGCACACAAGCGAGATCCCGCTTGCAATAATTGGAATGGTCTTCGTAAAAACAGCACTTAGACCTCCAGTCGGATTAGGTAGGGCTACAAGAGTTCCAACGCCCACAATTTGCAACAGTCCCTCATAGAAGATGGAAGGGGTCCTCAATTCTCGGAGGGGGCCTGAAATCCCCATAAATATGCTCAAGAAGGGGTGGTGTTCAGCTATGTGTGCATGGGTGCAGGCACCAAACGCAAGCCGCGGCTTTCTCTGGACACACAAACCATCCTGCAGCAAGGCGCTGCCGTGGGAGAGATCGTGCGCCAACTGGCCGACGGAAAAACCGCGCCGGCCGCCGTCGGCCCCGGGGGAGTTAACGCGTCGCACCCGCCGCCGCGCAAGAGGCGTCGGAGGGTAGCTGCGCAGAAGCCGGTGCAGCCGCCTGTTGCGAAGACTGGGGCAGAGAATAATGAGAGGGCAGCGAGGGATGCGACTGCAGCTGCAGCTGTAGCTGCCGAAGCCCACGGTGCGTATGATGTTACATGGTAAATTGTAATTGAGGCTAGGGTGTGTTGGATGATGGATGGAAGTGTGTGGCGAACTGAAGGCTAGGGTGCGTTGGATGATGCATGGAAAAGGGAAGTGGACTAAAGGCCAGCATGCGTGCGATGATGCATGGAAGTTTATATTGGTATGTCTGTGTATGCGGCACCAGCAGAACCAATTTTGGCTGTGCACCACAAGCATGCCATTTTTAGGCATGAAGAGAGACGGGGCAGATTGCCATTGGTGAAATGGCAATGTATGCACTTCAAGCTCCACATCACTTTTTTGGGTGGGGGTGCTAGCTGTATCCAAACTTCTGGTGCGTACCTTGAGCTTTGCAGGTGCACATGATTGTGTTCAACTGTTGCACCTGCAGGGAAGCGGGGAGGAGCGATCATTGAGGCAAACTACAAGAAGCGCATGGCTGCCATCGGCCAGGCAATGCAGGACGGGCCACTGTTCAAGGTGAGCCCTGCATGCGTGCACAAAAGGACTTCAGCGATCAATATCCCACCCAATTCTAGATTCTTGGTCTCAGTCTTACAGGCTGCGGCCGTCTCCGAGTAGTCATCAAGTCCCTGTGCCAAGATGTTGCACTGCACGGCGGCTTGCTCCATCAAAGATGCCGGTATGGTGTATTCAGTCAGTGTTAGATGTAACTATAGATACAAAGCCCCCAATCAGGCTCTTGGCAGATGTTATCGACGCATTCTTGTGCTTGCACGTGTGCACTGGCAGATTTCAGTACTTCTGCATGTGAAGCATGCACCCCTCTCACAGGTGGTGACCCCAGAGGACGCTGCAGCGCTGAAGGAAGCCGAAGAGCTGGTGGAGGACGTGCTCGCAGCCGCCCTGACCGACAAGAAGGTCATTGTTCTTCGGCCTCCCAAGCCACCCCGCCGCGTGCGTCCGACGGCGTTCCCCGATGGGGTGCGTGGCCCCCTGCAATTCCCCCCGTCTGGACTGTGAACAATTGCAGGGCATGCCTAAACACAACAGTGTCAGGGATGGCACCAACAAGTCTTTAGCAACCCCTGAAGAAGTCTTTTCTCCCCAGGGACCGATATTTTCCAGACAGCCTGACCCTCACCATCATTCCTCGGAGGGGTTCCCAGGATGTCTGTGTATGTGACAAGTGGTGGGGCAATGGTTGTTTCTTTGCAATTTCCTGGCTCCCGCTGTGATCATGCACCGATCAGATGTTTGCAATGAATCTGATCGGCAGGGACAAATGTAGGCACCAATCTTGCACACCGAGAGGCAGCCAGGGATCACATATTTTCAGTTTGCTCGCTCGCACTATTACGCAGGCACCGATCTACTTGACGAGGTGCAGCCAGTGATCAGATCTCCGCAATCTTGCTGGGGCTGTGGCACAAGCGCCGATCTTGCTCAAGGAGAGGCGGCCAGTGATCAAACCCTTTCACCTTGGTCTTTTCAGGATCCTAACCTGCGTTATGCCGGCAGGCACCAATCTGATTTGGTCCTTTCAGGTTCCTAACTTGCCTTATGACAGCAGGCGCCGATCTTGCCCAAGGAGAGGCGGCCAGCCAAGAAGCGCAAGGCGCCGGCCGACGCAACTGAGGCGGCGGCTGCGGCCCGGGCAAAGCGGCAGCGCGGGCGCGCGGCGGCTGCCGCGGCGCGGCGCCCGTCCGGGGGCGATGCGGGGCTGGAGGTGCAGGTCTCCTCGGCGTTCCTGAAGGGCCGCACACTGGTGCAGCAGTGGCGCAGCGCCATCGGCCGCTCGGCCCTCAACAAACACCTCGCCATGCCCGCTGGTGCGTGACTCATCTCCACACTTGGCTACTGTCCCTTCACAATGTGCTGCATTGGCTCCTTTAAAGTCTGCTCAGTCCTGTGCATTAATTTTGGCGGCAAATCCCGGACATGCATGCCCCTGACTTATCTCCATTGTTGTCCACTGCTTTTCCACAATGACAGTGCTGGTTGCCTACCGTGCTTTAGCCTGTACCCAGCCCTGTGCAAAAGGCGTGTCGGCAAATTTCAGACATCTCAGAGAGGTGCACGGATATTAAAAACAACACTCAACACCTAGTGCATGGCAAAGTGGGCAACCTGCATGCCGCCACGGTGTGACTTGGAGTCGCGGTTGCCATGGGATACATGTTTGAGATTCTGACTGAAGGTTATGTGTTTGTTGCAGGCAGCAAGCCGCCGTCGACGTCTGTTGCGGTGGCCATGGAGCTGATAAAGTCGCTGCTGCTGGTGGCGGAGGCATCGCCCCAGGAGACGCCCACCCCCGACGCAGCAACCGCCCTCGTGCGCCGCTTCAGCCAGGCAAGCTGCCCGTTTCAATCGCATCTCACAGTAAATTCTCTTTGGCAGGCACCTGAGCTAGTGTCTCCTGTGCTTTGCTCCTCTATGGAGTGTTGCAGCGCAGTACAGGAGCAAGTGCGTGCATCAGGACTTGAAGCCACTGTACCTTCACTAGGCTATACTATTCGCAAGAAAAGATTGCTGTGGGTGCCAGAACGGCTGGAATTCAGATAGCCTTGATATGTATCGTTGTGGCAGGTGCCCATTCCCTGGATTGTGACCCTTCATGGATTGTAGCAGGGCAATCCGGTTGAAAGGAGTGTGCATGGGTTGCAGGTGGAGATCACAGAGGCGTTTGGGTATCTGCGCAAGGCCGGGCATGTCAATCATGGGGCCAGCAACCGCCCCTTCCACCTCTCCGACGCCTTCAAGGACAGCATGCAGGTGCCGCCACTCCCGTACACCCTCATCACAAGCTCCTGCAAACCCAACCACCATGGCGCTGTGCTGTTCGTACCATGCCTCCATTGCAGAGCTGGCCTTCGTGCAAAGGCGGAATGAACTTGATACACTCAATTCAAATTTCTTTTCTGCTGAAGCGCCCCACTGTTGGTACTGCTAAATGGTAGTGCAAGATATGTCACTATTATGGGTCGGTCATTAAAGCGCAAGATGAGCCTGTCTCATCAACTTTGGATCGTGCAAGTGTCGCAACATCCAGCAGTGTATCGCGGGTACAGATAACATTTTTTAATGCTAAACATCATTGCCGCTGCTCTACAGGTGGCGGATTTCCACCCAGAGATCTTTGTGGAGGCGGCTGCAGCGCGAGAACGCATGCGCACCGCGCGGCTGCTGCAAGAGCCGCCCGCAGCTGCCGCCGTGCTCGAGTATGCAGCCGAGGAGGAGGTTTCCAGTGGCATGGTTGCTGAAGCGCTGTCTCTCCTGGCTGTCGGCGAGCTTTACATACAGACGCATGATGTCACGGTGAGCCAGCTGCTACCTAGGCTTAGTGCTGTGCTTTCTATAGTGTTGCTGTCCTTGCAGTGATCATGCTTGCTAGGTGACGTTTTGGGAACTTGTAATTCTTCACATTCACCGATTCGGGGTGAGGAACTGCACAGTCCAGCATTGTGCACTTTCCGCCCCAAAGTGGCGGCTGTGACACTTGCTGGCACAGATCCGGGGAATGGGCTGGTTTCAATAAGATGGTTGTGACAGTGTTGATACACTTGATGCATTACTCATGATTAAGATCTGCTCAAAATGTTACCTACAGCTTGTCTGCAGACGCACCTTGCCTTTCGGCAGAATGAGCGTACGATAACAATTAAAAATGACATAATATTATGTTATCAAAGTGCTGCCTGTGATCGGCAGGTGGAGCCAGCAGAGGCAGGAGAGGAAGAGGACCCAATGATCGGTCCCCTCTCCTGGCGCATTCCTCTGCGCATCAGCCGCGGCCCACCCCCACAAACCACCCCACACCCACCCTCCCACCCAAAGCCACCTGTCAGCCTATTAACACAGCGACAAAGCCAGCCATCTCCCCTGCAGCAGGCACTGCAGGATGCTGCTTCAAGTCAGCAGCGGTCATCCCGTGTAGCTGGGGAGGGTGTCAGCAGTGCAGCAGCAAGAAAGGGGCAGCAGGAGAGGCTCTTCTGGCCGGAAGCTGTGGGCACGAACTGGATAGTCAGATCTGCAGCGGAGACTGCCTGCGTGGAAGAGTGGACGGCGAAACATGGCAGTGCTGCGGATGACAAGGCCCTGCTCAAGGAGGCCCTAACGTGAGCAGCCTCACCTTGCTTTCCATGCTTTGTGATTAGCTCAGAACGCATGCCTGTTCTCTGCTTGTCTCACATCTTCTACTCTGGGGGACAAGGAAGTGGTGAACTTGCGCAGACACCTTCCTTCAAGCTCTGTCAAGTATGCAGCAGATGGTCTTGCTCACAGGTTCTGCAGCGTAGCGGGCAGCTTGGCAAAGATAGATACAGTAATGACATTTCTTGTACATGATGTGAAGATTGATCCGGGAGGCGGGTCCGGACGGCCTCACGATGGAGCAGCTGTCCAGCTCAGCGTCCATCAGCGCTGACGAGGCGCAGGAGCTGTTGGAAGCTGCGCTGCGCTATGGGCTGGTGCAGACCGTGGGCGCCTACCAGGCCTGGGCCTACGTGGCATCAGAGCACTGCCAGCGCTTCCGGCCAGGTGGGGACACAGCAGAGGAGGGAACCTCACATGGACAGGAATGATTACGTCATTATGCATCATCCCTGACTCTTCAGCGCCATATGCCTTGCATCCACAACAAGTCACCAATATTTGTGCTTTGGTTGACAGAAACCATGACTTTTTACATGCTGCGCGCACTGCGTTGCCTTTTGAATGGTCCCCATGTGTCGTGCTCATTGTTCTGCTGTGCTGATCCGATAGATGTGGCGAGCTCAGGGCAGCCATCAGAGGCAGGCACCAGTGATCTGCCTGCTGCCACTCCCGCCAACCCGGCCGCCCAGCAGGGCAGCAGCAATGGCACAGTCAGCGCTGCAGCACCCCCAACAGAGTCCACAAATGCAGGGGTAGCAGCTGGAGAGAAAGGGGCGGCAGGGGCTCGAAGTGAGGAGCAGCAGGGGGCAGCAATGAAAGAAGGGGTCGCAGGGGGCCGTAAAAAACAGCAGCAAGGGGAATTGGAAGATGGGGGTCAAAGTGAAGCGCACCAAGGGCAAGAAGTGAGTGGAGAGGGTGAGGGAACGCTGCTGCAGCCCTGGAGCGACCACCGCGGCCGCCTGAACGAGCCATTCCTGCGCAGCATCACACAGCGCGCCGTCTCCATTGTCATACGCCACCCTGGTGAGCGCACACCAGAATCTCCCAATACTGCCCTGTAATTCTGAAATGTCTTTGCAGCTCGCTCGAGCCTGTTGCATGGACATGTCCTTGCAGCTCTGCTGGGCTCTCTGGAAATGTTGCAAAGGAATGAGAACATGCTCACGGTGAAGACTTGGTGAGCGACAGCACATTCGTGAGGGTGCCATGTTTGGATCATTTCAGAAGCAGCATGGCGGTGCGGCATTTGCAAGCATAAAACTCTTGCATTGCATATTGATGGGGAGCGTTCAAGCCCAATGTCAAGGTGCACTTCTAGGGAGGAGCATTCCAGAATACAGTAATGGCAAATAGCTCTTCGAGTAAAAACATCAAGCAATAGCAACAAAATGCATGTTGAGGGGGAGATTCTGTGACATAATTAAAATATATTGCAGGCATCCCAGAAGAGCTGCTGGTGGAGGAGCTGGCGGTGCTGTCGCCCCACAGCGCGCGGCGCCTGCTCCAGAAGCTGCTGGAAGCCGGCCTCGTCACTGTCAGGTCGGCCGAGGCGGCACCTGCCCCGCAGCCGCCTGCCATCTTCCGGCGGGCGCGCCAGCAGCCGCCACCTGAATCCAAGGTATTCGCTGCTTGCCTGCCTGCTGAAACAATGGCAGTTTGGCACTCCGTTAGTGCAGGACAGTCTAAGACCAGGGGGCTCTTGGTTGTCTGTGTGCAGCAACCAGCACAATACAGATCGTTTTCGTGGTCCTTTCCGTCTCTTTTAGAAATATGGCCATTTGTACACTCTGCACATTTTTGTCAGCAGTGGTTCAAGGATGCATTGCGACAACAATTGGAGCCATAATCCCCAGAACATGATAGGCTGAAGAGGCAATCGTGACTTGCGCTGATGTCCATTTTCTCCTTCATGCTTTCCAACGTAGGAGATCTCTCCAGTGCGTCCATTTATTCAAATTCACGCACATGTTACTCAACAGCATACTGAAGGACGCGCTGGAGAGATCCCCTGTGTTGGAAAGCATGAAGGAGAAAATGGACAATAGCGTGAGTCACGATTGCCTCTTCAGCCTATCATTGCGGACATGCCTTGATGCTCAGACAGCATACCCCTCCTGGTAGTTCAGAAGGAAGTGCGAGCAAGCTCCAGATACTTCACCTTTGCCACGATACACCCATTTAGGCTAGTTCTCTCTGTGAATGTACCCGTATGCTCTAAGGATTGGGCATTGACGTTGTCCTAGCGGTGTTGAGGAGGCTCCAGACTAAGAAAAGCATCTTTGCTGCGCAGGTGGTCAAACACTACTTCCCAAATCTGTCCTGCTGCTTTGGGCAGACGACGGAAGTTTCTCTCCAGGCGTTTGTGAGCGGCGCATGATTATCTTTTGGAACGCTGAAATGAAACAGACTGAACAATGGAATATGTGAAGTGCCTTGCATGCCTCTGAGCTGCAAGATCAGGAACTTGAGAAGTGAAGCGTCTTAGGAAATACCATTAAATTATAGGAGTCGAATTACAAGAATTGCTGGAGCCCCCATGGGAATTGCTGGCCAGTTCGAATCTCAAGCAACACCCCGGTGGTCGCATAGTGTCCTTGAAGGTCCGCTTGATCTTCAGAGGGGAATACAATGGAAATTCATCAATATCATGATCAGTACTTTACGCACGCAACCTGATCAACCATGTGCATGAGAACACATACACAAGGTCGAATTCAACAGCTGTGCTTTAAAACTTATGGGCGGTAAGTTAAGCAGGCATCAGTAGTAGACGTTATTTCTTGCATTGACAGCCACTTAAACTTGGATCCTCCGGAGACTTGTAAGATTGTTCGACTCAGGGTCTCTATTGCTTCAGCCTGCATGCTTTGGTGTCAGGCCAGCATCGGCGAGGCACTCACTGCAGCATCCACAAGTGCATGCATTCATGTTGCCTCGTACGCGTAACATCTGGCCATATGTGATCAGAGTCAAACGATAGCGATTTACGATTCTCACAGCCATGCGTCGGCCTTCACAGCCTTGCGCAGGTCTGACATGAAGGAGACAGTTGCAACCCGCCCATAAGAATCCTCAGAGCTTGATCCCATCCAAGAAGGCACCCATATTTCCAAAAGTCAGGCATAGCTCGTCGTGTGTGATGAGCTCTACCTCCTCGAGCTTGAGTGTGACAGATACACGTGCAAGAACACCTGGTCTGCCTAAATCCGCAGCTCTCTGAGATGCATGGGTGAACCGCTTAGTACAACGGTGCGTCCCGGGAACCAATTGTTTCAAAAGATAGTTCCAGAGAGGTCAGATTCCCCGCTTGGGTTAGACAATGAGGCAGCGGAATCTGCAGGTCATCGCTTGTCCATGCCACTGAGTGCAGAGCGTCAATTGCCCCTGACCAAACCTTTTCAAAAATGCCCTCATGGTCTCATTGCAAATGGACATGGCAATCTGGCGCCACAAGGAGCTTCTTGCAATAGACACCACACTTGCACTAGATACCACACAAACAAACCCGTCGCAGTTGCTGCAACTGCCGCAGGTCAAGCAAGTCAACACCGGGCTCATCCTCATCTGCATCGATGACATAAGGGTTGTAGCTTCTTCCTCGAGCGCCATCAGGCGTGTAGCAACCCTGGCCCAAAAGGGCGTCTGCAGCTTTGTCAGGGTGAGCAAGTATGCCGTGTGTGTGTCTGTGATGCGGCTGTCACCCATGAACATCAGGTGTTGGAGCTGCATCAGTGGCGGAAAGTCTGCCCATCTACCACCCCAGATCTGCAAAGATTGCAACTCCTCCATATCTGTGAGCACCAAGCCCAGTGGCAACATGCACTTCTCGTGATCTTTTCTAATGGTCAAACTCAGGTCTTGAACCTGCGCCGGCTTGCTCTTGCTGTTTTGGACCACGGTTGCCAGTACTTGGGCACGCCTGAGATTGATCTCGCCAAAGTTCATTTCTTGCACTCTGTTCCATCTACTGGAGAGCCAAGTGATCCCTGCGGCAGCGCCCAAGGTGGTCAGCAAATCCATGAGGCGTGGAATCATCATGCACTTACCGCTTGCAGGCTCGAAATGAGCACATTAGCCGCTTTTGGGCTTTCAATCTAGTCAGCTCTGGAACATGCACACCTGCAGGGGATTCTCATCGGATGTGATACTTTTTGGCTGGATGGGAAACATTGCTCTGCAAGTACCAGAGAATCCTGCCCATTCCTTGAGAGTCAAGTAGCTGGCCACCAACTCCCAAACCTCCTGAGGCAAGATCAGGGCCGAACGTTCTGAAGGCATCCAATCCTGCGTGCATACATTAAGCCATCGTCAGCCAAAGCATCAAAGTTCCACCCTGTAGTTTTCAGGGATGAGTTTCTACAGAATTTGAGATGTAAGCCTCTAACAGCAAGTCACGAGCATATCTCAGAGGCAGGTATGCCAGTGGCACGATCTTGCTCATATCCGGTGTCCTCTCTCGAGGCCATCTGCGACAACGTTATCAAAGGTGTTACGGCTCTAACACACAATAAAGACATTTCCTGTAGAGACTTCCTGAAGACATCCACTCTTCCTTTAGAGGCAAACCTTTAAGGTGACTCCGGAGACGTGCACTGTAAGTCGATGCCAACAGTTTCTCCCGGATCGAAAGGTTCTTTGAGCACACGATACTTGCTGCCCTTCAGTGGATCGCGTGGGTTTGTAGAGCGTCGCCGCTCAAGAAGGAATGTATAACGCACGGTTACATTTCAGGGTTTGAGGGGCATTGACGGGTTTTAACCCCTTGATTGCCGAAACCTCATTACTAACTCTTATGGCATTCCGACACTGCTGCAAGCAGCCGTCTGGTCGAAATAGAAACCGATCCCACAGCTGGTACCACCAACATAACGCTAAACGTGATCATATTGCATATAGGTGTCTGCCCGTTGTGGTTGCTATACGCCGGTGGGCAAGATCGCACCCTTTGCTCACTATTGAACAGGCGTGAGCTTTAGATACAGAATTTTCGAATCACATCATCTAGATTAAAAAATCTCCTCTGAAATTTATTGTCCAGGGAACTTGATTGACTTCCGCATCAGGAATCGCTTTCGATATAAGCAGTACTAGGAAGACGTTGACGGCCTTGAGCACGTCAGTGTGAATCGAATAGCTTAATCACACAATGTCAACAACCCCTGGTCTACAAGAAGATCAGATCAGGAAAGCAGTTGCAGCTCTCCTAAAGCATGTCGAAAAGCAGCAGGCAAAAGCTAATGAGCTGCTTGAAGAGGAGGAGTTGCTGTACCTGGTAATTTGCTCTACGTTATAACCCCATGGAAAACTCCTTCGATGTGTTCCGTGGAGTGCTGGCAAACCAATGGCACCAAAAGGACTGAGATCAGGCTGACGGCAGTTCGCAAGCTTCTGACTAGGCAGTTGTGCTTGCGCAGATCATAGCTCTGAAAAGGACACCGCAGGAGGCTCGAAAGGACAAGCCACTCAGATTGTAGGTCTTGGCGGCAAGCATCTTTGGTTTAATGCCGGGATTGTAGGAGGAAGTCACGAGCAAACTCCTCTGCTGGCTGTGTGTGATGTGCCCTTACATTGCTGTGGTGCGCAGACCGCTGCCGCACTCATTGTATGATTTCGATGGAGCAGAGGTGTGCCTGATTGTCAAGGATCACAAAGGTGTGAGAGCTGTACTTCCTCGGGTGCTCACGGTAGAACACAACGACACTAGCACTTTGAAGAATCTTCTGCAGAATTTCTCCCTTTCCTGCAGTCACCGTGAGCAGTTCTGAGTCGATCCTTACATAACGCAGATGGTTGCATTCCATCACTGGCTCAACTTTAGTATGTAAGAAAGGTTTGCGGCGCATAAAGAAACCGGTGTGGATCCATGCGAGTGTCAAGCCAACCATGTGCTGCAGGTGAGGGGCATAAGGCAGCCAAGCAGAGGGTGAAGGAGGAGAAACTAGCCAAGGTATCCAAGGTGGTGGGGGTCTCAAAGCTGCGCACAAAGTACGAGTCAGCCGAGGCAAAGCGCGCGCTGTGCACCGCCTACGACCTCTTCCTGGCAGACGAGCGCGTGCTGCCCTCGCTGCCCAAGCTGCTCGGTGAGTGACTCAGCGCTCTCATGCGGGCAACCAACCGTATTTTGCAGCACTGGTACATGCCTGCAGAAAGCGCCTTCAGCGCATTAGTGTCTTTGATTTCCAATGCAGCGCTCCGGTCTGTCAAGTTCCTTGGCGGGTTGGGCTGGAGCAAAGCTCATCAAATACATTGGCCTGCGGCTGCATGGCTCCTTCAACATTCCAGGTCCCTGCATCGCAATGGATAGCTGCTGCGTTCAGTAGGCAAAACATGAGGCAAGCCTGGTGGCTGCAGGCAAGACGTTCTTCAAGAAGAAGAAGCAGCCTATCCCAGTGGATCTCACGGGCAAGGACTGGGCCGGGCAAGTGCGCAAGGCGACCGAGGCCACCTACATGCATCACACCGGCGGCACATGCATCAACATCAGGTGGGCTGCTGCATCCTATCCTTTAAAAGTTTGTCAGGCAATTTTTAACTTGTCAATAATTGTTGACCTTTCTAAAGGGGAGGAAATTGAGAGTGAGGGATTGTTGTCTGGCTGCCAGGGTGGCGCGGAGCTCGTTCTCAGCAGAGCAGTGCACAGAGAACATTGTGGAAGCAATCAAGGGGGCGCTTCCGCACATCCCCAAGAAGTGGAACAATGTGCAGGTGCAGCCTCTCCTCCAAATTCCTCCTGCGTATGTTGCATGCATGCCTGCTGACTTTCTGAGCTATTGATCAATTCCAGTGGACTCGTTCAAAGGATGGCACATTGAACGGAGGATGTGGCAATGTCTAGCCAGCCAAGCATGCTGCAGTTGAGCGTACAGCATATTGCTAAGGGTCGATAATAAGCGAACAAGATGTTTGCACCGGCAGCTGAGTTGTACTCCAACTGGTGTTGCTGCCCAGGCGCTGCATGTGAAGACGGCAACTTCGGCCGCCCTGCCGATCTACCAGACGCTTCCAGAGCAGCCGCAGCGGATCGAGATCCCCAAGCAGGCTGCACAGGTCGAAGCTTGATGATGGTTATGTCGTTGCTGTTTTGAAAGGAGGTTTTGAGTGCTCGTGATACGTCAGATGGTGTCTCTCAGCGTGAGAAATATGGCTAAAACGGATGCAGAGGAAGGTCATTGGCAGCTGTTGATAATGAATGTTGGCTTTCACACCTAAAAGTTGTGCTGTGCAGTTCTGGTTTACCTATGCGCAAGGCAATCACCTTGTATGTGGTGAATCATTGTCAAAGCCCTTGAGCAAATTCATTCAATTACCAGTCGTGTGGGACATGAGCTTCGCCAAATCAGACGCCTTCTGGCAAGACTTGACAGACAAAAATATTTTATGTCAAGGGTGTGTGTTCTCAGTCTGCAGTAGCTGCAGAGGCAATCACATCTGAGATTGCATCCATCCACTCCCTTCTAGAGCGCCCATTGCCACGCTTGGGCAGCTCAACATGCAAATTTTCGGTGCCCTCCAAGGATGTCACTGAAAATGAGCGCGCACCATCAGCCGGTGCCTTTGGCAGATTTGCTGTGATTCCACTGCTGCTCCTCCACAGGCGCCTCCATGGGGGCGATTTCCCTGCACACGTGGCATATCAATATGCAGAGTTGAACCAGTACACCTTTAATCAGAAGAAAACCCCAGTCTGCTACGTATTGTCTCGCATACTCCAGGCGTAATTCACATGCATAAAGGGACGTACAACTGCCTCTTGGAATTGTCCAAGAATCTAGGCAAGGCACAGGCAGCAGAATCAAGAAGAGGTTGACATCGAAGCGTACCAGCAAGTTGCTGGGGAAATTCTGCCGTGCCAGCTGTCACTTTACAGTGTCCGCCAAGGTGCAGCGCTTGTGCTGTGCCTTCTTCTCCGGCGGAAAGCTTGTCATCCGCCCAGAGAAGGGCCTTCTGTGAATGGCTGCACAGTCACACACATGCATGTAATTCGCTTGTTTCTCTCTGAACCATTGTTTTCGAAAGACCAGATTATCCGATGTCCACAGGCCAAGTGGTGATACAAGTGCTGTATGAATGCACTGATGAAGCACTTCATAGAAACTCCACACAGCTGCATTAATGGAAGTAGCTGTGTGGAATGACACAATCAGAATTGCTTGAGACAACAGAGAAGCAACTTCTGCGGCCGTACCTATAGCATAAATGCTGCAATTTTGCTCCCGCGGCGTCATGCACTAAGAACGGCGCCCCTTCCACCAGAGCACGCAGCCTCTCAGCCGCCACCCGCTTCTGCAAGGCCTCCAGGCTGGCTCGTGCATCAGACAGGGCTTTGACTGCTGCCAGGCTGGCATCCCCTTCCCCTCTTGTGGGCTCGCTCTCCTCTTGCCTCGCCACGATGTAGTCGTCCTCTGACACAATGATGATGCTGGCGTCCTTGACAGAGATTCCTTGCAAGGATTGGCTGCGGAGGTCTCCCATTGGATTGGCAGAGTCTTCTGCTGCGCTGGGGCCGTGTCCATTGGGAACTGTGGTTCTGTCTTGCGCTTCTTTTGGCAGCGGAGCAGTGCCGTGAATCGCTTTGATGGTTGCCTCATTGGCATGGGCCGCTTCAAGTGGAATGTCTGCCGGTGCAGTACCGCATGCTGCCGTCACATGCACCACATGCTGGTGGACGTTCTGCTTAAAGGTTGAGTCACCCCCATTGCTTTCTGAGGGGCGCAAGCTCTCCATGAAGGCCCCGTTGTCAAATACTGTGAACGCCTGCATTGGATCAAGTGGTTTCCCTTCATCCTCCCTGCCATGAACTTTTCCCTGCATCACTGTCCTGAGAGGCGTGAACTCATCTGCCTGCTGCTTTCCACCAATCTGTATGTCCACCTCCGCTGCACTCATTTTCACAATGTGCTCTTGTGGCCCCCATGGGCGCCAAGCCACCCAGCTTCGTCTTGCAATTGTCGGTGCAGCTGCCACCTTGGCCGTTGCTGTTGGCAAAGGGACTGAGGAGTCCTCCTCTGTGCTTTTTAGTATCTGCCCTGACTGCTCTGCCGCTCTGTTCTGACCAACTGTGATGCTCATGCGATTCGGCTCCACCATCTTGGCATTCAGCTTCGCTTGTAGCTGGTCCTGTTCAGCGCAATCTTGAGTTCAGAGCAATATCCCCTGTAATACGCAAGCAGGCTTTGGGCAGTTATTGGCAGTAGGAAGTTCACATCGGCGTGCTTGAGCAGGGGACAACATAATTGCGTCACTTTCAAGGGGGTCATACGAATGTTCAAGGCTCCAGGGTCTGCGCATTCATCCTGCAAGTGGCTTGTTCTGTTGTCAGCACCCACCTTGAGCAAGTCAAGGACATATGGCAGCTCTCCGATGGGCAGCCCAAAGGGCACAAAGTCAAAATCGATGGCCGGCGCCTGGGTGAATGACACCGTGAATTCCTTGACCCCCGGCGCCTGATCTGGCGCCAGAGTCAGCGCCAGCCGGCAGCGGCCGGTCAGCGACAGGTTGGCCACTTCCACGTGCGCGGTCATTGCCGGCAGCATCCTGGCCGGGCGCACCAGCATTGCCAGCTGCGAAGGCAATGACACAGCTTGCCATCATGTCATAAGAAGAGGCAACCTGGCCTGGCCTCCCAGTCGGCCAGGCCATGTTTGGCCGGGCAGCGCCTTCAAGGAACGGCACTGTATCTGATGATCCACCAAGCAGCAAAGACAACGGCAATGCACCTGCACCTCCCACAAGAGCCGGTGCCAGCGACAAACAAGTTCCCCAACGATACGTCCCTGAGTACTTTGTGCTCAGGAAAATTCGTTTACGGACACGGCAATCATCTTCCATAAGCCTGACCAGGCATGTCTGCTCTGCCTCCTGTACAGATTGGGGAGAACCACTGGGGACCTGTGCTCAGGGGTCCCCTACATGTGATACTTTGGCCGTGACCAGAGAGATGTCCAGATATCCTCGAGGCAGTGCACCCTACAACAGTATGCACCCTCCATTTTCTCAGGGAAGAACAGGGCCACTCACCACGACGCTGAAGCCCTCAGCGGGCGCGAAGCTGATGCCAAAGTCCAGCTGCAGAGTATTTTTGGCTGGGCTGCTCTGCGCGCGCACCGATCGCAGCGCCGGCGGCTGCCGGCCCAGGCTGATGCGCTCCACGCGGATGCCCTCAACATACTTCAAAGGGCCCTTATGGCCGCGCTCCTTCAGGATCTTCGCAAAGGCTGCCTGCGCAGGACAAGGAAAGGTTTTTTGTTGGGTCAAGCATGCGGGCATTCCTCACAAGAAGACATGTAGTGCTGTCTCGCAAGCAAAGGTGGCCCAACAAGCCCCATTGCTGTTGACAGCAAGGAGGAGGCTCCTGCTCCAGTTCAAGCTGCAGCTTCTGGATCCACGCACCCTTTTGCCCGCCCATTCTTGGAAGTGCAATGAACTCTGCTTGGACAAGACTCTCGGCATGCCTCTGTGAGACAAGGGTGGAGAGGCTCGCATCGAGGCTGGCGCGCAGCTTGGCAGCAATCTTGGGCTCCAGGCTGGTGGGCCACACGGCGCGCAGCAGATGGTTGACCCACTCGGCGGTGAAGCACTCGCTCGTGCCGGCCACGGCCGCGGCGGCAGCCGCGGCCGCTTCCGCAGCGCGGGCGTCGGCTGCCTGCAGCGCTCTGCGCTGCCGGGCACAGGCCACCTGCAGGTGTAGAACCGGTGGGTACTTGATTGGTCCTCCCTGCTTGCCACTGGGGGCCACCTGTCTGTGCTGTGAGTGGGCATGTGCTCTTATGATAGGATGCAGACAGATGATCGTGGCTGTTTCTCTCACACGTAACGGATATATCACCTTCCAGGTCACGTAGATGCACAGCAATAGTAACAGTAGCTGCTGAGCACCGCTGGCTCGCTCCAGTACCGACGCTTCCAAGGCCACCATGACTTTTGAAGGGGACGATAGATTCCTCAAGAAGGGCGTTTTATGGTAAGGAATCAACAGATTAAAGGCACGAGGAGCGCCCACTGTGCCAACAAGGCCCCGCTAGGAATCAAGCGCGGAGCCCGGCATGTTCCTCTTGGGAGCCAGGTGCTTTCATGCTTTATTGGTGCCCTGGTGCCTCTCTTTGGTGATGTCTACATACATCTGCCACACAGGATGTCGATCTTGTGGGATGATCGCCATAGGTCACTGCACCACCAGATGTTGTTCAGCTCAGTCTAGCCATTAGTTAGTTCAGGCCTACTATCCGTCAAGTATGTTGCTTCCTGTAAGAAAGTCACGACCTGGGCACTTATTAATTGTTCCAATAAACATTTCTGGCATTCTTTCGCAGCTAAAAAAACCAGCTGCGAGGGCCCTGCTGCTCAGGCACGATGGCCGCTATATGGATAGTCCTAGCGACATGCACACCATCAAGTGACTCGCTGTAGTCTAGGTGGTTAGGATACAAGACTCTCACTCTTGGGACCGGGGTTCGAGTCCCCGCAGCGAGGCGTTCTCCTTTTTGGTTTTATTTTTGCTTGGGGGTGCTCCTGGGGCATCACTGGCAAGTATGTGAGCCGTCAGTGGAAGCTCTGATGATGTGGAAATGGGTCATCCCACGGTGCCCATGCTTGCAACATTCTCGGGATGACATGCCATCCCTTGCAATGTGCTCATCCATCACGATCGGCAAGACTCCACTATCAAAGTGGCACGGCTGCGCACCCCCAAACCCCCCGCTGCCACAGGCGGCTCTCGGCGGCGGAGCGTGCGGTGATGGCAAGTACTATAAGGACTGGTCCCTATACCATGCCACATTTCAATTGGCTTTCTTGGGGGGGCTGCGCCCCCCCAAACCCCCCGCCGTGCGCGCAGGTAGCCTCAGGTAAGTTGCTTGCGGGGAAGCTATGCAGTGCAAAGGCATGATGGATCCCTGTGGTGCCTATATATGCATCATAATGTGCATTGCATGGCATGCAGTGTGTAGATATGTAGTATTTATAAATTAGTGTAATTACTGGAGAGGTGGTGAGGCAGCGCACAGCTTAGCTGGGAGGCTGCGCCACCCCCCAGACCCCCGCTGTGCACGCGGCAATACGCAGACGGATAAGGCTTGGCTAGAGTAGCAAAGCTTGCCTGCAGTGTGAATTGCAGCAGTGGTGGCTGGTGCGGCGCTGAAGGAGCTTGGCCAGGAAAGGCACGCGCTGCGCACTGCGCATGGGTCCCCCTAGCGACGTTTATAGTGGAATGTAGTGTGATGAGACATTGACATTACTCTTGACAATACTCCTCCTTGGGGGGGCTGCGCCCCTCCAACCCCCCCGCTGTCCAAGCTTTGCGGCAGCCGTGGCACTATATCTAGTCATTTCGCTGGAATGGCGTCCGCCGGCGGCAACTTCCTCATTATCCTTCCTCATTTCCTCGCTCTGGCTCAAGGTCACCCATCTAAATCTATATCATCCTCACCCTTGTGACAAGGGCCATACCCCACAATGGGTACAACAGCCACACCGTCGTATCGGGGCAACCCCGGTCTGCTGGCTCACTCCGTTAACTGAATTGGTCACTTGCTGCGAACGATTGAAACCAGAAAACCATTCGCTTCACGCAAGGATCCCTTGTAGTATCGAATCGCTATCCTGTCGAAACCTGACGGCCGCAGCAGAAATCCCTACTCTCTAGGCACGCCGCCATTAGCTTGTAGCATCTCAGACTTCTCCACAACTGGTGAACACTCATGAATCATTGCTGCATGTGCATGCTGTTCACATCTATTGTTTTTCTCGTGACATTGGAGAGACCGGTGATATCAGGGTCGCGAAGCTGAGTCTTTGTGTATGCAGGTGTCCTACATCAGATTGTAAACAGTCGGTTTCGATGCGGGATAAAAGCCTTGATTGAGGTCGCAGGCCCGGGAGGTATTGCGGGCAGCACTCATTCTTTTCTGATGCCCACCATCTAACTGCTAGTTGGTGGCAGTGTCCATCGGGAACAGCCTGTCCCTGCCTTTATTTACATCTGGAGTATCATCATGAGGTTGTTAATTGACCAGCATATACATCATGCGGATCATTATATCATCATTCACGTCACCGGTGTGGGTGTGAGTGCAGTGTCAAAACTGGCAGGCGCATGGTGTAAACCCTCATCGGAATAGATTTGGGAGGCACCGCCATGTGGGCTAGTGCGGCTTGGCACACATATCCACGGTCCCTAGCGCCCCCGGATTAGGGGAGGCCATGGAAGGTATCCCCTGGCCTATGGTCATGCGTTCATTTCCTTCACAAACTCTTGGGACTGCCACAAAGACGATCTCTTGCGTACATGCCAAAGGGCCTGCTGGATTTAGGCGGCGCTGAGTTGTGATGCTCATTTGTGCCTGCTACCGTAGGCTCAGCAAGTGGCAGAGTCGCCGGCGTGCCGTTTACTTCCCATGATCATTATACTCAGGGAATGAGTGTCGAAGGGCTCAACGCTGTCAGCCAATGCATGAACGAGATCGGCAAGGGGTGTGACGAGCACTTTCTGAAGCTCT
>JADEYI010000841.1_pt1 | contig 32311 bp, 34 predicted proteins | sample 8542331 | NCBI WGS metagenome assembly JADEYI01 (sample SAMN16510988, study PRJNA670497) | mine drainage metagenome | isolation source: biofilm near Copperflume 1 | place: Germany: Marsberg coppermine Kilianstollen | collected 2018-02 | reverse complement strand
TGCAGCTTGTCTGCAGACGCACCTTGCTTCTGGCAGGAAAAGCGTGTAATAATAAAAGATAAATAATAATAAATTGTTTGCGCAGGACACGTACAATGTCATCAACGGTGTGAGCTTCGGCGGAGGATCTATTCTGTTCCTTCTGGGCGCTGTCCTCATGCTGGCTCGCCAGGTGGGTCAGTGCGCTGAAGCTCAATCCCTGCACAGAAATATCTGACATATTGGAAGCTTGACAATAATCAAAGATGAAGCTCTTTGGCATCGGACAGTAGCTGACAATCACTGCTGCTCTGCGGAAAAGAGGGAGCTCTTAGTTTCCTGTGAGCTGCGTGTGTCATCTGTCCTGCAATTGATCAAGCGCATGCGCCTGTATCTCTTTTTCTCTTTACCTTGCAGTCTGGGTATTTTGTGGCTTTTCATTCTTCAGTTAAATATAGACCCATCAGCGTCAGCACAGTATCCTTAATTTGTATGCAAGTAAAGTGACATCCCTTGTGCCTGCAGTCGCGCGGGCGGTGCCGTCCAAAATTTGGAGCAGTGGGACGCCTCGATCCGACAGTGCATGTGACTGTAGCTGGCCAGGGCGCTTACCACACAATGCACATTATCAAAGAGAGGTCTCTGGACCATGTAGCCTGACAGGACTCTCTTTTTAATTTTAGGGTTACTGACCAGTATCCATCAGTTAGGATACTCCGGAGTATGACCACTGACCACAGCGGAGTATGTCTCTAGTCCTACAGAAGAGGTCAGTTCACACGGGTCTTTTTGCCACCTAAAGTGGTTTTTTATTTTTATTTGAGTCACCTTATGATGAAGGTGGTATGTGAAAAGAGTGGAGGGTTCAAGGGGCTTTGAAACAAGAAGGCATCCTGTCACAGCACGGGCACATATCAGGTTTCAACATTTACCGCGAGGAAGCACTTTCTCCTTTCATTGGCACTCGCACTGCCTTGTATGTCTTGCCTTCAATCCTGACTTAACATAAACTTGTGTTTTAGACATCTGAACACCCAAACACTTGGTGTTGACATTAGCTGCTGTGTTGTCTGTACTTCTTGTCAGTAAGAACCCAAACAGCAATTGTTCTACCCCAAACTCCCAAGGGGTAGGATTTTGGCAGCCTTTACTGCAGCTTGTCTGCAGACGCACCTTGCTTCTGGCAGGAAAAGCGTGTAATAAAAATAATAATAAAACTCCCAATGCAAAAACCTGGTCTGCAAGAAATTAGTTGCCATGATGGCAAAATACTCACTTCTGGAGTGCTGGTACTCGGTCACATACACAAGCAGAGACTTGCCATTGTGCACAGGTAAGCTGGGCTGTTGTTAATGCAATAGCGCCAGGGGCGTACCATCTGAGGCCAATGCAAAGCTTTAAGGGTCCAGCTGTCGGTGCAGGCGCAGGTGCAATTCCGGTATTAGGAGAGCGATGTCTGCCGAGTCCCCTGGCATAGGTACAAATTAAAAGCTCTTCAGTACGACAGCAGTTTCAAGGAGTCTATAGAGTCTATTCCAGGAAAGTCCTGGCAATGACAACTTTCCATTGTCATTACACAGATTGCATAACGTGGTTGCCAAAAGATGTTTTTTGATGGCGAAGATGGATTGAACGTACCAGGCGAGGCAGGCTCCGGCGCTGCTGCGGACTCCTCGAGAATATTGCGTGCGCACACTTTTCCTGCAAATTCAATGCAAGGTGCAGGCTGCGATTTCAGGAGGAGAGCATTTGTTTCAACGCCCAGCAGTGAAAAGTGGTTTTAAAGCAGAAACTAAAGGCAGCATCGCACATGTTCTGCAAAGTAACATCGCAGAAGGAGAATATCTGTCTCTGACATCGGCTGAATTGAGGAACTCTTCCGCTGGACAAAACGCACCGCTCAGCAGTGCGAAAAGGACGCAGCCGAATAGAAGCGATCTGCCGTTTTAAGCCATGGGTTTCCAGTTCACCAGAGAACCCTTCACAATGTTAATTCAAGATTCAAGGATCCCTGATTCCGCCACATCACTTGCAGAAAGTGGAGAGACGAACGATTGAGTCGAAGCGGCGGGTTAGTAATCTCTCCAGTAAGGATCACGTGCTGCATGAGTTAGATCATTTTTGGAAGTGCAGCAATTCCGCTTGATGAAGCCCTTTAAAAAAATAACTCTAATGATCACAGCCCAGATGGCTTTGACCCTTAAATGGGGGCTGCAGACACCCTGCGTGTGTGCCCTACAGCCTTTGGGTTTGAGTTTACCGTCCTGTGATAAAATAATAATATGGGACAAGACTTAATCTCAACAAGTCATGAGAGTGCAGCTACCCTTCCGCTCTTCCGTTCCACCGTAAAGCACATAGATATTACAACCGCAGAAGCACACGTAAAGTTTTCCAAGATTCCAAAAAGGTTTACGCCCACCGGTGTAACCTGACTGGTTACAGCATGCATATGCTGACATCAGTAGTTCTGCATCTTATTTTCTCCTCAAAGCCTCCGGGCTCAAAGTCTTGCTGGCAAGAAACAATCCAATAGAACTGCTCAGTCCTTCGGAAATCCATCAGATGCATCCACGGCCTTTTGATACAAACCAGGCAATCCACAAAAACGCGTAAAAGATTGCAAGCTTGGTCCAGACATCGAGTTCCCTGATTTTACCGATGGCTGCTGCTGCTTTTTCATATCCTCCTGAAGCGCTGCCACCCTCATTCAAATTCTGCCGCATAGCGGCGGCTGTCTTGTACACATCAGCTGCTGCGGATATATTATCAGACACAGGATTATATGCTTCTTTCGGGCCAGCCTTCGAGGCAGCAGTACTGCGTATTCCCTCTTCTATGTTTGAGTTGCCCAAAAGCACTTGCCAGCTGCGCGTTCGCACACCTAATGCAGCAAGTGCATCTGCCACGTCATCATCATGACGAGACATTATGTCATCTTCCTGCTGAATATCACTACCCTGGCAAAACAGGGTGCAAATGGCACGAGTGGCCCAAGTGGCTGCACACGGTTCAGGCTCGCTGATGTACTGAGTCTGGCTGAAGACCATTATTTCTTCCTGCACAGCGGTGGGTTCACGCTGGTTCTGCAGTCCAGACAGCAGCCTACTACCCGCAGCATTGTCCCCGAATGTACCTGCAGAGCACAGGTCTTGTCAGCGTTATAGCTCTGTATATTGATGCGGAAATTAGGCGGCTGCAGCGCAAAATGCCTTAGTAGGATCCGGAAAGAGCAGCTTTACTTGGCCACTGCTACGGCTGCTTTGTGCATATGCACACCACGTGACTGCTAAGGGTGGCACACAGATGTACACCATTAAGAGACAAAGCATTTCTTCAAGTTGAAAATGGGGCTTTGCATCAGGCCTTCAGGTCCAAGACTTAACATACTTTGGACACATCACTACAAATCTTAGCAGCACTCCCTGCATAGGCAGAGCCCAGGGTGGTGTCCGCACCAGAAAAGTCTGATGCCAGGGAGATGGTAGATCCCTGTGGTTCAGGCCTGCCACTTTCAACTGGCAGCTGACGTGCAGCACCTGATTCACCTGCAAAAATACAACATGCAGATTTGCGTTCTTGCTCATATGTAGACCTGACTGAAGAGCCTTGAACATCGGCGCACAGGGGAGACGGCTGGACGATTGTTGAATATGGCGATATGGCGAAATATTTGGTACTTCACAAGAAGGTAATTTCAACCGTGATCGACTAGCCTGTCCTGTATTCTCGTACAGGCAACAGACTCTAATGTGTCCTGGAATAATGGCGGGTTGAATCACGTACCGTTCAGTAGGACGTAGACAAGGCACGCAACCACAAGAGCACTGGCCTGTCGCGCCATGTGCGCTTCCTCCACAGCCCGGCTCTTTAACCTCTCTATGTAAATGGGTGAGGCGAGCTCTTATTCAAGGCGGGATTCTCAAAACCATTTGACGAACGATGATCGGCAGCCAGCCAGCCTCTCGCAGCCAACTTGATGACTGACCTGGTTAGTAAGGGCTTCGTCAGCACATATGGTAGGGGTCCTTGAACTATTTGGTTCTTGAATAATTCCTGCACACGGCGATATACACCTGCTGAAGCTCATGCAGCATTCAGATTCAATTTGAATTGCAAACGGCAAATGGTTGATCTACAAAGAGTGGTATTGACTGGCACCTACAAATGCGGACCTTAGGTTGACATGACTCTGTTACAGGCAGGCTTCTGGACATGTTTCTGTTACAGCACAAACATGAATTCCAGCACATGTACTTACTAGAGCTCTGTGGCACCCTATTTCACTCCCAGTGACTCATCCTCTGCATATATCAAATCTGCTGTCATGTCCAAGGCCTGGGCTGGAGACGCGGTGCTTCCTCAACCTCTACCGGCCATCAAAGATCTTGGACAAACAAAAGAAGAAAGCGGTACACCAGAAGCAGGCCCCATAGAAGGTAAAGGTTGCCAGTCCCTTGCAATCGCAGTCCTCTTTGCCTTCTGCTTTCCCTCCCTTATCAGCTGTCTCTCCGTCCTCACTTGCTTTCTTCTTCTCTGTCAAATCTCCCTCGGAAGCTGCGGCTGCCTCAGCATTGGACGCCACATGGCTTTGAACGATGGTGCCAGCAGAGCTTGTGTCTTCTCGGTGCAGTACAGTGCCCAAGTTGCTCTGGCACATTGTGAGTGCTGCAAGCGCCTCTGCCAGATTCAGTGACTGCACATCAGCTCTAGCGCCGCTTAACCTCTCAGTGACCACAACAGTTTCCGGGTTTACTTGCCCGTGGCTGCTAAGAGGCAGGCTGTCATGTGCTCCGGCCTCCTGGGATGCACCTGCAAAACATGTCACCTCATTGGACACCTTGTCTGTGTTTATTCTAGTGGCTTTTGAAAGCCATGTGGCTCTTAACAATTAAACAGGGCAGATCTGTGGCCCATGAAAGGCTTCTAAGTATCCACTTGGATACCCAAAATCGCTCTGAAGACCGTGCCCACGGTTGATTGTGTCTTGCTTGGATCTGGCGTGCCCAACAAGGGATAGGGTTTTGGCAGCCTGTAAATGCTGCTGGTCTGCAGACGCGCCTTGCCTCCGGCAGTAACATCGTGTAATAATAATGACAACACCAATGATTAAGAGGCAATCACAGGAAGACCACACTGCAGAGAGCCACCAAATGCACGCAGTTTTGCCGGGGCCAAAGAGATATATATGGCCTGCCGAAATCCAAATCGAGCTGCAAAAATAGGGCTGGGGAGCTTGAAACAACACCATATTGACCAATAGATGGGGGGTAGAGACGAGGAGATCCTTAAGCAAATGCCTATGCGCGGACCACATTAGTTGATATGCACCAAGGTCATCACAGAGCCAGGTGAGGAATGAGTGTTCACCTAGAGCGTAGGAGAGTGTGTCAAGGGCAGGGTCCTTCGACGCAGTTGCAGCACTATCAACTGTTGCCAGCTCACGCGAGGCCCTTGCTTGTCCTACAGACACAAAAGCAGGAAGCATCTCTGCATGTCATGTTCATAGCAAAGCTGAACGAAAGGATGTGGACACTTCCTTGCAATCTGAGAGCTGCTAGGCTTTAAGAGGCTCGTCTTGATGTTCGAATTGAAACCTTCTACACTATGCACTGTTTTGGAAGAATGTGTGCATAGTATGTTACCAACTATTCTGACCTGCCTGCTGGCTTCAGCAGGTCAGAGGTTAATACGTAGTGTTCCTAGCAAACAGTACGATAGAGTGGCCGCACCACAAAGCAGCACGAAGAGGAAGGACGCCACCCCAAGAACCCTTTTCTGTCTGGCCATAGCTACAATTCTCCAAAATCCGGCCTTCCTCCTTGGCTGCCTGATATCAAGGTAAAATGAGGCACAGTGGCGCCTATATTCCTGTCGAATGGTCACAAAATAAAAAATTCTGACGAACGATGGTCATCTCAAGAAGCTTCATCACGAAAGGGAAAATAAGAGATAGGGTTTGGTGAAATAGCTTTGTTCACTCTAGGGTTGACCATGCCATGCCATGGATTGACCAGGCCAGTTTGCTGCATTGCTGTCACATAGGTTGTAGCGTGATGGCGATGTGTGCGTTTGTCCTGTGATTGGGAAGGGATTGCACCATTTTCTCCCTCTAGAAAGCCTTCTACATGTACAGGGCACACAACAGAAATATTGTGCACCGTGCGTGACGCAATTCTCAAGGCTGGAGGACACGTTGAGGAAGATTTAATGCCAATGTCAAGCATTCCATGGAGGAGCATGAATTCCATATGACCATATATACGGCTATGTATACGGCCTCCAAAAAATCTCTATCGTATGGTGAAAGTATGCAACCAAGGGCTCTGACGCATATGATCGCATTGACCCATCTAGATTTCTGGACCCAAGACAGAAAGATGCTCAGCTTGCGTCACAAATGCCTTGGCTAATTGGGTAAATATGCAATGCCCCCTGTTAAGCGTGAAATTCCCATACCAACTCAGACGGGCACACACCAGAAATAGACGATATTGAAGAACACAAAAGCGATGAAAGCAATCTCAATAATGTGCGCAAGCTTGCTGACAGTCGCGATGCGATCAAGGAAGGCTGATGTCTCATTGCTCAACTTCTCCACCGCATCCAGGCGCTTCATCAGCTTGTCATCTCCCCAGTAATTGTCCGATCCCCATTTTTCAAGCTTTTCTGATAGCGCATTGATCTGCTCTTGACTGCCCGGAGGCGGCGGCGGTGGCGGGAGACTTGTATCGTCCATCAGCCGCCGCAGCAGCTGTGGCCGCTCGCCAGAAGCTTCTGCCTTGCCGTGTGCCTGATCACACAAGAGCTTTATCAGTGAACTCGCCTTGGCTTTCAGGTTACCTGCACAGAGGCAATTCCGGGAGTGCAAGAAGCTGCGCAGTGCACTGCAGTGTTTCCTCTAGTGACAACCCTAAACCCTAAACCCACAGATAGGTTTTGGAAAACAACTCGAGCCTGCGCAAAGTCACATTTTGCCCTTTTTACCTGAGCTGCCCTAAAAACCATCGGTGTGAGCCAGAAATTCCCCCAGAATCCTATTTTCAGTCACTTTTGTGGCTGAGGCCAATCTATTTAAGGTCTCAAACACAATGCATCGCTTTTTCATTTCTGAGCCACTGTTCAAAGCCACTTTGGCTTTGAGCCAAAATGCTTAGAAAAAACATTGCTGTGCAGGGCTTCACAACGACATCAGATATTCAGGCTCAGGGCAGCCAGAGGGGCAGGCCACAATCACCGCTTTTCTGAGCCTTTCCCTGCAGACAACAATATAGATTACTCATGGTTGAGAGGCCTCGGCTGGCGGGGGGCGGTATAAACACTGAGCACCACGCCCACAGCTGATTGGGTCTTGCTTGGGTCTGGCGAGTCCATCAAGGGGTGGGATACGTGACAGCATTTACATGCAGCTTGCCTCCGCCAGGACAAGCGCTAGCGTGTAAGAATCATAATAATGGTTGAGAGAGGAAGCATAGGCATACCTGATGTGTGCGGTGCAGCTTGGACGCAAATGCTGGCACTTCTGATGACGTTGGTGGCAGTGGCGAGCTCCTGACATCGCCTGCACAGACATGTGTTCTCTCTTGCTAGACATATGATAGGGCTGAGATTTTCTTGCAATGACTCGCAATTGAAGCGGCGGTGACAGGATACCCATATATGGCGCAAGATGCCCTACAGCTTTGTGACAACAGCTTGTGAGGCTCTAGGAGGGTTGGAGCACTCCTACTGATAACATCACAGGTCACAAGCGCCTTAGAGAGAAGTTCCATCAAGGATGGCATTGCAGTTTGCTTGTCGCTTTATTTGGAGTGGAAATGCTAATGCCTGTGCAGGAAGAACGCCTTGAAGGGTCCAGATCAGGCAGGATATCTTACCCTGGCTAAGTAACAGCAAGGCGACAATGCAGATCGTAACCTTGATCCTGAGCTTGACGTTTCTCATCTGTGCACCTTTATGGCGATTCAGTCTCTCCAGATAGGGGACCACACAATACAATTGCAGTTCACCAGGTAATGAACCTCATGCCGAACGAAATTTCACCGTGAAATGCACTTGAGAATTGACGAATCGCACTCGTCTATTATTGTAGATCGCAGTAGAGCATCACGGAAGTATCTCTGAAATGTCACGTGCCACTGCCGTAGCTGTCGACGTCAGTTTCGAGAAGAGGACACCGTATATGGTCCGTTTACGGTCTGACAGATTAGCATGACAGGGCCATTAGGGGAATGCTGTTGAATGAACATTAACGCACCATGTGTATTCAATTGATCATGTGACAGCCTGGAGATCCTGCAAGTGTGAAAAACCGAATGAGAGATATCAAAACCAACACTTGCTGCTTCTGTAGGCCCGTTAGTAATTTGAGACCTTTCATGGAGACCTCTCATTCTTGTTCGTTTGCCAGCCCCGGCCAGCAGCCAAATTGGCCAAATGCTGCAACATGAGTGTGAACAACTAAAATACAGTTCTGTGGTCTGCAATTCAAAGTATGGTGCAAGCACAGTCAGGGCTGCTTTAAACTTGCAAACCTGCAGCCACTCAGGCGAGCAACACAGCAATGACTAACCCGCCGCCCATTGTGACCTCATAATGACCTTAATAGAAAGGCAATGTTCGCCTGCCCTTGAGGCATACGTGTATTTTGCATCTGGGTCTTTAATTCAAGTTCTAGAAGATCACAGAAATCTGCAATATGCTCGCCTCACAAGGAAGTGTACCCCATACCCATGGGTAAATCACTCACTCACCACTTATAGCCCACGCACCCGGCAACCCCCAAGATGCCCAGAATCTCAAACACATGCGACCCGGCGCTCTTTCTCTTTGATGCCTTTTACTCGTTTGCAACCTCCTCCAGCCTGCTCTCCAGCTTGACAATCTGCTTGTTGCGCGAGTCATCTCCCCAGTAATTGTCGTCACCCCATTTCTCAAGCTTGTCTGATACATCTGTTATCTGCTGCTGCACCGGCGGCGGCGGTGATGGGGGCCTTTCATCGTCCTCTGGCAGCTTCTCTGGCAGGTCTACGTAGTCCGTCAGCTGCCTCAGACTCTGATACGGCTTTGCATGCTTTGAGCCGCCGGGCACCTGATCAACTAAATCAATAGTCAGAAGGATCCATGCAATCTTCACAGCTCACCATTTTTTTATCAAAAAAGACTGTAAAAAGACTGCTCATGCCGGAGGCAAGGGTGTGTCTGCAGAGAAGCTGCTGGCAAAGGCTCTCATATGGTCTCACCAGACCCAAGCAATTCACATTGCAGTCCCAATGTGTATGAATTCACCCTATCCCTCTGGGAATTCCCAAGGCGGCTCATGTGCTTGCAAAAGCCCAAGCGGTATTGTTCATTCACAGTATAGCCTTGAAGTTGAAGTTTGGTTCACAGAAGCGGCTCCAGGTCTTACCTTGTTGGGTACGTCACTCTGCGGCCATACAGGCGCAAGGAACTGAGTCAGGCTTGGGTTTGCAAGAGGCAAATCTGACAGGAAGTCAATGTCAGAGATGGCAGGTGGCATTGCCGATGGTGCCAATGCTCCTGACAAAGGCCTTGCGCTGACTGCAAAGTCACATGAAGAAGGCTTAGACAGTCACTTAGTCAGTCAATCAGTCAGATTGCATCGCTCTTAGGAGTACATAGAGGATGATCCAACGCATGACTCTCTTTTTCAGACCCGTCACCCAGCAGACATCCAAACAAAACATGGCAGGCCACAATACCATCCTGCCAAAAAAGTGGATTGCATCAAGGCGGGGAAACCCAGGATTGGGTCGATCTTCTACTTTCAGGTGTCTCTACTAGATTCCAAGATAATTACAGCCGGGACATCTGCGCCTAGGAGCTTCCAGCTTTGAGGCAAGTGAAAAGGCCAGATCGCTGGTCTTAAAGATCCTCTTGCCGCAACAGATGATTTCGATGTGTGAGCGAGCTTTTGTACCGGACTTTAAATATAAATTCGGCCTGACAAATGGGGCACAGAGGCTGCCAGCGAGAATCTTGAAGAGTGTAGCTTTGCATCGGGAACCTTACCAAGCTTGAGACAGAGCAGAGCGGTGAGCAAGAACCGAGTTTTGAATATCATATTCTTTCCCATCATGGTAAGCGACGATTGATACGCTAAGGTTTCTTTCGCGTGCCACTCTCCAGATTGCGAATTTCGAACCGAACGACTCGAGCTCGCCCAAATTGCTTGTCATAAATTGACAGGACTTGAAAAAGGAACCTGTACTTTGCTTTGATGCAGTAGATTCTGGTATCGCCGCATTCTGTTGCAGGTGCGTCAATAAGATTAGTAATGTCACGTACCTTTGTAACTACCGGGAAGCTTCCACTTAATTGCAAATCGTGTTAGATGAAGCAGCATGAACAAAATAAACTTTGCCGGCAATCTGGAGAAGAATCCAAAAGCTAATGGAGCACTTGCTGCAATGTTATGTCCCCCATAGAGCCAACAAGCGGCCGGTAGGTCTGCCAGTCATCACTACAAATGATTGGATTGGTCACTCCATGCAAGGCTCACAAAATATCATATGATACATGTCATTGCAACATGCCATCAGCCCAGAATCATTTGATCAGAATCACCATCTGTTCAATACGTCGAACCCTTGGAATATAGGTCGCAGTAGAAATGATAGGTCTGCCACTGCCAGCTCACATTCTAGGGGTGATACCATAATTACAAAGCCCTACAGATATATTTCCACACGTGGAGAGGTGTTTGGATAATGTATTCAGGCCCTTCTTGTGATTTTCTTGACATTGCAATGTCTTGGATAACATCATCAGCACAAATTCTGTATGATTGCCAGTTGTGTAAATTCATGTTGCGCTGTGTTGCTTGGTGCAACAAATTGATTTTCGTTGGCAAAGGATCTCTGAAAATTTCTTTACAGGGTCTGATGCTTCCAAGTAGTCATCAATGCTGCAAGAGCCTTTACAGAACACGATAGCTCCTTCTGACTCGGTACCCAAGGTGTTCTTGATGAACTTCCTTAATTGCCAGTCATTAAGAGCTCGCGGAATCTGACTCAAAGAAGATTCAAGAGCAGCTGTTGCAAAGAGTCTTAGATTCAATCTAGGGCTGCTTGGCCTTTGTTTCCATGAACGTCGGTTGCATGACCGTCGGCTGCAGAATTGCTTGCATTTTGCGCAGCTCATACCTGTTGCACAAGGTGAGATAGAACACAAACACCATATACGCGCCTTCGAAAATGCCCCTCAAGCCAGCCTGTCACTTCCTCCCTTCACATGTCAACTCCAGCTGTTGCTCACAGCGGAGGTTGCTCACAGCAGAGCCTGCCTGTTCTTCGACGATGGCACTCACAACTCTCCTGGAAGACTTATATTCTACCTCAGCCTTCTTCAAGAAGTGCTAGCAGCGCAATTCCAAATGGGCCTCAAGGGTTCGTGTGCGCATGACCCAGGCCTAACTCATTGGCAGGACGCGGACAGACCGCAGCTGCCGGCAAGTTTAGTAGGACAACAGTTTGACTTGAACATGACTACTCAAAGCCACTCGATTCCTTAGAAGTGCCCACCTACCTTCTGAAACATCCTGAGGGGGCGCTGCCAATCCGAAGGGGTCCACTCTCCCCCACAGAACACACAAGCCCCCGCTCAAGGTATGGCGCAAGGTGTACAGTCCCTCATTATATCGTTCAGTGCGCCAATTGCCAGTCTTCCCATAATGAGTCTCTGGCTGGCTTCAGTGCGTGCAAACTACTGTTGATGTGCCTCTGCTCACGTTTCAATCTCCTCCCCAGCCGCTGATCAAGACAGGAGGTTGCTAGCACTATTGCCAGCCCCATCACTACCTGCCTCTGCCATCGCCTGCTGGCATCAAACTCCTTTACGAGGTAGTACGTGATGAATAGACCTCATATACGATGACGCACGAGCGTACCTAAACATATTTGAAGCATCCAAGCACAACCGCCGATGCTTTCCATGGTCGTTGAGATGATCTAGAATTCGATAATAAATCAATCAAATCCCAGAAAACTGGCGATCTTCATCGATGCATGTTCATTCTCGAAACTTTTGCTCTCGGAACTTGCCAGGAATTTAAGAGGCACCAGGCGCGTGCAAACAAACCGACTCGCAGGGCGGCAAAAACTCGAGTTATGTATTCAGTTGAGATTGTGTGCGTTAAAGCTCTGATCGTGATGGAGAAATATGCTCTCGGAGCTGAGAAGAAGCGACCTAGGGTTAACACCCCTAAATCGCTGCCACGACAGGGGCATCTCGTAATAAACTCCAGCAACGCCGGCAGACGACGCGCAGAGTGCTTTCTCTCTCGAGTGGCAGCCGCCCTAGTTCACATTTGTGGGAGAAGAACAATTAGCCATCATGGGACGCCGTAAGTTCCTCAATATCTGTTGCTGTTGAGAAACATGGTGGTGCTTTCGCTTGGATTACAGCCTGTCTAAGTGGGATGGTGGAAGTTTGGAAAGATGCTGCCCAGGGATACCAGCTGATTGGTGTATGCTTGTAATGCAGGGCCAGCCAGGTGCTACCGGCAGATCAAGAACAAGCCGTACCCGAAGTCACGGTACTGCCGTGGTGTGCCTGACCCGAAGATTCGTATCTATGATGTGGGGGCAAAGAGGGCGCCAGTAGACCAGTATCCTTTCTGCGTCCACTTGGTCAGGTGAGCGAACTTTCATCTGATTTGCGTGGCCGTTTCCGCGAGCTATAGCCTCGATTATCAAAGTCTTTGGGAAGCGGAACTTTTGCCTTATGTAATACATACACACAAGCTGACACTTGCCAAAAGCCTGTGCTCGTTCCCTACGTGTATTCTTGTGAAGATACGGTCCAGCACGGCGAAGGCAGGTGGCGATGCGTGGCCGTGAGGAGGCACAAGCAGGCGATCAGCCTCTGCCTTGGGAGGATCTTTGAGCCTGAGGCGCTGACCTGGCACTGTGCTGCTGTCCAAACAGTTGGGAGAAGGAGAACATCACCAGCGAGGCTCTGGAGGCGGCGCGCATTGCAGCCAACAAGTACATGACGAAGAACGCTGGAAAGGACACCTTCCACCTGCGCGTGCGCGTGCACCCCTTCCACGTGCTGCGCATCAATAAGATGCTTTCCTGCGCCGGCGCTGATAGGCTGCAGGTACAGGAGGACCTTCTTCCATTCCTCTGATTGCTCAGCTGTGCACTTGTGTCTTCACTGCAGCGCATTTGCTGGAGTGTCTTGTTCCCGGTATATACATGCGAGGGGGCTGGCCGAAGTAGGAATTTGGGTGGAGACCTTGGAGCTCTTGCTGCATTTGTTTTCAGCCATGTCTCTGTGGCCTACCACGGACCTCAGTCATATTAAGAGATGTTTACTGCCAGCTTGTCAAGTCCAAAGTGGAGGCCTTGTAGCTGAAAGTAGGGTGGATGATGGCTTGTCATGTTCCAAATTGGGTGAAGGCATCTGAGGCGCTGAGATGGCGCCTGCTGGTGTGGCCTTGTCAAGGCACATGTCAAATAGAACCAACTTCAATGGGTGCGAGGATGTATGCCAGAAGGCAGTGCAATTTATGCATTTGAGTCGGGTCATCTGACGTTTTTTTTGCGCTGCTGCAGACTGGAATGCGCGGAGCCTTCGGCAAGCCGCAGGGCGTGTGCGCGCGTGTGGCGATTGGCCAGATCCTGCTGTCCATCCGCTGCAAGGACGTGCACAACCCGCAGAGCCAGGAGGCCCTCCGCCGCGCCAAGTTCAAGTTCCCTGGCCGCCAGAAGATCGTGGTCTCCCGTAACTGGTGAGCTGCCCGCAACTTTCTGCATTGCTTCCTTCTGGCCTGGTAATGCATCAAGTTGAAGGGCTGCACTGCTTCCTTCTGGGTTGGTCGGGCCTTCAATTGGAGGGCCCTACAGATCTCCTCCGCACCGCCTCCTTCTGGGCTGGTGACGCGTTTGTTGGAGGGCTTTACAGATGCTTTTCTGCACCACTTCCTTTTAAGCTGGTAAAGCATTTGCCGAAGGGCCCATAAATGCGCAAAGCTCAGCAGAAGACCCCTCTTTGAGATTCTCCTTGTACGGAATGGAACAGCGCCCACCTTGCGCCATTTTGGATGTGCCAGGGGTGCTGTGGGACTGCCGCTTCCCTGTGGACTGTCCTGCACTTCCAGCTGTTGATCGCTGTGCTTTTGTGGGGCACAGTGCAACCATCTGTCAGGAATTCATCATAGCAGTGCAGGATGCGTGTTGGATGCTGCTAGATTGTGCTGTGTGGTCCGAATGCTCATGCTGTGTGACGCCATGTCGTGCAGGGGCTTTACATCGTTCACTCGTGACGACTACCTGACCTGGAAGAAGGAGGGCCGCATGATCAATGACGGTGTCAATGCCAAGGTAAGAAAAAGATACCGAGCTGTTCTAGCGGCGCGTGCCAAATGCCCAGCACAGCATTGTAGTCAGCTGTGTTTGTTTTTCTCGAGACAGAAACCGCTTTTAAATGCTGCCTAGGGCATGACAAAAATAGCCGTCTGCTAGACTTTAAGTTGGGTCCTGGAGGTCGGTCGTGCTCTACAGCAACTTCGTTGGCGTTGCTGCAATCTAGTAACGTGTGTAGACGTGTCAGGAACATGCATTGCTTGACTCCACCCTCTTGCGATGGCTGTGTGTGGAGCTTCTGTGCTGACAGAACTGTTGTGTGCTCTTGTGCAGCTCTTGGGCACCCACGGGCCGGTCGCTGCGCGCCCCATCGAGCAGGTCTTTGAGAAGCCCTGCCGCCAGCACCAGATCCCCATCCACGCCGAGTAGACGCAGCTGTTCTCTGCTGAGTGGACCTTAGCTGACTGGACTCTCGCTGAGTAGACAGCAGCTGAGTAGACTGGAGCTGCCAGCGTTGCACGGGTGTTGATGCCTCTTTTTGGGGTGTTTCAAACTCAGGACTGCTGTGCACTGCTGGAAGGGAAGTGTGTCTTGCTTGTATGAATACTGGGAAGCCTGCTCGAGACTGGCATTCAGTGTCAGGTTTGGAGTTCTGGTTTGAATACGATAGACAAACAAGTGACAGTGGTGCTCTTGCTTGGGAAGGACTTCATCTGTTATTGAGCATGTAAGGAGCTTGACAGAGAAGTTGGAATCCTGTTTTGATACAATCGCTGTCATGTGCGGCTGTTGCTCCCGCGATGAGATCCAAGTGCTCTCATGCATTTTGGACCTGCTGCCGCTGATCCAGATCTGCTCCAATCATTTATTGAATGGCAATGACGAGCATTTAGTAGTGGCGGTGTACTCATGCATTTTGGAGGCCAGCAGTACTTACAGCGTCTATACATATGCTAGGCTTTACTCGCTCTAGAGATCTCTTCGGAAGAGACTCTTCCTCGCACAAACTTGTCCTCACAAGCTGTCTAGAAAACATTCTACCTCTGGAAGATCTTGCCACTACTCTTTTGTTCTCCTCTTGGGGGCCCATATTGCTCGCAGACTTGTAACCGCCAATCTTCACAACGGCTTGGCATGCTCTGGAAGAGCGGCCGCGGCAAAATCCATGCAGCAATTGCAACCTCACACGATACTGTGCACCTTGCAGACTCAAGGGCCTCATTGTCATGATGCCACAGTACAGACGATTGATACCAAGAGCACATGCAGCAGCTGAGCCGCGCAGATGCATCTAGAATCATCATGGCCTCACATCATCGCTATAATCACCCTGCCAAACCCAATTTAGAACCCCTCGTTTTTGAGCTGTGCGACCCAGCCCTCGATGCGCTCCTCGGTCTTGTCATCCTCGTTGTCCTGGTCCAGCGGCAGGCCACAAAAGCTGCCGTCCCCGAGCAACGCCTGCGCAGACGCGCCCCTCCTCATCACATGAACCTTAGTAGCCTTCCAAATCCAAAGGTCTCAAACGACAGCAAGGATGCCTTGAAAAGTTCTGCCAGATGAGTTAAGGCAAGACCATATGCTTCATCCATTGGCAGAAGATGCAGGCATCCATTTGGATAGAGCATTGCAGCCAATTATGCAGTAGATTGCCCTATGCTGCATTGCTTGTCTGGCAAGATGTCAGAGCCAGCCAACACCAAAAGCAGCCAGCTGAGTTGCCCAAGTCTTGGCATGAATGCAGAATTCCTGGGGCCCTATTGATCTTTTGAGTGCCGCTGTCTGCATTCGGCTGCAGGTTTCTACACCAGCCATACAGAATATGCATGATGCACTGCACCGACCGTGCAATCCAAAGTGCATGCGGGTGTGCTGTTGACATCAAGGAAGCATGCCCACCTTGGAGTCTTCGTGCTGGTAGCCGTCGGCTGGCCAGTGGCCCACCATTTTGGCGCCGCTGGCCTTGAAGCTGGAGTAGAGCTCCTCCATGGCATCACAGAAGTACTCGCCGTATCCAATGCTGTCTCCCAGGCCAAATACTGCCACTGGTTTGCCCTTCAGGTCCAGCCCTGGCCACACATGTGCGAAACGCAAAGTGAGATCTGGCGTCGGATCCACGCGGCAATCTTTCGTTTCTTTCAGAATGGTCCTGCCTGTGCTGGCCGGTACACACTCGATGCATGCTGTCATAGGAGCAACGCAGCCTAGGCTGCCAGCCCACAGAAGAAGAGCCAAGGATAAGAAGTCTGTGTCTTCTGAAGCTGAGTCATGCATGACTTGCAGTGCATCAAATGCCCAATGGACATGGCAAGGTTGGCGCCTGACAACGGCCTCACCCTTACATGAATACGGGACAATTAGTCAGCCATTGCCGCCTTCCAACAAGGCAGCAACGTGACTTCTGCAGCATCTGTGCAACATGCCACCACCTTGCATGGCAGCTCCCTAGATTCCACGGGGGATGTCTCAGCCGCAGACATGCCGAGTAGGGCCCTTGCATCCTCTCATTCACTGCCTCACAGCGACAGTTAATATTTTGACATGCGCGGCACAAAGATGCAAGAGCACTTCAAGCAAAGCAGAAAGCAGACCTGCAATGTTGCCCAGAACATCGTCCCAGCTGGTGCCGCTGCGCTCAGAGTCAGCGCCGGTGTTCCAGGTTGGAGCGCCCACGATGAGGCCGTCATAGGACGCCAGGCTGGACACGTCCACATCAGCGATGTCCTGCGGCGCCGCGGAGCCGATTTTCTGCGCACATGCAGAAGGGAATTGTTTGCATCAGGAATTGAGGATCACAACATCTTCACAGCTGCCATCAATCAGAGACTGCAGGGCAACGGTAAGCACATGCATGGGCAACTGTGTATATCACCGAAAACAATATACTTGCGCACGCCGAGAGGATTAAGCTTATGCAGGAAAGAGCAGCAGCTTCAACCAGGGTCATGGGACATCAGTGGAGACCGGATGCATGCAACATCAGTGTTGGGTAAAAGTACACTCCAAGTGTACGGCCAAAGCAGCGTGCAACCTTCTGTAGTGGCAGGTTGGTAGGGGAGGGGGAAAAGTCGGTTCGGTTTAAATTGCCAGGACAGACCTCTTGGATCAGGTCGGCCACTTCCTCGGTCTTGCCCGTACTGGTACTGTAGAACAAGCCGTGCTGGGCGAGGCAAGGGCTGGGTCCCCTAGTCTTTGCCGGCCTGGTCGATGGCACTCGCCTTCCTGCTCCTCTCAAAACTGGCCTGGACACCGATTGCTTCTCCGTCATTTAAGTACGTTGAAGTTACATTGGAAATATTACACCATCACTTACTGGCATCAAGGGAGACTCCTAAACAGACACAGAAGAGAGATCGTCTCCTGTTGATCGTCCAGCCGAACACGAGAGAGCATTGCTGGACAGTGGAATGGGCGGACCGCACCTGTATCTGGATCCATACCTGCCAACCAGCAGTATTTGAGGCTGAGGACCTGTCGTTACTGAGGCGAATACAGCGGTGCAGGCCATAAGATCAAGGTATTCTGAATGCCACCTGTTGGACTCTAAAGAATCGACTGCAGGCGTGCGGAACGTGGGTGGTAAATGAGTTCCCACTTCAATTTTATCCGCATAGGCAGCACTAGGCGACCAGACAGTGCGCGAATTGTCGGGCTCGTGTTGGACCGATTCGAGACTCGAGGTTCGCGCGTGCCGTGCTGTGCTGCGCTGCCAAAAATAGACCAGCTGTTGCCTTTGGACCATGTGCATCAATTTCCCGTTAGGAAGAGACACGGTCGATACAGGAATTATTCCACTGCAGATTTCCCAAGACGACATGTGCATTCAAAAGACACCCCTGTTAACAGTATTATCTGGAGATGATCCTGGCGCATGCATATGGGGACTGTGGGGACCTTCACATGCATATGCGGCCGGCCGGCTGCTAGAACTGCCGCCGACACCTACAACCATTTATTACATGATTCGTCGACAATCCATGCCATTATCAGTGCCCCAATTGACACAATACAACAGCTCATGTTAGTATCTTCTCCATCATGCACTGAATCTGCCCTCATGCATCAAATTAGCAGAGGCGCTGGTTCATCAAATGCTCACGCCCTACACTCATGTGCCTATCCAGGACGATTATTCTAAACCTACACTGATCAGCCATTGCAAATGAGCCTGCCTTGCATAGATTCACATGAGCGGCTCGCGCCCTTGGCCACGTGCCGGTGCCCACCACCACACATGGTGTTCGATTGCAATTGCAATTTGCTCGCCTGTTCAAGACCTGGTGTGTTTTCTAAAGATCGTATACTTTGCTTGGGCTTGTGTACACAGGATGTCCAAGATCAGCCACGCATTCCTTCATGCATTCCTAAATGCCACTCCGCGTCAGCTGTAGAGCACCTATCTCCTATGCACACGCCACACTGCCCTAGATTCTTACATACATGTCTCGAGTGGCACAAGCCCACACCCTTCTCGAGTGTCAAGGCAAACAAACATGGCAAGCGAATCCGCCTAATGTGGATTCCACTGTCTGAATAAGCCAACATGACTAATGTACACCTATCGAGGGGAAACGCGAAAAAAAGCTGACCTGATAAAAGGACATTCTGGCTCCGGTTGACAGAACACAAGACACTGCCTGAACACTAAAAGACCTGCATGCAAAAATGCAAATACCTAGACGGAACTCCTAGCACTCCTGAAGATGACACTGCCCTGATTTGCTTCAAAACCTGGCTCAAATACATGCACCTACAAACCTGCACAGCAAGCCCCTGATGCTCAAAGGTGCTCAGAAAATAGTACAAAAAGGAAAACCAGGAAAGGAGGATGTAAAGATGTGCCAGTTGCTGAGTCAACACACAGGATGATCTACGCGACACCTAAAATGCTTTCCTGCCTGCCAGGCTGCTCTTTGCTGGCTCTGCGGTGCCTCCTGATGTCCTGCAAATGGACTCGTCGATACTGTCACACTGTTCAGGCAAGTGGACATGCGCAGATCGCCAAAGCCATCAGGCTCTCTCCACGCTCTCTCCAAGGCTGCTGCTGTGTCCAGTATGCCTCTTGACACTGGGACTTGCAAAGGCTGTCAGACGATCAAAGCAGGTGGACTTGTGAGGACTGTCCGCTGTGCAACTGCGTCCTGCAAATGGCTTCGTGGATGCTGTCGAGTTGTTCAGGCATGCAGACTTGAGACTGAAGTCAGGCAATCTCGAGGATTTTGTGCTCCCAGCCGGGCAGCAGGTGCTTGTGCTCATCAAACAGCGCCACCAGTGCAGCCAGCAGCTTCTCCTGCACCTCGTCCACTTCTTCTGGGCTGGGATCCAGGCTCTTGGTGACTTCAGCAGCACACCAGCACAGGGCATCAGACGTGGGCCATAAGAAACAACAAGCAACTGCTTTCACAGGGATAACTCAGCGATGATGTGAGTCTCACAGGGCCATGCCGCGCGCGTGCAGCAAGCAAGCATATTTTCTGTGATTCATCCGCTATTTGGCTTAAGCCTGGCACAAGACCTCTAATCCTCGCAGAAACCTTGCAAGGAGTAGAGTGTCAGGCGTACAGCCAAACAGCAAATGAACTACAGAAAGCAGAGCATGACCGATGATGTGGCCCTGCCAAACCACTAACTTAGAACCGTACTGCATTGCAAATATGCCCAGAGATTCCTAACTGCTGGTGCAGTCACCAACAAAGGCAATCACTGCCCATTGGACCAACCATGGAGTACCAAATTTCTCTGCCACCATTCATAGCGCCTGCCAGGCGAGGCATCTACGGCCTACAAGTTTCAGCAATTGGGCAAGGCGCCACCAGAAACCCTCCTAGTTTGCTATTAATATCCTTTAATTCATTGGCCACCCAGTTTGTCATCTGGGATCCCGCCCAGATACCAGGGAGGTCACTGACAACTGCTGACAGTGCCTGCCAGGGAGCCCAAGCAAAAGCCTGCCTACAGCTGCAATGACAGGACCACCACCACAAGCGCTCCTGATTGCTGAGCATGCCTCTCAGGAAGAGCGGACCAGCCAACCCTGATTTGCTAGACTGGCTTTGCTAATAAGGCTTTGCTAGACAATGTGTGCTTACCCTGCAGGGGCTTGCCGATGGCAGTGATGATAGGGCAGCGGCGAGGCACAGGCAGGTACCATCGGCCCCAGAAAATTCCCACGACCGCGCGCACCCGCCGCGACAGGCTGCAGCTGCCGCAGAAGTCCAGCATCGCGCTCTGGCCCAGGTTGTATATGGGCACGATGTCTGCGGCCACAAAACTCAAATGTCACACCTAAGCAATGTACAGACGAACGGCGAACAGGAAAGTATTCCATTGCTAATGCAGCGGAAACCAGAAATGCTTAGCACATCCAATCAGTTGTACGACATGGTGCATGCATTGCATGTGAGTGCTAGACAATCGAAGCGCCACTTGCAGGACTCACTTCAAAGGCACACACCAATCCCGCACACAGGACTGCAGCTACAATCAGACCTATGAAAGCGACATTTGACACATACTGTGTCCCTGCCTGTGCAGTGAGAAGCGCACCTGTGCCGGTATGCATGGCAAGCCTGATGAAGCCCTTGCGGCAGCGCACAAACACGCGCTCCCGGCTCGGCCGCGCCCCCAGGAACACCCCGGCCACGCCCTGTCACAGGACAGATACACTCTCAAAATCCTTGCCAAAATCAGCTAGCCACTATATATGCCAACATCAAACAACGCTGTCTCTGGATAGAGGAAACCCCAAGCCAGACTTTGCAACTGGATAATCATTTCGCAGATTCCTTGTTGGGTTTTCGTTGACTGCTCGTGGCATATGTCAATTAGTATGCATGGCCCATCCTCTCGAGATTGATATGGCGCATCCTCTCGAGATAGTCCCTCTTGCATGATGAAACCAGCTAAACTAAAGACCAAAGAAGCTATCAAACTGTCTCTTCCAAGATCTCACAGGCTGAATTGATGAAAGGGCACCTCGGGCACGAGGCCTGTTTTAGCTTGATTCAAACTCCAGTCCAGAAGAGCTATCAAGCCATCTGTTGTCACGTCTCAAAGGCTATGAGTCACTGAAGCACACCTTGGGGACAAGGCCCACGGGGTCTGCAGCTGATCTCTACAGCAAGGATGCCATCAAATTGCTCCAAGGATGCTATCGAATCGCTCCTTCAATATCTTAAAGACTGAAAATTGGTGTTCTAAATTCTTCTGGTTATATAAATCCAGACTGGATTTGTAAAAGTGCACCTCCGGGACGAGGCCGACGGAGGTGGTCTGCAGCTTTTCGTGTATGGTGTGGTAGTCGGCTGGGATGCAGCCCATCCAGGCGTACACGTGGCGCAGCAGGGGAAGCTTCAGCAGCACCGTCGCCACCGCACCCCTGGCGCCAGCCGGCAGACCTGCAGCAGTAATTGCAGCAGTGCACATTTCAAATGAATGTTTGAGACAAACCTTTAAAGTGTCTAACCCTGCAGAGGTGCATGCATGCTGCACCGTTGCTAGCGCCCCCCTGGCATATGCGGGCAGCCCTGCAGCAGCCAGTGGCAGTTGAGGGGTCAAATCCCAAACCCCAACAAGAGGATGTGTGTTGGTCATCTCTGCATAGCGCCTGCCGGCAGTCCTGCAGCAGTCAATGCTCAGGTTCTAACCCCAGGATGACTACATTGTGCCCAAGTACGTAGGGTATCAATGCTTTAAGGATGCAACATGAAGATTTGCACCGTAATCGGCATATCTAAACAAACTGAGGGCGTCGGGATTGATGTCAATAAATTCATGCACTCTGCACTTGCATGGCCCAAGATTGGTGAGCATTTTCACTTGAAACTCAACAGACATGCTTTGGCTGCTTTGTTCAAGTATCCAAAACTGACCCAATCTGTCACCTGTCATTCCCAAGCTCAGCCTGACAACTTCAAATAAAGTTTGAGGGTTAAAAAAACACATATATTAGATGCAAGATGCAACTTCAAGAATTACGTGTGACTGATAGGGTTCCAGGAGAGGTCACAGTCTTGAAGCATGCAAGTCAGGCTCAACATGAGCTGCTCATGTCCATAAAAAGGGGTGAGTGGTTGAATTGCAGGGAGCTGCCAGGGTTTTTACCTGTCTCGGGGGCGTCACAGAGGGGCATGGAGAGCCAGGAGCCCATGGGGAAGGTGGCGTGGGGGAAATGCGCAAATAGATAGGGCTTGCCATGTTGCAGATAGGGTAGTGGGGGAGTTATCACGCGAAGCCGGAAGTAGCGACGCCACGTCGCCCACAGCGCATGGTGCCGGAACGCCGGCCAAACCTGCGAAAAAGAATACTTTCAAACGTGAATTTGAATTCAAATCTGACAGGTCTTGCAACTTTCCACCGGATCAGTGCTAGATACACAGCAATTGTTTCGTTCCCGTCCTCCAAGAAACAGCTGACAATCCCACTTGCCCGCATATTGGGGAATATGGCAAGCAGGAAATTCCAGCTGGACCTTGGAAGCAGGAAGTTGGCAATTTGCTCTGTGACTAGCACTGCCGTATCCTGCTGGGCCGTGGTACGGCTAAATGGCACATTGCACTTGCAAACACCCAAAAGTGCTGTGTCAAACGGCACCTGCGGCTTGATAGCCGCTCTTATATATGCGAAGGAAAGTTCAAAGCGCTTGCCTGGCCCGCAGGGAGGTAGGTCTCGGCAAACAGCAGGGCGCCGATCAGCAGCGCGCGCTGGCTCTGCTGCACAAACACCATGTACACAAACGCCATGCCCAGCCACGGCCCCAGCCACACCAGCCTGCGCACACCAGCATTCATCGATGACTCCATAATTGTTATTTTGTGATCATTACATGCTTATGCTGCCAGGAGGCAAGGTGCGTCTGCAGACAAGGTGCAGGTGAAGGCAACCACACCTCCTACCCATGCTGTGTTTGTTGCCAGTAATTGCATTTAGAGATCTCCCACTCTACAACTTGGCATGCATAGATCTAGATGATATCGAAGTACCATGCAAATATGATGCTGCGATGTGCAAGAAGTGTCTGCTCACCCAAATAGTGTCCCGAGGGATAGCACGGCAGCGACCTCCTCTAGGAAAGTGTTTTCCCTGGGCAGCTCAGTGGCTAGGGAGCTGGGCAGACGTGCAATCAGGGTGCTGGCATTGTCTGAAGACTCCACTTTCAGCTGCTTTTGTTGGCTAAAGCTGGAGGCTCCTGCGCACGCCAGGAAGCTCAAGCATTAGCATTGCTGATCTGGTTGGGAAAGGAACGCATCAGGGAAAAACCTTTTACACGTAATATAGTGAACCAGCAAAAGAAGTTTTGTGCCATAAAAGGCAAAGTCGAAAAATCTGCATTGCAAGGGGGTATCTTAGCTTGTGATGAGTGGGCCCCTTTTTCAGGGCTTGTGAACGTGCAGTAGCAAGCAGATGCCTCGGCTGCTGATGCAACCCCCTTCATTGCGTCCTGAAACTTCATTAAAAAAAAATTCAGGCGTTGGTTCTCAAAGCGCCCGGGGTGCAGGTTGCCAATCCCACAAAACACTGAAACCTTGTGCGAGAAACGAGTGTCAATTTTGCATCACATTGACGTGCATAACACTGCCAGTTGTAGTAGTGAGCGAGGTGGGAGGGCAATCACCAAAAGTCAAGACGCAAAGGTCTCCCAAAATACTGATGCAGAGTCTAAATGTGGGAAGGTGAAGGCACCGCTTCCATTCGTTGCCAACCAGCAGACACACGAAATAGCATGAAAGAGTCCTACAGAATGTTCTAACATCCCAAGGCAGGATAGCATGAACGAGTTGAGCCACCTTGTTCCTGAAATGACTGGCGTTGGTGCTGAGCCAAGTTTGGACCAGCTGTGAGTTCAACCCTTTCTGAAACAGCTGGCTGTCCTCAACAAAGTTGGAGACATGCGGCACAGGAATGCTCAAGTAAGCTTTCTCGTCGTTAAATAGAAGCTGCCGAGCTTATTTAGGGGTGCGAAGCACTGTCAGAGAATAAACACTGCGTTCTGGCCTTGCAGCTTGCAGCAGGTACTGCTAGTATTGAAGCATGATATCGGAGAAAGAACTGGTGATCCGTTTCAGGGATGAGCTTACATGTCCTCTATGGTGAGTCTCTATACCATTTGCCTCTGTATACATCGTCCCTGATACCTGACCAACACATTACACACATGGTACAGAGGGTGTCCTGACTTAAAGGACTTCATTTGTCATGTCATTGAGAACTTACGATTGGGCGTTCTGATATTTGTGTAATTTGATCTGTGCAGCCATCGTCTTTTCGACAACCCGTACCTGTTCCCTGGGTGCAACCATGCCTTCTGCCAGTAAGCATCCCCCCCCCCAGCATCTCGTTGATCACCTGTTTCAGAGACCTGGACTTGGCCAGGGTCACATGCATAATGTTCATGAATCTCAAAGACAGAGTAGCTGAGGCTGACTGATGTCCTGAAGCACTTTGCACTGGGCGCAGTGAGTGTGTGCTGCAGACTCTGGAGGGCCCAGGGATAACAGCGTCGCAGTGCCCCACCTGCAAGCAGCCGGGATGGAAGAACGACCTCAGGCCCGTCCACCAGCTGCAGAGCCTTGCCAGCATCCTGCACAGAATGCTTACTCAGAGTGAGCCCCCAGAAAATCCGCTTGGCAGGCTCTGAATGCTTCGTTTGTCCTTATTCACCACAGCTAATCGATCTCATCACAGCTTTGTACTTTGGTGTGCTGATTTGAGTTTGTGCTCGCATGCGTAAACGAGTTCTGCTCATGCTCATGCATGCACTCATACATGCCTTGATATGGCAAGATCAGACATCAACATCCTGCTTGTGCTGCACGCAGCTGGGCTGCCTCCACCAGCGGCAGAGGTGCAGATCAGTGCTGCAGCAAAAGTGGATTCCCTTGGAGGGCGTGGCACTGCCCATGATGGCAACTTCTCCAAGTCAGGGTCAAGAAGTGCAGCAGGGAGCACAAACCGCGGCAAACAGCCGCTGCTGATAACCAAACCAAAGCAGAACAGCCGCAGCAAAGCAGGCTCGAGCGAGCGCAAGAGGAAGGCTAGGGCAGCAGAGCAGCAGCAGGACCCAATGCTGGAGCTCAGTCCAGAACTGGGGGTGACAGCCAGCGGCGAGAGGGAGGCTCCCCGGAAGCAGGTCAGGTTTGCCGACGCCGCGGCAGCCGGGCCGCGCATTGCTGCCGCGCCGCCGCATGCGCCAGGCAGCATGCATGCAGAGTCGCCCTCACTGGCAGCAGCAGCAGAGGCTCAGGGGAGCCCGGCAGAGAAGGGTGGATTTGCGGCAGATGAGCCTGACATGGCGGATGACGGCTGGGAGGTGCCAAACACTTTCCCCCTGGATCCAAACGGCTGCGAGCTCCTGCCGGGCAATTCACACGGCAGCCCCAGCAGGCCTGCAGCAATCGTGGCCGAGCCTTCCACCTCCCATCTGGACGCACCAACATTCCAGGAGCCCAGAGACAGGCATGTGGAGGAGACTGTAGCAGTGCTCAAGCCAGGGAACAAGGGTGATCAGCAGAGGTCCCACGCCAGTGAAAGTGCAGAGGATGTCCCCGCCAGCAGAGCAGTGACTCGTGCCAAAGCAGGCGCAGCGCAGCAGGCAGGCGCTGCAAAGCTGGCAAAGTGTGGCAGGGCGGCACCTGATGTGGCACCGGCTGTGACGCGCGGAAGCAAGCGGCATGCGCCCAGCCCTCCCAACGGCGACCAACCCCTGCAGCCAAATCAGGCACTGCAAGCCTGCAGCAGAAATGAGGCCGCGGCGCAGGATGACGACTTCCAAGAGACGCCTGCAAAGCTGGGTGGCGGGCAGAAGGGCACCCGTGACAGGCTGGCGAATGCGCGACTCGGCAAGGATGGGGAGATTGTGCACCAGAAGGGAAGGGGATTGGGCGAGAAGGCCAAGCCTGGAAGGGGCGATGCAGCACAAACAAGATGGAGGGAGACAGCCAAGCGGCAGCTATCCAAGGATGATGGAGGTGGAACAGGCAAGAAGGGGGACGGGCCAAAGCTGCGCCGCAAAGGCAGGCTGTCTGTGAAGAAAGCGGCGGCGCGAGCGGCGGCGGCAGCACCAGGGACCAAGGAGGTTTCCAAGCAGGACGATGTTTCATTCTTCAAGATGTTCACAGCCGAGGCGGCCCTGCAGCCGCCAGCCGGGGAGAGCCCATCAAGCAAGGCAGCTGCTGCAGCAACTGCTGCTGACGGGGACAGTACAGCAGCAGAGGACCAGTTCCTGCAGCCGAGCAGCATCGATGAAGTGCCTGGGACGGCCTCAGCCGAGGCCGCGGACGCGCTCGCTGCGGCCAGCCCGGCGGCGGCCGCCGCGAAACCTCCCTCGCAGCTGCCGGTAGCTTCCACCGCGGCGGGAAATAATCCGCTGTGGCGCGACCCTGACGGCCACTCCAGCGCTGCAACGCCCTCGGAAGAAGTTTGTGATCGCGCCTTGGAGACAGCGATCCTGTCAGAATCGCGTGCGCAGCAGCAGCAGCAGCAGGAAGAGGAGCTGGAGCGCCAGAACAGGCGAGCCATGGAGAAGCTGGAGGAAGCCGAGGCGCTGACTGTGCCGGACACACCGCACGCTGACCTGGCACCAGCTCAGCGGCGCGGTGCGCGGACCCCCCTCCCCGGCCCGTGGGGGACTCCGGGGGTCTCCGAGAAGCCGGCGGAAGCCGCCGCCAGCAACCGCGCGGCTCTGTCTGTCATAGATATCAACGCTCTTGGTGCCAGGCTTGCCCAGCAGGTGGGTCCGCCGTACCTTCATTCGCTTTCTCATCAATTGTTGCAGTACTGCCTCCTTGTGTGGTGCTTGAAGACTGGCAGTGAAGCCGATCTGTACTGCGGCTTTTCTTGCCCAGGAGAGTTCGGTGTCTAGGCCCGCATTGAGCCGTTCTGACTTCCATTCTCGTCCATTTAAGAAACGTATAGGCAGCTTTATTCAATAGGCTGGGAAATGAGTTGCTCAAGCATAGAGCTGACCCCTTTCCTCAGCCAGGCTTCTCTCTTACACGTCCCTGCTGTGCATCCTCCAGTGCTGCTCCCCTACCCATGGTGATAATATGGTAGATATTGCTCCAGAGTGTCTAGTTGATGAAGACGAGAAGATCACTGTGAGGGATGACGCATGGGACAGCAGGTGGTGTCACCCAAGTGTCCAGCGGAGGCGGAGGCGTTGGAGCAAGCACTGGCACAAGCGCGGCGCATGCTGCAGACAGCCGAGCGCATGTGCCGGGAGCGAGGCATCCTGCCGCCGCCAGACTCGGCCGCGCCCGCGGCAGGCAAGTGCACAAGCTACTTACTGCTGTCCAACTGACGTGCACCTTGCAGGCTTGTTTTCATGTCAGTAGCTGTATGTCCAGGCCATCTGCATTGCCTACAGATCCAGTATTCTGTATTGCCTTCCGAGTGCATTGGATCAGGCAGCAACAACTCCCTGATTGCCTTCTCCGTTGCTTCATACTGCCACATTACAGTACTATGAAGGCTATGTGTGGACTCTTGTAAGTTCAGGGTCCAAAGGTATCAGAGTTTATGGGAAGCTAGGAGAAACTCATTTTCTACGCATACCGCGCAAGGGATACACGTAGATTGAGATTGTGGCGTGTCATGCAGGCGGGCCGGCTGGCGGTGCAGGGGTCGTCGAAGCGATGGACGACCTGCAGCTCGACGGGGAACCTCCCGCCGGGGGGCCCAATGGGGAGGCAACGCTCGGACTTGGTGCCACCCTGGGACTGGGGGGTACTCTGGGACTCGGCACTCTGCCGCTGATAGGCACTGAGCGCAGCCTGGCAGAGATTGACGATGCCATGCGCGCGCACGGATACAGGTGTTCCCTCCTCCATATTTAAACCTATCAATATTTGTACATAGGAAGTAAGGTGTAAGAGACCAGTCCAGAGGAGACGGGTACATAACCGTACCACTGCCTGAAGTGGCATGGATTGCACCATGTATGACTCATCAGATGAGGCCGGTATGTGGTGATTTTTTTGATTGAATTTGACATATCAATTCTCAGATTGAGTACCGTAGCATCCCTGCAATGCACATCTTGAGACACTTTCTCACCAAGATTTGATTTTATTTTGGCTGTGTAGTGGGTGACATATAGGGGCTGCATGCAGATTTTCCACGCTGGAAGCCGGACTGCCCACATAGGACTGTGCACTGGCATCAGCAAAGGACGAAGGGTATTGACCTGTGCCAGCAGTATCTAATTCCCAGTACGTTCGCTTCTGAACAATCGATTGACCCCGTCGAGAGCCATCTGCAGAGTAGCAAGGCTTTTCGTTCTTAGCTAGAGAACTGTTGCTCTGGAGTGTGCAGGGGTGGATCTTCATTTAGGGTGTTAGCATCTAGTGCGGTGTGTACAAATTGAATAGGTGATAAAATAAATCTGGGGAAATTGTAGATTACCCTTTTCCAAGTAAGCGGTTTTAACCTCATCATTTGCTGGAGAGGATCATTTATCAGGAACACCACAAGCTCCCAAGTAAGTCAGCTCTACTGCAACGCACGCATATAGTTCACAGCAACACTGCAAGCAAATAAGGCATTTCTTAGCGTTTGTGGTCAGAGCCACTTCAGACAGACCAGAATCATCTAGTATATACCAGGATAATCCCAGTCAGTGAAATATGACTTGAGACTGCTCAGAGCCCATTCAGGCCATCTAACAGAGTGCTCCTAAATCTGCCTGCCAGCGCACGTTCTCATATTGCAGCCAAGGTAACAATCAGCACAATCAATTTGGCAGATCAGCCCAAACTTTGGGCCAAAAATGCTCATCTTGTTTTGCCATTTCCCGTTGGATGGACGGCATAACTTTGCGCCAAACTTGAGCTCTCAACAATGCTACTGCTAACAGCAACGCGTTCACATATGATGTGATCATGCCATGCGCACTATGCCGGCGTTGACCAGCTTCTGCAGCTTCTCCATGATCTGCGGCTGCCGCGTGTGCTTCTGCGCAGCCGCCGGGTTCTCTTGGAAGTCTTGCAGAACCTGGTAAACACGCAAACACCAATCGAAAATGCAGAATCAGGACAGATTGCAAATAGCATGCCCAATCTACACTTCACCTTCCAGGTATTGCAGAGTTTCTTATGTGTGCAGTCAGGCACCTGTGCCGGCTCAATACACTACCCATGCAACTGCGAAAGCCTCGCAATGCTGTCGGACTCCTTGATAACAAATTCCCGCCGACTACGAAGAGCCAGGCAGCCGGCAAACCTGCTGTTGAATCTGCACAACATGCTCATGCACAAGCAGGCATTGGGATGGAACTTAGACGACGATAAAATAGTAACATATGCAGTATTCAGTTGCAGCGCACCTGGCGCATGACTGGGTCGGTGAGGATGGCTTGAATTGCTGGGTCTGCCATGCCCTTCTCCCTGCGCGCCGCCAGCTCCTCCTCGCTAACATCCCCCCGGCTTATCTGCAGCAGTAAACCAGAGAAAACTTAGGGGAAATACTTCATGCAGATGGATTGCCGGGAGGGCACCCACAGTGGAGCAAAGCTCATCCACGTATTGCCTAGGTCACACCAGCAAGATCACCGTCCTTATTCGGACTTCCTCTCTGCTCTTTAGGGCGCTGTTTATGCTGTAAAGGGTGCTGTTCCGCCAGTCGACAAGGTTCAGCCTGCCCTGTTGACATGAGTGAAGGGAGGATTGTTACTGTCGTGCTCATCCTAAAACCCGCAATAACTAATAAATTTTGGCCAAAACGGGTGGATAAACAAGACCCTATCTCCCAAAATTTAAAACCCTGTAATTTAATTTCAGACCAGATACTCTTGACAAGATCAATCCAATGGAGCATCACCCTGGTATTTTTTAGATCAGGAAGACCCCTAGACGTTGCTTTGACTAATTTCCCGCACCGCCAGGGGTACGGGTTTTAGAATGAGCACCACAATATCAACAATCTTACTGATTCTGTCAAACGAAGCCTCGTCGGTAATAACAGATAAGACCTCTAGCTGTACTCCCCCCCGTGCAATGCACGCCAAGCTGGCAGGGGACGGCAGACCACAAAAACAGATAAACAACTTTGTCAGACTGCCACACCAAGCCTCATCTGTAGCCCTGTGGTTAGGCTTCCCGTACAATACATGGCGCATCAAGTTGACAGGGAACAGCGGATTTCAAAACGGTGCACAGCGTGCCTTGTTGACGGCGTCGATGCAGCGTGCGATGCCTTCCTTGAGCTCGGCGTTGTCTGGGTCGTGCTTGAGCCCGGCCTCGTACGTCTCCAGCGCCTTGTCGTACTCCTTCATGAAGAACTGCAGGTGCCCCTTGCGGCTGCGCGCACATGCCAGCACATGTCAGCACGGTGATGTCAGCATAGAGTTGGATCCAGGCAGTGATACATACTTACTGGCAGCTCGCTGGAAGCTCAAGGCTTCCAAAATCCTGAAGAATTGATGCTTCGCTGCTGATCAAGCTGCCGAAAAGCCTGGTCATGAGATTTCCCAAATGGGACGACAGTATGTCTTGCGCTAGCAGAGAAGTCAGAAGTGCTCCAAGGCATGGTCATGCAGTTGTGGCAGCCTCATGACATCACCACGCCCTCCGGTGCACAAGAGGCCCTCGTTTACTGCTTTTGTGCAGGAGAAGAAAGCATGACGTCATAAGATCACAAGAGCATGGCCTGTTGTGCCATAATGTCCCTTCCAAATGTGGCTGCAAGGGGAGCATACTCTTCAGCATCCACCACGAACTTTTTTTGAACCTCATCCTCAAGGGGCGCCAAACTTGATCACGCCATCTACACACCAAGGTCTACCAGTAATCCTTCCCGGGGCCTGAAATCAGCTCATGACACCTTTCGCTGTGCATCCAAACACCCACCTGCAGCCCTTGGCAACGTCTGGCGCCAGGCGAATTTCAGTCTTTGATAATTCTATCACCGAGTCAAAGCTTTGGACTCCACAAAAAAGAAACCACCTGTAGCCCTTGGCAAGTCGGGTGTTACGCGGATGCACTCCTCTGCATTTAACAGGAAACCCTCTAAATAGTCCACCCGAAAGGGACCGCACACCAACTTTCATCACCTATTCACAACCTCATTCCTGGCCTTAAGCCATCTTTTGACCCATCTCTTGGAAATTTACGCCCAGAACCTCACCTGTAGCCCTTGGCGAAGTCGGGTGCGAGGCGGATGCACTCCTCGGCGTCCTTGAGGCCATCGTTCCAGGCCCCAAGCTTGGTGTAGCAGGCAGCGCGGTTGCTGAACAGCTTGTGCGCCTCCGGATTCACCTCGGGCGGGCCACGCGCCAGCGCCTCGCTGTAGTGCTTCACAGCCTCCGGGTACTTTTGCTCCTTGAACGCCTGCCACGTGAACAAAACGCTTATCACCAAAAGGTCAAGATTGTCCAGGGCGGACACACCTCTAAGTGATACAGCTTGTCTGCTTGTTGCTTCACCGCCTCGGGTCAATTGGCTTCCTTCAACGCCTGGGGAGGACCACGAATCAAGAGTAATTGAAGCATGATCCAGACATTGCATGCATGCCCACAACCTTATGGCAACGGGTATTTGACCTCCTTTGTTCGCTGCCAGGAGAAAGAACGCCAGTCAGCAAAAGCACATCTTGCCTGAAACAAATCTTGCATGTGTCCTCAAAATTGTAATTGGTGGGATTTTGAGAATTCATTTTCCCTGGGCAGGTATCCATGCTTTGTAATGAATAACAAGTGCCACACAAATTCCTATTTGGAAGGCCGCGAAAAAAAAACAAAGAACCCAAGTTCTGGCACCAAAGTGGCTCAGGAGGTACAGTGCCCTGTCGCCTGGCCAGCTGTAAGCATGCTGAGGGTGCCAGGATCACTAAGGCATTGGTTTGCTAATTCAGTGCGACAAGAAGATGCGAAACGGAATCTGGTGAGATTCCACGAGACGTGCCTCATCGTCCCACTCTACCCAGAGGTGCCACGAGAGCAATCTGTGGATGCAGAACTCCGGGGAAAATGTAATCGGAAACGCGGCAAAGCCGCGCAAAGAGATGCTAGA